>Ga0256407_10003844_pt1 | contig 25995 bp, 22 predicted proteins | sample RumenRJG_04DNA_FD_193489 | JGI IMG/M metagenome (GOLD analysis project Ga0256407, IMG submission 193489) | Bovine rumen microbial communities from Lethbridge, Alberta, Canada - RJG_04 | ecosystem: Host-associated > Mammals > Digestive system > Stomach > Rumen | place: Canada: Alberta... | reverse complement strand
TCACGCCCTTCACCTCATTACCCATGATCATGGCGAATCCCTGAGGCTTCTCGGAGTTTTCTGCAGACATAAGCCTTCTTAAGTCGCTACCTAAGTCTTGAAGTTTTGTACTGCCTTCCACCTGTTCAATACTATACACGTAATATCCCTTACGATGCAATTCCTCGACAGCATCTTCTGTGCGCTCAAAATACTTCCAGTCGACGCTATCCTCACCTCCAAGGGCAGTCTTGTGAATCTCAGCATGAGGAGGACAAGCCGTAATACCACAGAGATATACTGCTTCTACACGAAAAGCATCACCACAACGGAAGACACTACCTACATTATATAATGAGCGTACATCGTCAAGTACAACAATTAAAGGAAGCTTTTCGGCCTCCTTAAATTGTTCTATACTCATGCGATGCATTTCTATCGCTTTCAGTTTTCTCATGCTTCTTCTTTTGCTTTATAGGCCAAAGCATATGCTTTGATCTGTTTGATCATTGCCAAGAGGCCATTACTACGTGTAGGACTTAAATGGTCTCTCAAACCTATCTTGTCGATGAAATAGAGGTCGGCATCAAGAATTTCTGTTGGGGTATGACCGCTCAACACCTGGATGAGCAAGGCGATGATACCTTTCACGATGAGCGCGTCGCTATCGGCCGTAAACACGAGTTTACCGTCTTCATAGTCGCATTGTACCCATACACGACTCTGACAACCGTCTATCAAATTGGTATCGTTCTTATATTTTTCGTCTAATACCTCTAGGTCATTACCCAAATCTATGAGCATCTGGTATTTATCCATCCAGTCGGTGAAGTCGGAAAACTCTTCGATGACTTCATCTTGTGCTTCCTTTATAGTCATTATTTTATCTCCTTGATTTCGTTTACTGTTATCAGTTTATAAAGTTTGTCGGAAGGACGCACTTTACCACTTACCGGGATAGAAACTCTCTGTCCTTGTTTCGCTACTTCTACTGGCTTTAGGTCGAAACGTATCTCGTCTGCATCCAGATACATTACGCCTGTCGTCGGGCCTGTGATGAGCAGTTTGTCGCCCCTATTAAACTCGGAAGCTTCTACGGCAACCTCTGCTACATTCAGTTTGCTGAAGTATTTCATTACCTTACCGACAAGGACTTTCTTCTCTGTGGCAACACTTCCGTAATGTTTGTTCCACTCGCCGAAGGTCTGTCCCTGATAATAGCCATCCCAGAAACCGCGATTGAATACGGTGGCCAATCGCTTGTCCCAAGCGTCTTTCTTCTCTTCGGTGAAGGTGCCGTCGAGTACGCTCTGAATAGCCTCCTTGTAGCACTTCACGACAGTATATACGTATTCTGGGCCACGGGCGCGTCCTTCGATCTTGAATACTCTTACACCTGCATCCATCATACGGTCGATGAAGCGAATGGTCTTCAAGTCTTTCGGACTCATCACGTACTTATTATCTATTTCCAGTTGATTACCGGTTTCATTATCTGTTACCGTATAAGAACGACGACAGATTTGCACACACTCACCACGATTGGCTGAACGATTGGCATTGGCAAGACTGAGATAACATTTGCCACTTACTGCCATACAAAGTGCTCCATGACAGAACATCTCGATACGAATTTGATTGCCCATCGGGCCACAGATATTCTGCTTGATGATCTGCTCATGAATTTCCTTCACCTGATCCATATTCAGTTCACGAGCCAATACTGAGACATCAGCAAAACGAGAATAAAACTTTAATGCTTCTGTATTTGATATGTTAAGTTGGGTGGAAAGGTGTACTTCCTCGCCTACTTCATTACAATATGACATGACAGCAACATCACTTGCGATGACGGCAGAAATCCCAGCCTCTTTGGCTGCATCGATGATTTCTTTCATCGTGGCAATGTCTCCATCATAAATTACGGTGTTCACCGTGAGATAGGTTTTTATACCATGCTCATTACAAGTAGCCGCAATCTCACGCAAATCACTAATATCAAAGTGATTGGCTGAATGAGAACGCATATTCAACTTGCCAATACCGAAATATACTGAGTCGGCACCAGCTTGAATGGCAGCCGCCAGCGATTCGCGCGAACCGACAGGCGCCATAACTTCGAATTCTTCAATTTTTGCATTCATGGCTGCAAAGTTACAAAAAAAATTGTATTTTTGCATCTTGTATGAAGAATCATGTATTTTTTATTGCTCTTATCATCTTATTATGTGGGTGCAAGGATCACAAAGTGCCTGTTGCTCAGCATCTTGGAATACATAACGATGTACTCCTGAAAACCACTCCGGTAAAGAATCAGGGGCATAGTGATGTGTGCTGGATTTATGCGATGCTCGCCACCATCGAAAGTGAACATCTGATGAAGGGGGATTCGGTAAATCTGTCGCCTGCTTTCTATGCCAGAATGATGCTCAGGGATAAAGCCTATAAATTATTTTTCAATAATAGAAACTGTAGTATCTCTATGAGAGGTATGGGTATGACTTTCATTCACCTTATTAATAAGTATGGTGCCGAGCCATACGATTCATACCCTGACAAGGATAATATCAACTATAAGGTGTTATCAAGGAAGATTGAAAAGATGGCCTTGTGCTACACTCGTCTATCGAAAGGTCTCCGAACTTATCAGGAGGATGTGGAGGATATCATCGATGAAGATATGGGATATATGCCAGCAAAATTCGTACATATGCTCGGTGCTGAATACACGCCATTAGAGTTTGCTCATAGTGTTTGTGTGCCTGATGAGTATCTATTCTTTACCAGTTTCACTCATCACCCTTTTGGAAAAGAGTTTGTTATAGAATCTCCGGACAACATGATGAATGATCGGTGCTATAATGTAGATATGAAAACGATGATGACGACCATCGAGAATTATATTCGCAAGGGGCATCCTGTATTCTGGGAAGGTGACATCAGCGAACCTGGTTTCTCATTTGCTGACGGCATTGCCATATTACCTTCTTCATGTAACATAACACAGGAGAACCGACAACGGATGTTTGAGAACCACCAAACAACTGATGACCACGCCATGACACTTGTAGGATTGGCTCATGACAAGAAGGGGAGAAAATATTTCATCGCCAAAAATTCATGGGGAACAGGCAATCCTCTTCATGGATTTATGTACCTGAGCTATGAATATGTGGCGATGAAAACGATCTGTTATGGTCTGTCAAGACAGAAATAAACAGTTATTAGAGATTATCATTTAAGATAACCATCTAGTTTTTTCAGATAATATTCTTTGAAGTCGTTCCAATGGTAATATGGGGCTATATCGGTCTTGATAGGCAAGGTAGCCTCATTTTCATTTCTTAGTACCTTAAAGATGATATCTTTATCTCCATAGTTTTTACGATAGAAAACAAACTGGATATTACATGCCATTGGGAAAATACGATAATCAAGCCAGCCTTCTTTATCCAGGTCATCAAGATTCTTGATTTGTTTACCAAGTCCGTCTAGATCAAGCAGACAGGTAAGTGGCATAACCATCGTGTCGTGCCCGTAGCGTAATGTTGCGCCAGGATGCTCAAGGGCAATACAACTATCAGCCTCGGTAATAATCTTGCGAAGAAGGTTACGCTGGCTATAAGGTTGCTGTCCACCGCTCAAAGGAGATGGGCCGAAAGAAACATACCAAAAAGCATTGTCACATTTCCAACTGTTGTATATTTCCTCATCACTAAATATATCATACAAAGAGATACTATCACGCAAATCTAAACTCTGCATATTGCTGGCCATACTAAACAACTTATGACCTAACCGATTTACATCAATTTGCTTCTTCCAGTAATCTTCATCATTAAAGATCAACTTCATGGCATGACTATAATTGGTATGGCTCTTTATGAAATCTGTGTATTCCTTGCAATGAGTACCCTTTTTCTTCCAACCACCAATATTGTCATCATCACTAAGATTCATATAATACATATCATGATAACTTGCGTCATGACGTATCTTGAGTTTAGGGTTCTCTATCAATAACTGTTGCAGAGCATTTTCCATCGAAAGAATACAGCGGATTACAACGGTACTTTTAGCATCTACATGAGCAGAATCGCTGAATATCTCAGGGAAATTCTCATACATACGCTTTGCTATCTGCTTATGCTGCTCTGCACCACGAAGCGTCAGCTCTCCATCTCTACCCATGGCAGACTCGCGGATACGGCGCACCTTCTCCAACAGTTCCTTACCCTTAGGAGTAAGTTTGTTGAGAGAATCAGCCTTAAGCAAAATAAAATACGGTTTGTCATAATCACCCTTCCCTATCTGATATCTACTGCCATGACGACCATAATGACTCAAATAAAAAGCATGGTATCCTGTAGGAGCAGGAGTAAGTTGCTTCTGTAATGGTCCGGGATATGCAAGATAATTACTAGCCGATAAACGACGATCCAACTTAAAATCTTTCTTTGCCTGTTGTCCCATCATAGAAACAGACAACATCATCAAAGAAAGCATAATAATAGTTCTTTTCATTTTTATTAAATCTTAGATGTTGCAAATATAAAACTAAAAATCTACAGATAACCTGCTTGATGGCTTGATTTATGTCAAAAACTGCTTAATAACATGTTGTGTTCGCACACAATCATTTGACATATATCAAGAAAGCGTATCATTTATTGTCTTTTTCTTGAAAAACATTGTGCATTACCAAAAATCAACCTACCTTTGCAATGTCAAAAGGAAAAAGCGGAAGTTGTTCCGCACATGGTTATTAGGTTTTTAGGTTTAAGATTGTTTAGTTGATAGGATTAGAAAAGGTAAGAAAGATTGTTAGTTTGAAAATAGGATTAGATTAGATAGGTAAATTGAGATTGTTATTAAGGGACAACAGGTATTAGGATAGGGATAAGGTAAATTAAAGATTGTTTTACAAGGGACGACAATTCAGTAGGTAGATAGAAAAAAAGGTAGAAAGATGAACATGATGTTAGTAATTACCTGGGCTGTAATATTTGCAACCACAGGTTACGTGATGAGGGATAGAACAAACCTTTAAAGGTTATGAAAAATTTGAGAAGAAAGAAATAGATGGACGCGTAGCAATATGATGCCACGCGTTTTTTGTTGTCTGTACTTTTCTTCTTATGCTAAGAAAAGCACGAAAACGGTCTGCACAGTTTGCCAGTTTAACCCTTTCGGCAAACTTTTAAGAATGAACCGAAAAAACCATCATATAATATTTTGTGTTTACTCTCTTTTTTTGTATTTTTGCATCAAAGTATAAATACGGAAAGTATTATGGCAAAACATCCTTTGTGGTCTGATGAATACTGGTTACTGCTCATGCAACTGTATATGAAAAAACCAGTCGGAGTAAAGCCTCTTTACTCTCGTTCCATTGTCGACTTGAGTCTGGAGCTTCACATACCACCCCAGTTTCTGTATGAGCAAATGTTTAAACTCAGAATGGTCACACCTAAAATGGAAAGGCTTTGGGATACCTTCGGAAAGAACCCGAGAAAACTGGCCAAAGAGGTAGACCTTCTCAGAAACATGAAAGGATATGGTAATGCTGAAAAATTCTATGAAGGGGTAAACATCAAGGAATCCTTTGAGAAAGATTGGAAACCTATCAACGGATATCCAAATCTTACGAATATTAAACTTATCCTCATTCTGGATTTATACTTTCAACTTACACCCATCACAATGGTTCCTGAAACTCCGGAAATTATTGATTTGGGAAAACTTATTCACGTGGAGCCTGTTCTTATCTCTGAGGTGTTGCAGGTGTATCAATTCTGTGACCCTTATCTTAACAGGGATGATCTGATGATATCACCATTACTTGCTCCCTGTCAGAGTATATGGAATAAATTCGGAAACGATAATCCGAAGATTTTATACGACTTGGCAACACAACTCAAAGAATACTACAAATAGATAAAACGGGTAGAAAGATAATATAAATCTCTATAGGCTATATGGTTCAGAAATTAATTCAAACGCAAACGCAGAAGTTACAGCAACTTCAACGACTGTCGGCTCAGCAGATGCTACAGGTGAAGTTGCTCGAGATGCCGTTGACTGAACTGGAGGAGAATATAGATGCTGAACTCGATGATAATCCTGCTCTCGAAAAAATCGAAGAGGAAGAAAATTTCAATGAGGAAGCCGTTACTCTATCAGGTGATTCTGATGACGTGAATAATGATGAAGACTTCGAAATGCAGAATGAACGCGAGGAAAGAGAAGAGGCTCTGGATTCTGCACTGGAGAGTATCGGTCGAGACGATGAGATGCCTGACTATGACAATGGGCATTATAATAAACAAAATGCTGATTACGAGGAAATCGTATATGGAGATACCACTTCTTTCTATGATAAGCTGAAAGAGCAAATGGATATGCTCGAACTTACTGATCAAGATCATGATATCATGGAATATCTCATCGGCTCACTCGATAGTGATGGTATTCTGCGAAAAGATCTTGACTCTATCTGTGATGAACTTGCTATCTATCACAACATTGATGTAGATAGCGCACACATTGAAAATATATTGAAAAGACTACAACAGTTTGACCCTGCTGGTATCGGGGGAAGAAATCTACAAGAATGTCTGCTGCTGCAAATTCAGAGATTACCACAAGGAAAACTCGCTGATGCCATGCGAACCGTAATCCAAGAGTATTTCGACGACTTTACCAAAAAGCATTGGGATAAAATAAAATCAGGTATGCAGCTCTCTGATACTCAGGTTGAAACTTTACAGGATGAAATTCGTAAACTCAATCCCAAACCTGGATCATCACTAGGAGAAACAGAAGGTAGAAACATCCAACAGATTACACCAGACTTCATCGTTGAGACAAATGATGATGGAAGCATCTCTTTTTCTCTCAACAATGACAGTCTTCCACAACTTACCATCTCACCGTCTTTCTCTGAAATGATGGACTCTCTGAAAAATAATAAAGAAGGACTGAACAGACAGGAAAAAGAAGCATTACTTTATGTTAAAGAAAAGGTAGATAAAGCCAAAGGATATATCGACGCCATCCGTCAACGCCAACATACTTTGACCATTACCATCAAAGCCATTATCGAATGGCAAAGAAAATTCTTTCAAGATGGAGACGAGGCTGACTTGCGACCGATGATTCTAAAGGATATCGCAGATAAAACAAATCTTGATATCTCTACGATATCACGAGTAAGCAACGTAAAGTACGTACAAACAAAATGGGGTATCTATCCGCTGAAATTCTTCTTTACGGATAGTTATACTACTGAAGATGGCGAAGAGTTGTCTACTAGAAAAATAAAAATAGCACTAAAGGAAATTATAGAAAATGAAGACCATCAAAAGCCAAAGAGTGATGAAACTTTAGCTTCTGATATGAAAGAAAAGGGATACCCTATAGCTCGAAGAACTATTACCAAATATCGTGAGCAATTAGGAATACCCGTAGCTCGACTAAGAAGAAAATGAAAGAAAAAAATATCATATTTACAGCAAGGGTGATGAGTTTGATCTTCACACCATTCTATCTCCCTCTTGTAGGATTTCTAGCCCTCTTTATCTTTAGTTATATGAGAGAATTGCCTTTTACCTATAAACTGTTCATGATTCTCTTCGTATATCTCTTTACGGTATTGATACCATCCATGTTGATACATCTATATCGTAGATATCAGGGATGGACACCTATGCAATTAGGACGAAAGGAACGCCGAATAGTTCCATATATCATATCTATCATCTGCTATGTATTCTGCTTCTTCTGGATGGTATATCATAATGTACCACGATTTCTCAGCATCATCTTGGTTGCAGCTCTCACCATTCAGATGGTTTGTGCGTTTGTCAACGTTTGGTGGAAGATATCTACACATTCGGCGGCTATCGGAGGAGTGGCAGGAGCACTTCTGGCCTTTGCCGAAATATTCACATTCAATCCCACATGGTGGCTCTGTCTTGTACTACTAGTTTCTGGAATGGTGGGTACCAGCAGAATGATCTTAAAACAACACAGTCTATCTCAAGTGCTTATAGGATTTCTATTAGGCTTTGTTTCGGCCTATATCATTATATAGAGAATACTAAACAACAATAAAATAAGATTATATGAAACCATTAGTCAGCATTATCATGGGCTCTACAAGCGATATGCCCGTTATGGAAAAAGCATGTAAATGGTTGAACGACAATGAGATTCCATTCGAGGTTAACGCACTGTCTGCTCACCGTACACCTGATGCCGTAGAGGCTTTCGCTAAAGAAGCTAAAAATCGTGGCATCAAAGTTATTATCGCAGCAGCAGGTATGGCTGCAGCATTACCAGGCGTCATTGCTGCGTCTACTCCTTTACCAGTAATCGGTGTACCTATCAAGGGCATGCTTGATGGTCTTGATGCTATGCTTTCTATCATCCAGATGCCTCCTGGCATCCCTGTAGCTACTGTTGGTGTAAACGCAGCACAGAATGCCGCAATCTTAGCAGCTGAGATGATTGCTCTTACCGATACTGAGGTAGCCAAAAAGGTTGATGCATGGAAAGCTGGTCTCGGAGCCAAAATAGAAAAAGCTAACAAGGATTTGGCCGAAATCAAAGACTATCAGTTTAAATGTAACTAATATTTCTTTCAAATAAAGAATATTTCTATAGATATGGATCTTTTTAATTATCATAGACGAGAAACATCTGTTGTCCACGTAGGTGCCATCGATATAGGGGGAGAGAACCCTATACGTGTGCAATCGATGACAACAACCAATACTAATGATACACAAGCCTGCATAGAACAGGCTGAACGCATTATCAAGGCTGGTGGTGAATTAGTTCGACTCACAACACAAGGTTCTCGTGAGGCTGAGAATCTAAAAAATATCAATGCAGGTATTCGTGCTGATGGCTACAACACGCCATTGGTGGCAGATATTCATTTCAATCCTCATGTTGCTGATGTTGCTGCACTATATGCAGAAAAAGTACGTATCAATCCGGGCAACTACGTAGACCCGGCACGTAAATTCATTCATCAGGAATATACTGACGAGGAATATGCTCAGGAACTCCAAAAAATTGAAGATCGTCTTGTTCCTTTCATCAATATTTGCAAAGAAAATCATACTGCTGTACGTATCGGTGTAAACCATGGCTCTCTCAGCGACCGTATTCGTAACAGATATGGTGACACTCCTGAAGGTATTGTAGAAAGTTGCATGGAATTCCTTCGTATCTTCAAAAAAGAGAACTTCAATGATGTTGTCATCTCTATTAAGTCTTCAAACACTGTTGTCATGGTACGGTCTGTTCGATTACTTGTAGAAACCATGAACAAGGAGGGTATGAACTACCCTCTCCATCTCGGTGTTACCGAAGCTGGTGAAGGTGAGGACGGAAGAATAAAGAGTGCTGTGGGTATCGGTGCATTACTTTCTGATGGTATTGGAGATACTGTTCGTGTAAGTCTTACAGAGGAACCTGAATGTGAGATTCCTGTTGCCCGTCATTTAATTGACTACATTAGCCAAAGAAAGGGGCATTTGGTTATTCCTGCTACAGAAGCAAAGGACTTTGACTGGTTACATCCTACACGTAGAAAGACATTGGCCAACAATAATATTGGTGGGGAAAATGTACCTGTAGTCATCACAAGTCGCACAGGAAAGAATGTTGAGGTCGTATCGGATTCTGATATCAAAGCCGATTATATATATGTTGGAAGTCAACTTCCGAAACATCCTAAGTCTAATGAGACTTATATCGTGGATTATAATGTCTATGGTATGCTTGAGCAGGAAAATAAGCTCACAGCCGATGGTAAACTTAAAAATGTAGACTGCCAACTTTATCCAATATTCCCTGTTGTAGCTATTCCTATGTTGTCTATGCTGCAATGTAAGATGAAGTTCCTGGTTTTGCAGTTTGGTACCCCAGCAGAGGAATATCTCACTTGTTTGAAGTATCATCCAGAGGTTGTTGTGGTATGTGCTACAAATCATCAGAATTGCCTTGGCGACCAACGCGCTTTAGTACATGAGATGATGAATGCTGGTGTGAAAACCCCTGTAATCTTCACAGAGATGTATCATCATAACCAAAACGAAAAGAGTGATTTCCAATTGGAATCTGCTGCTGACCTAGGAGCACTTCTTATAGACGGTCTTACTGACGGCATTTGGTTAATGAACGATGGTGACCTTAGTGAACAAGATATTACAGAGACGGCATTTGGTATTCTACAGGCTGCACGCCTTCGCACATCAAAAACTGAATATATCAGTTGTCCTGGTTGTGGAAGAACTCTTTATGACCTAAGAGATACTATTGCCAAGATTCGTGAGGCTACCAAGGGTATGAAAGGACTGAAGATTGGAATCATGGGATGTATCGTAAACGGACCAGGTGAAATGGCTGATGCTGATTATGGTTATGTCGGTGCCGGTCCAAAGCGTGTCAGTCTATATCGTAAACAGGTATGTATTGAGAAAAATATTCCTGAGGAATTGGCCGTAGAACATCTTCTGGCTTTAATCAAAAGTGACCAAAAATAAACTTACGGATAACTATAATAGAAAAAGGGGCACATTTTGTGATGTGCCCCCTTTCTTATTTTATTACCATAAACTAATTAAATTCAGAACTCTAGCAAATTATATTATTAACAGAATAAAACGATTGCTATTATTTAATAATAGAAGTAATCGGATTTCTGATACCTTTCATACCAACAAGAAAGGCCTTAGCACTACCAAACTTTAAGAACATATCCAAACGTACTGGTATATGATTGTTGTCATCGGTAACATAGAAATCTACAATACGCTTAAATTTACCATCTTCCTGTTCCATATAAGCTAACTTCAAACAACGATAGGTATGACCATTATCAGCCTTAACCTTCTGAATGCCCATATAACGTAATTGAGCCGGTGTACGGTCGTCTCCGTCTACAATCGGGAATTTCACCACATATCCCTTTGTCCATCCTTTAGGATTAAAGCTACGAGCTCTTAAGAAAATGCTCATCATATCATATACACAGTCATTATAAGAACGTTTCTTCCACAACTGTTCACCTGTGTGACGAATGCGATGCTGACGAATATTAGTATTTCCACCAGCATAGCTATAGAATACTTCATCTACAGTATATCGATTACCTTCACGAGCACCTTTTCTGAAATAAAGAGGCTCTAAATCTAAACTATTATAACAGAGAAGGGTATCACGCAAGACAAAGAAATCATCTAGTCTATTATTACCTCTCGTGGTAAGACTTCCACGATATGCAGGTTGTCCATGATAATTACTTTTCACGGTATACATACTGGCAGTACCCGCTTTTACCCATACGAATTTCCAATTATAATACATATTATAAGTAAGAAATTCACCAGAGCCAAAAGCAGTATTCTTATAACTGCATTGTGCTAAAGCCGATGATGTAGCACATATCATCATGGCTGATATTAAAAGAGTTCTTAAGTGTTTCATGTTATTTAGCAATATATTGAATACCCAACTTACTAGCTCTCTGGGCATTCTGATTTTTTATTTTCTTTTCTTTATCAGGTTTCTGCTTAGTCACCTTACTAGGTTTCTGCAAATAAAGAGGACGTTCTTCAGGATCCCAACTTTCATTAACATCCCACTTTTCGCGACATTCTATCGATTCCGGATAATAATAAACAGCCTCTGGTTGCAGGTCTTTACCATAATCACCAGTATCCCATTTACCATTCTGATTGCTATCCACAATCATTCTCATATAATAAGTACCAGGATTGATATAATAGAACTCAGCCAAACCATTATTAGAAATAACCTCTTTCACCACTTTATCGGAACCATCCAGCAACTGAACAATAATCTGTTTACCATTATATTTAGATATGTTGACAAAAAGTGAACTATAAGAGTCGTTACTCTTTACCTTGAATCCTTTCTTCTGAGCAATAGAAGTAAGACCGTATATATCTTGGAAAGCAGCAGAATCTATCTCCAAACTATATTCGATATCAGGACGCCACTCTCCTCTGAGTTGATATCTCCGATTCTCTAATTTGTCAAAAGCAAAAGGTGATCTATACCACAATGTATCATGCCTAGCATAGAGATGTATCTTCGAAACATCTACTTTTGCCAATGGCTTCACAAATTCGAATATGATATTTTTATCAGGATCAAGCATAGAAGGAGCACTGATATTGAAGATCAAAGGTTCCGGTTTACGGATAGAATCATAAGGTTCTCCTTTTTCCTTTGCTTTCTTTTGTGCCTTTTCCCATTTTTCTTGTTCCTTCTCCAAACGCTTCATTCTCTTGGCATAAGTATCCTTGGATAATACTTCCAACGACTCCGTAGAATTCTGAAGTACACCCATACTGTCTGTCTTCAGATAAGTCATATCAAAACGAAGTGTATCTTGATTTACCAAGGCAGTATCCTTCAGCCAATAAGTGACAGTATCTCTTTTTTCTGAACTTTCAACTACAAAAGCATTGGTTGCATCGAAATTCAATCCTTTGATTTCTGGTAACTTATCATTACCATAGGTAAAATACAACGTAAAGTGATCGGCGTCCTTACGTTCGCTCTTTATAAATGCTCTATCTGTAAGTGTCTCTGTAAAAGCACGTAAGACAATCTCATCTGGCAAGAAATGAGTATAAGGAACTTGTTCTATAGACTTGATATGTAAAGAATCTATCCAAGTGGTATCCTGTCTTATATCCGGACGAGAAGATGGAACGATAAGATCATGTGAGAAAGCTATTTTCTCACTCTTCTGATTGAATACATAGTCTCCATCAGCATCTTGTAATGCATATATCCGATAGGATCCCGGAGCTATACCCTTAATAACAAAATGTCCACGACTATCCGTTCTGCTTACACGAAGCATTGGTTCTTTACAGAATACGGTATCCGACAGATTTTTATACAACCCCACCAGAATTCCCTTGATAGGTTCCAAGTTTTCTGATTCAAGAACATAGCCAGACACTTCCATCGTATCTATAGTTTCACCTGTAGAGAAACTATAAGTATAATTGCCTAATGGATTTCCTTCGTTATTATCACTGATAGCGTCACTAAAATCAATGGTATAAGTGGTATTCTCTTTTAAAGAATCCAACAGTTTGATATCTATATATTTACCCTTACCAACAATTTCGGCTGCTTCCAATTGCGGAGGAGAAACCACAACCTTATTTTGCGCATCCTCAATCTTGATAAATTCATCAAAGTATATCTTGATATTTTTAGTCTTTACATTAGTAGCCTGATCAGCAGGCGAGGCACCAATTACTTTTGGTGGTGTCTCATCATACCATCCACCATCAGGACTACCCATTTTAGCACAAGCACTAAAAAGTATTAATGCTAAAAGACTATAGATATGTATATAGAATAGTTTCTTCATTATTATTTATTCATTTCGAGCATTTCATCAAGATTCTTTCTTGAATTACTTAATCTTGGTATTTTATGCTGTCCACCTAATTTACCCTTTGATTTCAACCAGTCATTAAACAGTCCCTCACGAGCCTTAACAATTTCTAAAGGTTGTAGCGTCACATTATGGAAACGTTTAGCCTCATAGTCGCTATTGATTTCCTGTAATTTATTGTCAAGTATCTTAGCAAACTCTTCGAGATTTGTCGGTTCCTTAGAGAATTCTATTAGCCATTGATGACGACATTTGGCATTACTATCCATATATACCGGTGCTGCTGTATACTCTGAAACTTGTGCATCTGTCTTCTCACAAGCATAGGCCAATCCTTTCTCAGCATTATCCATGATGAGTTCTTCACCAAAGGCATTGATAAAGTATTTGGTACGACCTGTAATCACAAATTTATATGGATTCTTGCTTGTAAACTGAACTGTATCTCCTATTAAATATCTCCAGAGTCCACAGGATGTAGTAATCACCATAGCATAGTTTTTACCGATTTCTACACCAGTAAGAGGTACTATCGTAGGATGATCTGTACCGAACTCATCCATTGGAATGAATTCATAGAACACATCATAATCTAACATCAACAACATACTCTTATCTTCAGGATCACTCTGTAATCCGAAAAATCCTTCACTTGCATTATAGGTTTCCATATAATGCATATTAGGCGAAGTGATTAGTTGTTCATACTGTTTGCGATAAGGTGTGAAGGCAATACCTCCATGGAAGAAGACTTCCAGATTAGGCCATACATCTTCAAGATGCTTTTTACCTGAAATCTCCATGACACGTACTAATACACTGAGCATCCAACTAGGAACACCAGATATATTTGTCACATTTTTATGAAGACATTCATGGGCTATACGGTCACGCTTTAATTCAAAATCACTCAACAAGGCTGTGGATTTCTTTGGTACACGAACCAAATTGGCCAAAGGATTGATATTCTCGATAAGTATAGCACTCAGGTCACCAACCAAACTTCCTTCTATATTATAGTTAGGGGCATGACTACCTCCAAGGATCAATGCACGACCATCAAAGATTTTACTATTAGGGTGATTACGAAGATAAAGTGCTACAGTATCAAATCCTCCTTTGTAATGAATATTCTGTAAGCCATCACTTGAAACAGGAATAAATTTACTCTTATCATTAGTTGTTCCTGACGACTTTGCATACCATCTCACTTGTCCAGGCCAAAGTACGTCACTCTCACCATGACGCATTCTGTCAATATCCCCTTTCAGTTCCTCATAGGAATTTATAGGAACATTCTTTGAGAAATCCTCATAATCTTTGGTATTGTTAAGTAGATGATTGATTCCATATTCCGTATTCTGTCCCTTCTCGACAAGGCGCATTAACACATCATGCTGCAATTGTTCTGCACCATTAATATATTTTTCAAATTCCCTCTGACGAGGTTTAAAAACATTTGCTACAAGTTTTGTTAAACTCATTTCTTTAGATATATCTATTAAATTGCAAAAGTAACCTAAAGTTTTGAGATAATGGAATATATTTAAGATTTTTAATATAGAAAAAACATCCACAAATGATATCAAAAATCATCTGTGGATGCATTTGCTAATCTTCAAAGGCTGCATTCTCAGCAGCTGTAACAATATCTTCTTTAGATAATTTCTTTGGAGATGAAGTAATATCACTCAAGTCGAACTCATCGCGTTTCTTGTCGCTCTTATTAGAAGAATACATCGGAGCATTTCTGCGATTGTTACTTGGTTTATCCTCAAATACTTCCTCCTGGAAAACATTAACATGCTTTTCAGACTGTTTCTCACAGTCATCGTGTGAGATAATAAAATCGTCTTTAACCTCAGTATCAGGAACATTTTCCACAGGTTCTTCCTCCATCTTCGTTCTATTAGTTTTTGCCTCAAACACAGCATCGAGAAAAGAACTGTCCTTACGAAGTCGCTCTAAGGTAACCTTAGATGCTTGCTGTTGACTCTCTTTTTTAGAGAACCCACGACCATCTCCTCCTTTTATTCCCTCAATGATTACCTCATAACTAAAGATAGGACTTCCATTGGCATCTTTATCCTGCCCAATCTGAGAATATTCTAGTTCTACACGGTTTTTCTGACTCCATTCGATGAGTTTGCTCTTAAAATTAACTTCTTTATAAGCAACCTTATCAATGTTTATCATTTGTGACAGAATACGCTGCTTCATAAATTTCATACAAGCATCGTAACCGCGATCTAAATACATAGCACCAACCAGAGCTTCGAAAGCATTTCCTCCCATATAACTATTATGAGAAGAACTGTGTCCACTACTCAAAATCAATCGGTTGATACCTAACTCCTTAGCAAGTTTGTTCAGAGTTTCTCTCTGCACAAGTTTACTACGAGTGTTTGTTAAGAAACCTTCTCTTTTTCCAGGGAAATGCTGATAGACAATATCGCCAACGATAGCGTCAAGAATGGCATCACCTAAGAATTCCAATCTTTCATTATTTACAGGCTTGCCTTTTGCATTACGATGCATTACACTCTTATGCATTAAAGCAAGTTTGTAGAGTTTAATATCGTGAGGATAGAAACCGATAATTTGGTATAAAGACAAATAAAGCTCCTTATCCTTACGGAATGGGAGCTTTATTTTATCTAGTATATTATTCAGCATACTTCTTGAATACTACACAGCAGTTATGACCACCAAATCCAAATGTATTACTTAGAGCTGCACGAACAGTACGCTTCTGCGCCTTGTTGAATGTGAAGTTCATCTTGTAATCCAATTCTGGATCCTCATCACCCTCTTCATGGTTGATGGTTGGAGGTATAATATCGTTCTTAACACTCAATACACAAACCATTGCCTCTACAGCACCGGCAGCACCAAGAAGGTGACCTGTCATTGATTTGGTAGAAGAGATGTTAAGTTCGTATGCATGATCACCAAAGACATCCTTGATAGCCTTAGCCTCAGAGATATCACCAACATGAGTTGAAGTACCATGAACATTGATATAATCAATATCCTCAGGCTTCAAGTTGGCATCATCAAGTGCATTCTGCATAACCAGTTTTGCACCGAGACCTTCTGGATGAGAAGCTGTGATGTGATAAGCATCAGCACTTTCACCTTCACCGACCATCTCAGCATAAATCTTTGCACCACGAGCTTTGGCATGTTCCAGTTCCTCGAGAATCAAGCAACCAGCACCCTCACCCATGATAAATCCATCACGGCTTCCGCTGAATGGACGTGATGCATGCTCAGGATCATCATTACGTGTAGATAAAGCCTTCATTGCATTAAATCCACCTACACCTGTAGCACAGATTGCACTTTCAGCACCACCGCTAACGATGACATTCGCCTTACCCAAACGAATCAGGTTAAATGCGTCAGCAACAGCATTACTTGAAGAAGCGCAGGCAGAAGTTGTTGTATAGTTTGGTCCATGGAATCCAAAATGAATTGAAATCTGACCAGATGCAATATCAGCAATCATCTTAGGAATAAAGAAAGGGTTGAACTTAGGGCCATTTTCAATATGCTGACCATAGTAAACCACTTCTTCCTCGAAAGTACGGATACCACCGATACCTACACCAAATACAACACCAATGCGGTTTTTATCTTCTTTTTCCAAATCAAGACCAGCATCTTTAACACCCTGCATTGCAGAAATCATAGCAAGCTGAGTATAACGATCCATCTTACGAGCCTCTTTACGATCGAGATAGTCATTGACATTTAAGTCTTTTACCTCGCAAGCAAACTGGGTCTTGAATTTAGAAGCATCAAATGAAGTAATAGGAGCAGCACCGCTTTTACCTGCAAGGAGATTATTCCAAGTCTCCTCAGGTGTATTACCTACAGGAGTTACGGCACCGAGTCCTGTTACTACTACTCTTTTTAATTCCATTTATATCGATTAAATTGCAATTACTTAGCGTTCTCTTCAATGTACTTGATAGCGTCGCCTACAGTAGCAATCTTCTCTGCCTTATCATCAGGAATAGAAATAGAGAACTCTTTCTCAAATTCCATGATCAACTCTACAGTGTCAAGAGAATCTGCACCAAGATCGTTAGTGAAGCTTGCTTCTGGCTTAACTTCTGCCTCATCAACACCAAGTTTATCAACGATAATAGCTTTTACTTTGCTTTCAATTTCTGACATAATTGTAACTTTTAAAATGTTTATAAATAGTTTCTAATTAAAAAACGGTTGCAAAGAAACACATTTTTCTTTGAATTAGCAAATTATTTTTAGGAAAAAGCGCATTTTAGTGCACACTAACCCCTATTTTGTGCAACTTTTATGCCTTTTTTTGCGTTTTAGTTGCTCATTTAGAATAAATTAGCTACTTTTGTACAATCAAAATAATTAATAAAAATCAAGGAAGTATGTCATTTACTAACCAGGCTAACAAGATTTTCAATCAGGCTATTGCCGATTATCATGTAAAAGATAACATTGATAGTCCAATCAATAACCCATTTACAACAGGTTCTATTGAAAACATATTGTATTTGAAGAACTGGATTGATACTGTTCAGTGGCATTTTGAGGATATCATTCGTGATCCTAATATCGACCCTGTTGCAGGTATGAATCTCAAGCATCGTATTGATAAAAGTAATCAGGATCGTACAGATCTTGTTGAGCAGATTGATTCATACTTCTTGGATAAGTATAAAGATGTGAAGCCTTTGGCTGATGCGAGCATCAATACAGAAAGTCCTGCATGGGCTATCGACAGATTAAGTATTCTAGCACTTAAAATTTATCATATGCAAGAGCAGGTAGACCGTAAGGATGCCAGCGAAGACCATATTGCCAAATGCCAAGCTAAACTGAACATTCTTCTCGAGCAACAGAAAGACCTTAGCGCAGCTATTGATCAGTTGCTTGATGATATTGCTTCCGGACATAAGTATATGAAAGTATATCGACAGATGAAGATGTACAACGATAAGGAAACAAATCCTATTCTTTACGGAAAGAAATAAATTACCTAAGATAAATGAAGACTGAGCATATTCTTATTATTCGCTTTTCAGCGATAGGCGATGTGGCTATGACAGTACCAGTAGTTTATTCTCTGGCCAAACAGTATCCACATCTTCGTATTACTGTGCTCAGTCGTCCTTTTGCCCGTCACTTCTTTGAGAATCTAGCTCCAAACGTAGGATTCATGGGAGCAGATATCAAAGTAGAATACCACGGCATAAAGGGTCTCAATGCTTTGTATCGCCGATTAGCAGCCAAGCATTTTACAGCAGTAGCAGATTTCCACAATGTCTTACGATCTAACTATCTTAGATTGAGATTTAATATGGCAAAATATCCTGTTGCGCATATCAACAAGCATCGTGATGGGAAACGTCGACTCACTGCTACTTCAAATAAAAAGATGCAGCAACAGCCTACATCTTTTCAAAATTATGCCGACGTATTAGCAGAATTAGGATATCCTATCCACATCGAGTTTAATTCCATTTTCCCTCCAGAAGGAGGAAACCTCCGCCTACTCCCTAATAATATAATAGGTGAAAAGAAAGGATTTCAACAATGGATAGGTATAGCTCCTTTTGCTGCTCATAAAGGTAAGATCTACCCTATCAGATTAATGGAGCAAGTTATCAACCAACTTATCAACAATCATCCTTCTTGCCGGATCTATCTTTTTGGAGGAGGTAAGGAAGAAAAAGAGATACTTAATGGTTGGGCTTCTAAATACGATAATTGTACGAATGCATCTGCAAAGCTCAAAGGATTAAGCGAAGAGTTAATACTTATGAGTCATCTTGACGTGATGGTAAGTATGGATAGCGCCAATATGCATTTAGCCTCACTTGTCCACACTCCAGTAGTCAGCGTTTGGGGAGCAACTCATCCTTATGCAGGTTTTATGGGATGGGGGCAAAATCCAGATAATGCTGTTCAGATATCTTTAGAATGTCGTCCTTGTAGTATATATGGTAAGAAACCATGTATGCGTGGTGATTATGCATGTTTGCAAAACATTACACCAGAACTTATCGTAGCCCGTATCGAAGCTACTTTAAAACTTAAGAAGTAATCATATCCTTTTTATTATTGTTGATAACTTCGTGTATAACCACGTTGATATCCACTGTATAACCCAATGCATAACTTTGGGGATATCCACCGCATATATACCTGTTCCCCAAAAAAGTTGATATCAACATCTTTATACCATCGAATTTCATAACTTTTCCACGTTTTTTTAATGATAAAAGATATAAACTTATTAACTTTGCACCAAAATGAGAAATTGTGGATAACTATGTTAAGTTGCTAAAAATCAGTTATAAAAAATCCACAAAGTATGTGTACAACTGGAATACATATGTTGATAACGAAATATACAAGAAAAAAGTAAAAAAGTTATTCACGTATCCACAGTATATCATCAAAAACATTCTCTTTTTAAAATTAAAGAATAAAAGGATATATTAATATTGATATGGTTAAAGAAGAATGGATTAAAAAAGGTTTTATTGATGAACCTATAGATGATACTCTTGATCTGAAAAAAGAAATTCGTCGAATGTGTAAGGAGAAAGGAGCAATAATTTTGGCTCATTACTATACTGTTGGCGATATTCAAGATATAGCAGACTTTGTAGGTGATTCACTAGCATTAGCCCGTAAGGCTGCAGAAACGGATGCTAAAATTATGGTCATGTGTGGTGTTCATTTTATGGCAGAAACCTGTAAACTGTTAAGCCCGGATAAGATAGTTCTTTGTCCCGACTTGAATGCAGGCTGTAGTTTGGCAGATAGTTGTAAGGCTGAAGATTTAAAGGCTTACAAGGAAGAACATCCTGGTTATCAAGTAATCAGTTATGTGAATACCACAGCAGCGGTGAAAGCTCTTACCGATTGTGTAGTTACTAGTGGTAATGCGGAGAAAGTGATAAATGCTTTTCCTAAGAATGCAAAACTTATTTTTGGTCCAGATTATAATCTAGGAAACTATATTAATAGCGTTACAGGTAGAAATATGTTGCTTTGGAACGGTGGATGCCATGTACATGAAAAATTCTCTGTCGATGAGATTATCAAGCTTAAGAAAGAAAATCCTGATGCTCTAGTCATGGCTCATCTCGAATGTAAAGCTCCAGTTCTTGCTGTAGCTGATATAAAGGGTAGTACTGCTACTATGTTGAAGTATGCCCAGTCGCATCCGGAGACCAAGAAATATATAGTAGCCACAGAGGCAGGTATATTGCACGAGTTACAAAGAACATGTCCTGACGTTACATTTATCCCTGTTCCTCCGGAAGTAAGTGAAGGCAGTTTAGGATGCAGTTGTAATGAATGTAATTATATGAAATTGAACAGTCTGAGGAAAATCTATAATACATTGAAATATGGTTGGCCATCTATTGAGGTAGATCCTGAAATTGCAAAAGATGCCGTTAAGCCTATTGAGAAGATGCTTAGTTTAAGTTAATCCATAAGTTATGCACATCTTAGAGATACCATCTTTCTTTACCCCTTATGGTGGTGAATTTTGTCTTGAACAAGCAAAGGCATTAAAAGTTCAAGGAGATGAAGTTCGTATCTTAAGTAATGTACAAATCTCTATAAAAAAGAATTTCCGTCAATTTCTTACTCTACCTTTTAATCGGTGGACAGAAGAGATTGATGGAATTTCTGTTTATCGTTCATATCAACGAGGTATTCCCAAAGTCATTTATCCCAATGTACGTAGATGGCTGTCTATAGTGTTATCTATGTTTGATAACTATGTGGATAAGTATGGAAAACCCGATATTATTCATGCACATTGTTGCAAGTGGGCGGGATATGCATCGATGCTTATACACAAGCGTTATACTATTCCTTACGTTATAACAGAGCATCTTCCTAAGATGAATTATGATATAGAATTTAATAGTCATAAGGGAGTTTGGCAAATACCATTATTAAAGAAAGCTTATGAAACTGCTGATCATGTTATTACAGTATCAGATGAATGGGCAGATGATTTGAGTTGTTATTTTGGTAAGGATTATCGGCATACGACCTTATCTAATATTATAGATACACATTTTTTTGCTTATTGTGAGCGTCATTCTTTATCAAGACGGAATTTTCGATTTTGTTGTCTTGCTAATAATGAAAGTCGTAAGGGATATGATATTCTCATTCCAGCTTTTCGTCAGATGAAAAAACATAAAGTAGAACTTCATCTTGCCGGAAGAAATACCGATAATTTGAGGAAAATGGTACAATCGTTAGCTCCAGATGCCAAAATTATCATACATGGTGAATTAGATAAAAAAGGAGTAAGAACACTTCTTTATCAGTGTGATGCCCTTGTATTATCCAGTCGTAGTGAAGTACAACCATTAAGTATTATGGAAGCTTTGAGTACAGGTATACCATACATATCCACAGAAGCGATACCTCATCATCTTCGTTTCGCCGATAGTTGTATAATCGTTCCTATTGATGATATATCTTTATTATCCAGTGCAATGGATCAGATGATAGAGCGTTATTCAGAAATAGACAAACATCATCTAGCCGACCTTGCTTGTCGTACATTTTCTCCATTTAGCATTGGGAAACAGCTACATGATTTATTTCAGGTTTATGTTAATGCTTAGCAAACGAAATATACACCATTCTTATTATAGAAAGCAATTTCCATAAAACAGAATGACTCATAGTCCAACGTATAAATTTTGTTTTATATTTAAGGTTTATTTGCCACTGGTTAGCCATCTCATCAGCTTTTAGTTTTAGTTCTTTACAATTTGCTCTGAAGGCATGCATATACAATTTATGCATTCTTTCAGTGAAGAAAGTTGTAGTCTTATCACTTGTGATATGATATTTTCGGGTTAGATATGCACATAAGTCTGTTGCACCGGTGAAGAAGAAAAAGAGTTTCTTCTCATCTTTTGTATTTGATATAGAGCACTCCTCTATTCCATAGTTTAATGTTACATCTTGAAGATATGCAATTTTACCATAGTAAGCCATCATAAAAGCCAATTGGAGATCTTCACAGTTAAAATCCTTATTAGTGAAAAGATATCTATCCTTCTGGTAGGCTTTTAGAAAAATATCCTTTCGATAAAGCGAAGTACATAGATGAATAACAGGGTTAGAATTTTGACAGATAATATCTTCGAGCATCCTTCTGCCATCAGTAAAGTCAGAAGTAAAAATAGAATTTTCTTTTCTGATAACAGTATGCTTGTTATTATCGTATCTATTCCATGCAGTATGTACTAAAGTTACATCCTCATGTTCTTCTAATATTCTACTTTCTTTTTCCAGTTTCAGTACATCAATCCAATAATCATCACCGGCACAGTCAGCGATATATTTTCCCCGACATTCTAAGAGTGTATCATAATAGTTGTCTATGACTCCTTTATTTTTCTCATTTCGGCGATATCTTATAGTTGAAGGATACTTATTAGCATACTTTCTACAAATTGCGTCTGTCGCGTCCTTAGAGCAGTCATCTCTCAATTCTATCTCAATAGGCAGATGACATCTCTGCATAAGTATAGCATCGAGTGTACGCCCAATAGTTTTCTCCTGATTATATGTGATGACAATGACGGATATTAGATTTTCCATTCTTATCAATTGGATAATTTGATATTTAGTTGATGATAGCTATTTTACATACTGTACCTTTATCACCACTATTTGTAGCCGTTTGTACCATATATATACCACTGGCCACTCTTCTACCCTTTTGGTCGTTCCCATCCCAAACATATGACCCTCCAGTACTTCTTCCCTGATTCACCAATACCCCATTGGAAGTTACGATTTTAACATCAGCATGGTATGACAGTCCCGTGATTGTGATATTTCCTCTATATTCTGGTCTTACAGGGTTAGGATATGCATATACCGTTTCGCAGGTCATCGTGCTATTAGGTTCACTAGAATCGGTTTTATAAGAACATAATCCCTTGTCGGTACCTATATATAGTACACCTTCTGGTGAAAGAGCCAAACTAAGGATATTATTTGATAGTAATATACTATTGTCCCATGTGAAGTGTTCTAATTGATTATTATTATCTTCACTGATAAGATAAAGACCATTGTTGGCAGTACCTATCCACTTCCGTCCACCGCCATCTATAACAATACTTGTAATTTCAATGCCGGATAATAAATAGTCACCAAGGTTTGTATCATCATTTCTTGGTACTATAATTTTAGAAAATATAGAATTATTTTGTTCTATATCATTCTGATAGATTACAAATGGTCCAATGTCACTACCTATCCAAATATTGTGTTCCAAGTCCTTAGCTATACAGTTGATGAAAGTGATATGTTCCTTTTCCCCATTTTGGTTGACGATATCGTTATAAAGATCCAGTTGATTGTTAGAAGGATGAAATCTGAATACACCAGGTTTGCGCCAATGATTATTACAGAACCATAGATTATGTTCATTATCTTCAAACATATTGATCATATTTTCGTATGACCTATTTGTTTCCAGCATCAAATTTTTCTGGAATAAATTAATCCATTGACCGTTTTTTAGTGCGATTAGGTTGGTAGAAGGACTAATACTATTCAGCGTCCATAGATTTCCTTCAGAATCAAATGTAATACTCTGCACCATCACATAGTCCTTGTTGTCGTTACTTACGGTAGATGCTGTTTTGAAAGGAGCTCCATTACAGTTATTGTATTCCCTTATGAATTTTCCATTTCTAAACTCATATAGTCCGGTTCTTCCACTAGCGAATACATGATTATCATCTTCTGGGTCAATATCCAATGATGCGAGGTCAGCATAAGCATGTCCTGTCTTCTGCGATAAACAGTCCTCGTAGATTTGCCATTCATTATCGTGATACACCTGAATAGTTCCTTCCTTGCCATAATCATATGTAGCATGAGAGACACCATCAGTAGTATAAAGTTTCCCATGATGATATTTCATAAAACCAAAATAATTATATTTCGGTCCACCAGGGTTCAACTTTTCTACAATAGCTTTAAGCGAATCTTTATTATCTTCAATTTTAGTCTTATATTCCCCTTCCCTTTTCCAATAGCTTTTATTTAGAAGATTATTCGTGATATGAGCACGATATCTGCCATTTTCAGCGCTATAGGCATATATATAGTTTTGTTCTATTGTACACCAGTTTACATTGAATCCGAGATTATAAGTGTCTACAATTTCCGCTTGATCTATATTTACCTTTATAATTCCGAATCCAGTGCTGATATATGCATATTTACCATATTGAAAAATATCATTGATACTCTTATCGTTGGTAGTAGAAACATTATAGTAATCCGACAGATTAGTAACCTCATAGTTATCTCTGTCCATGATATCCATATTTCCATCCGAGTAGATGATAAGCAGTTTTCTAGTCTGTCTATTATATGATATCTTCGTGATCTCAGTATCATTTAGAAAATCAGTCTTACTGAATGTTTGTATACTTTGATTTGTTGTATTATAAGCATATAAAGCATTAGAAGCTTGAACAAAGAGAATATCATTTGCCTTTTCTATATTTTGTATTTGATAATAAGATAAGTAAGAATTCCATTTTCCTGTCTTATCAGCCTTACCGGTTTGGAAAGTTAATATTAGGAGTAATGATATGATGATACTTCTCTTGATCATAGTTCTAGAATTTAGTGTATATGATGTGTGATAAATATAATAATCTATAGATATTAAACTCTAAAAGGTTCGGCTTATTGCCTTTGAGACTGCGTTTTATACGGTTATTCACAATGTGAAAAATAATGTTGATAACTTTGAGTTGTAGTTGATTAAAACTTAATACTATATCTAATAGTTTAGAATAACCATTCAGTTGTTTTCTCTGTTCTGCCAGTGTGTTCAAAGCCTCTTCGCTCTTCTCTATATAGTTGAAATTGTTTTCAAATTCATTGAGTGATATCGGATTATTGATATGGTATATAGGGATATGTCTTTCATTCAATTGTTTTCCCAAAAGAACATCTTCATATCCATATTGATGAATATCCTCATTGAATTTTATCTCTTGTAAGATATGTTTTCTGATCAGAAAGTTAGTTGTTCTGAACTCTTTATACATATTTTTTCTACGATTCTCAATACTATGTTTTTCTTCACAAGATTTTTCATATTTCCACCTTAGGTTGTTTCCCCATTTTTCTTTGGAGCCCCCTATTCTTATGCCTCCTACCACGACATCGTATACCGTTGATAAATAGTTTCTGATGAAAGAGGAGTTGCAGAGAGATAGATCACCATCAATGAAGAGAATCCATTCATACAGAGCTTTATCTACCAGAAAGTTTCTGATAGCAGAACGTCCCCTGTTTTCTGTGTTAATGATGTATCTTACATTATTAAGTTTTTCAATTTCTCTATTTAGGTCAACATACTTTTGTTCACTTGATCCATCATCAGCGACAAGGATTTCATAGTCCAGGCTGTCAATATCCTCACATTGCTTATACAATGCCCCCACCAATTGTCTGCAATCACAGTTATAGGTGGG
>Ga0256407_10003842_pt1 | contig 25999 bp, 19 predicted proteins | sample RumenRJG_04DNA_FD_193489 | JGI IMG/M metagenome (GOLD analysis project Ga0256407, IMG submission 193489) | Bovine rumen microbial communities from Lethbridge, Alberta, Canada - RJG_04 | ecosystem: Host-associated > Mammals > Digestive system > Stomach > Rumen | place: Canada: Alberta... | reverse complement strand
TCTTCTCCAACCTCTTGAATGAGGATAAAGATAATAAGTGCGTTTGCCGGTTTCGCGATCGTTTACTTCCACGAGGTCGGGAGCAAACATTGTGTCCCAATGTCCGTCAATAAAATACTTGAAAATAGGGCCTTCGTCTGTCCATTGAGAAAGGTCTTCAACGGGAGCAGACCACATACGAATATCGTTTCCGCAATATTCGGTGTAATGAGTGTCGTGCGAACCGATAATGTAAGCACGGTATTTGCCCGGATGGTCGGGATCTTCAAAAACGCGGGGCTCGCCGTCGGGAAGATGTTCCCAAAGCGGTAAGTAAGGGTTTTGCGCCGAAGCACTCAGGGCAAAAACCGCAAGTAAATTTAAAAACAGTTTTTTCATTTGGTATTTTTAATAAAATTTTGTTTGAAAACTTTCTGTAAAAATACGCCATTGAAAAGAAAAAACTGTTAATTTTTGGTAGAAAAAATTTATTAATTAGTAGATTAATATATTCAATATGTAACTTTTTTCATTAATTTACTTCCAATTTTGGCAGCAACCACAATTCCGGCTATCAAAACTATTACTGCTAACCAATAAATTTCCGTTAAGCCTACCAAACTGCTTAACAAAAATGCCGAACCTATCAATGCCATTAATTTTGCAAATTGACGGGCGTAAGCTTTTTTGTCTTTAATTTTTGCTGATACCAAGTAATGCTCCGGCATAAGCATTTCGCCGCTTAAATACGCAAAAGCCGACCACAAAAGTATGCCGATGCCCATAGCGGCCATGATAATTGAATAAATGTTATCGTCCATAGTTTTTGTTTTTTTAAAAAAGGTGTTAAGAATTTTGCCAAATATAAAAAACAAAAACTTATTTTGCAAGCAAAAAAAATATTATATAGAAACTTGACGGTAAATTTCGTTGTATTTCATCGCAATAACGGTCTGAGAAAAATTAGCCTCGACTTTGTTGCGTGCGTTATGGCAAAGTTCCGTATAATTTTTGTTGAGAATAACATTCAAAATACATTCTGCCAATGCGTTAGAATCTCTTAAAGGTGCGAGATAACCGTTTTGACCGTTGTCAATTAGTTGAGGAAGTCCGCCCGTATTGAATGCAACGCAAGGCACAGCGCACGAAAGGGCTTCCATTACGGTATTAGGAAGATTGTCCTCAAGGCTTGGTGTAACGTAGACGTCAGAGGCGTTGTAAACCATTGAAATATCTTCTTCGCTGCCGATGTAACCCGTTGATTTGCAAGAAAAAGGCAAATTCTTTACAGCCTGAGAAGTGCCGTTGCCAAAAATCAAAAGTTCAATGTCTTTGGCGATATTCGGATTTTTTTCGTGAATGTTTTTCAAGGCTTGAGCCAAAAATTTGAAACCTTTGCGCTTATCCGTAATTTTTACCGCTCCGAAAAGTATTACGTATTTTTTTTCGATGCCGAATTTTTTTCTTGCTAAATTTTTGTCAGAGGGTTTAAAAACTTCCGTATCAATGGGATTCGGTATTGAAAAAACTTGAGAATTACTAAAAATAAGTGATGATTTAGCAATGTTTTTCAGCCAGTTGCTGCACGAGATAAAAAATATTTTATGACGATCTAGTAATTCTAATTTTTTCTTAAAATATCGTTTTGACAAATCGTTTTTATCTTTGCCGAAATTCAAAAACTGACAATTTCCGCACCCCGTTTTGTAATTTTCACATTTGCGAGCGTAATGACATATTCCCGTAAAATAATGCATATCGTGCATCGTGAAAACGATTTTCTTGTTAGCAAGCAAAAGTTTTTCAAGCTGTTTCAACGACAAAAGCCCCTGACTTGTCCAATGAAAATTGATAACGTCAGCCTCTTTTATAAGCGGATTTTTAAGCAAATTTACTGCGCCAAAATTGTCCAAGGAAATATGAAAAAGATATTTGCGACGGAATTTTAATTTTAGTAGTATCTGAAGCCTTTCTAAAGAGAAGCTCAAAAAGTTGAGTATCTTATAGAAAATATTCGTGTTCAGGGTGTAAATATCTTTGTCTGAAGAGATTTTGTCTCTTACCAACATTTTTACATCCGTGCCGTTTTTTTTTAGTGCCTGAAAAATTCTCGAACAGGCAATTGCAGCTCCTCCTTTGCGGTCTGAGGTAGATACTAAGACAATTTTCATAGGGGTTATTCCTTTTTTTAGCTTGTGTGGCAAAGTTAAATTTAAAATTTTAACAGAATTTTAAGCGATAGTTAATGATTAATAAAAAAAATGCTTTAATTTTGGGGCATAAAAATAATCGGAAAATTTTATGAACATTACTATTGTAGGCTGCGGTAATTTAGGTTTTTCAATTGCCAAAGGCCTTGCTAACAAGCAAAAAGAATTTAATCTGAACATTACGGCTACCGACCCCGAAGCCGACCTCGAAAGAATTCGTGCAATCGGTATTAATGCCGTAAGAGATAACGTTCAAGCCGTTAAGGACAGCGAAATCATATTTTTGTGCGTAAAACCTTGGGTTGCAAAGGATGTTATCGAAGAGATAGAGCCGGCTCTCAACAATTCTCAAGTTTTGGTATCGCCGGTGGCAGGACTGAGTATCGACCAAATCAATGCTTATTCGTCCAAAAAAGTTTCAGTCTTTAGGATTATGCCCAATATTGCCGCCTCAATCAATCAGTCAGTAACCTGCGTCAGTCATGATGCAGAGGATGAGGACATCGAAAAAACTCTTAAAATCCTCAATATCTTGGGCAAAACAATCGTTGTTGATGAAAACAAAATCAACGCCGCTACGATTTTAACGGGTTCAGGTATTGCATACATTCTAAGATTTTTGCGTGCAATGACCGAAGGCGGTATCGAAATTGGTTTCCCGAGCAAGATTGCTCAAGAAATTGCTGCTCAAACTATGAAAGGCACGGTTGAACTCTTACTTGAAGAAGGGGTTCACCCAGAGCAACTTATCGACCGTGTTTGTACGCCCTCAGGCACTACTATCAGAGGCCTTAACGAAATGGAGAAAAACGGTTTTTCTTCGTCGGTAATTCAAGGTATTTTATCGTCTTACGGCAAAATAGCAAAATAATATGTTTTCAGGAATAGTAGAATGTACCGGCAAAATAGTCGGAATTAGAGAATATCAAAAAAACATAGATTTTACAGTAACTTGTCCGTTTGAAAAAGAACTTACAATCGACCAGAGTGTTGCTCATAACGGCGTTTGTCTTACTGTTGTAGAAAAAAATGAAAACGGATATGTCGTTACAGCCATGCAGGAGACTCTTAACCGTTCTAATCTCGGTGTTTTAGGGGTAGGGGACGAGGTGAATCTTGAGCGCAGTATGAAACCAGATTCTTTGCTTGACGGTCATATCGTTCAGGGACACGTAGACCAGACAGGCGTCTGCACCAATGTTGAAGATGCTGACGGAAGTACTTATTTTACAATCGAATACGATCCAAGTCAAGGAAATATAACGGTTGAAAAGGGTTCTGTTGCCGTAAACGGGGTGAGTCTTACCGTTTGCAATTCCGAAACGGGAAAATTTCGTGTCGCAATTATTCCCTACACTTTTGAGCACACCAATTTCAAAAACCTTAAAAAAGGTGATAAAGTAAATCTCGAATTTGATATTATCGGAAAATACATTCAAAAGATTGCAAGCGTGTATTTAAAAAAGTAAACTTAAAACAAAATCATCATACACAAAAATTAAAAAAAGCCGACTGAAATTTTTTCAATCGGCTTTTATTTTTCCGCTTTCCCCTTGCAACGAAAAGCGGAGAAACTTTTAGTTTAACCTAAATCTTATTATGAAAAGAGTTCTGACATTAAAAAAAACCTTGTCTTCACAGATGAGGAATCTTTACACTTAACTTATACGAACTCGAAAAAAAAAGGTTTCAAAAAAAAGTAATTTTTTTTTGTTTTTTTTGAAATTTTTTTATAACAAAAACACCCGCCTAAGAAAAAATTCTTTTAAGGCGGGTGTGTGATAATTGATGTACTGTAAAACTGTAAAAAAATCTTATTGTTTTGTTACTGTTGCAGTCGCTTTTTCAGGATCAAGTACGATTTTGTAAGTTCCGGCTGAAATCGAAAGGTTTTCGCCGTCCTGTTTAAGTGCGCCAAGCTCGCCGCCGAAATTCTTGTCCCAGCCGCCTGCCCAACGGAATTTGAATTCACCGGCTTTTACGGTAACGGTTTTTGACCATGTTTTTGTTTCTGCGTCATAATCCATTACAATACCTTTGTCCCAACCAAATTCCATTGCATCTCCGATGAGCTCCCAGCCGGTGGCAACAATTGATGCCGTCATTTTCTTTTGGTCAACAGTCATTTTGTAATAACCGGCTTTTTCGAGTTTGATGTTTTCACCATCGCCGATTTTGAAACTGCCGTCTTCCGCCATGTCGCCGGCAATTCCGAGCCATGTGCCTTCGCCGTCGTCGTAGAACTTAAATTCTGCGGGAGCCTTGTCGATGTAAACAACACCGTCGAAAATGAAGTCCCTTGCCTCTGATGTCAAAACATAATCCTTGGTTGCCTTGTTCCAATCGTTGAATGTACCCGGAAGCGTCAGGCTTGAGCTTGAAAGCTGAATGTCGGTTTCTTCAAGCGAATAGGTGTATTTGCCGGTGTTGGCAAGGTTCAATGTTATGATGTAGGCATGGGCGTTTGTTATCTTGATATTGTCGCCACCCGGAGCAAGTGTAAAATCTTCGCTGCCTTTGCCGTAATTAATATCCCAGACTCCATTGGCGCGGAACTTAAATTCACCTTCAATCAAAGATGTAACCACTGTCCAAAGACCGGTTTTTTCGTCAAATTCCATTTTGGTATCTTTGTCCCAGCCGCCTGAAGTGGCACTGCCGACAAGTCCCCATTCTGTTTTTTCGCTGATATTGATACCGCCGTCGGCATCCGTTACTATTTCAACGAAACCGTCTGAACTCAGAGTGTTGTCCTGAGATATTACCTCAAGGGTTTTGCCGTCCAAAATTGCGAACGATTCAGCACCTTCGGGAATGTTTACATAGCCTTGGTAAGTGCCGTCGCCTTCGGGGTCGCCGATTATGTACGATTTTTCAAAGTCGAAATCGGGATAGTTTACGGCAACGTATGCGTAATTCCAGTCAATGCCCTCCGACTTGGAGTCGTAAGGCTGGATTTTAAGGTCCAAAGTGTTTTCCGCCTCGTCCGAAACCTCAGTATTAGGCACTGAAGAAACCAATGAGACCGTATAACCGCCTTCTATGCCGGGCAGCGCACCTAAGCCGGAAGAAATAGTGTTTACTGCCGAATTGTCAAGTTCGAGAAAGGTTTCAACCGTTTCGCCCAAAACAACTTCCTTGCCCGTTGAGGCACTTTTCAGTTTAACGGTGTAACTTACCGAAGCTCCGTTGTAATCTGCGGGAGTCCAGCTTATTTTCGGAAACTTCTCCGTGAGGTTGCTTTTGTTGATGGCAACAGCGGAAACCTCCATCGGATTGAACTCCGCCTTTTTTTGCAGTCCGAGAACGGGAGTCTGTTCGTCCTCGCAGGCAGCCAAAGAAAACAAAAGAACTGCCGGTATAATATATTTGTTTAATGCTTTCATAATTGATTAAAATTATTTTGCGGAATATCCGTCGTTTTGTTTAAGATTAAGATTGCTTCCAATTTCGTCGGAAGGAATCGGGTAAACCGAATAATAAGCGGGAACGTCTTTGCCTTCAGCCACGCCGCCTTTCCAGGGCCAGTTGTAACCTGAGGTGTACTTGTCGAAACGGATAAGATCCGTGCGGCGTTGAGCCTCGTAGAATGTTTCCCTGCCTCTTTCGTCAAGCAGATAGTCAAGAGTGAGAGCGTCGATGGGTGATTGGATGCCCGCTCTTTCGTGAAGCGCGTTGATATATTTCAAAGCGTCAACTTCATTGTTGGTGCGCAAAAGTGCCTCCGCAATGTTGAGATAAATTTCTCCGAGACGGAACAACGGGAAATCCACGTAAGCCTCAGCCGAGGGAGGAAGTGTGCCGTCCTTGTAGACATTGTAAAATTTGGTAACGGGAATACCGTTGTTTTTGAACGTTGCCTCGTCTTTTATCTCGCTGCTTGTAGTACCGTCAAGACGGAGCATTGCCATACGCTGGTCGCTTTCGTGGTTTTCCTCTCTCTCAAAAACATCAAGGAAAGAAGATTTTGCCCTTACACCGTTCCAGCCGCCTTTTGCGTTTGTCTCTGTTGTATATTTTTCAGAGCCCCAGCACAAAATCGCCGTCATGCCGCCCCATGTCATGGTCTGGTCGCCCTCGTAACGGACAGGCATAATCATCTCAAGCGACTGGTCGTTGTCAGCCCTGAACATATCGCCGTAAACGGGTTCGAGTTTGTAGCCTGCGTCAATTATTTTCTGACAGTAAGTGATACATTCGGTGTATTTTTCTACTCCGGTGTATACTTTTGCGTTCAGATAAAGCCTTGAAAGCGCAGCCCATGCGGCAGCTTTGTTGGCGTGTCCGTAACTGTCTGAAAATCCGGGCTTGGGATCTGCCATTTCCTCGGCACTTTCCAAAAGCTGTTTTTCAACAAAGTCATAAAGGTCTTTTGCCTGAATCTGTTCCGGATTTTCTCCGAGTTTGTTTTCTTCCGTTACAAAAGGCACGTTTCTGAAGAAATCAAGCGCATACATGTACATAAGCGCACGTATGAATTTTGCCTCGCCCCTGAAATTGTTAATCACGGCTATGTCCTGTTCCGAACATCCTTTTCCGGAGAGTTCCTCGGCGGTTGTCTCTTTCAGAAACGAGTTGCAGAGGTTAATCTCGTAGAAAAGTCTGAAATAATAGCCTTTGAGAAAAGGACTTGACGAGGTCCATGTAAGATTGTTGAAGTCGGGGATTCCGGCATCGTTCCAGCAGCAGTGCGCAATGTCTGAGGCAAGCTCCTGCATGTTCCACATCACGCGCAAGAAAGAAGCCTGTGAGCCGCCGTCAATGCCGACAACGTCCTGATCGGAATCGCCGCCGCTGTTGCCGCCTATGGCAAGTCCGGCGTAAATTTTGGCGAGATTGCTTTCGTATGCGTCAATCTGGCTGCCGAATACGACATCCGCCACAAGTTCTTTCTCATCCAAGGGAACAGTGTCCAAATCCTTTACGCAAGACGAAAAACCGAGCGCAAGACTCATTGCAGCTGCCGGAAGTATATATTTGAATTTACGATTAATGTTTTTCATAATTGTCAATGAATTTTTAAAAAGTTTAGAAATTAAGATTAACACCCAGCATGAAAGTTACAGGACGCGGATAGATGTTTCTGTCGATACCTTCGCCGCTGATTTCGGGGTCAAGTCCGCTGTATTTTGTGATTACAAACGGATTCTGAACCGTGAAGTAAACTTTTGCGTTTTGGGTTGTGTTGAATATTCTCTGGAAATTGTATCCGAGAGACATATTGTCCATTCTGAGGAATGAGGCGTTTTCGATGTAGTAATTTGACTTGTAGTAGGCATCCTTGAAATTGGATTCGGTTGCCGAGGTCATTCTGTTTTTCAAGAATCCCGAAGGGTCAAACATTTGAGAGCCGCCCCATGCCTCGCGGTTGGATCTTACGTTGTTGTAAACGTAGTTGCCGATTGAGGCACGCATTGCAAAGTTGAAGAACCAGTTTTTCCAGCTCAGCTGTGATGACAAGCCCATTATGACATCGGGAGCGGATTTCTTGAGAATGAACAAATCGTTGTCGTCGATTTTTCCGTCGCTGTTTTTGTCAACAAAAACATTCTCAATCGGGCTGCCGTCCTCATAATACATCTGTTTGTAAACATAGAACGAATTGTACGGCTCGTTTACGGCGTTAATCTGAATGTTGTTGCCTGTACCGCCTTCTACGCCGCCGTGGATAACGCCTTTGTACGAGGGATCGTCGTTGATTGTAAGTTTAGTGATTTCGTTTTTGTTGTAAGAGACATTGTAGCTCAAAGTCCATTCAAGATCTCTCTTGTTGAGAATATGTCCGGTAAGAGAGAGTTCAATACCGCGGTTTTCGAGTTCGCCGACATTGGTCAGAAGCTCGTTGGAGTAATTTGTTCCGGCGGGAATAATTACCGAGTTCAACAGGTCGGTGGTTTTGCGGATATAGAAATCAACCGTACCTTCAATTCTGCCTTTTAAGAAACCGAAGTCAAGTCCTGCGTTGTAGGTTGCTGTTTCTTCCCATTTAAGTCCTAAGTCGTAAGCCTGCGGGGTAATCAAACGGTACTGTTTGTCGCCGAAGAAATAAGAAGCACCAGCTTCTGAATATTTGTAACGCGGCATGTACGGATAATCGTTTGTGCCGAGATTCTGCTGTCCTGTTACGCCGTAACCCAAACGGAGTTTCAAGTCAGAAACAACGTCATTGTCTTTAAGGAATGCCTCGTCGCTGATTTTCCAAGCCAAAGCTGCCGACGGGAAAATACCCCAGCGGTTGTCTTTGTGGAAACGTGAAGAACCGTCGTCCCTTAAAGTAAAGGTGATAAGATAACGGTCAAGAATTGTGTAGTTGATTCTGCCGAAGAACGATACAAGATAGTTTTCCGTTTTGTAAGTGTATTCGTCTTTGTAATATTCCTTTCCGAACTCCTGAGCTTTGGCAGCAGAGTAGCAGTATTTTGTGCCTTTGTCAGAATAGAAATGCTGCCATGAATAACCTACCATTACATCGAGTGAGTGAATGCCGAAAGTTTTGTCGTAATCCAAGTAACTTTCAAAAAGTCCGTTGGTTTTTTTCTGATAATAGTCGGTGTTTTCGCCGAAACCGGTTTTGAAACTGCCGCTGCACCATGTCAAAGGTGAGTTGTCGGCAATTGTTTTTTCGCCGTCGCTGCGTGATACGTCGTAACCCAAATTTACATTTACCCTCAAGTCGGGAAGGAAATGGAATTTGTAGTCAGCCTGAATGTTGCCGATGCTGCGGTTGACGGTAGACCTGTCATCCTGATCCTCAAGAATAGAGACGGGATTTGTAAGCGCAATGTCAACGGGAGCGGTATTGTCTTCGTTCATATAGATAAACCAGCCGTTGCCGTATTTGTTGTCCGACATGTATACGGGCTGTGTGGGATCAAACTGTGAGGCCATGCCTACGGCATCCGTTGAACCGAAACGGTTCTTGTTGTTGATGCCTTTCACATTGACCGAAATGCTGAGTTTTTTGTCAAAGAAAGTGGGATTAAGGCTTACTGCGCCTGTCAGACGCTCCATGCTTGAGTTTTTGAGGATACCGTTTTCGTTGGTGTAGCCTACAGAAACCCTGTAAGGAAGATTTTTGAAAGTACCCGAAACACTCAGGTTGTGGTCTGTGCTTACAGAGGTACGGAAAATCTCGTTCCACCAGTCTGTGTTTGCGTTGCCGAGAGCTTTTGCGTTGTCGCTGTCTTCGCCGAATTTTTCGATTACGAAGCTTCTGAACTCATCGGCGTTCATAATGTCAATGTCGTTGCGTTTTGTGCTGACGGAAACCGTACCTGCATAACTTACAGCGGGTTTTCCGCTTTTGCCTTTTTTGGTCGTTATGATGATAACGCCGTTTGATGCCCTTGAACCGTAAATTGCGGTTGCCGAAGCGTCTTTTAAGATTGTAAAAGTTTCAATGTCGTTGGGGTGAACGGTTGCAAGCGGGTTTGCCATACCGTCAATACCGCCGTCATCTACAGCCACGCCGTCGATGACAACGAGAGGATTGTTTGAAGCTGAAAGAGACGAACCGCCTCTGATTCTGATGGTTGCGCCCGCACCCGGAGCACCGCCGTCGCTGATAACGCTTACGCCGGCTGCCTTTCCTGCCAAAAGATCCGTGGCGGAGGTTGCCGCGCCTTTAACCATTTTGTCAGCACTGATAGCCGTTACCGAACCCGTGAGGTCGTTTTTCTTAACTTTGCCGTAACCGATTACGACAACTTCTTCCATTTCACGGGTATCTTCTTGTAAGATAATACGTAAGCTTGCATTCGGTCTTACTATAGTTTCAGTATAACCGATGTATGAAACGGCGAGACTGTCTTTCAAATCGGCTTCGATTTCAAAATTACCGTCAAGGTCGGTTATTGTTCCGGCGGTAGTTCCTACGATTCTGATTGTTGCGCCGATAATTTCGCCGCCTGAAGAATCTTCAACATGACCTTTTACAGTAATTTTCTGTGCAAAGGCATCGCCGCAGGCTAATACTGTTAAAAGTAAAGCCAATAACCGTAGCGGCGTAGAAAAATTAAACTTGCTTTTCATTTTTTGTATAGATTTAAATTAAATAAAAATTTGTCGATGACGTCGCAAAAATATATTCAAAAAAAAAGTTGGGTCTTTTTTTACGTGAAAAACGGATGTTAATTATCTGCAAACGAAACCGCAAACGAAACCGCAAACGTTTGCATTTTTTAAGGTTTGTTTTTATTTTTTTAGAAAAAACGGACTTTTATTGTTATTTTTGCGTTAAAAAAATAAGAGAAAATGATGAAAAAAACGTTTTTTATATTTGTTTTTGCTTTTTTTTACGATGTTTTAGAGGCTCAAAATGCAAACGATATTATCAAGGAAATTCTTCAGGAAACAGCAGAAAACGATGATGAGGAGTTTTCTACTTCCGTAGAAAATTTAGGCGAATATCTTGAAAGACTTTCAGAGGATAAAATTTCTGTTAATTCATGTACTTTTTCTGATTTGCAAGAATTGCCTTTTTTGACGGATTTTCAGATTCAGGACATTTTGGATTATAGGTTTGAGGTTGGAGAGATTTTCTCTTTAGGCGAGTTGAAAGGTATTGAAAGCCTTAACGAAAAGGAATTGAATTATTTGAAATATTTTTTGTATGTTTCTGATTCTGAGCTTAATGAAAAAGAAAATTTTAGCTCGGCTAATAATTCCGTTACCTTTGTTACCAAAAATGTTTTAGAAAAACCCCTGGCATATTATAGTCCGAGGGAATATCAAGGCAACCGTTTTTTGATGCGTTTGAAATATTTTTCTAGACCTGTTAAAAGAGTAACTTTCGGCTTTTCTTCGGAAAAAGACCCGGGCGAGGAAATCGCTTTAGGAGGCAAAAAATACGGTTTTGATTTTAATTCGGCGTTTTTAAAAATTCTGGGAAACGGAAAATTAGAAAAAATTATAATCGGTGATTATACTTTGCGTTTTGGTTTAGGTTTGAGTTTAGGCTGCGGTTTTTCGAGCGGAAAATATATTTCAACGGGCGAGGATTACGGAAATTCTTTGACTGATTTGAGGGAATATTCTTCTTTTTCTGAATACGGTTTTTTGAGGGGTGCTGCCACTTCGATAAATCTTAAAGCCTTGAAAATCACTGCATTTTTAAGTCATAATGCCGTTGATGTTTTGGGAGAAAAAGATAGTTTTTATAGTTTTAAGACTGACGGTTATCATAGAAATTCAAAGGAGTTGGACGACAAAAATTCCTTAAAAGAAAGCATTTCGGGTTTGACCTTGAATTTTAGGAAACGGATATTTTTCTTTGGACTTTCAGGTGGTTATTATTGTTTTGATAAAAGTTTTCAGCCGAAAAACGATTTAGTGAATTTGAGGGATTTTAGTGTCAAAAACGGCGGATTTTTTTCTTTGAATTGGGGTTGTTCCGAGAAAAAATACGGTATTTCAGGCGAATTAGCTTTCGATAAAAATTTTAATCCCGCACTGATTACTGTTCTGGGTTTTAGACCCTTAGCACAACTTAAAATGAGCGTTTTGTACCGTAACTATTCCAAAAGATATTTTTCTTTCTTGGCAAATCCTTTTAGAGAAAATTCCAAAATTTCAAATGAAGAGGGTTGTTATTTAGGACTTGAATTTTCTATGAAAAGGTTTTGGATATTTGAGGCTAAAACCGATATTTTCAGTTTTCCGTGGCCGAGTTTTCAAACTAAAAAAATGTCTTCGGGTTATGATTTTTCGTTACAAAACACGTTTTTGATTTCAAAAGGATTTTCCGCCACCATTCGTTTTAAGGACAAAAACAAGGAATTTAAGGAAAGAATTTTTAACAGAAATTCCTATTTGAGATTTCTTTTGAAATATTCCTCTAATGATAATTTTTCGATGTCGGAGGTTTTGCAGTGGAGTTATTTTGAAACTGACGAACTCCTTGAAAAAGGTTATCTTTTGTCGCACAGCTGCCTTTGGAATTTTCAAGGTCTGCCGCTTTCGCTTGATTTGGGGTGTGCTTTGTTTTCAGCACCTTATTCGGCGGCTATTTACGATTATGAAACCGATGTCAGGGGTTTTTATGCTTTGCAACGCTACTATTATAAAGGTGCGAGATATTATGCAGTTTTGGTTTTTAAGCCTTGGAAATTTATGGAGTTGCAGACAAAATTATCTCAATGGCAATATTTTGACAGAAAAACTTTAGGCTCAGGAAAAAACAAAATCAATTCTGACAAACGCACTGAAATAAGTTTTTATTTACGTCTGAAATTTTGATTGTTGAAGTTACTTAAAAATTTTTACCTTTGCATTCTGAAATTAAAAAACGATGGAAAAAATATCTTTTGCAGCTCAGTACGTTATTACAAATACTTCTGAGCCGATTAAAAACGGTGTTGTTAGCGTTGATGCTTCAACGGGTGAGATGCTCGAAATCAAACAGCTTACAAACGAAATTCCTTATACGGAGTTTTATAATGGGGTTTTAATTCCGGGGTTTGTAAATGCGCATTGTCATTTGGAACTTTGTCATTTGAAAGACAAGGTTAAAAATCCCAAAAGTCTGATAGATTTTCTTCTTGCGATGTTCCGCTTAGATGCAAATTCTTACGATGAAAAACTTACTTTGAAATATGATTCCTTGATGTATTCTTCGGGCGTATCTGCCGTTGGGGATATTTGCAATACTTCGGATACGGCTGGAGTTAAAGAAAAAAGCAAGATACATTATAAGAATTTTGTGGAGTTAATAGGGACAACTCCGGAGCGTTGTCAAAAAGATATTTTGCAGTTTGAAAATGTTAAAAACGATTATCTTTCTTTCGGTATTGATGCGAATGATATTTCAGCAGTTCCGCACGCACCGTATTCGGTAAGTCCTGAGCTTTTTTCTGTGATTAACCGCCTTAATAAAGATAAAAAAGAGATTATTTCAATTCATAATCAGGAGAACTTTAATGAGAATTTTTTGTACGAAAATCACAGTGGAGAGTTTGTAGAGAAGTTTCCGCTTGATTTGTCCTTGATTCCCGTAACTGGAAAAACTTCGTTGAAATCCATGAAAGAACTCTGTGAAGGCGGTTATGAAAGAACACTTTTGGTTCATAATATTTATTCTTCTAAGGAGGATTTGGATTTTGCCGCTGAGAATTTTAAAAATCCGTTTTTCGTGGTTTGTCCAAAATCGAATATTTTTTTGGAGAACAAAATAATTGACGTTAATGTTTTGCTGGAGAAAAATTTAACGGTTTGTATCGGAACGGACTCTTTGAGTTCTAACGACAACCTTTCAATGATTGAGGAGCTGAAACTTTTGTCAAAGAAATTTGAAAATTTGAAATTGGAAGATTTAATAAAATTTGCTACTTTAAATGGTGCAAAGGCTTTAGGTCTTCAATCAAAGCTCGGAAGTTTTGAAATAGGAAAATCCCCGGGCGTTGTTTTGTTGGAAAACGTTGATTTGCATAATTTTAGATTAACTGACAATACTTTATCAAGACGGCTTATTTAATTTTTAGAGAAATAAAATGTATCCTATTGAAGAAATTTTTGATGAGGTTTATCAAAAATACCTTGACAATCAAGTTATTATAATAACTGCGCCGACCGGCACGGGTAAGAGTACGGTTTTGCCGTTGGAGATTTTGAAACGCAATTCAGATTCTCAAAAAATCGTTATGCTTGAGCCGCGCAGACTTGCAGCAAAGGCGATTGCCTTTAGAATGGCGGATTTGATGGGACAGAAGCCCGGCAAAACTATCGGTTATACAATAAGATTTGAAAATTGTGTTTCAAAGGATACGCGTTTGGAGGTTGTAACGGAGGGCGTTTTAACGCGCCGAATACTTTCAGACAACGAGTTGAAAGGTGTTTCGACCGTGATTTTTGACGAATTTCATGAACGCAATCTCAACACCGATTTAACACTTGCTTTGGTGCGGGAGGCTCAGCAAATTTTAAGGGACGATCTGAAAATTATAATTATGTCTGCAACGATTGATGCAGAAAATCTATCCAAAATGCTTAACGCTCCTGTTATCAGCGCAACGGCAAAAAATTACAACGTTGAAATCTTTTATGAAGGTTGCTGCGACGAGTTTTCAGTATCACGTCAGACGGCTTTAACCGTTTTGAAGGCTTTGGAAAGGCATCCCGAGGGCGATATTTTGGCGTTTTTGCCGGGCGAAGGCGAAATCAGAAAATGCGAAGAATTTTTAAAAAGCTCTGTTCACGGCGTTTTGATAAGTCCTCTTTACGGAATGTTGCCGCCTAATCTTCAGCAACAAGCTATCATGCCTGACAAAAACGGTAGACGTAAAATAGTTTTAGCAACTTCCATTGCCGAGACCTCGCTTACGATTCAAGGCGTTAAAATCGTTGTTGATAGCGGACTGAGCAAAATTCAGGAATATTCTCCCGATACTGGGTTGTCGGGATTGAAAACTGTAAGAATATCTCTTGATATGGCTTGTCAAAGAGCGGGCAGGGCGGGCAGAATTTCTGACGGTTTTTGTTATAGGCTTTGGGATTTAACAACTCAGGACAGAATGTTGAAAAACCGTTTGCCGGAAATCGAATACGCCGATTTAACTCCGCTTATGTTGGATTTAATAAAATGGGGCGAACCTAATCCCGAAAATTTAACTTGGCTGACTCCGCCCGATAAAACTTCCGTCAATCTTTCAAAGGAACTTTTGAAAACTCTTGAAGCCGTAGATGATAATTATTCTTTAACTCCACTCGGTGAAGAGCTAAGCAGGATTCCTTCTCACCCTCGAATCGCAAAGATGTTGGTTCAAGCGCGGAAGTATTCACTCTTGCCGCTTGCCTCAGACATTGCCGCAATACTTGACAACCGCGATCCTTTGCCGAGGGATTACGGAACGGATATTAATTTGAGAATCGAACGCCTAAGGCTCAACCGCAGAGAAAAACGTCATAACAAAAGTTTTGACAGAATAGAGCTTTATGCTATGGAATTAAGAAAAATGTTCAAGGTTCAGGAGGATAATTCCGAGTTTGATAGTTATGATACGGGGCTGCTTTTAGCTGAGGCTTTCCCCGAGAGAATTGCCTCGGCTAAACCGGGCAACAATGCTCAATTCATGCTTTCAAACGGTACGATTGCGATGTTGGGATACGAAGATAGTTTAGCGGGAGAATCTTGGCTTGCCGTCGCAGCTCTAAATGCGAAAGAAAAAATCGCAAAGATATTTCTTGCCTCTCCTCTTAATCCCGTTTCTTTGAAAAACATGTTGAGAGAAAAAGAGTCTGTTCTTTGGAATACTAAAAAAGGCGGAATCGTTGCCCTAAAACAGTTGAAAATAGGAAGTATGGTTTTGCAGGAAAAACCATTTGTGCCAGATTCTCAAGAGGTTGAGCAAATTGTTTTGTCAGCGGTGAAAAAAGAAGGCGAGGTGCTTTTGGATTTTAATGATGAGGTTATAAATCTTCAAAACCGTATACTTTCGTTAAGAATTTGGAACGGTGAGGATTTTATGCCCGATGTTTCAACCAAAACTTTAATTGAAACGGCTCAAAATTGGCTTTTACCGTATCTTAGCGGTGTTAATACTGTTGAAAAACTAAAAAAAATAGATATTTTTTCTGCATTGAAATATTCTTTAACACCTCTTGAGCAGCGGAATTTAGAAAAACTTGCGCCGGCTTTTCTTGAAGTGCCTACCGGACACAAAATAAAATTGAAATATTCTGCTTTAGGTTTGCAGCCTGTTTTAGCGGTAAGGCTTCAAGAGGTTTTTTCTTGGCAGGAAACGCCTAAAATCAACGGCGGAAAAATTTCTGTTTTAATGCACTTGCTTTCTCCCGGTTTCAAACCTGTCCAAGTAACCTCGGATTTGAAATCTTTTTGGCAAAACGCATACAAAGAGGTTAGAAAAGAATTAAAACGCCGCTATCCGAAACATCAGTGGCCTGAATTATGAAAACAAAAAAAAACGAATTGAAAGAAAATTCAATTCGTTTTTTTGTTCGTTAAAAAAAGATAAATAAGAAAATTTTATTTTCTTTGAGAATTCTTCTTGTTGTCTTCCAAAAGTTTTTTCATTTTTATGCTTATTGCCTCGGCTTGTTCGCCGGCTTTTTCAGCGAAGTCGCTGCCGTTTGAGGCGTAAATTATTCCTCTTGAAGAGTTTACTAACAGACCACAAGTCTCGTTCATGCCGAAAGTCGCAACATCTTCCAACGAGCCGCCTTGTGCACCTACACCCGGAACCAAAAGGAAATTGTTTTTGGCTATCTTTCTGATTTGTTGAAATTTATAAGCTTGTGTAGCTCCGGCTACGTACATTATTCTGTTTTCATCGCCCCACAACTGACCGAATTTCAGTGTTTTTTCAAACAAAAATTCATCGGTTTCCTTTTCTTGGATAATCTGAAAATCCGATGCCGAAGGATTTGAGGTTAATGCTAAAATTATTGCCCATTTGCCTTCGTATTCCAAAAATGGAGAAATCGAATCCCTGCCCATGTACGGTGATAATGTTACGGCATCAAAAGGCATTTGCTCAAAAAACGTTTTAGCGTACATTTTGCAAGTGTTGCCTATGTCGCCGCGTTTGCAGTCGGCAATCAAAAATATACCCGGATAATTCTTTTTGATGTATTCGGCAGTTTTTTGGAGCGAGGTCCAACCTTTTGCACCTAAGGCTTCATAAAAAGCAGTATTAGGTTTGTATGCTACCGCAAACTGTTGAGTAGCATCAACTATCCGTTTGTTGAACTCGAAAACAGGGTCTTCTTCGTTTAACAAACATTCGGGAATTTTCTCGATGTCCGTGTCCAAACCGACACATAGAAAAGAGTTCTTCTTTACTATCTTGTTATAAATGTCTCTGTAGTTCATATTATTCCAAAATTTTACCCGCAGGATTTGTTGTAAAGCGAAGCAAAGTTAGAAATAAATCATTGAATTAAAAAAATTTTTTTTGTAAAAAGTTTTTTTTAACTTTACACTGCATTTTTTCTAATTATACTTGTATTTCGGTGCTATTTTTGCAGCCTAAAACGTAAAAGGCTTTTAGAAAAAAAGCTGTTACAATGAATATGAATCTATATTATTAAAGTGTATTGATGCGGAATTAACAATTAAAGATAATAAAAAAAAGTTTATATTATGGAAAATTCAGAAACTTGTCCTAAATTAGAAAAATGCCCGATTTTTAGAGAAGGAGTTTTGATGAATTCTATAACGGGCGATTCTTATAAAAATGTTTATTGCTTGAGAAAGAGACATTTGGAATGTAAAAGATTTCTTGTCTCTAAATCATATACAAAACCTATACCTACACAGGTTTTGCCGAATTCCTTTATGTCTATTGAGGAAATAATTAAGCGGCTTAAAGATGGGTATTGGGAAAAATAAGTTCGTGTGGAAAAAAAATTTTCTAATCCAAAAAAAATTACGAACTTTGGCGAAATATTTTATCACGAAAAAATGGAGAAAATTGATTTAACGCTTCCTAACAAGGTCAAAGACATGACTTTGGCAAAATTGGGAAGAAAAAAACTTGAACTTGCTGAATCCCAAATGCCGGGATTGATGGCTTTAAGAGAGAAATATTCGGCTTCAAAACCGCTCAAAGGCGCTAAAATCACCGGAAGTTTGCACATGACTGTTCAGACCGCTGTTTTGATTGAAACTTTAACTGCTCTTGGTGCTGAGGTTCGTTGGGCTTCATGTAATATTTTTTCAACGCAGGACGAGGCTGCTGCTGCTGTTGCTGAGCGTGGTGTTCCTGTTTTTGCGTGGAAGGCCGAAAGCCTTGAAGATTATTGGTGGTGTACGGAGCAGGCTTTGACCTTCGGCGACGGCATAGGTCCTGATTTGATTGTCGATGACGGCGGTGATGCAACTCTTATGCTTCATCTTGGCGTTGATGCAGAAAACAATCCTTCAATTCTTGATACTTTGCCCGAAGGCGAAGATGCTAAGGAACTTTTCAAACGTATTAAATTCTCTCTTGAAACCTCTAAAAATAAATGGCACAATATGGTAAAGAATGTTCGTGGCGTTTCAGAAGAAACCACAACGGGCGTTCATCGTTTGTATCAAATGTTTGAAAAAGGTACATTACTTTTCCCTGCTATTAACGTTAATGATTCGGTTACAAAGTCAAAATTCGATAATCTTTACGGTTGTAGAGAGTCTTTGGCTGACGGTATCAAACGCGCAACCGATATTATGATTGCCGGAAAAGTAGTTGTGGTTTGCGGTTACGGCGATGTAGGCAAGGGTTGTGCTAAAAGTATGAGAGGTTTTGGCGCAAGAGTTTTGGTGACAGAAATCGACCCGATTTGTGCGCTTCAAGCCTGCATGGAAGGTTTTGAAGTTACGACCGTTGAAGATGCACTTTCACAAGGCGATATTTACGTAACTTGTACCGGCAACAGGGACATTATCACTGCTGACCACATGTCAAAAATGAAAGATAAAGCTATTGTTTGCAATATCGGACATTTTGACAACGAAATCATGATGGCAGACTTGGAAAAAGTTCCCGGTATTAAAAAAGTGAACATTAAACCTCAGGTCGATCAATATTATTTCCCTGACGGACATTCGATTGTCGTTTTAGCGGAAGGAAGACTTGTAAATTTGGGTTGTGCAACCGGTCATCCGTCATTTGTTATGAGTAATTCATTTACTAATCAGACACTTGCGCAACTTGATTTGTGGCAGAAAAAGTATGAAGTCGGTGTTTACAGATTGCCAAAATATTTGGACGAAGAGGTTGCAAGACTTCATTTAGACAAACTCGGCGCAAAACTTACACGCCTTACTCAGGCTCAAGCCGATTATATCGGTGTAAAGGTTGATGGTCCTTACAAAGCTGAGCATTACAGATATTAAAATCGTATTTATTTATTGCCTGCTATACACGAATCCGCCTTGGAGAGATTTTTTTAATCCCGACAAGACGGATTCTTTTTTTATTTTTTTTTAAACACATATCTATATTTATAATCGTTGATAAAAATAATATTTTTGTATTATTTTGCGTTTAAATTAGAAAAAAAACATTGATTATGAAAAAAACTGCTACGTTGATAATATTTTTTTTATGCCTTTGTTTTTCTGTTAAGGCGCAGGACGACGAAGGATTTGCTACTTTTGGCGAAGATCTTGTAGAGGATCAAAAAGATTTTTTGGGATTTATGCTTTTGCCCGGCAGCAGCGATTTAATGCGTTTTTATCAAGTTCATATTAATAAGGACGGCTCGTTTAAATACACTCAACTTACCATGGACTCCTTTGTAAACCGTGCAGCCGGCAGAGAACGTACTATTGCTAATCCTAACGGCGTGAATTTTTTTTCTCAGTTTGGAATTAAGAATCCTGGAATCGTAGGTGAATTATGGAAACTCAGATACAAGGAATATCCTTATCAGACCAAAGGTCAGCCCGAACCCGGATGGTCAAACAATGCTGAATATCCCGAAATGCCGAGTCCTGCGCAGTTTGAAATGTTGAAACAATTCGGTATCGAAAGGCTTAGCAGTGTATGTTACGGCGATTTGTGTTTTATGCTTTTGTCTTGTATGGAAAATCATGATTGGGTTTCCCGTTACAAAGGTCAGGCTTTGTCTAATGGCGGTGAAAACTTTTCCTCTGACGGCGACGATGTTTTTGTAGATTAATTTGTTGATACAACTTTCAGCGGTTGGGCAGAGTAAGTGTGCTTAACCGCTTTTGAAAGAAAATAGTTGAAAAATTTTTGAAGCTCTTCCCCCGTAAGCTCTTCCGTTATTTTCTCGTAATAAGAATCGGCATCGCAGTTGAAATTATATTTCTCGTGCATGACCGAAATCCAATAACTATTTTTCAGAATGTCTTGTCTGTGTTCTTTTATAAGTGAGGTTTTGATGTTTTCCAAATCCTCTTTGTTGAAACCGTTTTGGCTGATGTCCTGAATTATTGAGTTGATTTCTTTGTTTAATTTATTGTTGCAACCATTTCTTTTATAAGCTATTATGCTTAATGTTATTTCGGATAATAATTCTTTTTGTGAATGCAAAAAGTTTATGTTGCATTTTATTGTATCTGCATTGAAAGTTTTGAGGCGTTTGTTGATGTAATTTTGGAGAGCTTGGGTTTTGATTTTGTTTTCAAGATTGTATTTTAAGGATTTTGAAATATAATCCGTCTGAAAAATATTTTCTTCGCATTGAATATGAAATGTTTTATCAAAAGTTTTGTTGTTGAATTCCAATTTGTTTTTCGGCGAACCTCCATTGGATTTTTTTTCTGGTAAAGCTCCGATGTATTGACAAATATATTTTTTTAAAGTGTCAATCTCGAAGTTTCCGCAGAAATAAAACGTAAAATCTCCTGTTGGGGTTACACGTTTTGTGTAATTTTTAAAGAGTTTTTTCTTTTTTATTTTTTTTGTGTCTTCTTGTACGAAATGTTTCGTTTTGGGATAGCGGGTTAAGAAAACGGAATCCTCAAAAACTAATCCTTCATATCCGCACCTTTCTTTTAATTGTCTTATAATATGATATTTACAAAAATCGAAATCCTGACTTTTGCAGCCTTTGGAGATAAAGGAAGAATATATCATTTTGATTAAATCCTTTAACCCGTCGTCGTAACAACCGCCTTGAAACCATACGCCGCCGTTTTTAAGATTATATTTTAACACGGCGGAGGTATTTACTTTGTCGATAAAATTGTTGATAATGGTATTTTGAATTATTAAATCCTCGAATTTGAAATTATAAAAATCCCTTTCTTTGTTGAAAGAAATGCCTTTGCGTGAGTAGGCGAGAAATTCTGTTTTGTTTTTGGGATTGTCGGTTTTTTTGATAACGATTTTTGCTCCGTTGTTTAGAGTCAAAAACAATGCGCCATACTGCTCGTCTTCCTTTTCAAAAACTATATGCCCATTTTTGCGGTTTTTTTCCGTTGAAGGGCTTTCTGTTTGGGAAAACGACAGAAATGCTTGAAAAAATACTATGCAAAACAGATAAAATAATTTCATCAGATTGAGGACTTTGGGCGTAAAGTTATGAAAAAAAAACTTTTTAGCAAAAAAAATGCGAAAAAAACATAGGGTTTATCTCGTTTGAGGTGTTATATAAACAAAAATAAGAACTTTCTTTAAAACCAAAATTAATTGAAACAGTTTATATATAAGCATAGTATGTATAAAAATTAAGAATTTAATTTTCTAAAAACTATTAACCGCCCCATAATTTTTATGGGGCATTTTTTTGAATTGACGTTTTATATTGTTAATTTTGTGCTCGAAAAAAACTTAAAGTCAGTGGACATCAAGTATCTCAACCATAACGAAATTGATTGCATAAAATGGGAAGACAATATTGCCGGGTCCCTTAATTTATGTATTTATTCGCATTCATGGTTTTTGGATTCCGTTCAATCCGATTGGGGTGCTCTTGTTTGGGAGGATTACCGTGCTGTGATGCCGGTTTTTTCTTTAGGCAGCAAAATGTATTTGCCAAAAGGCGTTTTTTGGACGGGAATTTATTCTAACGAGATAATTGAAAAGGAAGTTTACGGAGAGTTTTTGAATTTTATTTCCCAGAAATTCACTTATGCCGATTTTAGAACGGATAAGTTTTTTCTTTACCCGGAAAAAACTTTAGGTAAGGTTTCTAAACATGATGTTTTTCAGTTTGATACGTTAAAACCGTTGCAAGAAAGACTTTTTCTCAGCACTCCGGATCTAAAGAAATATATGGTTGCCTCAGATGTTAAGAATTATAAACTTGAAAGGATAGCTGATGCGGATACGTTTATTAAATTTGTAAAACTTAATCCGAATATTTGTTATAATGATTTTCGAGGTCTGGAAAGTATTATAAGGTGTGCCGTTAAGAAAAAAGCAGGCGTTGCCTTTTGTTTGAAAAATTTGGAATCTCAAACGGTAGGCTTTGTAACGGCTTTGTTTTCTGATAATTATGTTTTTGTTCCGTTCCTGAAAACAACCAAAGGTATTGACTCGGAAAACGGAAGATTGCTTTTGATTTATCATTTGCTTTCGTTTTTGGAGGGTTTTCCCTCTACGGTTGTCCTTGATGCCAAAGACTCGGGTGCCTCGTATACGCTTTTTAAGGATATGCGGGCCTTTAAGTCAGAATGTAAGAGTTTTCATCTTGACAGATTGTCTAAAATGTTGAGTTTTTTTTACAGAAGTTAAAATTATAAATTATGAAAATAGTATCATATAATCTCAACGGAATTAGAGCCGCCGTTACAAAGGGCTTGTATTCGTGGTTGAAAGACGAATTGCCTGATATATTGTGTATTCAAGAGACCAAAGCACAGGCAAGTCAGATAGACGAGGTGGAATTCAAACGTTTGGGTTACAAATGTTATTGGTTTTCAGCTCAGAAGAAAGGTTATTCTGGCACGGGAATCGTTACAAAACAAGAACCTGATAATGTGGAATACGGAATGGGTATTCAAAAATATGATGACGAAGGACGTTTTATAAGAGCTGATTATGGTGATTTGAGCGTGATTTCGGTTTATCACCCCTCTGGCACGAGCGGCGACGAAAGACAAGCTTTCAAGATGCAATGGCTTGAGGATTTTACGCAATATGTTCAAGAATTAAGACAAACCCGTAATAAATTGATTATCAACGGAGATTTTAATATTTGCAGACTTTGGATTGACATTAACCGCCCTGAAAAACATCAGGAGGATTCAGGTTTCTTGCCTGAAGAGCGTGAATGGTTTCAGCGTTTTGTCGATTTGGGTTATGTGGATAGTTTTAGGGAGTTTTCTTCAGAAGAAAAACAATACAGTTGGTGGTCGTATCGTGCGGGTGCGTATCAGAAAAATTTGGGCTGGAGAATTGATTACAACATGGTTACGGAAAATTTGAAAGGCGAATTGAAGTCCGCTTTTATTCGTCCGGAATTGCGTTATAGTGATCATTGCCCGGTCGGAATTGAGATTTTTTAATTTTTGTTTTCTTTGGAAAATGGAAGGTACAATCATAAAATCAACGGGCAGCAATTATTTGGTAAAAACCTCTGACAATGCAGTTTACGATTGCAAATGTAGAGGCAAACTCCGTCTTGATATGTTAAAGACGACCAATCCCGTAGCTGTAGGCGATATTGTAGAGTTTGATTTCCTATCGCCCGGACCGGGGGTGATAACTCAGATAAAGGATAGAAAAAATTATATTATAAGGAAATCCGTTAATTTAAGCCGTGAGGCTCATATTATTGCTGCTAATATCGACCAATGTATGTTGATAACTACGCTTATTATGCCAGAGACTCCGCTCGAATTTGTGGACAGATTTTTGGTAACGGCAAAAGCGTATAAAGTTCCTGCAATATTAATATTCAACAAGTCAGATATTTATACCGACGGACTTGAAGACGTTTTGAGTGAGACGATGGAGATTTATCAGAAAATCGGATATGAATGTCTTGCAGTTTCTTCCGTTACGGGAGAGGGCATTAAGGAGTTGAAATCGCTGTTGAAAGACAAAACGACATTGCTTTCTGGCAATTCGGGTACGGGAAAATCGACGCTTATCAACACCGTTAATCCGGGTTTGAATCTGAAAACGGGTGAAATTTCTATGTATTCTTTGGCGGGAAAACATACGACTACTTTTGCCGAAATGTTTGATTTGGATTTTGGCGGTAGGATTATTGATACTCCGGGCATCAAAGGTTTCGGTTTGACGGGCATGACGGCGGAGGACGTTGCTCACAATTTCCCCGAAATATTTTTAAGACTGAAAGATTGCAAATTTTATAATTGTACACATACTCACGAGCCGGGTTGTGCCGTTAAAGAGGCTGTAGATTCGGGAGAGATTTCGCCTTTGCGTTACAAAAGTTATCTTTCGATAATTTCTCAGGACAACAATCAGAAATATCGTAACACTTCACGCGGAAGGGATTGATTTTTTTGTTAGATGCAAATGAATAGAATTGTCAAAATATTGTTAATGTTGGTTTTTCCGATTTTCAATTGTTATTCCCAGCGGTTTTTTCAACCTTTGGGAAGGGCTTTTGATATAGAATTGCAAGGAAAAATCATAAAAGATTCTATTGAAAGTTTTTCTTCAATTAAGCCTGTTTTATATTCTGAATATAAGATAGATACTATTGAAAAATTGAAGTTTCCGTTATGGCTGAAAAAACATTTTTTTGAAGATGATTTTTTGTGCTTTGCGGGCAAGGATTTTTCTTTGACTATAAATCCTATTTTTAATTTTGTCCTTTATAACGATGATGATTTAAGCGGTGAAAAAAAATATTTTTGGAACAACCGCGGCGTTGAAATTTTCGGAAGGTTAGGCAAGAGGGTACATTTTTATTCGGAGTTTTATGAAAATCAAGCCCGTTTTTTACCATTTCAGGATAGTATTATAAGGCTTAGAAAAACTGTAATTCCTGCCGGCGGTTATGCTAAAGCTTATAAAGGCGACGGTTTGGATTGGGCATACGTAACGGGAGGTTTCTTAGTTGATGTTACAAAGAATTTCCGTTTGAGCCTTTCTAACGGTAGATGTTTTATCGGTTCTGGTTATAGATCAGTGATTTTGAGTGATTTAACGTTCCCGTTTCCGTATTTGAGATACGATTTGAAATTTTCAAAATTTTATTATTATATAATTCATGCTTGTTTAAAGGACGGGGTTTTTGCCTATTATAATGCAGGAAAGCTACAACCGAAATATTCAAGTTTTCATGTTGCAGGTTATAAACCTTTGAAAAATTTGGAAATCGCTGTAATTGAAACTGTTATCTGGAACAACAGAAAATCTTCCGGTGAGTATCGTTACAAACCGAATGCGGATATGTTGTTGCCGATAATTTTTTATCCGGCTCTTTCTTACGGTTTTAACGGCGAAAATTCTGTGTCTTTGGGCTACGATATTAATTATTCGCCATTTAAATTTTTGAAAATTTATCATCAGTTGAATTATGCCGGCAAGAAAACCGAAAAGGACGGCTCTGAAACTAAACTTTTGAGTTATCAGTACGGTTTTCATGTCTTTGATATTTTTAGTCCGTGGTTTTCTTTTTTGAAAACACATTTTCAAGCGGAGCAGACTGTTTCGAGATTGGATTCTCCTGAGCAGGCTACTTCGTTTTGGAGTTATTGTTATCCTATTACGACTCCGTTTTTTATGGATAAAAATTCAGGAAAGGAAACTGTTGTGTTTTTTCAAGCGCAATGTCATGGCTTGGCTGCGGAGTTGAAATTTCTTGAACGTAATTCCTCTAAGTACAGGGATTTTACGTTAAGATATTATTTAAACCAGAAAACTAAATGGAATATTTTCGTAACTTACTTAAAGCACGATTGTTCTAAGGAGTTTTACGGACGTGATATTTCTGAAGGATATTTGAGTTTTGGATTGTCGATGTGTCCGTCAAATTTTTATTATGACTTTTAAGGAAAAAACAATTAATTAAATTAAAATGTTCAGAACTAAACTATTTTCATTTGTAACAAAGTACTTTGACGCTTTGGAATCGCTTTTTATAGTGGTTTTGAGTGTTTCGTTGGTTTTTATGATAAGGACTACGCCTAATTCGCATTATTTTGTTTATGCTTCGCTTGGTTGCTTATCTCTTTTGTATTGGCTTATGGGAATAAGACCTTTTGAAAAAAAAGTTGCAGGTATTAGAATCGTAACGCGCAGAATTGTTTTCATAGCCTATCTTTTGAGTTGTCTTTCGATAATGGCATCGCTGAGATTTGACGGTGAGGTCAATCCGAGGCCGTTGATAATAGCCTCGTTGGTCTTTTTAGCGTTGGCGGTCGGACTGCTGATTCTGAAAAAACGCAAATTGAAAGAACAGGATAGAATTACAAGTTT
>Ga0256407_10003841_pt1 | contig 26002 bp, 27 predicted proteins | sample RumenRJG_04DNA_FD_193489 | JGI IMG/M metagenome (GOLD analysis project Ga0256407, IMG submission 193489) | Bovine rumen microbial communities from Lethbridge, Alberta, Canada - RJG_04 | ecosystem: Host-associated > Mammals > Digestive system > Stomach > Rumen | place: Canada: Alberta... | reverse complement strand
TCCATCCAGAGATTCGTGTTTGGGAAACCATCACACCCTATTTTGAGAAACGTAACATTCATTTCTACGTCAACCGTTGTGGTTTCCAGATTGTGGAGTTCTGGAACAGGCATTTCCATGGTCCTGCTGTGCCCGAGGAAGAATCAGACAACTGGAGCGAAGATGACGAAATGTTCGTTTTCCGAAAAGTCATTGATTCCTGAGCACGGGCTTGGTCGCAAGTTGAAAGGAGTGCGAAGTCGCAGTTGCTTTCAAGACTCAACCTATCCATTCTTACACGTCATGGCTTGTTCTAAGCGACAGTTTCAGTTCTTTGGTGAGCCGTCTCCAGGGCATGTTGACTATACGGCGCTCCGCACCTCCCAAATCCTCCAGGTTATCGGCCTTGAACGAGGTTACCTTGCCGAATTCCGTCTCCGCTTCTGAAATAATCAGCCGTTCGTCAAAGTCGGCATATTTCAGAATCGAAGGGACGTCTTCCCTGGAGCGCACATAATTCCCATACATTTCATTGAGCCAGGAAGAGTCGTTCATGGCTCTGATAATGTTAGTTTCCTGCCCTGTCTCCGACCATGTCTTCAACATGTCGAGAACACCTGCATAAAGGCTTGAAAGATACACCTGCCTGGTCTGGCCATACCCAGAGGGACGGTCGGCCACCCACACCACTGCTCGCTCGCGCCAACTGAGAAAAGTTTCGGTAGCGGGGTCGATGTAATAGAGTTTTCGGGAGCCCAGACTTTCGTCGGTAAGACTGTTGCGGTCGAGAATCAATGCGATGACATGCTTCTCTGTCTTCTTTTTCAGATAGTCGGCATAAAGCATCAGATAATCGTAGCCGTCGCAGCGTGGAGGACAAAGAATCAGAATCAGCCGGTGGGGCATGTCCTTGAGGATGCTGGCTTGCCATTCCATGTCCTTCAGGTCCTTCTCCTCGAACGTGATCTTTTTCATCATTCCTGACCCGAAGACCTTTTCTGCCACCTCCTCAATAGTCTTTTGGGGATGGTAACTGCGGTTGATCACTTTGCTGCAGAAGATGGCCAGGGCCTTGTCATGTTTCTCCTTGCAGAATTTCTCTGCCATTTGTGGTAATCTATCTTGCGAGATGATTCTGAGTAATTGTTTCTTTTCCATGTTTTTATGATTCATTATGTGATGTTGAATTGTTATTTGCAAAGTTATTCTTTCCGGATGGTGATTGTTAATTTTGATGTATCATCTATTTTGAATAGGATGTCAGGATTTTTGTAGCATGACGTTTGAAATACCTTTTTCGCATTTTTTTGTACATCGCCTGCGCTTTCTTCAGATATTCAGTCATTTCCATGTTGAATTCAGCAGCCTGACGTATGTACCCCACAAGAGCCTTCGTAGAGAAATAGTGTGAACAAATGGTGATTTCAGGAATCTCGGGGAAAAACAGAATGTTGATATTATCTTTCGTCCAAGGGTGTTCTCCCAATATAGTGTAGTTGTAACCGAGGCATTCGATGATGATGTCATCGTGTTCGGTCATGATAACCATACTCTCATTGTCTATCTCCTTGAAGGCAGTCCTTAACTCTCTGTACAAATCTTTACCAACACTTTGCCATGCCGTGTCCCAGTTGGTTTTAGTGACCAGGGTGATGTATTTATCCGTCGATATCATCCACGACCGTGCCACCTCTCTCAACATACGTTCCATTGAAAGACTTTTCCTTTTACATTCTTTCAGTTTCTTTCGCAATGCATCATCGTCTAGCAACCTGAAAGTGATGTCTGGGGCAACAATCCCATACATATTGTCGATGCGTTGCCTTTTGCTATAGTATAAAATTTCTTCCTTACGCAATCTGTAGTCGGTCACCATCTCCATGAGGAGCGTGGCGATGTCAAGATGGTGAAATTCTTCCTGAGTGAGCACCATATCAACACTATCATTCATCACATGATATGGATAGACATCATAACGGATAGAGGTCTCATCATCATCTCTGAATGTTTTTTTGATGCGCACCACGATTTCCTCCAGATGGATGTCTGTGATTGCTGTCACATCTTTATATGTCTGCATATAATGAAGACCGTATTTCACATTTGTGGCCATTGAGAAAGTTTTAGTGTCTGCGCCGAGGTTCTCAAGCCGTGTCTTCAGACTTTCCTCAGAGCCTGGGTAGATGATGGGGTTGTTTGCACAAAAATGCCTCTGGCGTAGTTCTATCGCAATATTGTCGTTAAAGCCATATCTAAAGACGCGAGCCTTTATTTCCTCCTGAGAGAGATGTTGTCTCAGGAAAGACTTGTATCTTGCTGGCCACAGTCTCCTGCGTCTTGCTTTTTCTGTTGTCCAATATTCATTGAAATCATCCATTTTTGCTGTCGTCATGTTTGTCATCTATTCTATCGAACAAATATGCTTGAATTTGGAAAAACCACCGCTTGCCTTATAAGCCTCCACACATCCTTCTGGCACATAAACTATAGCGGTATTGAAGACATGTTCATCAAAAGCATCATTTGCGATGTTGATATTTTCAGGGGTATAGCTATTGAAATAGAGATTCTCAAGCAGTGGGCAGAAACTGAATGCGTTGCTGTCAATCTTCATAAGAGATGCGGGAAAGCTGATGGACTTCAGCCTATAACAATTGGCGAAGGCCTTCTCTTCTATACTCAGAAGATTCAAAGGCATTTTCACATGCTTGAGATGATGGCAGTCATGGAATGTTTCCGACCAGATAACCATCAATGGATCTGGAAGTTGGATGGTTTCCAATTTCCTGCAGTTGCTAAAAGCACCAGCACCAATATAAGCCACCTTTTGTGGTACCGTGATTTCGGTGAGGTTGATCATCCCGCTGAAGGCCATGTCGTTGATGAATTCTACCGTTTGGGGAATCTTCAGTTGGTGAACATATCTGCAGCTTGTCCCCATAACAGCGCTTGTCTTTGGCAAGGTCATCTTGACGGAATAGTCCTTCACATCCTCCTCGTTTGTCGACCTATACCATGCCCGTGCCTTTTTCAGATAATCCGTCAAACTTTTGTTGAATTTCATTGCCTGACGAATGTATCCTACAATGGCCTTTGTGCAGACTCCTTTGAATTGAATGGTAAGCCCAGGAAATTCGGAAAAAAACTGAATGATGTAATTATTGCCTGAATAGCAGTATTCTTCTGACACAGTATACGTATTGCCGAGACAGTCAATGACAACGTTGCCAGATTCGGTCATGAATACCATGCTGTTGTTGTCTATCTTCTTGATTTCCGACCTTAATTCATTACAACAATCAGAATGAGAACCTTTTCCGTTTCTATTTGCAATATATAAACCACTCCATATCTGGTCGCGGTTGACTTCCGTGACAAGTGTGATGTATTTTTTTGTTTCTATCTTCCATTGCCTGGTCACCTCTCCCAACATGCGTTTCTCTGTGTATTTTTTCTTTTTGTATCCTTCCAGCTTCTCCTTTAGTTTCTTGTCATCCCAAAGTTTGAAAGAGATGTCTTCAGCTGCAATTCCATGCATATTATCGACACGTAGCCTTTTGCGATAATACAGATACTCCTCATTTCTCAGATTTATGTCAGCAACCACTTCCATGAGTAGCATGGCAGTGTCGAGATGGTAAAACCCCTCTTGGCTTAATGGAATGCATACTCCTGGATATGGATAGACGTTAAAACAATTTTCACACTCTCGGTCGCTCCTATACGATTTCGTAATGCGTACGACAGCATCCTCCAAATGGATTTGGACCACCTCTTCCACTTCTTTGTATTTATGCATATTGCGATACGTTTCATTGACAGTTACTGTCATTGAGAATGAAGACAAGTCCGCCCCATAACGCTCAAGCTGTTCTTTCAGTCTCTCCTCAGAGAACATACGGTTGTCATCCGAACTGATGATGGGGTTGCTTTTACAGACATGTCTGCGATTGAGTGAGATAGGATGTGCCCCATTACGTTGATAATCGAACACCCACAGCTTGATCTTCTCCGTAGAGAGATGTTTCGCCAATATGGACTTGTATCTTGCTGGCCACAGTTTTCTGCGTCTTGCACTTTCTGCGGTCCAGAATTCGTTGAAATTATGCATGATTGTTTTCTTTTTCATTATTAGTTTTGCATCAGGCATACTCGGCCTGTTTTCCGCAGATCTTCATTAAGTCTAAATTCTTCTTCATTGTCAATCACCCAAAGTACTTTGGTGCGAAAATGCGGCGGTAGTTCCGGTGGGGGCGCACACCCATCGGTGATGATGATGAGTCCGTCATACTCATGGTGCTCGCTCACATAGTCAATAGGCGCCTGGAAGTCGGTACCGCCACGCCCTTTCACCTTCAACTCATGCTTGTTCTTGTCTTTCGATTTGAAGACGACAGCTTCGCCATGTACTACTTCGTCGAACATGATCAACGAGATTTCCTGTATGCCATATTTGAAAAACGATGTGATGACACGCAGGTAGCGGCCTAGGTCTTCGCTGCCCACCGAACCGCTGGTGTCGATGGCGATGAGCAGTTTTGTGGTAAACTCGTAGCGGCTTCCCATCTGTTCGAATCCGAAGCGTCGGCTGGGACGCATACGGGTGAGATGGCGCTGTTGTGAGAGGATGCTGCTGCGGAACATGCGCAGCACATTGCTGTAGTCGATCTTTCCCTCGGCGGCTTCCTTAATCAGTTCCACCATTCCAAGAGGAACGCTCCCCCATTGGGTAGTCGACTGGATGAGTTCCTTGAGGAGCTGCTCCACAAACTGATCTTCTTCCCACAGGGCAGTGTAATCGGCATCACGGAGGTCTTCAGGGGTGCTGGAATCACTAGATTGGCTAGAATTATTAGGGATGCTAGAATTACTAGGGCTGCTAGAATTACCATGGCTGCTAGAATCACTAGGGCTGTGAGAATCACTAGGGCTGTGAGAATCACTAGGGCTGTGAGAATCACTAGGGCTGCTAGTATCACTAGGGCTGTGAGAATCACTAGGGCTGCTAGAACCACTAGGGTTGCTAGAATCACTAGATCTACTAGAGTTGCATGAGCCATTAGTATCATCCGTACCACCTTGCGATGCTGAGTCGCTGCTTTTGTCAGGATTCCCTTTGGTGTTTCCTTCGCTGGGGGCTTTCCCGTCTTTATGTTGAAACTTTTCATTCAGTCTTGAAATATACCACTCATAGTTTTTCCCCTTAGGCAGATTGGCTTCTGAGGGATGGGCCATGTTGGCTGAGATAGTGGGGTAGGCGGGCGATATCACCATGTCGCTCGCTTTGTGCAGCACCACAGGCTTGCTTCCTGCTGGCTTGCGCGAGTAGGGGTGTCCCAGGAGGATGCGTATCATCTCCACACTGAGCATGTTGGCAAGTCCCCGTTCATTCAAGGCGTTGATCAGTTCGGGGTTGTATTCTATTCGTCCTTTGCCTGTGCGCAACGGACACATGATGTTAGGGTTAATCGCCAGGTGATGCGTGCAATAGACCGAGAAGAACAGTGGCTCAATCAAGAACCACTGATCTGTTACCTTCTGTATGCGTTCACGAGCGGTCATAGCTGTTGAATGAAGGTGATGATTTTTTTGTAGGTACCGGGCAACTCTTTACTCAACCAGATCAGCATCTGTTTGTAGTTCGTGCCGTCGAGTAGTGACACGAAGTGAGCGTAGGCTTCATGGTCTTTTTTCAGCAGATAGTCGTGATAGGCACTGACGTTTTTGCACAGCGTGTCATGGTCGATTGCAGAAGCCTTGGTGCTCTCGAAGTATCGCGCAATGGCATCGTTGAGTTGCGAGAACTCATGCAATTTGAAATTGTCGAGCCGTTTCTTCACTTTCTTGAAATCAGTGAGCACATCCACTGGTTGAAGCCCATCCTCTTTCATTGAGAGAAACAGCATCGATGCTGCGCGCACACCCACGATGCCAGCCACGATAATCTGATGCAGTTGGGTGGGGTTGGGCACATTCTCCAGCAGTCTCGCCACCTTCTCCCAACCACGGCGGTCGGGTGTTTTTTCCAGTCCCTCATACTCATTCTTGCCGTTGCTGTTGTCGAGCATGTCGGGATGGCTGCTGATGAAGCGGATGACACGGTGGTCGAGCCCCTCGCACTCAGCCCATTTCAGCCACTCCGTCTCCGTGGGTCGGAACGTGTATATATTGAAGCGCGACACCAGCGCCGGGTCGAGGTCGGTGAGTTGGTATTCCTCGCCGTCGTTGCAGGCCGAGATGATGCGGCTCCCCTCTGGCAGAGGCCGGCCTGCCAGCTTCCGGTTCAGCACCAGGTCCATCACCGTCTGCAGGATTTCGGGCCGGGCACGGTTCAGTTCGTCGAGGAAGAGCACGATGGGCTTTCCGTCAACAGGGAACCAATAGGGAGGCATGAATGTTGTCCTGCCGGTTTCCTCATCCTTGGAGGGCAGGCCAAGCAAGTCGCCCGGGTCGCTCATCTGTCCGAGAAACAAGGTTTTCACCTTCATCTCTTTTGCCTCGAAATAGGTGGTCAGGATTTGTGACTTGCCGATGCCGTGCTTACCGGTCAGCATGATGTTCTGCCACGACGGTGTCACATCGAGCACCGTCGTCAGTCCTTGTGTATCAATTGCTATTGCCATAATGATTTTTTAATTGTAGTTTCGCATTCGCTCAACATCTTGTAGTTCAGGAGTCGCTAGAGTTCAGACAATAGCCCGAATTCACCTAATTATGCTCAATGGTGGTTAGTTGGAGTAATGTCTGAACTCCTGAACTTCTGTCACTTCTGAACTCCTTTCATTTTGCGAAAGTTGATTTTTCAATTGATTATCGATTTCATTTCCATATTCGTGAGTCGGAGGATGAGAGCGTACTTGTCGCCATCCACACGGCCTTCGAGGAAGGCGCGGTAGGGAGTGCCGCCATTGTTCATCACCAGGGGAGCCACACCTTTTGCTCCACCGCCCACAAGCATCATGGCATCGGCATCGCTGAGCTTTTTCGCCATCTCATAGAGGAAATCATAGGTTAGTCCGTTGATGTGCTGCACCTGGTAGCTTTTCCTGAAGACGAACATCCGCATGGCTTTCTTGCGGGGAATCATCTTCCCTGTCCATCGGATGGGCACTCCATCGGTAGAGATGTTGCTGGTGGTGGATGTCTCCGGGCGCACCTCTTTCTCGGTGCCGTCGGCCAGGAAGACGTGCTCATGGAGAGTCACTCCATACGCCACTTTCTGATCAGGGCTCAGATACACTTTTTTCAGTCCTTCCATTCGCATGCCGAAACGTTCCATGTCCACCTCCGGGTCACCGTTGATGAGCGCCTCGGTCAGCTGGTCGCCATAGGTGGCCAGCAACGTCTGGTCGGTAGTATTCATGGTTGCCTTGATGCTGCGTTCCGACTTGCCTTTGCTGCCGTCGGCGGTCTTATAGATTGTTGTCTTGTGTCGTGATGTGGCACCGAAGGCCACTTCCGCGTCACGCTTTGTGTCGTTTGATAGATTTATCTTTCGCATATATAGTAGGTGTTTTCGTTGTAATTATCCTTTGTTTTTTAAGGGGTCGCTCAGCTCAAAATCCAACAAAATCTATAAAAAATCTTTTATTCTTACTTTCGTCAGATTTTGAATCAGATTTTTTTTCAGATTTTGAGCGCAGCGACCAATACTTAGAACATCCCGAAGTCCAGTTCGTCGATATCCTCCTCTGTCTCTTCGTTATCGTCGATGACAGTTTCTTCGGCGAGTGTGAGCAGCGAGAACTCCTGTCTGCTGCCAGTGAAGAGGAACAACCCGTTGGGGGTATTCATCAGATAGGCGTCTGAATGGCTGGTTCCGCCACGATAGCTGAAATCGAATTTGTAGATAAGGTCGCCAACAGCCTCGGCTAGTGCGGGAGCAGCGAGTTGATAGACCGAGTCCCATTCGTTGTCGAGGAACTCCTCCTCTGTGGCTGTATCGGTGAGCGTGATGGGGATGTCGAAGGAGGAGGGTACTATAGGCAGTGGTGCACCGTCCTCTCCGTATGCCACCAGCGAATTCTTCTCCACCCATCTGCCACGCTCATCCACCGTTGCCTGCTTGAGTCCGCCCGACGGGATGACCAAGGCATCATCGGGTGAGAGATATGCGATGCTGCATGTGTCTCCCCAGCGGTCGGTCGCCACCAGGTCGGTCCATCCATATACCTTTTTCCTTTCCAGTTTCACGGGGGCTGCGCAGTAGTCGCTGCCTCCCATCTTGAATGTCAATGCTTTTGCCATGATGGTTGTTGATATTATTGTTTTTCCTTTATTTTCACTTGCAAAGTTAGGGCGTAAAACCATCGCCTCCTAATTATTTTGTATCATCAGATTGGACTGGAGTGTCAGCATTTCAGACACTCCCATCCCTTCTTTATATTGGCGGTAATCTCTCGCTCCATGATGTCGCGTATCTGCGCCTCTTCGCATGAGTAGGCCATATCGCGTTTGATCATCTCCTTGCGACCGCTACTGTAGTCGGTGTGGTAGAACACGTAGGCGGGATAGCGGCCGGTGGCCTCCTTGTTGGTTTTCCAGATGAGAAACTTGTGGAGCATCACCTTTTCTCCCGACACTTTCTTGTAGATGCGGCGGTCGAGCAACTGGCTGGACTCCATCTTTGCCATGCAGCCCTCTTGCTGCTCAAACGGACAGAGGTCGGTGAGCTGCGAAAGGCGGATGTCGGTGGAGGAGGGGGTCTTGTCGGTGCGCTCACGCTCAAACGTCAGTCCTAAAGCCGACACGCCAGGTGTCATCCCATGGTGCAGCCACCCTTGTTGCCCGTCGTAAATGAGCAAAGGATTCATGCGCACCTTGTCGTCGTTGCCACGCGCCACCAGTTCGATGACACTCACCTCGAAGACAATTTCCGGCCTCACCATCTGGTAAGCAATACCACGCGAGTCGGAGAGCACATATTGTGACTCCACGTGCATGGAGCAGAGTCGGTCGGCAAGACTGCTGCGGTCGTCATCACTGAGACCGCCCGAAGCATGTGCGAACATCTGGAAACAACCATCCCCGCGCCTCACTGCCAGCATCAGGTCACGCACGCCACGGTCTCCGATGGTATAGCCGATAATGGCGGTGTCGATGGTATGACGTGGTTTCACCTTCCACACGATATGCGACTCCGAGTGCACCACCAGTCCTTCGGCGCCTTCACCTTCCACCCAATCCTCGTAGATGGCCTGCACCTCCTCTTTCGAGGTGGCCTTGCGCATTTCCACCGGCCGACAAAGGGGAGAGGCTTTTCGCCCACTTCCACCATCCGAACTGATGGTGAGGATTTCGGTCAACTTGTCGTAGGTCTCGCAGTAGTGCGATGCCTGCCAGGGGGTACCGTCGATCTCGATGATGTCGAATACAGCGAGACTCAACCTGTCACTTTGCTCCTTGTCGGCCAGGGCGGTGCTCACGTCGCCACAACGTGGCCGGCCACCCTCACGGGGCATGAAGAGCTCAGCGGCGAAGACGGCCGACTTCAGTCGGGCATGTGCAGCCAGTTTGCCGAACACCTCCATGCACTTCAGACCGCTGGCCCTTTCGCGGCCCTGCGAGTTGAGCATCCACACCTCACCTTCTTTGTAGAAGAGGCACTGTAGATGTCCGTCAATTTTCCGAGTGACGCAGTATTGCTCACCTTCCACATACTTTTTGAGTTTTGCTCCTTCCACGAGCATGAATTTTCCAGCGATGTTTTTCTTGTAGCCGATGGCCATGTTGCTGTAAGTTGTATCCATAATGTCTGTTGTTTGATGGGTTATAGACTGGAGTCTTGTTTTTTGTTTTCTGATGCAAAGATAAGACGGAAAATAAGCCTTTACAAGCAATTTGCGTCAGTGTGGTAGGACTGCGGTGTCAGTGTTTTTTTACAGCCATTTCGCCTCACTCCACCAACAGTCGCTTCATCTTTTTGAAGACAGGATATTGCATGTATAAAACGTATTCATCCTTTGGCACGAATACGTCAACATTCTCATAGATATAGTCATCGAATGCATTCCTGTCGATCTTCATCAAACCTGGTTTTTTGCTGAGGAAATGGAGTTCTTCCAGCGACTCACAGTATTTGAACGCCTCATGTCTGATTGCGACGATAGATTCAGGAAAAGTCACCTTTCTCAGTCTGTAGCAGTAGCTGAAAGCCTTCTCCTCGATGATGGCGAGACGAGGCGGCAGCACGATTTCTCTCAAGTTGCTACAGCTACTGAAGCCTTCCGCCCTAATTATCATCAGCTGATTGGGAAGTCGGATTTCCTTCAATGTGCTACATCCTGCAAACGCTTCTTTACCGATGTAGGCCACACTGTCGGGCAGCGAAATGTCTGTGAGGACGCCAAGGCTTTGGAAAACGCCATCGTCAATCAACGTTGTCCCTTCGGGTACGATGATTCTGCCAAGTTGTTTGTTGCTGTGCCCTATGATAGCGCTCCCTCTTGCGACCATGGTTTGTGTGGCGCCCGGTCTTTCTTTTCTCAATCCTTTTCCGGTTATCTTACTGTACATCATCCTGGCCTTCTCAAGAAACTGGATGAGCGAGTGCTCGAAGCGGAGTGACTGTTCGATATACCCTACAATGGTTTCATTGCAGATGCCATGGAAACGAATCGTCAGGAACGGATATTTTTTGATGGGTTGCAGTGTCACGTTGTTGTAATCGTAAGTTGAAGTGGCAAAGCGGTAGTTGCTGTCGCCGTACTCAATGAAGATGGTACCTAGGTTGTCGGCAAACACCAGACATTCTCCGACGATATCTCTCAACATGGGTCTCAGGTCTTTTCTTGTCGACTGTTGAATTTGGTCGTTAACTATGTCTCCTTGAAAATTCCACATTTTGTCTTTGTTGTTTTCATTTATCAGGGTGATGTATTTTTTAGTGGCTTGCAACCAGGGGCGAGCCACCTCCTTGAGCATTCGGCTCTCAATGTATTTCTTTTGGGCGTAGTTCTTTAGCCTTTCTGTCAATTTTTCCTCATCAGGCAGGTCGAATGTGATGCCATCCACAATCGCCGCATCCATTTTGAACAACCTCAGACGTTTGCTGTAGTAGATGAATTCCTCTCCCCTCAACTCATAGTCTGCGGCCATCTCCATAAGCAGTGTGGCGATGTTGACATGAACAAATTCGTTTTCAGCAAGAGTGAAGCTGCTTTTAACAAGCTGCCAGAAGGAACTGCCTTTAGCAAGTTGCAGACAGGGGATGATTTGATATTTATTCAAATGAACGTATGAAGTCTTGTCGATTCTTAAGGTTACCCTTCCCAGACTGATATCTGCTTGCGTGTTCTTTTGACCGCATTCCTTTTTTTCTGCAATGGTCATGTTGAAAGTACTGAGGTCAGCGCCAAGGCTGATCAGTGCGTCTCTCAACCTATGCTCGGAGAATCCGTTGCCGTCCAAAGTGAGCAAAGGATTTATGTAGCATTCGTGCGATGCCTTGATCTGCTTGATCAGTCTTTCATTGATGTCCGAAGTGAATGTCCTGCTCCTGATCTCTTCATGGCTGAGATGTTGCCCGGTATAACTCTTGAACCGGGACGGCCACCTTTTCTTACGTTTGGCGACTTCCTCTTCCCAATACTTTTTGAATGTTTCCATGTTTTATCGGTGATAGTCCCAATCGGCCATTAGGATCAGTCAAGAATCCTAATGACCGATAAGGGATCGATGAATAATGTCAGAATCCGATTCTTCTTTGTGCCAATCCTCCCAAGCGCTCGTTCTCGCAGTATTCTCTCAGAACAGGCAGCAAGTGGTCGGAGTCGCCATGCAGGATGCTGTTGATGTTGTGCTTGCGCGACACGTTCTCTATCTGACCGCCGCTGAAGTCAAAACTTGCTGCCAGGTCATGGGCCTCTTCTTCGGTGAGTTCAGGAATCATCTCCTGCCATATCTTGCCGCGGATAGCGGTGTCGGGTTTCTCGAACATGATTTTGTAGAGGAATCGGCGCTCGAAAGCCGGGTCGAGGTTGCCCTCCAGGTTGGTGGTGGCTATCATGATGCCGTCAAGATTTTCCATTTCCTGGAGGATGATGTTCTGGATAGAGTTTTCCATCTTGTCTACGGCGCTTTCCGCACCGCTCATGCGGGTGCCGATGATGGCATCAGCCTCGTTGAAAAGCAGGATGGGCGTGTTCTGACTCTTTTTCACCAACTGGCGGTAACGCTCAAAGAGCACCTTGATGTTCTTCTCCGACTCGCCCACCCATTTGCTCTTGATGCTCGGCACATCCACCACCATGATGTCACGTCCTGTCTGGCGTGCCAACTGATATACCGTCTCTGTCTTGCCGGTACCAGGCGAGCCATAGAAAAGGCAAGCAAAACCGCTGCGGAACCCTCTCTGTAGCATCCGCTGCCTGATTTGCAGGTATTTGTCTTGTTGGAAGAACGAGTGAAGTTCTTCTACCTGATGCTGATTGCCGGGCGAATAGAACATCTTCTTGGCCGAGAGCGCCTCTGCCTTCACCACATCTCTCATCGTGGGCTTTTGAGGGATGATGTTCAACTCCGCCAACAACTGGACTTTTGCTTCGTCAGTCAGTGTGACCAACGATGTGTTGGCCATGCCCCCATTGCAGACATGCTCGATGAGTTTGAGATTAAACAAGGGGTGTTTGCCGTCATGCAACATAAAATCCAACTGGGTACGCTTACCGCGTGAGGGAAAGATTTGTACGATTTCCCTTACCATAAGACGGTCATCATTTTGATTGACGAATTTGTGACAGATGAAGAGCAAAATCAGTCTGTCATCGTCACCAAGTCCCAATTTGTCCACTTGGCGCACAAACTCCAACTGCTTGTTGTCCTTGAGGAGTGTTCCCAAGTCTTCCTTCAGTTCATCGATGCTGAGATAATCGTCATCGAATTCTTCAAACAACGTGTCGATTGTTTCAAACAATTGTAAGCAATTGAGCCCTTTCCTTCTGGGCGCGACATAAGTCTCGTTGTTTTTTAGGGCATTGATCACAGGAGCAGGGATAAAGACGGTATCCTTGTCCTTGTCAGTATACTTTATCTGTCTGCGCTTGTTCAGTTCCGCAATGTCGCTGCCCAGTGTGAGCGCCCTCACGGCGTTGAGTCCCAGTTTTTCGGCCAACTTGTTCACCGATACACCCTGGTTGCCCATTTCCACACAGAGGCTGAAGAGCAGGGCCTGGCGGCTGGTGAAGCCTAGGCGTTCCGCCAATTGGCAGACGTAGGGTTCTATTTCATATACCTCCGTCGCGCCTTGCTCTTTGCCATCCTTGTTGTCGTCTTTTTTCAATGACACGACGATGCGCTCAATCAATTCGAGGAGGGTCAGTTCTTCACCATTTCCAGAAGCAGGTGTGCTGAAAAGTGTTTCGAGCACCTGCTTGTTCTTGTCGCGTGTGGCAGATAATTTTTGGTTGTTGGTTTTTCTCATGATTTTTGCATTTTGGTTTTCATTTCTGATGCAAAATTAGCATAAGAAAAACGTCATGACAAGGAATTCCTGTCAATCGGATTTGACTGTCGTGTCAGTGTTTTTCGACAAGAAAAAAAGGATAAAAAAACTAACCCGATGTCCGCTTTTGCTCATCGGGATTTGCAATCCCGATGTATTGATTATCAGGATTTTAAATCCGAAAATGCTTTACGTGTACTTGTATTTGTCTACTTTATCAGCAGCCTCTTTTGGGGAGGACGAGTGAGGACATTTTCCAATCACCCGACACCCTCAAGCAAAGGCGTTATAAAACTCGGGACGGGAGACCAAGGGCAAAGCACATGGTGGGCACGTATGTGGTGATGATGCCCCGGTGCCGACCATATCAGATATTGATCGTCAGACCAGTCACCATGTTCTTGTCCATCGTAAATAGGCGGAAGACCTCCCACCACACCCCAGAATGCATGGTCTGTCTCCACCACCACCACGATGTCGCCCTCACTGTGCTGTATCATCTCCTTTGGTCTGCCCAGGAAGGGGTAATCGCGTTCGGCATAGTTGCGCACCAACGACTCATCGGCCAATAGGGCGTGCTCGTAGGTCCATTCCTTAATATACGTGCCGGTTGGCATCATCATGCACAACGGTTTCTGTCGCAGGAAGAAATAAGGAAAGTACTCCCCTTCGTCCTCGCACGACTCTTCTATTTGGATGATGGCATCTTCTTTGGTGGGAAAGACACCCACAAGACTTTTCCGCAGGTTGCATGGAATATGCCCCTCAGTTTCTATGCAGCGCAAGGCATCCTCTTCGTCCAAAGGATTCGTTTCTATCCAAGCCTCCAGTTCATAGTAGGGCTGGCTGTAAATGTTTGGGCACACCTGCAAGGTGCTGTTGGGGTCTCTTCGTTTCATAGTAGTTTTCCTTGAGGGGTTACGATGCGTTGGTGTGTGAGGGCGACATCAGCCCAAAACATCTTGATTCGCAGGATATCTTGATGGCTGTAGAGGCTTTCGCTAAACAAATGCTGGAATGCACGGCACATGACAAAATCGCCGTAGGGTTTTGCACCGCCGTAACTGAAGAGGAACGATGATTGCATTTCGTATTTCCAATTCCACTCATCGCCCAGGGTATAATCAGGACTGCCTGAGAACTCGATGAGCAAGAGGTCACGCTCTCCCACCTCCTCGATGATGGCCATCATCCGGTCGTAGTCGGAGCCTGTCTCGTCGATATTTTCATCACCAGTGGATGTCTCTTTTTCTTCCCATCCTTCGGCAAAGATCCTGCCACATACCTGACAGTCATTTCGCCATTCCTCCTCCTCGTCTTTCAGCCATGCCTCATAGAGCGCCACGATTTTCTTGCATGTCATGCGGCTGAGGTCAAGCAGTGTATCATTGATTTCAGAGAGCCGGCGGAATGTCTCCTCCGTCTGATGAAACATCCTGTTCATCAGCCGTTTCCTCGCCTTCAGAAGCAGTTGCAGGCAGCGTCGTTCGCCGTTCCTTGTCTGCCACCCATCCCAGCGCTCATCTCTCCTGTATTGATCATACACCTCCAACACACCCTCTTCTATCTGCCGCAACATCTTCACCGCATTGCAATGCCTGTCGTGAGCCGCCAATAGGGTAGGGCGCAAATGTTCGGGCACAAACCGATAGTCTGTGCCGAACATTTGACAGATGGTGTGAGTGGGGTGAGGCATTTGGACACAAGAGATTATATATAGTTAATGATGTCCTTCAGATTGTTTTTATAAGACTCGCCTTCAATTGGTAAGTCTTTCCTTGTAACGCGAAACTCATTCTGAGACGTGGAATTTGTCAATACTTGATAATAGATACATTTTTCGCCATTATCATTTAAAATATCATGTTCCTGTTCCAAGATTCCCCAATATTCTTCCCCATTCTGAATGACGTCTTGGAATGTTTCGCCGTTACTCTTCTGAGAGTTGTATTGAGAGTCCATAAGTCTCAGTACTCCATCATTTCTAATCAATTCCAAATCCTCAAGCAAGCCTTCTAATTCATTGTTCTTAGACATATCGTCGTAGAGTTGTTTGGCTGCTTTATTTTCGTCACAATCATCTTGTTCTTGCAATTCTTTATAAAAATCAGAGACTTTCTTAAGTGCTTTAAAATTATTCTCTTTCTCTCTTAATGTTTTGTCAATCGATTTTACATGGTCTATATCTATTTCAGATATATTTTTGACAATAAGAGGAACCTTAATATTTCCCTTGCCAGTAGGTGTGTATGCCGTATAGTCCTTAATTGTTCCATCGTCATTCACTATTCTCACTTTAACATCAAACAAATCAGTATCACAACCATTATTATTATGTACATCAAATTTTAGCGATACATTTTCTTCTCCAAAGTTTATACAAGTGATACTTTGATCTTCAACGTAATGAACAAATATACCTTCTGCTAAATTATTTAGCCATTCTGAAAAACGATTTTTTATCGCCTTATCCTTCTTTTCTATACTATATAGTTTTGCAATAAATCTCAGTGGCAGCCAAATCTTATCACCTGAAGTTCGATCCTGGCACCTTAACCTTGACTTGAATTTTGTTAGCAAAGTACTTCTTAGGTAGATAAGACCTTGTTCATTTCCCAATGCAGCATCGTCGGCAGGGTTAATCTTTAGAGTACAATCTTTCAAAGGATTGGTTTTATTATCTATTGTTCTACAATAAGAAATGAAGCCATTAATATAGGTCTTATAACTTTTCTTGGACTCACCCCAAACAAATTGGTCACGTGCAGTTTCAAGCGCTTTAAGTAAAGTTACAAGTCTGTCTTTTTCCTTTTTCCCCGCAGATATCAATTTGGGTATTAAATTCCAAATGTTTCTTACCATATTACTGGAGTCAGAATCATTTTCGAGAACGGCAAGTGCATTAACAATCTGCCTATATTGTTCGCAACTTTTTGGGGCGGTCGTTTTTTTATATTCGACAAATGCAGTTAATAATTGTTCTTGGGCATCGCGAAGACATTGAATGTCATCTTTTTTATTCTTAGCCATAGTTTTTTTATTTCTGAAAATATACACAAAATTTTAGTACTTTCACACTAGAGATCTTTAATTGTGATGTAATACTTAATCTCTAAGTCTATATTCTTTATGAAATTTTTGAGATTTGAATCGATTTGTGAGATTTCTGCCCCATCGGGGCACTCCATATCTTTTTTCGTTACGCGGCATAACCACCTCAAATGCCATCCACATTCAGGTGGTTTGTCAAAATACAATATCCATACCTTTCATCCAGAATTGTTATAAGTATTTTTCATGGTAGTAATCATTTAATGGTTAGTAATTATCATTTGCCTCTATCACTGCTTCAGCAGCCATTGGGCGAAGAATTGGTCGTAGAGGGTGTAGGTGCCTAAGTCGAGGGTGATGAAGTTTTTTTTCAACAGTCCTCTGATGGCGCGCTGGTGACATTCATAGCTGCTTATTTGGTGTTCTTCAGTGATTATGCAAAGATAATTATAATCTTATTATAAAGCAAATCTTTCCCAGTTTTTTCAATATTATAGAAATGTACCACCGATATCAAACTTAGGCTCTTGCCCCTCTTTTCCATGATAGTCGATGGCGATGCCCGTAAATTCACCACTTGGGGCATCTTCGGGAAAAATGGTGCAATTCTCCTTCAGCCATGTCATGTATTCTTGGTAGATCTTGCTAATCGTCTCCTCGCCCAGAATGATGTAGTCCTCCATATACTTCTTCACCCTGGGGTCACCATAGCAGAACTCAGCACGGCAGTTGTACAACAGTTTCTTCAGGGCCTCTTGCCGGAGCTGCCTGAGTATCTCGGCCTCAGTAGTGGGAACGGCCAACTTCAGTTCGCTGTCATAACACATGTCTTCCTCCGTGAATTCATACCAATAACAGCCATCGGATTGCCTCTCCTCCCACTTGTAGTGAGTGGAAAGATTCATCTCCACCGTTTCCTTGTCGCCAAAGAACTCCAGGGTGCTGTCATCTGCCATATAAGTTTCCATTTTTCCTTGTTTGGTGATGTAGGCCAACGTCTCTTGATGACCCAGCACCTTGCTCAGCCGGACTCTCCGCAGGCTGTCCACACTGCCCCAGAACTTGTTCTCTTTCAGTTTTTCTGACAAGACCTCCACTTTGACATATGCTGCCTTCCCGTTGTTGTCGATGCAAAGGGTGTCGCCCGATTGAAACAACGGTTTCACCTGACTATGGTCACAAACGAAAGCCCACGACTTATACTTGTCGGAAAAGTTCTTGTCATCATGTCCCACACAAAAACTGCATTTCAATGACGCTACATGACAACAGACGACCGCCTTTCCGTCTTTCATCACGCTCACCTGATGCCGTAGTCTGACGGAAACGGGGGGATAATGGCTTATTATCTTCAGCGCCTCAAACCTCATCTCCATGTCGCCATAAGGGACAGTGACCACTTTGCTATAGTCGCCTGTTGCCTTTTTCTCAGCACGGAGTTGCTTGACAACCATTTCTGACGTTGTCAATACGTCGCGGATCATACGTACGACTTCCTGTTCTTTCATATCGCTCAATTCTTGATAATTCGGTCGCCCACCGACTCGTCGATGTAAACGGCATGCTCCCTGATGAAATTCTCACGTTCTTCCTCGGTGTCGAATTCTTCTGTAATATAGGCTTCCTCGTGTGAGTTCACAGAAAAATCGAGATCAGCGTATCTTGCCTGAGCGGTCATCCGGGTGTCAGCGAAGACGATGGTGACACGATAGGGATGATGTTCCACCGGGCCGAGCAGGCACAGTCCGGCGTTGGTTTCGTTATTGGGGGCATCGAGCCGCTCGGTTTTCAATATGCGTTTGACGTAAGCAACATTGACGTCTTGCTCTTCCCATCCCAAAAGAATAAGTTCATAATGGTCATATTCTGCAGGAACCGACAGGATGCGTGCCTTGGTCTCCGATGGGCCAAAGACAGGCAGGTCGTCTTCGAACATTGTGTTGATGATACAAACTCTCTGTCGTGGGATGTCAACTTTGATTTGATGCTCCTCAAACATCTTGTTGTAGTCGTTGCAGAAACCTGCCAGGCGTAGGCTGGGCGCCTCAATCTGTGCCACAATGGCTTTCAATTCTCTTAGTGTCATGTTGTTGGTGATTATTGTTGTTTAAATCTGATTGCTTGCAGGGAATGGTCATGATGACACATCCCTCAGTTTTCAAGTGCAAATTTAAAGCATCCAACGAAAGCATCCTCCTTTTTTTGTATCATCGGATAGGAATGCCCTGTCAATGGTTTTGACAGGTTATATCGCACCCATGTAGTAGATAAGAAAATCCCCGCTACACGATGCTTCGTTCGCACCTTGTGGCGGGGGTTATGAATGCCCACTGCCCATTATAGCCGGTGTTTCTTATCCTATAATTCTTTCAAATAGTTCGTCAAGCAAATCATCTGGATACTGTACAGAGCAGATTTGTTCTATCTCATGAGGCTCTTCGTCTTCATCCTCATCATCGTGATATGATGAAGAATCCATATCTGAGAACGCATATCTCAAGTCTTCATCTGCAATGTCCTTGAGCAATTGTATGACTTTTGCTTTTTCAGGCTGGTTGGTCTCCAATTCTTTAATTACCGCATCACGTAATGTACCTAAAGCATTGGCATGGTCAAGAATATCGCATGCAGATGCTGGAACATACCCTAAGCATGTGGCAATATAGGCATGCCGGCCAGTGCTACTATGGCTAAAACCATCTAAGTCAAGATACTCCGCTTCTTTTACATCATCTTCTTCACTAAATGGCTCCATAAACTCTTCGCCAATAACAACCCCAATCTCTTCTACCGCTTCATTGATGACATGTTCCCATTTATCTTGGGGAATAGCAATATTTACATCAACTATCGTCTTGGTGTCAAGGATAAATACTTCAACTTTAACTATTTTGTCATTCATTTTGTTATGCCTTATTATTTATAATTTCTATTAAAGCAAATCACTCAGATATCAACAAATATATCACGACATTTTGTGAGATTTTGATACGATTTATTGAATTTCTGCCAAGAGTGGCACTTATCTATATAAAGACTTGGAGCATGATGCATAATTTTTCAATGTTTTTATCAAGTCCTGATGTCTCTATTTCCGGCAATATGGAACGTACCTTTGTCCGAACTCTTTCAAGCACATGGCCTGGCACGTCGTGGATATCTAAGAAAGCACTTTCATCGACGGAGTGTATGATAAGAATGATCTTCGACAGGTCAATATGATTGACATTCGTAAAAATGATGAATTCGAATTCTATAGAGTTTGTCAATAGAGGACCAGGTGAATCATCATAATATAGGAAATTGATATTATACCTCCCTCTATCGAGAAATATGGGAGTCACATAATAAGGATTGTTGTCAATCACCTTGAACACCGTTTCATACTCGTTGTCAAAAGTCACTTGATGTCCTTCTTTCTTATTCCAATCTACTTTCATAGCCTGTTACTTTTTTTATTTTGTTTCAATCTTGATATTCCCATTCCGTATTCCCTTGATGAGTTGCGCCGTGAAGTCATCATGCTCATCGTTGGTAAGGTCAAATTCGGCAAAACAGAAAAAATCGTGGTCCTCGGACTCATTTATATAACTCTTCACCTCTTCGAGTGAGGATAGGTGCTCAGGCAGGTCGAATTTCTCCTTCATCATCTTGAGCATCTCCTGCTTGTCGGCAGCAAAGTAATCGTCACCATCCATGACGGCCCATACATTCTCGGGGAAGTACTTGCCGTCAGAATCGTTCTTCTGGAAAAGTTGGTTTCCAGGTTCTATCGCACGGTAATAGAAGCGGAGGGAGGGATATTTCTCCCTCAGCAGTTCTATCACGTCATAGCTTGGACTCCAAGCCGACCAGAAATCGAAGCGCAGGGTGTCGTCGCGCCGCTCCAGTTCATCCCAGTTGCCGCGGCAACCGACATCCTCAGGGTCAGCTCCGAGCGACTGCACCAAGCACCCAAGCCATGTCTGCCCGAAGCCATTCTCCACCAAGGGCTGCTCCATTTCCTGCAAGCCCTTCATCTTCTGATACAGGTCGTCGAGTTCTTCCTTCTTGCCCTCAACGACATAGTTTGTCACACACCAATTTGGCATAGGTCTATGAGTTGTTAAGTTTTCCGTAGGGCTTACCTTTAGGGTATTATCATAATGGTCACATCCATTTTGGCACATTGTAAGGGCAGATTTTGTATTCCAGGTCGGGCATGATGCCCCAGCCTTCGTCAATGCCACCTGGCGCTTCACAAGGAATGTTATTCCGATACTGTCCATCGGGTTCGTCAAAATCCAGTTTTTCAATAAGGTAATCCTCGGCGGCCTCTATGACTGCTTGTGCCATTTTGGGATGGTGCTTTTTCAGCCAAGCGTCAAACTCCTCCCAATCATCATAATCGTCAAGTCCTTTCAAGTCCGTCTCCCATGCCAAGTTGTAGAGATAGAAGAGTGCGTGCGCCTTTCGTGCTGGTAAATAGATGTATTCGTTGTCAAACATATAGCCGTTTACTTCAATCCAGCATTCTATTTTGACGTATTTCTCATTTTTCTTTTCTTCGTCGTTTTTATAATCCTCGGCAGATTTCTCATTGAAATCCTTGATATCCTCGATAAGTCTACGAAGGAGTGGCTCTTCCTTGATGTCTCGTTGCTCGCTGAAAAATTCCGATGCATACTCCCACTCGTTTTGGTTGTAGGCATGAGCCGTGGGATAATCCACCTTCATATACTTTGGCGGCAAACCAAGCAATATTTGATTGATTGACACATAGTTATGCGACAGCTGGTAATCGACAGCACTGTTATCTGTGATGCGATGATTCTTTATGAAGTTGACCACATACTCATGTTGGCCAGTATCCTCTGCCCACGACAGCAGACTGTGCCTGTCCCAACGGTAAACAGTGATAAAGCACTGCTCATAGCGCGTAAGCATCATATGTTCCTCACCACCCCAAAGGTCGAAGTTCTTCTTGTCGTTGGCTCCAAGAGTGAACGGCGTGGGGTCGGTATGGATGACGCACACAAATTTCTTCGTCACCTCTTTCTGAATCTGGCAGAGTTCGTTCAGTCGGCGGTCGCTCTCACTCAGGGAGTCGAAAGTGTTCTTGTCAATATAATCGATGAGCACCTTCTCTGGCATTACTTTCACTTTGGTAACGTCAATCTGTTTAGGACAAGGTGCAGCGCCGCAGGACATAAATACCTCTTCGGCCACTTGCTTCACTACTTCCCGTGCGCCGAATGTATAGCCGCTCTCAAGGATGAGCAGGGGCATACGGTTGTCACTCTCGAAATACTCCTTGAGTACCTTTTTCAGTTCCTCACGCTCTTTGGTCCATTCGGAGGTGGAGAAGACCTTCATCCCCAATTCCTCACGCAATGGATGGGTCAATGACTGGAGTTTCATATTGGCCCATGTGGCAGGGGGCTCTGCTGCTCCGAGCGTGCTGGCCATATCCTTGTATAACTCTGTGAAAAAATTGCGATGCAGCACATTGGATATGAGTATGAGTTGTTCCGTATCGAATTTCTCGCGATCGTAGATGTTATAAACGTTGGATCGAGTGGTGCAGATGAGCCCGGCGAATTGATTGGGGGTCAAGCCTTGACGCTCCACTTCTTCTTTGATAAGTTGTCCGATTTTTGTTTTCATATGATTGATGGATTAATGTATTTTTTAAGGTTTTCAAAAAGTTCAATTCTCCCATAATCCGCAGGCTTTAAGGATGAATTGCAGCGCTTTTCCGGTAGTGTAGCACATGAGACGAAACAGTTTGTCCATGACATATACAGTTAGAATGCCGAAGACGAGACCTGTCAGTGACCAGTACATATTTTTGCCTTTATTTTCAGTTGATAGCCATGTTAAGATATAATACTTATTTCAAGCATTTTCAGTCGCCTATGGCACTCAGTCTCTCCAGATTCCGAAGATGCTGAAGATGAGTTGCAGCACCCATCCGATGATGTAGAACACGACCTGGAGCAGTGTAATGACGATATATCCACCCAGGATGACGAGTACGAGACCTAACAGGAACCAGAACATAGTGTTGAGTTTTTAAATGATGCCTACATCCTTTGAAGCGATTCGGCTGTCTCTTGTTGTTTTCTAGTTGCAAAGTTACTGTTTCTTTCGGTTCTCGTCAAATGTTCTTGTATCATCAGATTGGAATGGGGTGTCAAGGGTATTGACAACCCTGTCTGATTCTCTGTAGGAGATGCTTTTTATGTCATAGGTCAGTAATGACGATTGCCTGTACATCGTAAGGATTTTTAGTACTTTGGTTTATTTGGTGAATAAGTCATCGCATGTCACCACCTTCTGTACTTTACCACTATGCTTACCTTGAACAAGTCCGTATGTGGTTATTAAAGTCAGATGAACCTTTTGCCTGGCCAAGAGCGATTCCTTTAGTATTTCCACATGATGAAGCATCTTGGCTTCTTCATCTTTGTCAATGGAATAAGGTGATCCACAGAATTTCATTTCACAGAGATTGACGATGTTATCGTCTCTTATGATGAGCATATCGACTTGAGCGCCTGTCTTCGTCTCGCCTCCCTTAATATTCCATGCAGATATGGAAGATTTCACGCCCCCAATCTCCAATGCATATTTAATCTGCGCAACATGCTGCCAACAAACATGCTCGAAAGCCACACCACGCCACCCATGCATAATGTCAGAAGCGAAATTATCATTGATGAACGTGGCGTCTTTTTGATTGGCTTCCACATATTTCAACCAGAAAAGGCAGAAGTTGTCAATGAGTTTATAATACTCTCCAGTCCCTTTTCCGTATGGACTGTAACGAATGATAAAATCACTCTCAGCCAATGCTGTCAGTGTGTCACTGAGCCCACCGCCAAGAGGAAGCCCTGTGGCAGAAGCGATCTCTTCACGCGTAAACCCATAATTGCGTTTGACCAGATGGCGGACAATCTTCTTGCAATCCTCCGCATTGGTAAATATTGCTCGGAAAAGACGGTTGAACTCATCCTTTAGACGCGGTTTGTTGCCGAAGAGAATCATATCCGTATTCTTTTCAAAACTGTATCCCTTACGGAAATAACTCAGATAGTATGGTATGCCACCGAATACCATGTATGACTGAACTATGTCGTAACGCGACAACTCTATGTTTTCGTGTTCAAAATACTCCTCACATTCCTTCAGCGTAAAAGGTGACACTTTGATTTCATATGTTACACGTCCATACAGCCCCCCCTTGCTCCGTGAAAGGTTGCTAAGCATCCATGATGTAGCGCTGCCACAGACTACAAGCATCACATTGTCATGCATGTTGCACCATCCGTTCCAAAAGTTTTCGAAAGCTGAAAGGAAACGGCTGCGGGGCGTGTCCATCCAAGGCAACTCATCGAAGAAGATGACCATGCGCTGACCATTATCGAGTTTCTGCAGCAATTGTGTTAGTTGGAAGAATGCCTCCATCCATGTCTTTGGTGGCTTATAGCCTTCAAGGCCATGATTCAGCATTGAATAATAGAAGCTCTCCAATTGGGTCTTCATTCGATTCTTCTCATCTTCCTGATCGACGGGTGAAACACCTGTATGCTGAAAGGTGAACTTATCTTTCAGAGTCTGATTGATCAGAAACGTCTTGCCGACACGTCGTCGGCCATATACAGCAACGAATTCAGGACGATCGCTAAGATAGAGTTTCTCCAGTTCTTCTATTTCTTGTTTTCTTCCTACGATAACACTCATAATCATTTAATTTTGCCGCAAAGATAGTAAAAATATACTTATCGGCAGAATAAGATAGTGTTTATTTTGCCGATTGCGGTATATTTTATATTTTACATGCTTCCTCGCACAGCCTCTCCCACACTTTCACCATCGCCCAGGTGTCGAGTTCGCAGTAGCGGAGGAGGGCCTCGCGGGTGGCTGCAGCCTCATCGGCCGGCATATCCTTGATGCGTGGGAAGATGGTCATGGCGTCGCCGCCGTTCTGCACCCGCGAGTCGAGGTTGTGGTAGTTGAGTGTTGGCTCATTGGGGAACAGTGCCGGCAGCACGCTCTTGATGCTGAACGACTTGCCCATGGCGGGCAGATAGAAATGGCCTGACTGGAAAGGCACCAGCAGGTCCTTGATGTGGTCATGGATATCCATCAGATGCACTGCCAGGTCGGGAAACACCTCTGCCATTTCTTTCAGGCGCGTGCACTCAAAGGTCTTGTTATAGACCACCGTGCAAGCTCCCATGGGGATGTCGCGGCACAACTGCTCGGCGAGGGCTCGTCGTGGGTCACAGCCGTCGCTTGGGGCGAGAAACTCTTTGTGCTGGTAGGATGCATCCTCACTCTCCTTGATGTGCAGCGAATACTGGAAGCACAGTTGCGTGTAGGGCTTCGTGTTGTCATACTGCGGCACGGCATCCTGCATCGACTCGAAGTCGAGAAAATAGAGTGGATAAGACAGTTCGGAGAGGAACTTACCGATTTCCTCGCGGTCGATGTGCTCCCGTTGATCGAGCATGCAGGCAATCTGCAGATCCTGTATCGCTCCGATAGACTCCCCACGCAGGTCTTCAAAAGTCACCTTGCCGTTTTTGTAGCAGTTCACCTTCTTGGCAAACGTGAAGCCGCCGCGCCCCTTGCCGCCATAGACATCGAAGACCGACGGCTTGGGCAGATGGCGTGAGCAATATGTCCAAAAAACGCAGTCGTAGGGCACATGGCAGTGTGTGTCGAGGTCGGTGTCCGGCTCTTCGGTTTTCGCCATCGTCGCTTTCGCCAATGCCACGTTGTTGGGCACTTTCAGCAGTTCGTTGGCCACCATCCCCTGCATGTCGATAATGACGAAGAGTTTTTGCAGGTCGAGGTCACCTTGGCGCATATAGTCGGAGTTGAGGCAGACGAGGTAGGTGCCGGTCACGTTGACGCCGCATTGGGTGAGCAGCCATTTCTGATGGCGATGTCGGGCGCGTACTTCTCTATCTCCGACGGACGGCCCTTGAACTCGGGGTAAGTGGAACTTTTCACCTCGTAGATGGCCCATCCGTCTTCGGTCTTGCGAAGGATATCCACCGCGCAGTAGTTGCCGTCGTAGATGAACGAGGCCTCGCAGATGTTCTCCACGCCCTCTTCCATCCATCGGCTCGTCTGTTCCGTCATGGCGGCGAGGTCGAGTCGCCCGTCTGGTTTCTCGGCGTGTGCCTCCTTGTAGTCGCCAAAGAGGCCCATGGCCAAGTCGCCCACCACATTGCCTGCCTCAAACCGCGCCTGGGTGGCATCGTCTATCACCTCCAAATCGTGTTTATAGGTCTTCAACCATAGTGCTTTGTCGCACTGGCAGAATTTCGTGTATTTCGATTTTGATAATCCTGGCATTGGAATGTTTTTTTCTACTTCAAATTCATCCTGTCTGAAACTTGATGCAACATGATACGACGTTGAATGAAACTTTCAACTCTATCCAAAGCAAAGACCCCCAAGAACACTATTCCCGTATCTTCGAATGGGATACTTCTTGATTGTGGTTCATTAATTGAACAACACGCAAAGACATTA
>Ga0256407_10003840_pt1 | contig 26007 bp, 27 predicted proteins | sample RumenRJG_04DNA_FD_193489 | JGI IMG/M metagenome (GOLD analysis project Ga0256407, IMG submission 193489) | Bovine rumen microbial communities from Lethbridge, Alberta, Canada - RJG_04 | ecosystem: Host-associated > Mammals > Digestive system > Stomach > Rumen | place: Canada: Alberta... | reverse complement strand
GCGTTCATCCTGAGCCAGGATCGAACTCTCTCGTTAAAGTTTGTTTGATCCAGTCAAGAAACACTTGGCTTCTTTAACCGTTATTACTGTTTAAGGTCGTTCTTGAAAATCTCTTGAACTTTGGAACGTTTCCGTTCCGCGGTCTCTACCTTATCGACCGCTGTTCTTGGAATTTTCAGGGTTTTATGTACTGTTCAGTTTTCAATGTTCGTAGCGCAGAAGGAGGGATTTGAACCCTCGCACCGTTACTAGCGACCTACTCCCTTTCCAGGGGAGCCCCTTCAACCACTTGGGTACTTCTGCCCGTGCCTGAATAAAATCTGTATTCAGTTTGCAACACTTTAAAAAGAACTCTCTCAAGCGAAGCCTAACTAGATTAACACAGTAGCTTCGGTCTGTCAAGGACTTTTTAAAGGTTTTTCAAAAGTTTTTTTGTGCTGCAAGGGCCGTTTTTTCGGCCGCTCTAATAATATATAACTAACTTCCCCTTTTTGCAAGGGGATTTTTCAATTTTTCCATCATTATTTTTTTATGGCTGAAGGCTCTGTTATAACCACCGAATAAACGATCCGGCTGCCTCGCAGAAAAAACCATGGGAGTGCTGACGCACTCCCATGACGCTCTCTCAAATAGTCATTATTCTGAGCTCTCACCAGCGCACTGCTCTTTACTCCCGGTATCCCTCATCTCCCGGATAAACCAGTCCCCACTGTGCGCGGAGTTCATCCATCAGCTCCATCACAGACACGGTGTCCGAAAGGGGCATGGAGCAGCTTTCCTTCTCTCCTTCTTCCAGCATCTTACGGCACTCCAGGAATTCGTACTCATATCCTGATATCTGTTCCGGCATATGCACCTGCTTTATGATCTGATCCTTATCGTCATAGGCCGTCACCACCAGCGGATTGTTGATGTTGTCCACAACGATATATCCCTTCTCCCCGTAGAAGGTTCCCCGCCGGTCGGACCTGCCGAACATGCCGGCCTGGACGGCTGCCATCCGGCCGTTCTTAAAGAACAGGGTGATATTCTCCTGTCCGTCGACGCCGCCCTCCGTCATCTGAACGGAGGATTCCACCTTTTCCAGATCCTGTCCGAAGTGCATCAGCGCAAAATTAAGTCCGTATACCCCGACATCCAGCAGAGCGCCGCCGCAGAGATCTCTCCGCACCAGCCGCTCCTTGTCATCAATATCATAGAACAGGTTTGCCGTAAGGAACCGCACCTCTCCGATGATGCCGCTGTCAAGCATCTCCTGAATTACTTTTCTTGACGGCATATACCGGGTCCAGATGGCTTCCGCGACGAATACGCCCTTTTTGGCGGCGTATTCCCTGACCTTCTTTGCCTGTTCAGCATTGGCGGTAAAGGCCTTCTCCGACAGCGCAGCCTTTCCATGCTCTATGCACTGCAGCATCTGCTCACAGTGATGGGAATGAGGTGTTGCGATATAGACCAGGTCGATTTCCGGATCCTGCAGCAGCTCCTCATAGCTGCCGTAGGCTTTCGGAATTCCGTGTTCTTTTGCAAATTCTTCTGCCCGCTCCTTCTCCCGTGAGGCAATTGCAAGGCAGGTAATCCCCGGCAGCTGCTGTACGGTAGGAATCACGATATGGGCGATACGCCCTGCTCCGATGACTCCGACATTCATAGAAACTCCCTTCTTCCCCGGAACTCCGGCATACCCACGGCAAAGCCCAGCTGGAATACCAGCTTGACCATCCATAGAAACAGCAGTATCACCGCAATCGGAATCACGCAGGCCGTCACCACCATCAGCGCAAGGGCATGCAGAAAACCGGTCATCAGGTTTTTCGCTTTTTTCACCATGTCTGCGCTGAAGGTAGACACCGTCGTCAGCATACTCTTTGCTTTATCAATCAGTCCTTCCTCTTTTTGTTCCTGCCCCTCGCTCTCCTGCAGTCCTTCCTCGATCTCCAGCGAGAGGTCGCCGGAGGCATCGATCGTCTGCTGGATGGTTTCCTTCTGGGTGACATATACCATGTCCGACACCGCGAGTCCGGTGGGAATCATAAGCACCAGAAGTGCTCCGGAAATGGCAAGGCACACTGCCAGGATACGGAAGAGCCGTTTTCGTCCAAACTCTGCGAACAGCAGACAGAGAAGCGCTGCCGGAACAATCACGGCAAAAAACAGAAAGCCAATCACGGCAAACATACACTTCTCAAAGTAAAGTGCGCAGAGCACCACGAGAAAGCCCCCGCCGAAATCCGCCAGTTTTTCCGCGAGCGGCGTCGCGGTATCTCCGGGCAGCGCAGAAACCGCGAGGGAGGCCGCCGAAGACGATGCTGCAAGCTCCAGGGTGGTTCCGATTTTACCGTCGATGGAAGCCGTCAGTTTTTCCCGCAAAGGCCAGTTGGCGGAAGAAAACTTCGGTGCAAACAGCACGATGGAAACCATCATCATGCAGACAAGCCAGAGGGAAACGATCCACTTCCGGTAAGGCAGATTCCTCATTCCGCATTCCCCCTTTCGATGTCTATACTGTAATCCGGTCCCGTGATACTGCGGACAAAGTTTTTAATCAGCCTTTCTGCACTGTCCCCGGCCTTTTTCCGGATATCCTTTTTCTCCGCCTTTTCTTTCACATCCTCTTTAAGCCTGGCCAGTGCTTCCGCCCGTTCCACTTCGGAGAATGTGTTGAAGATGCTGTGTTTCTCGTTGTAAACCTGCACGCTGCCGGGATCAATCATCGGGTCCCTGACCTCCACAGGCGGAAGTATAACGGTTACTGTTTTTGTATCTTCGTCACAGCGCACTTCTGCCTGCGCGAGATCAATTCCCGCCGTCACGCTGCCTTCATAGCTCACCGTGTAGCTTTCTTCCGTGATGCCCATCTCAAAGCCGAAAAAGCTGTTTACCTTTTTGTCTGAGAGGAGCTCCGTGAAATAATATTCCTGGGTGATGAGAAAAGCCATATCCCGGAGCCCGTCCTCAATGGTCTCCACATTCAGTTCTCTCTTTGTCTGCACCGGTCCGGCATTTTTCTGCTGTACCGTGATGCCGCCGTCTCCGGAAGCGCCTTTAATAACCTCCGCCCCTGCAGACCTTCCGGAATAAGCCCTATGGGCCAGCACCCCGCCGAGAACCAGGATCAGAACAGAAGGAATCACTATCAGAAGCATTGAAAGTTTTTTCTCGTTCACCGCACATTCCCCTTTCCATCATCTTATTATCTCAGACCTATTATCGCACAGAGCAGTAACCTTTTCCACCCCGAAGGAGCCGGATCGTGTATCCTGACGCAAAAAGACCTGTATCAGCCAAACTCCGATACAGGTCTCTTTCTTCAGCGCGGAGAGTGTGGGATTCGAACCCACGCGCCCTTGCGGACAAACGGTTTTCAAGACCGCCTCGTTATGACCACTTCGATAACTCTCCAGTTCTGTATGATGCGCGAACCTTTGGGATCGCGCATCATCAATCATAGCCGAAAACTCCTGTTTCGTCAAGTCCTGTCAGTCTCTCGGAATCAGGATGTACTACAATCTATCAAATCTTCTCTGCGAGGGCAGCTGCCTGAGAACATCCATCCGTCTTCTCGATGGTTCCTGCTTCCAGCACGCCGGGGATGAGCACCTCGCCAACCATGTTCCACTTAATCAGAGCAGCGGTACGCTCCACAGGAATCCGGACGCCATCCATAACGCTCATGTCTTCTTCCTCGCAGCATGTAATGAGAGCGCATTCTTTTCCGGCAATATCCTTTCCGCCTACAACCAGAGAGAACATCTTATCAATAACACCTTTCAGCTGCGCAGGAATGGAGTACCAGTACACCGGAGCAGAGAACACGACCGCATCTGCTTCCAGTATTGCGGGAGCGATGGTGTTGAAATCATCATCAAAGGAACAGGCTTTGCCGGTCTTGTAGCAAGTCTCACATGCATGGCAGAAGCCGATGTTCATAAACGATGTGTCAAATCTGACCACGCTGTGTCCCAGCTTCTCTGCCGCCTTGATGAAAGCGTCCGTCATCGCAAAGCTGTTTCCGTTTTTCCGGGGACTTCCTGTAATCACAACAATCTTCTTACCCATAACCATTCTCCTCTCAGTTTATTGACCTTCCGAGGTCATATGCCTGTTTTAATTCAGATTTACCCTCTGTATCACCGGGCTGCGTTACATAGCCGCACAGGATCTTCCCAAGACTTTTCCATCCGATATGCTTTTCCAGATGATCATACCAGTGTTCGCTCTCCTCAAAGCCAGCTCCCTCTGCAGCCATAATCAGAACGCTGTGTTTTTTGGGATTGCGGCAGTTCGGATCCCCCTCCGCAATGGCAAACAGACGGTCAAAGGCATTCTTCAGAAAGCCTGAGATAAACCAGTAATACAGCGGGGAAGCGAGCACAACCACATCCGCCGTTCTGTAGACCGGGTATATCTTCTCCATATCATCCCGCTGCGCGCAAGGATGCTCCGGATCTTTTCCGCCGCTCCAGCATCCAAGGCAGCCATTAATCTTCATCCTGGACAGGAAAAACTCCTGCACCTCATTCCCCGCCTCTTCTGCACCGCGCTTAAACTCTGCCGTGAGTGATGATGTATTTCCATTCATTCTGGGGCTTCCATTCAGAATGACAATTCTCTTACTCATTGCGTTTCCTCCTTTTGAAAAATGATAATTGACAGTTCTTCCGCATATCGCTATAATTCTAGCCAGTGTATATATATAAAGCAAGTACGCACATCAAAGATATATACTATCTCGAAGGAAAGTATAATGGTCAAGAATTGCATTGCCAACAGCAGGCTGGAAGAAACCGGCTTTAACTATACGATGTCCCTGATACAGGGAAAGTATAAAATGTTTATACTCTATACGCTGATGGAATTCGGCGTTGTCCGTTTTAATGAGATGCAGAAATACATCGGCACCATTACCTATAAAACGCTGAGTTCCACGCTGAAACAGCTGGAGGCGGACGGACTGATCAAACGGAAAGAATATGCCCAGATTCCTCCCAAAGTCGAATACAGTCTGTCTGACCGCGGGAAATCACTCATGCCCATTCTCGACCAGATGTGCGAGTGGGGAGACCAGAACAGGATATAACTGCAGAAGGGGATGTCCACCGCCGCTCCGGGCGGGGACATCCCCTCTGAATTATATACTCCGCGAGAACGCTCCGCGTGTCTTTCGTAAGCCGTTTCGTCAAGTCCTGTCAGTCTCTGAGAATTATGATATCCCCACTGCTGATCTCCGATGCCGGCATCTGGCTGTCTGTCAGAATTTCCTCGAAATCCGCGGTTGTACCGGGCTGTACCTTGGTCATAAGACAGGTTTCACTGAAGATAATCTTTCCCGCAGCATCCCGGAAGACCACGACAAGCCACAGTCTGGCCTCTTCCGCTGCACGGCTGGTTATTTTCCCTTTCAGATAGTAGCTTGTGTAATTCATCACCGTGCTGGACGTAATTTTCCAGCCATCATCGACACTGAACGCATCATCGGGAAGAGTATAGTTCCCGCTCTCTTCCCTGCGCTTTCCGTCTTCTAAGGCAACGAACTCTACTTTTTCCACTTCTGCCCTGACAGAGGCCGCCTCTCCTGTAGTTTCGAAGCTTCTCGACACTACGGTCTCCTCGCCCGGCCGCATGGCAAGGTCGCTGATGATATTATAGTCATCCTCTCCCACAACATTTCCCGCAGCATCCAGGGCCGTAAACTTCACCTTCAGCCTTGTGGCATAGACATCCGTGTTGGGATTCCGGACAAATGCCGTACAGTTGACATGGTGATGGCTGCTGCCGCTCGTATAGGCAAAAAAACCGGTCTCCGTGATCTCCGGGGTCTTTGCCGAAGCCACCGCCGCTTCTGCCGCCTGTTCCTCCGCCTCTCTCGCCGCCTCGGACTCCTGGGCTGCCACCATCCGGAGGTAATTCTCCGTAAGAACCGGCTCATCCGCCTGAACCTCCACGGCCTCTCCTGCCCCGCGGACATGCAGCGGCACTTCGCAGACACTTTCCCGATTCATAAAGACCATTCCGTTAAAGTCGGCGGATGTCACATTCCCCTGCATCGCAAAGAACTCCATCCGGAGAATTCCGTCCCGTCCGGGAGCGACGTCAATGGTATCTCCCATAACATGTATATCATCGGCTGCGGCACCATTGACCAGAATCTCTTCCCCCACCTGCCAGAAACCGACCGGTATCTGTGAATGATTCTCGACCGAGTAATACATGTTAAAAAGGGTATAATCATCTGCCTCCGGGTCAAAGGCGACACTGCCCAGGTAGCGGATGACGATCTCTCCCTCATCCGAAAACACCTCCGTTCCCTCTGCCAGCTGATAGCTTCCCGCAGAACCGAGGTTGGCCGCCACCGTAACCGGCTCTGTCTCCCGATACCCGTTTTCGCCGTCAATCCCGAAATTCATCACCAGTGATTCAATCTCCGAAATCCCGCCGTAGGAAAGGGCATCTTTGTAAATCGTACAGGATATCTCCGTACTGCTGCCCCCCTCAACCGTCTCGAATAAATTTCCATTTACCTGCAGGCCGTTGATGAACAGGTCTTCCATCTGTACGTTTCGCTCATTGGCTGCTGTATTCTCCGCCGTAAAGTTCATAAGCAGGAGAGCGTCACCCCGTTCGTCTTCGGTGATATCCTTCAGGGTCAGCCTGACGTCATAGTCATCGCAGACCACCTGCGCGGGAAATTCCGGCACCGCGATATCCCCGATCCGATTCCGGTTCCAGGCACTTCCTGTTTTTTCTTCTTCTTCGGATGCTTTCTCTTCCGGTTCTTCCCCGTCGGAGGCTTTTCCTTCGGCGGAGCCGTCGAATTTCACTCCGAAAAGCTTTTCCAGCTTCTCTTTGGAATCGCCGTCCTCCTTCTCTTCTTCCTCTTCCTCCTCATCTCTGTCCCTGCGCTTTGAAGAAGAGGAGCAGCCCGCACATGTCAGTGCCAGTACCGCTGCCGTCATAATAATCCCCGTTCTCAGAAGATTGTGCTGCTTCATAGTCTCCATTTCTCCCTTGCCTGATGTTCCGATTTTCCCGTTTCCCCTTCAGTTCTCCGATGCAAAATACGTCTTTTCCACGAAGATGCGGTTGGCCGCAGCCAGAACCACCGCCCGTACCAGAATCGTCTGATCGGTGCGCTTCGTCTCGATGCAGGGAAGTGCCTTTCCGGTAAAGGAAAATGCTTCCTTCAGCGCATTCTCAAACTCCCCGCAGAAGAAGTTATAGGCCGTTTCCAGCGGGTAGGTCTGCCGCTGAATCGAGAAAAACTCCGCGATCTGCGGCAGGGTAAACACCTGCTTCAGGCAGGTAATGATAATCAGATAGCACAGATGGTCCCTGGAATAACGCTTTTTCGCCGCCGGAGGCAGCGCCTTTGTCTTGATGTAATTATTGATCATCGGGCCTGTCAGCGGCTCGCTGATCACCTGACCCGTGGCATCCTTCGCGGCATCGATCAGTTGCTCCAGATAGAGGAATATATTCGGCAGCTCTTCATAGCGCGGCAGATGAAAACTCATAACATCGAGAATCTCCCCGGATGTCCCCATGGCAGTCCCTCCCTGTGGTCTATCATTCACTTTACAGCCGGACAGCCCCGGCCGCTGTACAGGTTTATTTTATCATGCCAAAAAAGTCAGCGTCAAGGAAGTGAGATGGAATGCAAAATGATGTTTGACATATTGTCTGTCGTGTGATAATGTAATGTCCGACATTGCATCGTGCTATGTCAATCATCAAAACAACGGAGGCAAGTTATGAAACTGCCCGAAAAAAAGGTAAAAAAACTGATTGGAATGATGAATTCCCTGACCCAGGTGAAGATTCCGCCGATGAAGCCCATCCTCGAAATCTTTGACATGGCCATGGATGAAAAAACCCTGGATTATCTTCTCCGGGTGGGAACGGAGGAACACACCCTGCGGGATCTCAAAAAGCTGTATATCCGGATGTACGGCCGCGCCGATTACAACGCAAACTGGGAAAACTTCTGGAAAGAGATCTATGAAATGAGTTTTCTGATTCCCGGCGAGGAGGACAGCGAAAAATTCCTGCTGGCCACCATCTTCCCGGGATGGATCGAGCTGAGCGTCTCCGGCCCGCTGAATAACAAGCGCGCCGCCATCATCGAAAAATTCATGACCTTCTGGGATCTGCTGCGCAGGGTCAACATCGCCCCCATCCGCATGCTGACGGATATCCAGGGCATGCGGGAGCTTAAAACCAATGAGCCCCACATGTCCACCTTCCTGAGCACCGGAAAAAAGGCCGTCCCGCTGAATGAGCCGCTCACCAGCGAGCATCAGGTGCGCACCGCCGGCGATGTATATGAGCTTCTGGCCCGCCACAAGGACCAGCTGTCCGTCATGAACTGCATCTGCAGAACCCATAAGCAGATAAGCGGCGGCGGGGACTGCAGCTACGGCCTTCCCATCGAAGGCTGCATCAACATCGGCCCCTTAAGCCGTCAGCTGGTGGACAACGGCATTTCCCGCAGACTCACCTACGAGGAAGCCTGTAATCTCATCGAAGACTTCGAAAAGAAGGGATGCATTCACACCCTCTTCCATTACGGCAGCAGCACCGACAAAGAGGCCATCAATATCTGCAACTGCTGCAATGACTGCTGTCTTCTCTACAGCAGCTATCAGAAGGGCTACATCAGCAAGGTATTTGTCAAATCCTTCTACAGCCCGCAGATGATCGATGAATCCCGCTGCACAGGCTGCAACAAATGCGGCAAGTACTGCGCCACCGGCGCCACATACTACGACAAAGAAGCGAAAAAACTGGTCTTCGACTATGATTCCTGCGTAGGCTGCGGCCAGTGTGTCACCCAATGTGCCTTTGATGTGCGGAAGATGGTTCCGGATGAGCGTCCCGTCTTTGCAAAGACCAGAAAGAGAGCCTGAGGTGAGCCATGCACGAAGGCGCGGTATGTACGGAAATTATTGATATCGTCTCCCGGGCGGCCGCGGCAAACGACATCCGGAAGGTAGACGAGATTATCCTGTCCGTGGGACCTTATTCCTGCCTGAATCCGGGCCAGCTGAACTTCTACTTTGAAGTGGCCAGGGAAGGCACCTGTATGGCGCAGGCTTCCATCCTGGTGGAACGGGACGAGGCTCTCACGGGAGTAAGTCAGATGTATATCAGAGAGATCCGGGGCGAATGATCCCGGGAAAAGAATGGAGAAGTTATGAAAACAATCGCAGTGAACGTTAACGTACTGAACAAAAATGACGAGATCGCGGCCAAAGTACACAGTTTTCTGGCAGAGCGCGGCATCCGTCTCATCAATCTTCTCGGAACCCCCGGTTCCGGCAAGACCACCTTTCTGGAAAAGATCCTGACCACGGAGGGCGTGGACAAAAGCAGTGTCGCTGTCATCGAGGGTGACCTGTACACCGCGAAGGATGCAGAGCGAATGGAAGCGCTGGGCGTCCGCACCATCCAGCTGAACACGGAAGGGGCCTGTCACCTGGAAGCGGATATGATCGAGCGGGCACTGTCCGAGCTGGATCTGGACGGCATCCGCACCATCATTATCGACAACATCGGCAACCTGGTATGCACCAGTGAATTCAGTCTCGGCGAGGATATCCGCGTCGGCATCTCCAGCGTGACCGAGGGCAACGACAAGCCGCTCAAATATCCGCTGCTCTTCCAGACCTCCCGGTATGTCCTCATCAACAAGATGGACCTGCTGCCCTATACTAATTTCGACCTGGGCCAGTTTGAACAGGACATCCATTCCCTGAACCCCGAGGCCATCGTCATCCCCTGTTCTGCCGCAAAGGGCGCAGGCCTGGAGATCGGGAGAATGCTTCTGCAATAAGAACCATTGTCAAAAAGAGACTGCTGTTCTAAGCGCAGATATGCGCCGCACAGCAGTCTCTTTCTTTTCATGTCATTTTCTCAGAATTCTTCTTATACGATGGTCAGGATATCATTGAATCCGGTAACCTCAAATACTTCCATTACCATCTCCTGTACATGGGCAACCTTCATCTCGCCCTGCTTGTTCATGGTCTTCTGTGTTGCCAGAAGCACGCGCAGACCTGCGGAGGAGATATACTCCAGGCCTTCCATGTCAAAGGTAAGCTCGGTGATTCCGTCCAGGGAATCTGCCAGGCTCTTCTCCAGCTCCGGAGCTGTCATGGTGTCCAGTCTTCCCTCCAGTTTTACGGTAAGCTTGCTGCCGTCCTGATTCTTTGTAATGGTCATTTCTGTTCTCCTTTACATATTCGTGAGCTGTAATTTAGAATACTTTTTCAATTACTACTTCTGCCTTGTCGCCTCGGATACCGACGCGGATATCGTCTGCAAGTCTTGCGACGATGGACTTCTCCAGTTCGTCCTTAACCTCTTCCGCCTTCGGCTCGCCTCCTGCCTGCTCCGCCTCATCGCGCATCTTCTGCATCGACCAGACATCTCCGGCAAATCCGGCGCCAAAAGCCATCGGATCCATGCATCCCATCTCACCGAAGGGCATCACGATGCCTGCAGCCAGTTCTTCCTGCTCCGCTTCCTCGTAGGAACACATGCAGCTTTCCAGCATGTCGCGTATCTTTCCCATAAAGGTTCTGGCCCGGGCGTTTTTGCCGCTCTTTGCCATCGCCAGCAGCTCTCTTCTGCGCTCTGCGTCCATAATCAGGTCCGCATTCAGGCAGAGACGGCAGATCCTGCCGTGGCCCTCGGCCCAGAAGCAGGCCTGAAAATCGCCGGCCACGGACCGTACCATTCCCATCATTTCCTCCGCCAGGAGCCGCAGTCTCAGCGTATCCTTATGGGAGAGGTCCTGATAAACCGCGAACTTCTCGACTTCGCGGAGGGCATCATCCATACCGGAGCCGTGATTGTCAATCAGTACTTCGTTTGTCTTCATGTACACTCCTTTCCCAGCATTTCCGCCACCGGAAGGTCCTCCGGCGTTGTGATCTTGATATTTCTGTACGAACCTTCCGTCAGCCTGACTTTCCGGTCCGTCATGTTTTCCACGATCATCGCATCATCCGTAATGCGCTGCTGAAATACCGGGTCGTTATGCATCTTCCGGTAAGCCCCGAATATCACAGGGCAGGAAAATGCCTGCGGTGTCTGAATAATCCAGCATCTGCTGCGCTCCGGCGTACATGCGGCAAATCCCTCTTCATCGGCGATTTTGATGGTGTCCTTGGACGGCATGGCCGCCGTGCAGGCCCCATATCTCTCCGCATCCCGGATGAGCCGCTCCACCATCTGCAAATCGGCAAATGGTCTCGCCCCGTCGTGGATGAGTACGATGTCTCCTTCGCCGTATCCCAGGCGGAGGAGCTCCATGAGTCCGTTCTCCACGGAATTCCAGCGTTCTTTTCCGCCGGCCACCACGGAGCGGATTCTGTCGAAACCGTATTCTTCCACAAAGGTTCTGCGGCAGTAGTCCAGATCTTCCGATCCCGTTACTAAAATAATATCATTAATCCCGGCTTCGTCAAATAGTTTCAATGAAAACCACAGAACGGGCTTTCCCTGCAGGGTGAGGAACTGCTTTTTGACCGCCGAATGCATCCTCGTCCCGCTTCCTGCTGCCAGCACAATGGCGGCCCGCTTTCCCGCTGCCATCAGCGTTCCCCCAGCTTCAGTCCCGGGATGGCATTCAGGTCCCACCCGGCCCGCACGCCTTTCATGTACTCATAGTACCCCGCTGAACCTATCATGGCCGCGTTGTCGGTGCAGAGCACGGGACTCGGCAGATAAAACTTCATGTGATTCTTCCGGCAGGCCTTTTCCATCGCCTCCCGGAGCGCCGTATTGCTGGCGACGCCGCCGGCGATCGCCACCTTGTCGAAATGATATTCCTTCGCCGCATCGATGGCCCGGCTGACCAGCGCTTCCACCACTGCATTCTGGAAGGAGGCGGCCAGGTCTTCCACCACGATCTCCTCCCCGGTCATCTTTGCCCGGTTAATCTCGTTGAGAACACAGGACTTCAGGCCGCTGAAGCTGAAATCATAGGGATTTTCTCCCACCTTCGCCCGCGGAAACTCGTAGGCGTGGGGGTTGCCCTTCTTCGAGGCTTTATCGATCTTCGGGCCGCCGGGATATCCCAGTCCTACGGCACGGGCCACCTTGTCAAAGGCTTCCCCGGCCGCATCGTCCCTGGTACGTCCGATGATCTCAAATTCTCCGTAATCCTTCACCACCACCAGATGGGTATGTCCGCCGGATATAATCTCGCAGATAAAGGGCGGCTCCAGATCCGGGTATTCGATAAAATTCGCCGAGACGTGTCCCTCGATATGGTGCACCGGCACCAGCGGCTTCTTTGCCGCCCAGGCGATGGCCTTCGCCTCCGCCGCACCGACCAGGAGGGCACCCACAAGTCCCGGTCCGTAGGTAACCGCAATGGCGGTAATCTCGTCAAGGGTCATATGGGCATCCGCGAGGGCTGCCTCTATCACATAGTTGATGTTTTCAATGTGCCTGCGCGAGGCGATCTCCGGCACCACGCCGCCGAACAGGGTATGCTCGGCAATCTGCGAGGAGATGATATTCGAGAGCACCTCTCTCCCGTTCTTCACAACCGCAGCCGCAGTCTCATCGCAGGAGCTCTCGATTGCGAGAATATATACATCCTCTCTGCTTTCGCAGGGAAAGTTTTCCTTTTCCGGCCTGATTTCCATAACCATCACTTTCCGTCTGTCTCATCAAACATCAGGTCCACCGACCATCCATCCTTCGCGGCCTTCGCCTGCGGGAAAATCCGGCGGACATCATTCATAAAGTCTTCCGGATACATCAGGGACGGGCTGTAATGGGTCAGCCACATCTCTGCCGGCTGTGCCTTCTTCGCCAGCTCCGCCGCTTCGTACATGGTCATGTGCTTCTTGTCTCTGGCGCTGGCCGCCTTCTCCGGCTCCCCGTACATGCCTTCACAGATGAACAGGTCCGCGCCCTCGGCATATTCTGCGATCACCGGCACCGGCCGGGTGTCTGTACAGTAAACAACCTTCAGTCCCTTCCGGTCCGGGCCCATCACCATATCCGGTGTAAAGACCCTGCCGTCCTCTTCGCATACATTGCCCTTCTGCAGAGGATTCCAGAACTTCAGCGGAATCTCCTGGGCCTTCGCCCGTTCCGCATCGAATTTTCCTTTCCTGGGAATCGTTATGCTGTAGCCGTAGCAGGTGACTCTGTGGTTTACCTTGTAGGCATCAATATGATAGGGGCCGATCTCCAGATGCTCTCTGGCCTCGTCCAGCTCAATAAATTTCAGTTCAAAGGGCAGCTCCGGCGCAATCATGCGCAGGGCCGACACCACCCGGACAAGCCCCCGGGGGCCGATGAGCGTCACCGGTTCGGTCCGCTCCGCATTGCCCATGGAAAGCAGGAATCCCGGAAGGCCGCTGATATGATCCGCATGGTAGTGCGTAAAACAGATAATATCAATGGGCTTCGGACTCCAGCCCTTCTTCTTCAGTGCAATCTGTGTGCCCTCGCCGCAGTCAATCAGAAGACCTGAGCCGTTGCAGCGGGCTGCCATCGATGTCAGCCACCGGTAAGGCAGCGGCATCATGCCGCCCGTACCGAGCAGGCAGATATCCAACATGTATATCCCTCTCTCCCGACTTCCGCATTCAGCCTCTTCGCCATTCGATCACGGCGTCCTCCTGCGGATGGTCATAATAATTCTTTCGCACCGCCTCCGCTTTGAAGCCGAAACGGTCATACAGCTTAAGGGCCGGCACATTTGAGGCCCGGACCTCCAGTGTGATGTCCGAAACTCCCATCGTCTCCGCCGCCGCCATCATCTCTTCCATGAGGCCCGCGGCGATGCCGCATCCTCTCTGTTCCGGAAGGACCGCGACTCGCATCAGTTCCCCCTCCCCCGCAATTACGCGGAAGTTCAGGTATCCTGCAGTGTGCCCTTCTTCCCCCGGCATGTCCGGCAGCTCTGCCATAAAGACCAGGTCCAGCGGGCTCTCCAGCATCTCCTTCAGGGTTGTCTCTGACCAGGGGGTTCCGAAACAGCGCTCCTCAATGGCGCACAGGGCCGCCAGGTCCTTTTCCTCAGCCCGGCGAAATGCTGCCATGTTCCCGGAATGCATGCGGTATTCTCTCCCGTCAGTCATGCTCATGCACCACGATTCCTGCTGCCAGCTTGTCCAGCTCGCCCTGCCGTTCCGCCACATCTCTCTCCCGCTCTGCCTGGGATTTTCTCAGGTAGTCCGGCCGGAATTCCGCAGCGCTGACCGTCTCTCCCCGAAGGGCCATCTTCTCGCCCAGGGCTGCCACGGAAGCGCCTCTCTGGCGGTTTGACGGGACAGGCGCGAAGGTGTAGGGTACCGTGAGCTTCTCTTCCAGGATATCCCGGCAGGCGTCGGCGCCGTCGCCCAGGAAAACAACCCGTTCTCCCCGGCGGTTCAGCTCTTCCGCCAGTTCTTCCGCCTCGGCCATCCACTGCTTTTTCACAACCCGGAATTCGGTCCCTTCAAAACGATACAGGCCCGTATAGACCTGTTTTCTTCTCGCATCCAGCATGGGACAGATTATCGCGTCCGTCACGTAAACGCCGTAGGCCATGGCATCCATGGTGGGAACATTGACCAGCGGTTTTCCCGTAACAAATCCGATCCCCTTCGCCGTCGCCGCGCCGATACGGAGTCCGGTGAAGGATCCCGGCCCGCCGGATACCGCAATGGCATCCACGGTGCTTACATCCTCCCCCAGGAGCTGCATCATCTGGTCGATCATCGGCAGGAGCGTCTGGGAATGGGTCTTTTTCAGATTCAGCGTGTATTCCGCCGTCATCTGTCCGTCGCAGACCATGGCCACGGAGGCCACCAGCGACGCGCTCTCTATGCCAAGTACTTTCATCTTTTCACCGTTATACGGCGATAGTCAAAGCCCTTTTCCAGGTCTTTTTCTATCGTCACCTCCACCGCATCCTCCGGCAGCACGTCGCGGATGTTCTCCGCCCACTCCACCAGGCAGACGCCGTCTCCGTAGAATTCCTCCCGGAATCCCACCTCTTCCATCTCGTCCTCATCCTCGATACGGTAGACATCAAAATGACAGAGCGGAATTCTCCCCTCTTCATAGCTCTTCTTTATGGTAAATGTGGGGCTGCTTATGACCTCATCGATCCCCAGCCCCTTCGCAAATCCTTTTGTAAATACGGTCTTTCCCACACCCAGGTCGCCGTTCAGGCAGAACACCTGTCCCGGCAGGGCCTGCTGCCCCAGGCGTTCGCCCAGGGCAGCAGTCTCTTCCTCACTGTGAGTTTCATAAACCACGGTATTTCTCATAATTTCTGCCGCATCATGCGCGGATCACCTGAAGGACGCCCTCGAAGCCCGCCAGTGTGCGTGCAATCTTCGACTCCTCAAGCTTCTCCGTGAGTACTGCGAATTCCTCTCCGTCAAACTCCGGAAGTGTTACAACCTGCACCGTGCCGAGGGCGGCCCGGATGGCGCCGATCTTCTCGTCATAGCTGCCGGTAAAGCGCACAAAGTAGCGGAACTTCTCATCCTCGAAGGGCAGAAGACTCTGCTTTTCGGCGCCCCATCCGAAGGGAATATTGCGCGCAAGGTTTCCGTTCGCGATCTCCACGATATCGCTGACCACTGCATTCGCGGTGGGGAGCTTGCCGGCGCCGCTGCCGTAGAACATGACCCGTCCCAGGGTCTTTCCCGTCACCATAACGCCGTTGTACACATCGCTTATCGCGTAAAGCGGATTGCCGTCCTCGAGCATCATCGGCACAACAAAGATGCTGACCTTCTCCGCTCCGATACGGCTTGCGCCGATGAGCTTAATCTGCATTCCCAGCTTCTTCGCATACCGGAAATCCTTCTCGGTGATGGCGGTGATGCCCTCAGTGTGCACCAGCTCGAAGTTGGTCTCTTTTCCCGTTGCAAGGGCGGTCAGAATGGCGATCTTGCGGCAGGTGTCATGACCTTCCACGTCGGCCTCGGGGTTGCGCTCCGCATAGCCCAGCTCCTGGGCGTTGCGCAGTGCCTTCTCGAAGCTCTCGCCTTCCCGGCTCATCTTTGTCAGGATATAGTTGGTGGTACCGTTCAGGATACCGCTGATCTCCTGGATGGTCTCGCCCGCCAGAGACTGGGTCAGCGGTCTTATCAGCGGAATACCGCCGCCCACCGATGCCTCCATCAGATAATTCAGGTTCCGATCTCTGGCAATCTGCAGAAGCTCGGTTCCCTTCGCCGCGACGACTGCCTTATTACTGGTCACCACGGACTTGCCCGACTCCAGGCACTTTCTTGTAAACTCATAAGCCGGATTGACTCCGCCCATGGTTTCCACAACGATCCGGACCTCCGGATCCTCGGTAATCACACTCAGATCATGGACGATCTTCGCCTCATTCCTGTCTCCCGGGAATTCCCGCAGGTCAAGGATATACTTCACGTAGATCTCTTCTCCGACCACCCGGCAGATTCCCTCCCGGTTGATATCAAGCACTTCCGCGACACCGGAACCGATGGTGCCGTATCCCATTACCGCAACCTGAATCATCTTAGTTACCTCCCGCTCTTAAGGCTGGTCCATTTCAGGTATTCGCTGATGAAATAATCGATGTCTCCGTCCATTACCGCCTGAATGTTTCCATTTTCCGCATTGGTCCGGTGATCCTTCACCAGTGTATACGGCTGCATTACATAGGAACGAATCTGATTGCCGAAATTGATATCCTTCACGTCGCCGCGGATATCCGACAGCTTCTCCGCATTCTCCTGCTGCTTCAGCATATAGAGCTTTGCCTTCAGCATCTGCATCGCCTTGTCCTTGTTCTGGAACTGGGAGCGCTCATTCTGGCAGGTTACCACGATTCCCGTGGGGAAATGGGTAATGCGGATGGCCGACGATGTCTTGTTGATGTGCTGGCCGCCGGCGCCGCTGGAACGGTAGGTATCAATCCGAATATCCTCCGGACGGATTTCCACATCCAGGTCCTCCTCAATGTCGGGCATGACGTCGCAGGACACAAAGGAGGTCTGCCGCTTTCCGTTGGCATTGAAGGGGGAAATGCGCACCAGCCGGTGCACGCCCTTTTCCGACTTCAGAAGGCCATAGGCGTTCTCTCCGTCGATCTGCATGGTCACCGTCTTTACGCCCGCTTCCTCGCCGTCAAGGTAATCCAGAATCTCGATATCGAAGCCGCGCTTCTCCGCCCAGCGGTGATACATGCGGTAGAGCATGCCGCACCAGTCCATGGCCTCGGTGCCGCCGGCACCCGCCGACAGCTTGAGAATGGCATTGCTTCTGTCGTATTCACCGGAAAGCAGGGTGGTAATGCGCACCTTCTCCAGAGTTTCTGTGTAGTCCTGCAGCATCTGGCGAATCTCGTCGATGATGGAATCGTCTTCTTCCTCGTATCCCATCTCGATCATGACCAGGATGTCGTCATGCTGCGTTTCCAGGTTCCGGTATGTCTCGATGGAGTCTTTCAGGCTCTTCGCTTCCCGGACATGCTTTGTGGAAAGCTCCGGGTCATCCCAGAATCCCGGCTCCTCCATCATCTTATCTAATTCTGCGATTCGCTTTTCCTTGTTGTCGAGGTCAAAGTGAATCCCTCACTTCCACAAGAGTTTTATCGTACGTTCCGAGCGTACTTTTGAACTGGTCCAATGCTACCGGATCAATCATCCCGTGGTCACCACCTTTCATTACTTCGGGTCCAGTTATTGTGTTTCTGTATTATTGTCAGGCATTTCCTTTCGCATTCATTGCTGCCTCAGCTGCCTGCTGCAGCATCTCCTGCGTGGGCTTCTGGCCCTTGGCGATGCTCTCGAATACCTGTCTTCCGTGGCACTGCTTAAACTTCTTGCCGCTGCCGCAGGGGCAGGGATCGTTCGGATAAATCTTCCGGGCTTTCCGCTTCACCGGTGTGCGGGCCGCACTGTCATCACGGTTGGTTCCGGTGATCTTGGCCTGCTGCTCGCGCTCCACCTTCTGCTCCACGCGGATGTGGGTCAGAATACGCACGGTATCCTCGCGGACGGAAGCCATCATGTTCTCAAACATGTCAAAGCCGGTCATCTTGTACTCAACCAGCGGATCTCTCTGTCCGTAAGCCTGCAGGCCGATGCCCTCGCGCAGCTGGTCCATATCGTCGATATGGTCCATCCACTTGGCGTCGATGCACTTGAGGAGAACGACACGCTCCACCTCACGCAGCTGCTCCACCGGGTTGAACTCGGCTTCCTTCGCCTCGTAAAGTTTGATGGCCTCTTCCTTCAGCATGTGCTTCAGCTCGTTCTGGCGCATATGCATCTGATCCTCGGTCAGGCGGATCGGGGCAAGGGGGATAATGGGAAGCAGCAGGGAATTCAGCTCTGCCAGATCCCAGTCCACCGGCTGCTGATCCTCGGAGATGGACATATCCACCGCGTTCTCCGTGATCTCCGTGATCATCCGCATGACAACCGAGCGCATGTTCTCGCCGTCCAGCACCTTCCGGCGCTCCGCATAGATGGCTTCACGCTGCTCATTCATAACCTCATCGTACTTCAGGAGGTTCTCACGGATGCCGTAGTTGTTGTCCTCGATCTTCTTCTGGGCATTCTCGATGGCCTTGGACAGCATCTTGTGCTCAATCTGCTCTCCTTCCGGCACGCCCATGGCGTTAAACATATTCATCAGCCGCTCGGAACCGAACAGCTTCATCAGGTCATCTTCCAGGGAAATGTAGAAGCGGGATTCACCCGGGTCTCCCTGACGGCCGGAACGTCCGCGCAGCTGGTTATCGATTCGTCTCGACTCATGGCGCTCTGTGCCGATGATCTTCAGTCCGCCCAGGGCTCTGGACTCCTCGTCCAGCTTGATATCGGTACCACGGCCGGCCATGTTGGTCGCGATGGTCACGGCGCCGTGTACACCGGCATCGGCCACGATCTCCGCTTCCATCTCATGGAACTTCGCATTCAGGACTTTATGCGGGATGCCTCGTCTCTTCAGCATCTTGCTTAAGAGCTCGGAGGTCTCGATGGTGATGGTACCTACCAGCACCGGCTGTCCCTTCTCATGGGTCTCCACGACCTCATTGACAACCGCCTCGAACTTCTCCTTCTTGGTCTTGTAAACCGCATCATTGTGGTCCACACGGATAACCGGACGGTTGGTCGGAATCACGATAACATCCATCGCATAGATGTTGCGGAACTCCTTCTCCTCGGTCTGGGCGGTACCGGTCATGCCGGCCTTCTTGCGGAACTTGTTGAAGAAGTTCTGGAAGGTGATGGTTGCCAGAGTCTTGGACTCTCTGCGCACCTTCACGTGCTCCTTCGCCTCAATGGCCTGGTGCAGACCGTCGGAATAGCGGCGGCCCGGCATGATACGGCCGGTAAATTCATCGACAATCAGGACCTCGTCATCCTTGACGACGTAGTCCTTGTCGCGGAACATCAGGTTATTTGCCCGCAGGGCCAGGATAATGTTGTGGTCAATCTCCAGGTTCTCCGGATCCGCCAGGTTTTCAATATGGAAGAAATCCTCTACCTTCTTTACGCCCTGCTCGGTCAGGTGAACCACCTTGTCCTTCTCATTGACGATAAAGTCGCCGGTCTCGGTGATCTCCTCGCCCATGATGGCAGCCATCTTGGAAAACTCTGCCGACTCCTCGCCGCGGACAAGCTGTCTGGCCAGGATATCGCAGACCTCATAGAGCTTGGTGGACTTTCCGCTCTGACCGGAAATAATCAGCGGCGTTCTCGCCTCATCGATCAGAACCGAGTCGACCTCATCGATGATGCAGTAGTCCAGGTTGCGCAGCACCAGCTGTTCCTTATAGATTGCCATGTTGTCGCGCAGGTAGTCGAATCCCAGCTCATTGTTGGTAACATAGGTAATATCACAGCCATAGGCTGCCCGTCTCTCATCCGGGGTCATGGAGTTCAGAACCACGCCCACCGTAAGGCCGAGGAAGCGGTGAACCTCTCCCATCCATTCGGCATCTCGTTTTGCCAGGTAGTCGTTGACGGTAACGATAAACACACCCTTGCCCATCAGTGCATTCAGATAAGCCGGACAGGTGGAAACCAGCGTTTTACCTTCACCGGTTTTCATCTCGGCGATACGTCCCTGGTGAAGGACGATGCCGCCGATCAGCTGTACCGGATAATGCTCCATGCCGAGCACACGCTTTGCCGCCTCACGGACAGTGGCAAATGCCTCCGGCAGGATATCATCCAGTGTCTTTCCGTCCGCAAGCATCTCCTTAAACTTTGCCGTCTGGGCCTTCAGTTCTTCATCACTCTTGGCCTGCATCTCCGGCTGCATCGCGAGTATCTTATCAATAATCGGCTGAATCAGCTTCAGTTCATGGTCACTGTGTGTGCCAAACAGTTTTTCAACAAAATTCATCCCATGTTCCTCATATCATCCTGTCCTGCACCGCCGGAACAGAAATTCCCGGGAAATGCAGACAGTACCTCAGTTTATACAATCCTGTACATTCTAACACCTGCCTATGGATTATTCAATGAATTCATAAAAAATTTACGATTCCCGGGGCCTGCGCAGACTGCCGTTCCTCCGGGGGCGGTGGATATCCGGAACGGAATTGCAGACGCTGTCAAGCATGATTTTTTGTAATATCCACACGAAATCCCCCTGATTTGGATAACTTTTGTCACTTTTCACAAAAAGTGTGTTCGCCTCCCCCGGTTATCCACATTATCCACCTTCCGCGACAGAATCCCGGTGGATAAGTACTCCACATTTTTCTCTGCGATTTTGGCTGATTTTCGGGTTATACACAAAGTTATCCACATTATCCACAGGATAACTCTTTTTTTTCGGGAACTTTCGTTCCGCAAACGGTCTTCTTAAAATTTTGTGAAGATCTAATAAACCTTTCAAAACAGACAAAAAGAATGGTCGATCCTCTTGACAAGAGCCCGTGTCTGTCTCTAAGCCGATTTCTTCCAATAATTTTATGACAATTTCTATCTTCAGATTGTATTTATCTAAAAAATATGCTACAATAAACCCGTAACAACCAGTGCTGACGGGACTTTTCACATCGTCCCGCAGCTGCAGACACCATTTACAAAGGAGCGATGTTTATGCGTTATACGATTACCGGAAAGAATATGAATGTCACCCCGGGGCTGAGAGAAGACGTTATCAAGAAGATCGGCAAGCTGGAGAGATATTTTAACGACGACACAGAAGCAGTCATCACTCTCAGCGTGGAAAAAGAACGTCAGAAAATCGAGGTCACCATTCCGGTGAAGGGCACCATCATCCGTGCCGAACAGGTCAGCGACGATATGTATGTTTCCATCGACCTCGTTGAAGAAATCATCGAGCGTCAGCTGAAGAGATATAAAACCAAGATTGTAGATAAAAAGCAGTCCGCAGTCGCATTCTCTGATCTGTTCATCAACGAAGAAGAAGACGCAGAAGAAGAGATCCAGATCAAGAAAGTGAAAAAGTTCGCCATCAAGCCCATGGATCCCGAAGAAGCCTGCGTACAGATGGAGCTTCTCGGCCACAACTTCTTCGTATTCCTGAACGCAGAAACAGACGAAGTCAACGTAGTCTACAAGAGAAGAGGCAACACCTACGGCCTCATCGAGCCGGAGTTTTAAATAAAACAGCACCTAGGGACATGAGTTAAAGGCCGGGAGAGGAAGCTCGCTTCCTCTCCCGGTTTTTGACGAATGGACCGGGTGGACAAGGCGCGAAGCGACTCTGTCCACAGTAACCGAGAAATGCACAGCATTTCGAGGTTACGGGGTGCTGTTCAATGGGCACCTCTGTCCGAAAAAAACCGGGGAATGCACCGCATTCTCCGGTTTTTTTCGCTGTTATAACGTGCTGTTTTCTCCCAATACATCTCTGTTCCCCTCTTTCTCCCCTTCCTGGAATGTATTTCCGGAAGTTTCTTTTCCTGTTCTTCAAGCTTTACACTCCAATGTCTTTGCAGTAAGAGAAAAAGGATGTATTTTCCTGCGTTTTCATGTGACAGCACTCAATGCAGTCACGGATCGCATCAAAAAATACATCCTTAAACAAATTTCATCTATTATGAAAGCTGACTTTCATCCCGGCTCCCGGTAAAACAAGCCATATTTACATCCTGTCATTCGGTTCCCGGGACGGCTGGGATGCATATGCCGGATTATCTTCCCGCCGGCCTGCCATCCCATGCGCCGCCTTCCCCGACATAGAAGCCATCCCTTGAAGCGATACCCCTCACGGAACGGATCCGCCGGAGGCTTTACCGTATCACCTGCCTTCAGGTCTTCCGCCTGGTATATGGGTTCGGCATCCCCCTTCATGGCAAAGAACCGTACCGTGATGCCCGGCTTCTATTTTTTTGGGATCCAGGCATCCAGAATACGCTGGGTCTTCAGGGAATCCTCATGCAAAAGGATTCCTTCTTTATCTAATGCTTCCGTAATGGCTGCTTTGGCAGCCGCTGCATCGGAAACCGTCTTTGACTCATATGACAGTTCCACGATATAACTGTCCTCATCCCCATCGGCTCCCTTCACCGGCCAGATCTCCAGCTTGACATCCTTTCCAATGTACGTCCCCTCGAACCGGGTGTACTTGAGCGGTCCCGCCTTCCGGACACGTCCGGCTGCCTCCGTACCCCAGCCGGTATCCTTCCAGTCATCCTCAAGGGCCGGCATTTTTTCCTGCAGCAGCTGCCTGGCCTCTTCCTCCGTAATATCCGGCAGGCTGATATCCCCTATCTTTTTTTGTCCCAGATTTACGTTGAAGCTGAGCTTCATTTCCTTATATCCCCAGTCGATCTCCATTTCAAAGATACCGGCAGAATCCGGCAATCCATCTGCTTTTGCGCTCTCCAGGGCAGCTGCGATATCCATATCCGGAACCGTATAGCGTTTTTTATAGGTCAGCTGCGGCTTATTATCCTTCCAGGATCTCCGGCGTAATCGGTTGAACCAGCCCTCACTCTCAAAGTCCCGATCCTCCGTTTCCAGATACATCACTTCGCCCTCACCCGGTTCGCCGCTTATCCCGAATGCAGTCTTCCACTCCTCTTTCAGCTGATAATTGTCGTCCAGAACCTGGTTCGAATCCAGCAGGAATTTCAGTTCACAGGGAATATTCTCTGTGTCCGGATCGGCAGGAACCGCCGTCTCCGGCGCTGCACAAGATGTCATCAGTCCCGCCGGCACCGAAGGTGCAGCCAGCGTCAGCACTGCGGCGGTGAGGCCTGCGGCAATCCGGCGAATTCTGTCTCGAATAAGTCCTGTCTTCATCTTGTTTTTCCTCCGCAATGCATAATTCTATTCTGAACCTATTTTATCACAATTCTGCCCCGGTGAGAAATCCCGCCTGCATTATGTAGACAAAAAGGGCGGGTGCATCTGCTGATGCACCCGCCCCGGGTATTCTGTTCTGTATTCAGACTCTGTTCCTTAATCCAGGAATGTCACCGCCTTGCACGGTGTTCTGTAATTGTACTCGGCATACTTGATACCGGTCTTGGCCGTGCTGGCGTGGATGATCTGTCCGTCGCCGATGTACAGGGCCACATGGTTGATGGTGCTGCCGCTCGCATAGAACAGCAGATCGCCCGGCTGGATATCCGATACCGGAATCTCCCGGCCCTTCGCCGCCTGGTCTCTGGAGCTTCTGCCCGTCGAGATGCCGAAGTGTGCGAAGATGGACATGGTAAATCCGGAGCAGTCCGCACCGTTGGTCAGGCTCGTTCCGCCATAGACGTAAGGATTGCCGATGAACTGCTTTGCATAGGCAACGATAGCCGAACGGGTCGCATTAGCGACTGCGGCCTGGCTGCCGGAGCTTCTGGAACGGCCTGTGCCATCACCGCCGCCCGGTCCCTTCATGGTGCCGCCGGCTGCATTGTTCTCAGCGCTGACCACGTTTGAGCTGGCCGTTTCCGGACTCTGTTCCGTGGAAGGCTTCTGCTCCTGGGCAGCATCCGGCGGAGCCGCTTCCTGTCCTGCGACAGGACCGTTTCCATCCTCAGGCGCCGCCTCTGCGCCGGCTTCCTGAATAGCCGCATTCATGCTGGCCATGGCTGCTTCCGCTTCCTGGCGCAGCTGTGCCTCGCTGGCTGCCTTCTGGGCCTCTTCCTCCGTTGTCATGGCGTGCTTGAACTGCACGCGGGTCTTGATATATTCCTTGGAAACATAACCCGTCAAGTCTTCATCGACACGGATCTTTGCGAAATCTCCCTCTTCTCCGATCACCTCATATTCTTCTCTCGGTGAAAGAAGGTCCAGGATCTCCGAATCCGTGCTGGCTGCCTGGCGGAGTCTAAGAGACGTCTGGCTGGCAACGGTCGCAATGGACAGACCCACCTGACCGGCCTTGGCTTCCGCCTCTTCTCCCGTGATGAAATATTCCGCCTTGATATAACCGGTGACCTTGCCGGAGCGGATCTTATACCACTGTCCGTCCTCTCCGTCCACGGTCTCCAGAATGTCCGCTGCGGCATCCTCAAAAATCTTACCTACCACATTGCCGTAGGTGCCGGCTTCCGACCGGACATTCGCATAGTTGCTTCCCTTGAAAATAGCGATATTATCATAATCCGACTTTGCAGCCGCGGAAACGATCTCTTCCTCGTTCAGTCCGTCGCTGTATCCTTCGGTCGGCAGATCTGCATATGCAGTCATTCCCGCGGGGCAGGCCACCGCAAGAAGTCCCGATACGACCAATACTCTGAATATATTCTTCATTCGATAACCTCCGAAGATCTGTTCTGCCAAACGTCCCTAGTATACCATAGGATCGCACTATCATACAATGCAACTATCCGACAAAACACCGACGTTTTTTTCTGTTTTTTATTACAGATTTATGACAGTCTGTCACCTTTTCCCCCTCCGCAGAATCTGCCGCGGCGGTTGCGAAGTGCCGGATTCGCGCTATACTATATAATAGAAGGAGGCACTACCATGGCAGACAGAAAAACCGTACTCGTAACCGGCGCTTCCCGCGGCATCGGGAAAGCAATCGCCATCCGCTACGCCCAGATGGGCTACAACCTCGCCATCACCTGCATTCACCGGCAGGAGCAGCTGATGCAGACCATGCTGGAAATAGAGGATTACCAGGTGGAATGCATGACCTTTGTCGGCGATGCCGGAGACTATGAGAGCTGCAGAAAGCTTTTCGAACGGATTCATGATACCTACGGCCACCTGGATGTGCTGGTCAATAATGCCGGCATCGCCTATCTGGGGCTGATTCAGGATATGTCCCCGGAGGAATGGGACCATCTGATCCGCACGAATCTCACCTCCGTCTTCAACTGCTGCCGTCTCGCGGTCCCGGAGATGATTCGCCGCAAACAGGGCAAGATTATCAACATCTCCTCGGTCTGGGGATCGGTGGGCGCTTCCTGTGAAGCTGCCTACTCTGCTGCCAAGGGCGGCATCAACGGTTTCACCCGTGCCCTCGCCAAGGAGCTGGCTCCCAGCAACATTCAGGTCAATGCCATCGCCTGCGGTGCCATCGACACAGAGATGAACCATATTCTCAGCGAAGAGGATCTCATCGCGCTGGCAGAAGAAATTCCCGCCGGACGTCTCGGCCGGGCGGAAGAAGTTGCGGATCTTGCCTATCGGCTCGGCTCGGAAAATGAGTACCTGACCGGGCAGATCATCGGTCTGGACGGCGGCTGGACCTGAAAACCATCAGCTGAACTGATTTAGCGGAGGCATTTTCCATAAAAATTATTTATGCAATAAATTCTATCAATTCTCCGATTGAACGCTGTACTAGACTGTAGTACAGAAAGCGCCCTATTTCTGCGAACCGTGAAGAATAGGGCGCTTATTTAAATATTTTTATAATTTTTATAATTTATTTATAAATTGTTGACCGTGAAAAGGAAAAATGCTAAAATTTATGCATAAATTAGTGACTTTTTTGGCTCAATCACAAAACTTGTGGGATTTAGGGTTCCGGACATAGTCCCGTCGGCTCATGTCAAATAGCTTCAGGAAGAAGTATTCGTCATCCGGATAGCCATAGCCCTGTCTGCGAAGAGTC
>Ga0256407_10003839_pt1 | contig 26008 bp, 15 predicted proteins | sample RumenRJG_04DNA_FD_193489 | JGI IMG/M metagenome (GOLD analysis project Ga0256407, IMG submission 193489) | Bovine rumen microbial communities from Lethbridge, Alberta, Canada - RJG_04 | ecosystem: Host-associated > Mammals > Digestive system > Stomach > Rumen | place: Canada: Alberta... | reverse complement strand
TCCGGAGATGGCGAATGCGGAATAGATCTTAGAAATCTGCTGCTCGAAGGCACCCTCGTTAGCCAAGGCTTTTTCTGGAGTCAGCGTCTGATCGGTCAGGGGCTCTGTGTCAAGGTCGTTCACACAGGCTGTCGTTGTCATCATGCCCAGACCGGCTACGAATATATATTTGAAATACTTGTTCATTGTCGTTACGTTTAGAAATTAAGATTTACACCAAACTGGAAAGATACAGGACGCGGATAGACGTCGAGGTCAACACCTCCTGCAATCTCTGGGTCAAGACCTTTATAGGCAGTAAACACGAAGGGGTTCTGGCATACCAGATAAGCACGTCCTGCCATTCCGAAGAACTGCTTGAAGGAATAACCCAGCGTGATGTTGTCGATACGGAAGTAAGAGGCATTACGTACATAGTAGTCGGAAAGCACCTTCTTCATCGTCCAACGGGTGTTCAGTCCGTCCTTCACGCGGTTGTGCAGGTACTGGTTGGAGTAAATAGCGGCTGCGCCGATTTCAGAGTTGTTGGCAGCAATACCGTTATACACCCAGTTGTTTGCAGCACCATGACCAGCCACCGAAAAGTCCCAGTTCTTCACCTGGATCTTGGTGTTCACACCGTATGTCAAGTTAGGATCGGCCGTGTGATAGGGGCGCAAGTCGTTATCGTCGAGCACACCGTCGTTGTTCTGATCGACAAACAGACCCTCGATGGGGCGTCCTTCCTGATCATAGACCTGCTCGAACACATAGAACATATTGGCAGGATTACCAACGTAGTGCACCATATTCTGGAAAGCACCATCATAACCCGTAGAACCGAAACGACGGAAGTCGGTAGAGGCTCCGTTATTGGTCAGTTCAAGTATCTTGTTGGAGTTATAGGCGAGGTTACCGCTGATTTCCCAGGTGAAGTCCTTGGTCTGCACAGGGATGGTGTTGATGGTGAACTCGACACCCGTGTTGCGCAGGCTACCGATGTTGTCAACCACATACTCTGCGAAGTTCGTACCTGCAGGCACCTTGGCCTCGGCATTGATCAAGTCGGTGGTCTTGCGGTAGTACCAGTCGATGCTACCGTTGATGCGGTTGTCGGCGAAGCCATAGTCGAGACCGACGTTCCAGGTTGTGGTGGTCTCCCACTTCAGGTTCGGGTTGTAGGCATTGGGCTTCAGGAGCTGCTGCCATGCACCGTTGCGCCAGTACTGGCTCTGACCATTGGTACTCAATGAGTAGGTACCCATGTAAGGATAGTCACCCATATTGATGTCCTGCTGACCGGTCTTACCCCATCCGAGACGGAGTTTCAGGTTGCTCAGCACGTTCTGGTTCTGCATGAATTTCTCCTGAATGATACGCCAGCCAAGGGCCAGTGAGGGGAAGATACCCCAGCGATTGTCCTTACCGAAACGGCTTGAACCGTCGTCACGCAGGGTGAAGGTGAAGAGGTACTTGTCGTCGAAGGAGTAGTTCAGACGACCGAAGAATGATACGATATAGTGCTCAGTCTTCCACTCAGGATTCACGTTGATCTGTGACTCCACTGGATAGAGCGTAGCGGGGTCGATATCGGTCAGACGGTTATAAGGCTGGTCGGTCGTGTACTGACCATAACCAGTGCTGTGGCCATTGCTGTAATAATGCTGCCAAGAGTAACCACCCATGATGTCGAAGTGGCTCTTGATCTCCTTCAGGTCTCTGTTATAGGTCAGGTAGAAGTCGAGCAACGAGTTCTTCTTCGAACTGGCGTAAGTCGTCTTGTTACCCAGGTTCTGGTAGGCCTGCGGTGAATTGTAGTCGCGAGAGTTCTCACCCCAGGAGTGGGTGCCATCGATAGAGAGATTAAGGTTGGCCTTCAGTCCGGGGACATAGAAAGCATTATACTCAATCTGGGCAGAGCCGATCATGTTCCAGGCGTGCGAGTAGTCGTGGTGCATATAGAGACCTGCCACGGGGTTCTTGTCGCAGAAGCCGAGCATGTCGCCATTGGCATCGGTCCATGACCAGTAGCCACCATACTGACTGTTGGGATCCATCACGGGCACTGTCGGGTTCATCGAGACAGCAGTCTTGATGACACTACGGTCGGCGAAGTTGTTCTTGATATACATGCCACGGCCATTGAGATTGACCTTCAGATGACCATCGAAGAACGATGGGCTGAGGTTCACACTACCTGTATAGCGGTGCATGTGGTCGGTTTTCAGGATACCATTGCTGTTGGTGTAGCCCATCGACACACGGAACGGCAACCAGTCACTCACAGAACCCATGGCTTGGAGGTTATGGTCGGTGCTGACAGCAGTGCGGAAGAGTTCCTTCTGCCAGTCGGTATTCTCATTGCCCATCTTACCCATCACCTCGTCGTAGCGGCTGTCGCCCTTGAAGATGTCCTGAATCAGACTGCGGTACTCATCACCAGAGAACACGTCGATGTCCTTACGGCGTGTGGCTACAGTGACACTACCGTCGTAGCTTACCCTTACCTTGCCACTGACGCCCTTCTTCGTCGTGATGATGATGACACCATTAGAAGCACGGCTACCATAGATAGCGGTAGCAGAAGCATCCTTCAGCACGGTGAACGACTCGATATCGTTAGGGTTGATCGTGCTCAGGATATTGCCGATACCACTGATGCCAGCGTTATCCACATAAACACCGTCGAGGATAATCAACGGGTCGTTGGAAGCTGACAGTGACGAACCACCACGGATACGGATGGTAGCACCGTCGGTAGAAGCACCACCACCAGTAGTAACGGTCACACCAGCCATCTTACCGACCAGCATGTCCTGAGGATTAGAGGCTACACCTTTCAACTTCGGATCGGCCTGGAAGGTCATCACAGAACCTGTGGCGTCGGCCTTCTTCACTGAACCGTAACCGATCACAACCACTTCGTCGAGCAAAGCATTGTCTTCCTTCAGGGTCACGGTCATGCCGTCTTTTGCCTCAGCCTCCTGCGTCAGATAGCCGATATAGGAGATAACCAGTGTAGCACCAGGCTGGCACTGCACCTTGAAGTTTCCGTCAAAGTCGGTGACGGTGCCGCCCTGGGTACCCTTCACAAGGACAGTCGCACTGATGATCTCATCACCGTTCGTATCAACCACACGACCGCTGATGGTAGTCTGTGCCGAGATGTCCAGGGCAAAAAACACTACCGCACAAAGCATAAGTAGGCGGTAAAACTGAATTTTGGTTCTTTTCATTTCGTTAAAGATTAAATTAAAAATTAGAGTTGTATATTATATTTTGGAAATTCTAATCGCCGCACCACCACTACGGGCAAGCTTCAGTTTCAGCGTACTGTTGCTGTTCACCTCTACCTGACGGATGGTCATCGGATAAGGATTCGTCTCGAAGTCGGCTCCAGGACCGTCCTCATAGATGACGGCACGATATTGGGCACCGGCATCAAGGAAGTCCAGTTTCAGGTCAATCTCACGGGCTTCCTCATTGGTGATGCTGCCAACGAACCAGCTGTCACCGTCTCTCTGCTTGCGGGCAACCGTCACGTACTTGCCTATCTCGGCATGAGGGACAAGTGTCTTACTCCAGGTTGTCGGACAGCTCTCGATGAACGTCAGCGCAGGCTGCCCTTCATAGTTCTCGATGGCATCGGCTGCCATCTGCAACGGACTGTAGATCACCACAAACTCACCGAGTTGCTTGGCCAGGGTACTGTGGGGATGCGTTCCTTTCACCACTTCAGAGAAGTTAAAGATGGCCGGTGTGAAGTCTGTCGGACCAGCCAGGCAACGGGTAAAAGGCAGCGTCACCGTATGGGAAGGGGGATTGCCACCCTTCACATCCCACGCATTATACTCCTGTCCGCGCACACCCTCCTGTGTCATCAGATTTGGCCAGGTGCGCTGGATGCCCGTAGGCATGGCTGGCTCATGGTTGTCGATCATGATCTGATACTTGGCGGCAGTCTCTATCACCTTGCGGTAATGGCGGATGCCATACTGCGACTTAGGCAGTTCCTTGCCGTCGAAGAGCCGGCCCACATAGCCCGTCTTCACGGCACGGATGCCCAGTTTCTGATACCAGGCGAAGGCCTCGCCCATCTGCTCCTCCAGTAACTTCGCATTGCCCCATGTCTCTGTATGGCCGATGAAGCGCACACCCTTTGAGAGTGCATAACTGCAAACCGCTTCGATATCAAAATCTGGATAGGGTTTCAGGTAACTGATCTTCTCTCCCTGTCCCCAGCCTTGGTTCCAGCCCTCTGCGAGAACGCCGCTGAAGCCATGACGGGCAGCGAAGTCAATATATCTTTTGACGTTTTGTGTGGTTGCGCCGTGCGTAGGTCCCATCTCCCACGTGTTCTGCTTCTTATGGATGCTCCACCATACGCCGATATAACGGCCCGGCTCTATCCATGAGGTATCCTCTATCTTTGAGGGCTCGTTCAAGTTCAGCATCAGCCGTGAGGTCATCAATTCGCCAGGCGTCTGGGCGATAATGATAGTGCGCCAGGGAGACTTAGTCTCACCTTCACAATACACCTTCACCCCACTCTGCCAAGGTGTCAGCACAGTACGCAAGCACACAGTTCCCCCCTTCCCTTTTGGGGAGGGGGCGGGGGTGAGGCTTGAGAGGTTAATGCTGGCATAGTCCTCGAGCGCAGCCTCATGGATAGCAAGATACATATCCTTCTCATATTCGATGGTCAGTGGGGTGCAGACGGTATCCTTCCGACTCAGCAGATCACAAGTATAGAGCCCCTCAAAATACGAAGTACGGTTGGTAGGAATAGACCAAGCCTTGGCGTCGTGCGCCAAGGTTATCTCGGTCAACTCCTCCTGAATACAATACTTATCACCTTTCTGATGTGGCAGAATATAACGGAAGCCAATACCATCGTTGAACACACGGAACTGGACATTCATTTGCTCTTTCTTCCCTACGCGCTCCTCAAACGTGACAGTCAGCTCATTATAATGATTGCGCACGGTGTCTTCCTCACCCCACACCTGCTGCCACGTCTCATCCTTCGAGGCGGTCTTCTTGCCAGTCATCCTGACGTTATCACCCAGCAAACCACCATCGAGCTGGAACCCAAGATGAGAGGGGGTAACGATCATTGTCTCTCCGCGACTGACAGAATAATAGGGTTTGTTGTCCTTCACGCCGACAGAGACCGTGATGATTCCATCGGGCGAACTGACGCTCACTTCTTTGGCAATGCTGCATATCCCAATGCAACAACACGCTAAAAGCAGGAAAGTAATTCTTAATTTATTCATATTCTTTTTGCAAATTTGATTAATTAGAGTTATTGCTTAGTGTCCCATCGTAGTAGGAGTCGGTCTTCGTTCTTCCTTTGGTTTTCACTTTTGCGGCGTCCTCGCGACGGCGCTAAGTGAGAAGACCAAAACTACTAACTTATTACCAACTAATTAAAACAATCCTAACTGTATGATGAAACTAACAATCTATTTTCGATTTCGGTTGCAAAATTAAAACGAAATCATATCCGGCGCAAGTCGTACAAAATAAAATCTAAACTTTCAAAAATGCAAATAACTGGAAACAAGAGACTTAGAAATTTGCCACACAACAAAAATCTAAGTCGTATCAATTGAAGATGACCTGAACTTCTGCAGTTTTTGGCCAACAGAAAACATGACGGCAGGTCGAGATAGATTAAGAAAATAAGGGAACTTTATCCTGTAACTCAAAATAAGTTTGTACCTTTGCACCTACACTATCAATGATGTTGTAGCTATGCCAAGGAAAAAGGACGGAATGTTGTTTGAGATTCACCCGACGCCAGCCAAGGGGAAGGACGGGAAGAATATCTTGTATGTGAGACCACTGTCAGGCCACAAACTGACGATGAAGGGCGTGGAGGATTTCTGTAGCCGTAACTACGGTCTGCGCTACGGCGAATTGTCACGGGCCTTCGATGTGTTTCTGCGTGCTGCCGGTGAACTGATGGCAATGGGCTATCGCATCGCCACGCCCATCGGGTCTTTCGCTCCGAAGCTTGCCCTCATGCGAGAGTTCACCGATCCCGATGAGATTAAAGGGCATGACGTGAGGCTTGACGGCGTGGACTACAATCCAGGTAAGATATGGAACGAGCAGATCGGGAAATGGAACAATGGTTTCCGCCGTGCCAACAACATCAATACGCAGGAACTCTTGACAGACAAGGACAAACTGGAGAAGATTCTTCGGAATACCATCAAGCGGCACAATGGCTATGTCACCGTCGGACTCTTCGCCTACCATTCCGGTCTGACCTACTATTCTGCCCGTAAGCAACTCAACGCCTGGTGCGAGGGCGGCAATCCCAAACTCCTGAAGACCAAACGCGGCCAAGAGTACATCTACACCGAAGTGTGACGCAAAACCATGCTATACGTGCTACAGTTCGTTATAATTCGCTTAATATTAGGCGATTATCATATAGCATAGTTTGTGAAAACTATGCTATAACTGTGCTATAACTATGCTATAGCTGTTTCGTAATAGAAAGGCAGTGATTTACAGCGTCTTCCATTTTGCGCTAAGGCATAAGGTGTTTTGCGCAGGCTCGTAAAGTGTTTTGCGCCAAGGCGCAAGGATGAGAGGCTGGCACTTCGCCCCTGAGCGGATAAGGTCTTTACCTTGTGCAAGGCATCGTTTACCCCTGTAAAGCTTATCTTCTTCGATGCGAAGAAGGCATCAGCAACAAACAAAAGTATGCTTTCAACGACAATTAACTCCTATTTCTCTTGCAAATACCGATTCTTTTTTGTATCTTTGCAGGTAGAAAAAAGCACAGTCTATGAAGATTACGAAGATTAAGACTAAGATGGGCGAGCCACGCTTGCCCGTCTCCACAGAACTTGACGCAGTCGTGGAGCGTATGCGCTCTGAAGAAAATAAGGAGGCAGCCCGCTGCATCGCTGCTATTACACTGAAATCCAGGCTGATGATAGACAAAGGTTTGCCGAGGTTTTTCCTAGAGGATACAGACCGGCTACCCTATCTGGTGTTCTCCGCCACATTCGGTAAAGGTGGCATAGAGAAGCCCATCTCGTTCACGCAGTTGCTGTTGCTCAACATCCCTTGTCCAGAAGGCCATCGGCAGGTGGAGGAGATCAAGAAGCGTGTAGAACAGTTGCCCTATACGCTGTTGGCCTTTGCGGGCGTGAGTGGTGTGACGCTGAAGGTTGTCGTGCGCTGTGAGTATAGCGGCGATGTCAGACCCTGGGAATCGGCAAAGGGCCGGAAGCGGGAACTCGACACAGACCTGTATCTGATTTTTCTCAAGGAGGCGCATGCCTGCGCGGCACGTATCTACACCACGCTGGCAAAGTGCGACCTGCTCGTAGGTGAACAGACCATCACCCGTGGCTGCCGTATGAGCTACGATCCCAAGTTGTACTACAACCCCAAGGCGCTGCCGCTGCCAGTCATTCGTGAGGAGGGTGACGTGCTGAAACCCTATGAGGGTACGGAGACTGACGATGATGGTACCGTGATCTGGTATCCCGACTACGACGAGCGAGAACGGATCAAACTGGAGTACTATACCTGCTTGTCGAAGGCCATCGATGACCAGCCAGAAGAGGCTGAGGCCTGTCTGGTAGCACTGGCAGGCTACTGCCAGAAGGCGCATCTCGAAGAGGAGGCTTGTGTAAAACGAAGCAGTTGGGAACAGCGTTTCAAGTCGCTCGGCATCGATGTCATCCGCAAGGTGTTCCGCGCCAACTATAAGAAACCCTATGACGGCAAACCCATCTCGCAGATGAACGAGAAGGAGCGCATCATCCGTTTCATCGAGGACTTCTTCGCCCGACGCTACCAGTTGCGCTACAATGTGGTGAAGCAGTTGACGGAGTATCGTCCCAACGACCTGACCTTCAGACAGTGGCAGCCGCTGTCGGATCGTCAGCTGAAGAGCATTGTCGTCGAACAGATGAAGGAGGGTGGTGAGAGCTGGATGAACGATATCCGCATCTATATCGAGTCGGCACATATCCCTAATTTCAACCCCGTGCATGAGTTCCTCAAGGGCTGTGGCAACTGGGATGGCAAGCGCAACTATATCGAGGATTTCGCCCGCCGTCTGCCTACGGACTATGAGCTGTGGCCGAAGTACTTCCACCGTTGGTTCCTGGCAATGGTGGCACAGGCACTCGACATCAACCGCGACTACGGCAACTCGATGGTGCCAATGCTCATTGGCAGTGAGGGTATCAAGAAGTCCATCTTCTGTAAGAACATCCTGCCACCGTCGATGCGCGAATACTATATGGACGATATCAAGATGGAGAATGCCGAACAGGTGGAACGCGTACTTGGCCGTATGTGGTTGGTGTGTATCGACGAATACAATGCCAAGACGGACCGTGAGCAGGCCAAGGTGAAGCGTCTGCTGACGGAGAAGGACGTACAGATCCGTAAGATGCGCTCGGCGGAGTACACGATGACGCCGCGCCTCTGCTCATTCATCGCCACCACCAATGACCCCACGCCGCTGTCTTCCTCGGAGGGCAACCGCCGCTACCTCTGTGTCGAGGTGAAGGGCGAGATCGACATGAGTCAGCGCGTGCCCTACAAGCAGATGTATGCCCAGGCTGTCGCCGAGCTGTATTCGCCGAACTGTCTCTATTGGTTCACGTCTGAGGATGAGCGCATCATCCGTGAGCACAACCAGTCGTTTATGGAGGAGTCGTCGATGGAGTCGGTGCTCCCAGAGATCTTTGAGCCCACCAACGAGCACAAGCGCGAGAACCTTTGGACGACGGCAGCCATCCAGCAGGAGCTCGCCAAGCATCTGAAATCCAGAGACGTACCCAACCTCACGAATCTCGGCAAGACGCTGAAGGCACTCCGCTGGCCGCGAGGTGGCAACACAGGCGTGCGCGGCTATTATCTCCGCCTTCGGAACGTTGATTCTGCTAAATCATAGCATAGTTATAGCACAGTTATAGCATAGTTTTCTCAAACTATGCTATAACTTATTGCATTGGAAACCAGATGTTTGCGGCAAACTATAGCACTCATAGTATAGTTTTATGATCAAAGCGACTGAGTATTATTATTTCAGGATTCCAATTTGTAGATAACTCTGGTATTCGCCACCGAAGTGGATGATGTGCTTGCCGTGATTGTCTTTCGAGACATAGGCGGGAACGCCTGGGTGTACGTTACCCGTGATGTTCTGACTGCTGACCATGAAGCGCAGTGTCTCGCCCGGATGGAAGAGCATACCCGTAGGTGCCAGCGACACTTCGATCTCCACGATTTCACCCTTCGATAATTTCTCGTCGCGGTCGAAACTCTGGACGGGGATGATATCGGTGCTCAGGGTTTCATCCAAGTGGCGGCGACTGACGCGCAGACGGCCGTAAGCTCCTGAGTATTTGGCCACACCGCCGTGGTTCTCCAGCATGTCGTGGGTACGGGGCGAGGTCGAGGGAATGGTGAACTGGCGCAGCACGTTGTAGTGCTCGTCGAGCTTTTGAACGATGAGGAAGAGGTCCATGTCATCGCTGCCATCGGCTTCTACATAGAGATGAGCCTTGGGATAGCCAATGAAACTCGTTTCTTCCGTGACCGACAGATAGAACGAAGCCTTGGGTGCATCACTCTCGCAGAAATAGAAAGCAGGTACATCAGCCGCTGGAGCTTGCGTTTGGAGCTGACGAGTCAAGCCGTTCAGATAGAATTTCTTATATTCTGTATTGGTTGGCGGGAATGCTGTGGCAGGCTCATCAATCTTGTTGCCGCCCTTCATGTCGTGCAGGCAGTAGCGCACTGTCGGAGTGTCCTTCCAGCCATTGTCTATGCCTTTCATGTAATAGTCGAAGAAGCGCAGACGTTCCTCCACATACTTCGGCTCGTAGTAGTCCTGCCACTCCAGGTTGTCGTGGATGCGCAGCCACTTTTCCTTGCTGCCGAGTTGGCGCCATGCACGGAAGGTGCCGTCGGTATGGAGTACATTCGAGTAGCTGGCCACCACGAGGATAGGAATCTCGATGTCCCACACACGGGCTATCTTGTCTTGCCATAGTGGGTGATTTGCATAGGGGTACTGACGACTCTCCTCTGCCACATCCTCACGCAGACCAAAACCCTCATGGTTGTTCTGAATACCCTCTGTAAAAACATAATCGGGCATTCCGCCAACGAGGCACATGTCACGATAGCCGTCGGTCAGCGCCTCTGTTACCTGTGTACAAACAAGGTGTGGCGGACGCTCGGCGGCGATGAACCACTGCGAGAATGAGAGGTAGCTGGTGCCGCTCAGGGCCACCTTGCCGTTGCACCAAGGCTGTTGGGCTACCCATTCCACGAGGTCGTAGCCGTCTTGTCCCTCCTGAGTGCCGAGCATGGTGCTGTCGCCCTCAGAACGCCCGATGCCGCGTGGGTCGGGATGAACAATAGCATAACCTTTGGCGCACCAGTAGTCAGGATCGGGACCTTCGAACTTCTGAAGTCCGCTCATACGCTTTTGGTCGAGACCTAACAGTCCGAAGAGGTTCTTAAAGCGCTCGGCATTACCCGAGTTCTTGCCGTAAGGACTCCAAGCGATGATGGCGGGCAGCGGCTCGTCGGTATCAGCAAGCAGATACACATCCGTCAGAATCTTCACCCCATCACGCAGCGTCACCTGCAAGTCCTTTACAAACCGGATGTCGTGCTCCAGCGGGTGGAATATCTTATCCACCACCATTTCCTTCTGCAACAGGTGCTCCCCTGCCTCCCAATCATAGAACTTTCCTTCATACTCCCGCACATCACGATACTTCAGCGACTCCTTGCGAATCATCATGTCTTTTACGTTTGCCATAATTGATATAATTTATGTTATTATTTTGATGGTGCAAAATTACAACGATTATTTCAGACTTTCGTTACCTAAGAAAAGGTATATATGTTCTAATTCAATGATACTGCTTGATGAGTTTCTTCAAATAGCGGATGTGAGCATAGAGGAATACCAGCCACCCAAATATGCGGGTGTGGGTGAAAATTTGTTGGCGTTCTGCGCGAGTATGACGGCCTCGCTGCCCTTCACCCACTGCGTGTGGTTGAGAATGTCGACACCGTATTTGGCAGCCAGCCGGTAGGCTTCTACCGAGGTGGTGTGTGCCGACACCAACTTGCCTTTCTCGTGGGCATAGCGTACGGTCTCCTCGACGAGTTCTTCGGCCAGCATACCCGTGGTGATGGGTGGCAGGTCGAGCAACATTTTTATCACGACGGCACCTTTCGCTATCTCTGTGTCGATGGTGCGGCGCACGTCGTCTTTGGTCTTTACGTAGGGTGGTTCGTATCCGATGGCGTCGATGAACATCTTGCCTGGCTGGGCCTGTATAGGCAGATAGACGCTGCGCACGGTGGTTATCGGTTCGCCAGGCTCGTCGAGCGAGTCGATGAGTTCCGTCTTGTCGCACATCTGGTCGATAAATGTGGCGTTATGATGTTTTTTGCTTTCATTCTTTCTTTCCGTTTACTTCAATAATCTTGCATTGCTTCACCACCACGATGTCGTGTTCATCCGAAAAGCCGAGCACGTTGCCCTCCATCGCCACGCGATCCTTCATCGACACCTTTCTTAATTGAAGGTAGTCGCTGAAGGGCAGTACACAGAGCACACGGCCTGACACGTCTTTCGTTTCCGACAACTCTACAGACGGCAGTGCATATACATCAGGGCCGACATAGGTGGCGATACCACTAATCGTCATCTTCTTTTTGTGCTGGTCTCCGTTGCCCTGTTTAAAGGCATCGTAGAGTGTCTTTGCTTCAATCTTCATACCTTATAAACACTTTTATGATAGCCTTCTTTCTTCGACGTGGGCACCAGGTAGGCAAAGCCATAGACCATCATGGAGGCTTGGGCAATGATGCCAACGATGATGCTCAGGATGTTTACTTCGGTCGAAACAAGGCCGTTGCTGAGGAAATACCAGATGGTGTAGATGCCCAATGGGATATTGACCAGAATGGAGGCTACAAGACCTGGATTATACTTCCGTCCGAAGATAAAGAACATCACGACGTGGGCAGAAGCGTTCAGCGTGGAGTAATAGGCTGTCCAGAACCCCCAATCGGTTCCGAAATAGTGAGACATAACACCGGATAGCGGCAGCAATACGTACATCAGCGGAATGTTGATCCAGAACGAACCGGCTTTGGTCAGCGGCTTGTCGGGACGTGTGGAACCGAGTGGTCCTTGGTTGAAGAAACTCAGGAAGCCGCCGGGGCAGACATACTCCTCAAACTCATGGAACCAGTAGGCAGGGCATTGCAGCCAGATGAGATACAGGGCGTAGTCGTTGCCGCGAACATAGAGCCAGATGAGAACGAAAGTGTAGAGGGCAAGGAAAGGTGTTCCCTTCATCCAGTGCTCATAGAGCCAGTTTAGAGTCTTGTTCATAATCATTGAGTTTAAAATTTTTGCAAAAGTACAATGATTTTGCCATTCTTACGTTATCTTATAAAAGGTAGAAATGTTCCAATTCAACGAAAGGCTACGTGTAGGCAATTAAAATTTGGGTATTTATGGCAAAAAATGTAGAAAATCTGAGTCTAAATTACGTCAGAATTCTGGCAGAAGACGAAAAACAATACTATGTTGATGAGCATGTCTTCATAGCGATGAATGCCCAGGACTTCGGGCTGAAACACCTGCGTACAGACCAGCCGTACCGGGTGGATGAAGGTCGTGTGATGATGGTCACTCGAGGGTGGGTACGTGTGGTTATCAATTTGGAAGAACAGCGCTTGGAGCAGCAGTCGCTCATCGTGCTGGTGGCCGACAGCATCTTCGAAATCCAGGAATGGAGCGACGATTTCGACCTCAGAGCTTTTACGTTCAAAGACCTGCCGCTGTTCACCTCGATCAGCCAGCAGACATATCTCACACTGAATGACGACGAGTGGCGGCTGACCAATGAATACGTCGAGTTGATGTGGCACGAGACAAGATACCAGCCCTTGCAACCCGAGGTCATTACCCACCTGCAGACAGCCCTGTTCTTGGAATTGAAGCGATTTGCCGACCGCGAGGAAAACCTGCGCCAACAGACAGCCACACGACAGGACAAAATCTTTCACCAGTTTCTCCGCCTCGTCAATCTGTATGGGCTTCGTGAGCGTAAGATAGAGTTTTATGCCGACAAGCTCTGCGTCACCCCCAATCATCTTGGAACCGTCATCAAGAAGGCCAGCGGTCTCACCGTCATGCAGTGGCTCAACCGCCATGCGATCCAGAAAGCCAAAGTGCTGTTGCGCTACAGCGACCTTCCCATTTGGGAAGTCGCCGAGCGCATGAACTTTGCCAACCCCTCGTTCTTCTCAAAGTTCTTCAAGCGCGAGATTGGAATGACCCCAGCCGAATATCGGAACGGATAATCTACGTTCTGTCCTCTTATCAGAATGGCAGCAGGAGTCAGTTACATTGTTACGGGGGTAATGCCTGTAGATGTGTCCTCTACAACGAGGAACAGAGCCACGCGGAAGCAGACGTTGGGATGGTGATTATTGCCAGGTAACGGGTCGCGGATGGCTGCAGGATAGCGGCTACCGGGGCAGGAGGCATTGAGTTGTTTGCGGGCAGAATAGTAGGTCAGGCCGGAATGGTAGGCGAAGAGTCCGACGGTAACAAACCTAAAATAATTAGTCAAATATTTGGCCGGTTCGAAAAAAAAGCATACTTTTGCATCCTAACAACAATCAGTCACATGGTAATGAAACCTAAGCTATATCTTATCTGCCTTTTCCTTGCAATATCTCTGCAGACCGTAAATGCTCAGCAGGCAGATATCGACGGGCTCTACAACACCATCGACAGCCTTATCGAGCACAGGAGCAAACTGCTGGCAGAGAAGGAAATCCGACTGAAAGCCCTGAAAGACGGACTCCAGAAAGGACTGGATGATGACCAGCTCTTTAAGCTCAACGAACGTATCTACGATGAGTATATGGCCTACAATTTCGACTCAGCCTACTATTATATTAATAAGAACGTGGAGCGCCAGCGTGCGCTTGGCCATGCAGACCGCTTTGCAGCCAGTGCCGTCAGAATGGCTCATATCCTTGCGGTATCGGGCATCTTCAACAATGCCAGACTGCTGCTGAACGAGGTCCGGGTAGAGGACATCAGCACAGCAAACAAAATCGACTACTATGAACAGCAGAGCGAACTGAACCTGTTTCGGTCGGAGATGGCCAACTTCACCCCGCTCTTCCCAGCCTATGTTGACAGTATGCAGCACTATCGGCAGAAGATACTCGAGATTGCACCTCACGACTCTTATAACTATATCTTCAACCTTGCCACCTACACTTGCGAACAAGGAAAAACGGACGAGGCCATCAAGATGCTGGAGGACTATCTGCCCAAACTGCGGCAGGGTGACCGTCACTATAGCATTGTCACCAGTACGCTGGCTTACTTCTACACACGCAAAGAACAGCCGCAGACCCGTGAGAAATATCTGTTGCTGAGTGCCATCAGTGACTTGCGAGCCAGCATCCTGGAAAATAATTCGCTCCGCGAGCTGTCGATTATCCTGCTAGAGCGACAGGAATACAAGAAAGCCTATAACTACCTGCAACAAGCTAGTGAAGATGCCAAACTTTACGGTAGCCGTCTGCGCAGTTTGCAGGCAGCTCGTCTGGCCCCCTTAATCACGCAAGCCTACGACACGGAACGTGTTAGGACGCAAAACCGCACCTATATACTCTTGGCCATCTTGTCGGTCATCACATTATTGCTGATAGGCACCATCGCCTTCATCCTCTCCATGATGCGCAAACGACGTGCTGCGATAGAGAAGATCAACACGCTGAATCAGGAACTGGAACGGCGTAATGCCGCCATCGAAACGGCTAACAACGAGATGAAGGAGAGTAACCGGATTAAGGATGAGTATATCGGCCGTTTCCTCGAACTGAGCAGTAACTATATCCAGCGGGGCGAAGACCGGGCTAAACTGCTTAACCGCCTGGCACGCGACAAGAAGATGGCAGAGCTCTATGCAGAGCTGAAGAGCTCGGCATCCCTCAATGAGAGCATCCGGCTGTTCTACCAGAACTTCGACACCGCCTTTCTGAACATCTATCCGAACTTTATCAAGGAGGTGAACTGCCTAATGGCCAACGGGAACCAGTTTGAGGTGGACGAAGGCAAGAAACTGACCACCGAGCTCCGCATCCTGGCTCTCCTCCGACTGGGCATCAACGACAATCAGAAGATTGCCGACATCCTGCGGTCGAGTATCACCACCATCTATACCTACCGCTCGAAGATCAAGTCAAGGGCACTTTCGAAGGACACCTTTGAAGACGGGATCCGAATGATTGAAACATACTAAATACAAAAAAAATGAAGAAACTATTCGTACTACTGGCCGTTATGGCATTTGCATTAACTCCTTGTCTGGCACAGACGGGGAAAGTTAACAACTTCAAGATCAAGCGCGGCACGAACGTGAGCCACTGGCTGTCACAGTCAGAGGCACGCGGCGAGATGCGCCGTCTGCACATCCAGGAGGAGGACTTCGCCAGACTGGAGAAACTGGGATTCGACTTCGTGCGCATCCCCATTGACGAGGAACAGTTCTGGGATGAGCAAGGCAACAAACTGCCCGAAGCATGGACATTGCTGACCAATGCCCTTGACTGGGCAGGCAAGCACCACCTCCGTGCCATCGTCGATCTGCACATCGTACGTTCACACTACTTCAATGCAGTCAACGAAGGCAAGGCTGATGCCAACACGCTCTTCACCTCAGAGAAGTCACAACAAGATCTAATCAATCTCTGGTACCAGTTGTCAGATGTGCTGAAAGGCTACAGCAACGACTGGGTGGCCTATGAGTTCATGAACGAACCCGTAGCTGAAGAACACGAACAGTGGAACCAGCTGGTGGCCAAGGTTCACAAGGCACTCCGTGCCCGTGAGCCGCAGCGCACGCTTGTCGTCGGTTCCAATCGCTGGCAGGGCTATGAGACGATGAAGTATCTGAAGGTACCTGAGGGCGACAAGAACATCGTGCTCTCCTTCCACTATTACAACCCGATGCTTCTGACCCACTACACTGCCTGGTGGACACCTATCGGCAAATATACTGGAAAGATTCATTATCCCGGCATTCTCGTTTCCAAGGAGGACTACGAGGCTGCGCCTGACGATATCAAGGCAGAACTGAAACCCTATACTGAGCAGGTATGGGACGTCAACAAGATCCGTGAGGATTTCAAGGATGCCATTGCCGTTGCCAAGAAATATGGCCTGCAGCTTTTCTGTGGCGAGTGGGGCTTCTACGAGAAGACTGACAAGGAAATGGGCTACCAGTGGACAAAGGACATGCTCACCGTATTCAACGAGTTCAATATCGCTTGGACCACCTGGTGCTATGATGCAGACTTCGGTTTCTGGGACCAGCAGCACGACTGCTATAAGGATAAGCCGCTCGTGGACTTGTTGACTGGAAAATAGCAGTCAACAACAAATCGTTGCAAATTCGAGGGTAGGTCGCATCTGACGTGCCCTCGAAATGCTTTAAATACATTAATGACGCAAAAAAAAAGAGAATTTAGCTTATTTTTCATTAATAATTTGTATCTTTGTCCCCAAAAAACATTCTAAAATCCTTAAAAAAACAACAAATTATACAACAACATGAAGAAAAGCGTAATAACGTGGGCAGTTGGTATGACTGCAGTGATTACTGGGTTGACCTCGTGCGGAGTGGACATGCCCAAGGAGACAAAATCATCGTTTGAAACGATGACAGTGAAGAAGTCAGACATTGAATTACCTAACAAATTCAGTGCCAAGATGAAAGGTCAAAACGATGTGACAGTTACACCGCAGGTCAGCGGTCAGCTGATGAAGATTTGCGTAACTGAAGGTCAGCAGGTGAAGAAGGGACAGACACTCTTTATCATCGACTCCCGCAACGCTCAGCTGGAACTGGAGGCTGCACAAGCCAACCTGCAGGCAGCCCTGGCTCAAGAGAACTCTGCCAAGCTGGAGTTTGAGTCGAACAAGAACCTGTTTGAGAAGAAAATCGTAAGCAGCTATATGCTGAACAACTCTGAGAACTCGTACAAGCAAGCCCAGGCTTCAGTGGCCCAGGCCAGATCTGCGGTGAACCGTGCGAAGGTGAACCTCGGTTTCTGCACCATCACTGCATCCGTACCTGGTATTATCGGCGAAATTCCTGTACGTATTGGTGACCAGGTATCGCCTATGACACAGCTGACCATGCTGAGTGGCAACACGACTATGTACGCTGAGGTCTCTGTAACTGAGGCTATTGTCGAAGCCATGGTGAAGGAGGGCATGAAAGCCAACGAGGTAGAGAAGTATATCGCTAATCTGCCCGCCGCCACGTTTGTGATGAAGAACGGTACGGAATATCCGCACAAAGGCCGCGTGATCAGCCTGACAGGTGTAGTGAATTCAGAGACGGGGTCACTGACCTGCAAGGTGTCGTTCCCCAACCCTGACGGTCATCTGTACTCCGGTATTCAAGGTACTATCGTCATGCCTTTCGCAGAGAAGTCGGTTATCGTAGTTCCGCAGTATGCCGTGGTCCGTCTGCAGGACAAGGCGCAGGTCTATAAGGTTAAGGCCGACAGCACGGCAACGGCTATCGAAGTGACTACAGAAGACACTGGCAACGGCAAGGACTTTATCGTGACAAGCGGTCTGAATGAAGGCGACCTGATTGTGACTACTGGTGCAAATAATGTAACAGAGGGACAGAAGGTACTGTTTTCTGAAGAAGAAGTGAAAGGTGAATAATACGCTTCCGCATTATGAAGAACAATATATTTATTAATAAGTACGTGATGGCATGTGCCATCTCGATTGTGATAGCGCTGGTGGGCTACATCTCGATGAGCACACTGCCAGTAGAGCAATATCCCGATATTGCACCGCCTACGGTCAATATCACAACCAGCTACACTGGTGCTGACGAGAACACAGTGATGAAATCGGTCATCCAGCCGCTGGAAGAGGCCATCAATGGTGTGAATGAGATGACCTATATGACCTCAAAAGCCTCATCAAATGGTGAGGTGGAAATCAACGTCTATTTCAAGCAGGGTGCCGACCCCGACATGGCGACGGTGAATGTGCAGAACCGCGTAACGCGCGCCCAGGCGCTGCTGCCTGCTGACGTAAACAAGGTCGGAGTGAAGGTGGAGAAGCGCCAGAACAACATCCTGCGCATCTTCGCTGTGAAGAGTGCTGACGGCAAGTACGACGAGGACTTCGTGTCGAACTATATCGATATCAACATCAAGCCGAAACTGATGCGTGTCACCGGTGTGGGTAACGTCCTGAGCCTGGGTAACACCTATGCCCTGCGCATCTGGCTGAAACCCGATGTGATGGCCCAGTACGGACTGACGCCTAACGACGTCTTCGCCGCTATCGGTGGACAGAGTTTCGTGGCTGGTGTGGGTTCCTTGGGTGAACAGTCGGAGAACTCCTACCAGTACTCTATGCAGTACAAGGGTACACTGAAGACCATTGAGGAGTTTAATGATATCGTATTGCGCACCAGCGGCGGCGGTATGCTGCACCTGAGTGATGTGGCTGAGGTGAAGATTGGTGCCATGAGTTACAACTTCACATCGAACATCCAGGACAAGCCCGGTGCCATCTGCATGGTGTTCGCGGCTCCTGGTGCTAATGCTACTCAGGTGAACGCCAGCATCAACAAAACGTTTGAGGAGATGAAGGCAACGATGCCAGCCGGACTGGAGTTCGTGACCTTGATGACCAGTGACGACTTCCTTTTCGCTGCTATCCACAATGTGGTGGAAACGCTCGTTATCGCCATCATCCTCGTGGTGCTTGTGGTGTTCTTCTTCCTGCAGAACTTCAAGGCTACCATTATTCCTTCTATTTCTATTATTGTGTCGCTGTTGGGTACCTTTGCCGTCGTGTCAATATGCGGTTTCTCGCTCAACATCTTGACGCTGTTCGCACTGGTGTTGGCCATCGGTACGGTGGTGGACGACGCTATTGTGGTAGTCGAGGCCGTTATGGCGAAGATGGAGAATGGTATCAGCGATGCCCGCGAAGCCACTCGTCAGGCCATGAACGAGGTGTCGGTAGCCGTTGTATCGTGTACGTTGGTGTTCATGGCAGTGTTCATCCCCGTGACCTTCATGCCGGGTACCTCAGGTACGTTCTTCACTCAGTTTGGTATCACCATTGCCTCATCCGTAGGTCTGTCGTGCATATCGGCCCTGACGCTGTGTCCTGCCCTCTGTGCCATCATGATGCGCGTGACGGAAGGCAAAAAGGAAGGCAAGAACCTGACCTATTATACCAAGAAAGCGTATGAAGTCAGCTATAATGCCATCTATAATAAATACAGCAAGGCTGTCCAGAAGTTCATTAAGCGCCCCATGCTGGCATGGAGTTTCCTCGCTTTGGCTGCCGTGCTGCTGGTGTTCTTCATGAAGAGTCTGCCTTCAGGTCTTGTACCACAGGAAGACCAGGGTGTGTTCTTGGTTGAGATACAAGCTCCGGAAGGCTCCACGCTGAAGCAGACCCGTGAGATGGCGAAAGCCGTTGAGGCCAAGGTGAAGAAGATTCCCGAACTGGAGAGTTTCGCTTTAGTTTGTGGTTATGGTATGATATCGGGTGCCGGTTCCAACTACGGTACGATGGTAGTACGTCTGAAGAACTGGGATGATCGTCCTGGCATGAACCATCTGGTTACTCTCGTCGCAGGACGTTTCTATTATGATTGTCAGGACATCAAGAACTTGCGGGTGATTCCGTTTGAGATGCCGCAGATTCCAGGCTATGGTACCAGTAACGACATCATGCTCATGGTAGAAGATCCAACAGACGGTAACCTGTCGGAGTTTGCAAAGCATACTGAGCACTTCCTGGCCAAACTGTCTGAACGCCCGGAGATAGCCTCTGCCATGTCAACATACTCTGAGCGCTTCCCGAAATATCGGGTCGATGTCGATGCCGCCCAGTGCGACCGCGCCGGTGTGACACCTGAAGCCGTACTCAACACGCTGGGTTCATTCTGCGGCGGTGCTTACATTGGCAACTTCAACCAGTTTGGTAAGGTTTATCGCATCATGGCTGCCTCGTCACCCGAGTATCGTCTCGACCCGCAGTCGCTGCAAAACATCTTCATGCAGGTGAAAGGTGGCAAGATGACTCCCATCTCCCAGTTCGTCACCTTGAAGCAGATTGTCGGCCCGTCGAATATCGAGCACTTCAACCTGTTCCAAAGCATCACCTGCATTGTGAAACCTGGTAGCGGCTACACCGAGGGCGACGCTCACAAGGCCATTGCCGAGGTATTCGAGCAGGAGATGCCAAAAACAGCCGCGTATGAGTACAGCGGTATGTCGCGTGAGGTAGAGGAGGCTGCAGGCTCTAATGCCACAGCGCTCATCTATGTGATCTGCGCCATCCTGATTTACCTCATCCTGGCTTCTCTGTATAACTCTTGGTTCACACCATGGGCCGTGTTGTTCAGCGTACCGTTCGGTCTGATGGGTGCCTTTGTGTTTGCCTACCTGGGCTATACGCAAGGATTGCCAGGCATGGACAACAATATCTACCTGCAGACGGGTGTCATCATGCTGATTGGTCTGTTGGCGAAGACAGCCATTCTGATTACGGAGTTCGCTACTGAGCGCCGTGCTCAAGGCTTGAGCATTGCCGATGCCGCCTTCGAGGCTTGTAAGGAGCGTCTGCGCCCGATTCTGATGACAGTGGCCACGATGATTATCGGTATGATACCGCTCGTTATTGAGGGTGGTGCTGGTGCCAATGGTAACCGTGCCCTCGCTCTCGGTGTCATCGGAGGTATGAGCATTGGTACCGTTGCCCTGCTCTTCGTCGTTCCCGCCTTCTTCATCGTGTTCCAGAAACTGCATGAGAAGTTCCAGGGTGCTCCGAAAATGAAAAGTGTTGAAGTAAAAACAGAGGAATAAGTCATGAAAAGAGTAAGTTATATCTTAGTTACTGCAGCCGTGAGTTTTCTGCTCACGGGCTGCGGTATATACAATAAGTACGAGCAAAAGAGCGATACACCTGCTGATGCCTTTGGCACCGACGCAAGCATCAAGGCGGCAACCAGCGATTCGACCATCGCCCAAATGTCATGGCGCGAGTTCTTCACCGACCCGCTGCTACAGGAACTCATTGAGCGAGTGCTAGCCAATAATACCGACCTCAACTCAGCACGCATTGCCGTCGAGAAGAGCCAAGCAGCGCTGACGGCGGCCAAGTTGGCCTATCTGCCTTCATTGGCCATTGCGCCTCAAGGCACGCTCTCCAGCTTCGACAAGAGTGCTGCCGTGAAGACCTACAATCTTCCACTGCAGATATCGATGGATATCGACGTGTTCGGCTCGATCACCAACAAGAAGCGCGCAGCAAAGGCTGTACTCCTGCAGGCTCAGATGCAAGAGGAGGCCGTACGTTCGAACCTCGTTTCCATCACAGCTCAGCAGTACTTCTTACTGCAGGTGCTCGACCGTCAGCTGGAGGTCCTCATGCAGACTGACAGTCTGTGGAACGAGTCTCTCGAGACCGAACAGGCACTTTGGGAGAACGGCAAGGCCTATAGCACTGCCGTCAATCAGATGGAAGCTTCTTATCTCAGCGTGAAGACGCAGATCGTCGATACCCGCCGTAACATCCGTTCTGTAGAGAATGCCATCTGCAAACTGATGGCTATCAGCCCGCAGCACATCAACCGCCAGAAATGGGGCAGCTCCACGCTGCATCATGCCGAGGCAATGGGTGATGCCGAAGAGCGTATGTTCAACACGAAGTACCTGAAGATTGGCATACCAGCCCAGATGCTGGAAAACCGTCCCGACATCCGCATGTCCAATCACGCTATGGAGGAGGCTTTCTACAATACGGCAGCAGCACGTTCGGCCTTCTACCCCAGCATCACGCTCAGCGGTAGTGCAGGATGGACCAACTCTGGTGGTGGTCTCGTCGTCGATCCCGGTAAGTTGCTGTTGAATGCTATGGCCCAGCTCACGCAGCCCATCTTCGCACGCGGCAAGCTGATTGCCAACAAGAAGATAGCCATGCTCACTGAGGAGGACCTGCAGAAGAAGTATGTGCAGACCGTCATCAATGCCGGTAACGAAGTGAACGAGGCTATGGCCGACTTTATGGCCGCCCGCGAGAAGCACAATTTCTTCCAGCGTCAGGTACAGGTGCTCCATGAGGCCTACACAGGCACTCACGAGCTGATGGACAATGGTAAGGCCAGCTATCTGGAAGTGCTCAAAGCCCAGGAGTCGCTGCTCGACGCACAGCTTGGTTCTGCCATGAACATGTACGATGCAGCCGAAGCCATCATAGCACTCTATATCGCACTTGGCGGCGGCGCAAAATAATAGATTCAAACAACATCATCGATGCCATTCCCTATATTCTGGGAATGGCATCGTTGGAAAAAAGGCAAGCTACTTTTGCCCGATAGCACGACTCAAATGACGAAATCAGGTCTTTTGCAAATATGAATAAAAAGCTCTGGATAGTTCTGCTAACAACCCTTGTCTCGACAACCGCTTATACACAAGCAAACATGAGCGACTCGACCACCGTGAAAATCGGTTATTCAAGGGAAAACATGAATACCGTGGCTGGTGCTATCGGCCAAGTAACGGAATCGCACATGAACAAAGGTCTGATCACCTCGTCGCTTGACGCCTTGAGCGGCCAGGCAGCAGGTGTCCAGGTGACACAAGGTGACAACCAGGAGGCCATGGTCTCTGCCGTACGCGTGCGCGGTACCACCTCACTAACGGGTAAGAACGACCCGCTCGTCATCATCGACGGTGTGGCTGCCGACCTGGCCGTTCTCTCCACCATCTACCCCGCAGATATCGAGAGCTTCACCATCCTGAAGGATGCCTCAGAGACCGCCCAGTATGGTAGCCGTGGTGCTGCAGGTGTCATTGAGGTGGCCACGAAGAAGGGCAAGAGCCAGCCCTTCCACATCTCCTACGACGGCAGCATCGGCTTTGAGTCGGTCTATAAGCGCCAGCAGATGCTCAACGCCCAGGAATTCAGACAGGCTGCAAGAGACAGAGGGCTCGACATCATCGACCTGGGCTACGATACCGACTTTGGCAAGGCCATCGAGCGCACGGGATTCGTACAGAACCACCACATCGCCTTTGGCGGCGGAACGGAAACGGCCAACTACCGTGCCTCCGTCGGAATGATGCAGCACAACACCGTCATTAAGACAAAAGGCAACCGTAACTACATCGCCAAGCTCGACATCACGCAGATGGCCTTCGACAACCGCCTGACCGTCGATCTCGGCATGGTGGGATCACTGCAGAAGATCTCCTACCTGCCGTTCCAGCAGAAGCTGCTCTATTCAGCAGCCGCCTTCAACCCGACTTTCCCCGACGCGAGGAATGCCGATGGCAAATACGACCAGGTGCCGGAAGCTACATGGATCAGCAACCCTCTCTCCCTACTCGACATGAAGCAAGACGAGGACAACGGACACTTTAATGTACACATGAAGGCAAAGATAGCTCTGTCGGATAAGTTCACCTTACGCGCTTTCGGCTCCTACTCCTACAACTCCATCGGCACTGCCCACTACTACCCCACCAGCGTGTGGAGCAAGGGTGAAGCCTATCGCGGCCATCGGAAAAATGAGAACCTACGCGGCAATGCCTCACTCACCTATAACCAGAATCTGAAGCACAGCAACCTGAACCTGATGGCGCTGATCGAGGCTGAGCAACAGAAGACCTCAGGTTTCTATACCACCACGACAGGCTTCTCTAACGATCTCTACTCCTACCATAAGCTCTCCGCAGGTTCCATCAGACCCTGGGACGGCACCGATGCCTACTATTCCGACTCACACATGGAGTCACTGCTCCTGCACGCCCAATACACGCTTTTGGAGAGATACACCTTGACGGCCAACGCCCGTGGCGATGCCTCATCAAAATTCGGTAAGAACCACCGCTGGGGTTTCTTCCCCTCCGTCAGCGGCGCCTGGGTCATCAGCAAGGAACCCTGGATGAAAAACCTCAAATTCGTCACTAATGCCAAGCTGCGTATAGGTTACGGACTCTCAGGTAGTCAGGCAGGTATCGACTCCTACAACTCCATGATGCTCTTGCAACCCAACGGCATCGTGCCCTACAACGGCTCCATCGCCACCACAATTGGTGTCATCCGAAACGCCAACCCCGACCTGAAATGGGAGGTGAAGAAGTCATTCAACATCGGACTCGACCTCACGCTCTGGGAGAACCGTCTGGCTCTGACCGTCGACTACTACCGCTCGAAGACCACCGACATGCTTTATGTCTATAATGTCCCCGTGCCACCATTCACCTACAACAAGTTGTTAGCCAACCTCGGTGCAATGGAGAACAGCGGACTGGAAATCGGTTTTGGCATCACACCGCTACACACCCGCGACATGGTGCTCTCCATCAATATGAACTGGTCGTTCGACCGCAACAAGTTACTCTCGCTCGATGGCTGGTATAACGGACAATACCTGACACCCCCAGAATCGATGACCATCTCCTCACTTACGGGAGCTGGTTTCCACGGGAACTCCGGTATCGTAAAACAGCGGGTCGGTGAGCAAATCGGCATCTTCCGCCTGCCTCATTTCCTGGGCATGGAAACCCTTGAAGACGGCACCGTCTTCTACGACGTCACCGACGAGAGCTATGACTGTGGACAGGCGATGCCAAAGGCTATGATGGGTTCCAACTTCGCCTTCCGCTATCGCCATTGGGACGTGACGTTGCAGGTCAACGGCGCCTTCGGACACAAGATCTACAACGGTACGGCTCTCACCTATAACAACCTGTTCTCACTGCCCAACTACAACATCGCGAAAGGAGCACCTGAGCAGAAGTTTGTCAGCCAGATCATCAGCGACTACTATCTAGAAAACGGCGACTACGTGAATATCGACTACCTGACCGTCGGCTGGAACGTACCCCTGAAGTCGAAGTACGTGCAAGGACTGCGCCTGTCAGCATCCGTCAACAACCTCGCTACCATCACTGGCTACAGTGGACTGACACCCATCATCAATTCTAACATCATCAACAGCACATTGGGTCTCGACGATAAGAACATCATGCCTGTCTATCGTTCATACACCATGGGTGTCAGCATCAAGTTCTAACCCATTAAGCATCCTGAATCATGAAAATATATCCCCTGCTTATCGCATTATCACTGACAGCCGTCTCCTGCTCCCTCGATGAGAACCCCAAGGACGGAATCCTTGAGGATGAAACCTATCCCAACGCCAAGGAACTCTACATGAACACCGTCGCCACCCTCTATAATTACATCGGCGGACATGAAGACGGTCAAGGACTGCAGGGCACCTGTCGCGGAATCTACGACCTGCAGACCTTCGCTTCCGACGAAGCCATGATTCCCACACGCGGCGGTGACTGGTTCGACGGCGGCATCTGGCAGGACCTTTACACCCACGACTGGGATGCCGGTCACGAAATGATTAACAATTCATGGCTCTACCTCTACAAAGTCATCACCCTCTGCAACTACTCCATGGAGCAACTCAGCCTACACGCCAATCTAATCTCGCAGGCCCGCTATAATGAATACATCTCCGAGATACGTGCCCTCAGAGCCATCTACTACTGGTATCTGCTCGACCTCTTTGCCAACGTGCCCATCATTGTCATTCACGATATCTCGATGAACGATGTGCTGCAGTCCAAACGCAAGGAGGTGTTTGACTTCTGCGTCAACGAGTTGCAGGCTGCCCTGCCCGACCTCTCTTATAAACACAGTAATGAAGCAGGCGACTATTATGGCAGAGTCACAAAGCCTGTGGCCTATTTCGTGCTTGCCAAGCTGATGCTCAATGCGGAGGTCTATTGCGACAACGACTGGACTGACGGCGTGCGCCCCAACGGTTCCGACATGGAGTTCAAGGTCAACGACAAGACCATGAACGCCTGGGAGGCTACCATCTAT
>Ga0256407_10003838_pt1 | contig 26012 bp, 17 predicted proteins | sample RumenRJG_04DNA_FD_193489 | JGI IMG/M metagenome (GOLD analysis project Ga0256407, IMG submission 193489) | Bovine rumen microbial communities from Lethbridge, Alberta, Canada - RJG_04 | ecosystem: Host-associated > Mammals > Digestive system > Stomach > Rumen | place: Canada: Alberta... | reverse complement strand
AATCCCCATCCCCAATCCCCATGAAATAATAATTTTAATAAGAAAAACATTTAAATATATAAATAAAAAAGATTTAAAAATAAGAAATTTTAGAAGAAAATTTAAATAAAATATATTATTTATATATTAATCCAAAGAAATCAAAGAATGAATTATTCTAAAAATATAAATATAATTTAATTAGAAAACTGCTCAAAAAATATTTAAAAATTTAAAAAAAAAACAAAAAAATTAATTTTTAATTTTCAATTAAAAAAATTCAAAAAAAAAAATTTTCCTATATCATAAATGCTAACTCCGAATTTTTTTGTCCATTCCCAAAATAACAACTTCCATAAATATTAGAATTAGACTGATGAACAGCATAATAACCAGGCCATAATAAACTTCTAACATTACTAATCTTCCTAGTAGAATCCAACTGTACACTCCAACTTCCTTTAACAACATCAGTAGTAATATCATCCAAAATATCATATTTAAAGCAAGCATCATCACTTTCAGAATATTCTAATTTTTCCTTAGTAACAATTGGTCTAAAATGAAGATATTTTTCTTTTTTTCTCAAATCTTCTTCTTTTAAACCTTTAAAAGCTTTATTAAATCTTAATTCATGTTCAGGAAGTAATTTAACAGAACCTTCAGGAACAATACTAGTATCAGTATCTATTTGTCTAACTATATAAGATAATTTTAATTCTTCTGTAAAATTTTCTTTTGGTTCTTCTTTCTTTGGTGCATTCTCATCTACACTTATATCAGGATCTAAATTCTTATTTTCCTCCTCTTCACCTTCTGCTGGAGCTTCTTCACCTTCTTCTCCTTCTGGGTTTTCTTCTTTATATTTTTTGATTATTAATTTAGGATCTCCTTTTAATGGACGAGAGTAATTATCTAGAAAATCACCATCGTGATATGGGAATGTTTCTGGTAAGTCTTCAAAAGTAAATGTCTTTTGGGAACAGTAGTAAAATTTTTTTTTTGGGAAGGCATATCTATGAAAGTCTATTCCTACTGCAATGAAATAATCTGATTCTTCTCCAAAGATTTTTCCCCAGAAAAATAATTCTTGATCTTTTGTACGATTGTGAAGCTCATTTAATGCTATTTTGATTTTTGTTCTATTTTTTATTAGGTTTTTTAAAGTTAAATATTGGAGTATTTTTACTTTTCTTCTATGTTTAGGGTCACACCATTGAATTGAGATATTAAATTTAGGATTTTGTCGAAGTTCTCATGGACTTTCATTTTATTATTTTTATATTTTTTTTATGTTTTATTTGTTTAGCAGTTATTTTTAATTAAATATTTATATTTTTTTTATATTTTGTTTTTTTATAAAAGTTTTATTAATTTTGTTTGAGATGAAATTTAACATTTTAATTTTATATAATTAATAATAAAATAAAAGAAAAGAAAGAAATATCTAAATGAAATTTTAAAAACTAACTCTCTAAAATTTTTTTCACTGATTTCCACTACTCTTAGGTATTTCAATAGAATTCAATTTATTCTTCCTATAAACTTTCACTCTATAAAAATAATTAAATAAAAATAAATAAACTTACATATGAGGAGCATTAGGATCAACAACATCAGTCTTATATTCTTCTCCAGGTCCATTCATATTATCAGCACTTAAATTAGCATTAATATTATTTTGTTCTTCAACTCCCTTATGTGAATGAATAGAAGGAAGTACTTTACTATTATTCATTCCTTTCCCAGGAGAAACTTTCCTTTCACCATCACTTTCATAATTATCAATATCAAGATTTGAATTTTTAACATCTAAATTTAACATATTTAACATTCTACTAAATCCATTACCAATACGATATGCTTTATCACTTGGTTCTCTCATTGGGTATTTATTCCAAGCCATATATTCACCTTTATCTTTCAGTTCTCCAATATAAGCTTCACATGAAGCACAAGTAAAACCACCTATTGGCTTTTTAGCAAGTAACCAATTATCTCCTTTTTCCATTCTTTTAATATAAACATCAACAATGTGTTTAATTTGAGCATCTAAATATTTTATACTTTTTGATGTATCAACTTTATCTGCAAATCTCCTATTACAATAAAGTTTTAATTCTTCTAATTTTGAATTTATTAATGTTTCAAAGTTTCTCATATCTTCTTCAGATGCTTTTGTTTTTAAAATTTCTGATAAATCTCTTATTAATTTTCTCAAATCATCTAATTCACCTTTTATTCTATTTTGTTCTTTTTGATATGCTTTTAAGAAATCATTAAATGATGCGACTTCTAAATATTTTGTTTGATCGAATATTGTACCTTGAGCACCAGGAATACCACTTTCTCCTGCATTGGCTTTCATTGTTATTACAGTTGCATTTAATGCTTCTATTTTTTTTAAAAGGAAATTTAAATCATTTGTATTTTTATTTACTTCATCAGCTAATCTATCATTGGAATCTTTTACATTATTTAATATTGCTGCTTGGATATTTACTTTATCATTTAAATCATAAAAATCTTTTTGATTTGCTTTTGAATTTAATTCATTTTGTAATCTTGTTATATCATCTCTTAATTCTTCAATATTGAAACTTTGTACAATAGCTTTTAAATTCTTTTCTAAATCATTTACTCTTTGAGATAAATCTTTTAATAATTTCATTTCAGTATCTGAAATTCCTGTATTTTGAATTGTATTACCTAAATCTTTTTGCTCTTCATCTCCTGTACTTCCCATATTATTTAATCTCAATTTTAAATTCTCAATTTGTCTATTTAATCCATTTCTATCATCATCATTTTTTTTTAGCATTTTCTTATAATTTTCATTTAATTTATTTTCTAAATCATTTACTTTATTAGCATTTTCATCATTTGCATTTTGAATAGCTTCTGCTAATTCTTTCATCATATCTTTTAAACTTTGGAATGAATGTTGACTTACATCAAATTGATTTTTCATATTTTGCATATCATTTTTAAATTTATAAATATCTTCATTTAATTTTTTAATTTTTTCATCAACAGTATCAAATTTTTTAAAAACTTTTTGTTCCAAATTCATAATAAGAACTTTAGATAAATCAATATTTCCTCCTTCGACTTTAGCATCTTTAAATAAATCATAAATATTAAAATCATTACATTTAATAGCTAAATCTTCAAGTTGTTTTTTCATATCTTCATTTTTTAATCTCATATCTTCAAATTTATCTTCTAAACTTTTCAAACCAATTTTTTGAAGTTCAATATCTTCTCCACTTCCTGATGATCCTCCAGTGAATGAAGTAAATTTATTTAATTCCATTTTTTTCATTTTTTGTTCAAGATCATCTAATCTTTTAATTATTTCACTATCATCAAAATTATTATAATAATCAATATCTCCATTTTCATTTTCATCTTCATTTTCTTTTTTATCAGTTACATCTTCATCTTTTTTATTTTCTTTTGAATCTGAAACTTTACTTTTTTTTGATATTTCATTTCCTTCTGATTCTTTATTTAAAGAAGTGTCTACATGATCTTTTGATTTTGCCATATCTATGTGTCTTATTCTTTTTTCATTTATTATTGTTTTGTTTATTATTTCTGTATTTTTTTGTCCTTGCTCTTCTAAATTTTTTACTTTTTCTGCAAGTGTGTCTTGGTTTTTTAAAACTGCTGTTAAAAGACCTTTTAAATTTTCAAATGAGTATGATAAGTTAAATAAAGCATTTAAGTCTATGTCGGTTTTTTCTAATTTCCATTCTATTGACATTTTTTATTTTATGTTATTTATTTTTATTATATTTGTATTTTATATATATTTATTTATTTTTGATTTTACATTTTTTTAATATATATTAAAAATTTCATATTATATTTCATAATATAATTATTATAATTATTTAAATTAGTTCATATTTTTATCATGAATTCTATTTTCATAAAATGTAATATTTTAAACATTTATATTTTTTTATACGATTTATCAATAATTTATTGAATAAATTCTGATTTTTATCAATTTTCAATTATATTTATTAATAGTTAATATTTTAAATTATAATATAAAAGTATTCTAACCTTATAAATAATTATATAAAAGATTTTTATATCTTTATTTAAATCGCTTAATATATATATTAATAGATAAAATGAAAATTCTTGAATATATTATAAAATTATCTTATTTCTTTTCAAATATTTTATCATTAAATATTACAAAAGAAACAATCAAAAATTTTAAAAATTATTCAAATTATGGAAGAAAAGATTCACTAATTAAAAATTTAATTTCAATAGTTTCTAATGAAAAAAAATTAAAAGAAGATGAAAAAAAAATAAACAATATTAATAGAATATTAAATACTCAAGAATTAAAAAATTTAGGATTCATTTCTTTTTCCCAATCAAATATAAATCAATTAAATAATGTATACAAATTAATTTTCTCAAAATTAATGAAGACTAAAAGTGAATATATTATTTATCCTTATAAATTTAATTATGAAAAAAATTCAAAAACTTTTTATGTTGATTATGGAGGAGTTTTTACTTTAAATCAATTATATTTTTCAGATAAATTTGATTATATTAGAGATATTTCATCAGTAAATATTTCTTTAGCACAAGCTTTATATGATATTAATATTGCAGTGATAACATTTCAAAATCAAGAAATTGAAGTATTTTATGAATCAAAAAAATATTGTGATTTTTATAAAAATTTAAGTAAAACTTGTTTAAATGGAATAAGTAATTTTGAAAAAAATATCAATAATTATCAAACAATAGGTACAATGGTTTTAGTAAATTTAATAGATTTAAATAATCCATCAATAGTAAAATCAAATATAAATCAATTTGATTTATTAATAATTCCTGATTATTTACCTGAATATGAATTAATAATAAAAAATCAATTAACTGAAGAAGTAAAAAGTCAAATTGAATTATTTATTAAAAATGGAGGTCATATTTTAACATCAGGTTTATCTGGTTATTTATTAGAAATTTTGGGAATTATAGAAAGTGGAACATATATGACTGATAAATTTTTAATTTCAAAAAATACAAATAATTTTGTTAATTTAAAAGGTTGTGAATCAACTCATAATAAACTTCCAAGTGATAGCGATAATAATTATCTTCTTCAATTTTTATGTTTAGGAGCTCAACAAAAGTCATTTGTGAATAAGATTTATTCAATGAATAATATATTACAATTTGAAACTTTACTTTATATTGATAAAGAAACTGGAAATTTAAAATATCAAACATTGGATAAAACAGAAATAGATTTAAATGAAGATGATAATAATTTTCCTTTTATTTTAGTGAAAAATGGGTTTAAAAATGGTAAAATTTGGATAGTAAATGGTCAACCTTTAAATAATTTTGATTATTCATCAATTATAACTAATATTATTTTTTATTCAATGACAAGAAATATAATATATGATTTTTATACTGATTATAAAGGTTTAAAAAATGAAAATAAAGCAATTCCAGAAAATGAAGAAGGACTTCTTATAAAAGCACATTATAATATATATAATTTTTTTAAATCTACAATATCAAACGTTGTAGTTAATTTATTTTTACCTTATGGGGTTGGATTTAGGACATTTCCCTCTGAATGTATAATTGTAACAGAATCTAACAATGAACCAATAAATTCAATGAATACATATGAATATTTAAAATGTTCAAAAGATATAATTAATCAATTTGAAAATTTAGAATTAACTATAAAAATAGAAATTCTAAATAAAAATGTAACACAAAATTCGAGAACATTTTCTTTAATATATACAAGGTTAAAATATCACGATGACATAATTAATAAAAATATAGTATATAATACAGGTGAAATTATAATTAAATCATCACCATTAACAATATTAAAAGGACAATATTATATTAATCCAACTTCAAATTATCAAATTTCTGGAGAAGGTATATTTTTAGATAATTATTTAAATATTGAACATATAAATGGACCAGATATTCAAAATGTAAATTTTATTACTATTATTCCTTTAATTTCTCCTCTTTTAGATAATTTTGATTTAGGAAAAATAATTAATAAAATTGAAATTTATGATAATTATTATACTAATCATAATTATAAATTTCCCTTTAATGAAAATGGAATAGATTATGATTATATTGATTATGCAGAATTATCAGGGAAAGATATTATTAATGTTATTGATTGGGATACTCCTGTTAAAATTTCTAAAGTAATGAGAAATGATATTGATTTAGATGAAAATCATAATATTTATTCTCCTCATAATAGAATTCCAGTTGAAGAAATGGATATTTTAGGAAGTAATATTATTAAAATGACAAATTCAGATGAATTATTAAAAGAAGTTTTTTATAATGATGATTTTGATATAATTGATGAAAGTTTTAATTTAAGAGAATTAGTATTTATTGATGTATCAAAAGAAAAAGGTGCTGAAATACAATATAATGGTGATTTATCAAAATGTAAAACTGGAAAAGATGAAATTAGAAATGCTTGTAAATATGATTTTGTATGGATGAGAAATGACTTATTTTTTTATGACAATTCTGAATATCTTAATCCAAAAGGAATAAAGAAAAAAATTTTATTAACAATTGATAAATATGCAAATGAAAATATATTAATCAATTCTAAATCCCCTATCATTAAAGAAGGTAGTTTTGATTCAAATTCAAATGATAAATTAATTCCAAATGAATATGAAAATGTCCTATTAAATAATGTTGAATTTGAATTATATAATTTGTCAAATAATGAGGGTAAAAAAAAATTAGAAGATACTTTTAAAGGAAATATTAATTTTACACATTATATTATTCCAGTAAATGATAAAAATTTAAAAAGTGCAAATAGTATTTATAATTTTGAAATGGAAGAAGGAAGTAATATAAGAGGTTATAACAAGGTATATCCTGATTTAAAATTTATTGATGGTTATTTAATAAAATTAAGATGGTTACCAAAAAATCCAAAAACAGGAGGAAAAATAATAATTGAACTCCCAGAAAATGTACAATTTAAAGATGATCCAATTGATAATGAATATATTACAATTAGTGCTGATAATATTGTATTTTTTAATACTACATTTAATGATAATCAAATAATATTATATTATAGAAAAGGCTTTTTTTCAAATGATCAAAGTGAAAAACCATTTTTATGTGAAGTATATTTAGAAAATATAATTTTAGAACCAAATTATTCGAATTTTACTGTAAATATTCAAACAAAATCAATAATTAGAGATATAAGTGAATTAAATATGGAAAGTTATGAAGATGAAGAATATAAAGATATAATTGACAATATAGAATATATAAATTCTTCAATTGCAATATATAATTTCTTTTGGTCTTTCCCTGCATTATATATTAAAAATCAATTAAAAGACAATAAAAAAAATCAAATAAAAAAATATGAATTATTAATTCCTTATTCTAGATACGGAATATATATTCAAGAATTAATGACACATTCAACAATATGGACACAAACTCAGTCACATCATATTAAAGATCCTGGTATCCAAAGTTCAAGTAAAGGATTTTCATTATTAACAAGTATTGGTATTTCTTATATACCTTATGGTGATTATCTTCCATATAAAATTAAATCACTTATTCCAGGTACAATTTCAACATCAAGAATTGAATGGGTTGATAATTGGTTAATAAATTGGATTCATCCTATTAATTCTTTATTATTTAATATTTCACCTAATAGAAATCCAAATTTTAATTTAATGATGAGCACTACTTTTGAAATTTTTTCTTGTGGTAAATCAGGTTGTAATACTCAAGAGAGATTATTAGTTTGGCCTTCTGATGAAACTGCTATTATAAGATTTTATGTTAAATTTGTAAATAAATTTTCAAAATATTTCACTCCTGTGATTTGTCAAAAAAATCAAATTTCTTATGAATTTTCAAATACTGAATTTGGAAGTGATAAACAATATAGTTTAGGTCATAATAATGTATATGGGCAATGTTATAATAATGAAAATTCATGTTTAAGTGGGAATAATGTAAATATAGAAAATATTGGTTATACAAAAATTTGTGATATAAATGATTTAGAAATGATTGATGAATGTATCAATGATTTAAAAAATAGAAATCCTTCATTATTATCTCACAAACCAAATGAAGATACTACAATTAATTGTAGTACAGAAACATATAATTATTCTCCTGATGTAGATAATTATTATCCAAAAGGATATATTAATGATAATAAAATGTGGGATTTAACAAAAACAAATTATGAAGATAACGATTATTTAAAAGGATTTCCTTGGCATATGGATAATAATTTACCAGGAATTGATATTTCTCCATCACAAAATCCAGAATCTCTAAAACCACATAATTTCTTGTCTTTTCCTATTTTTAAAGGATTAGGTTATGAAATAGAATATTCTAAAACTTTAGAATTGAAAAATAAATTTTCTGGTTATAAAGGATGGTGGTCAGATAATTTACAGAATAAAGATTCTACATTATTAGCTGGACAAGAAAAAGTTAATGAAATACCAATTGGAGATAGCTTATTAAAAGACTACAATTGGATTAATGGAAAAAAGTTGAATTCAGATATACAAAATAGATTGAAAAATATTTATGTTTGTTTATTTAATCAACATAGAGTTAAAGTAAAAGAAAATCAATTAATATATTCATATCCAAATAATGTATATCAAAATAATGTAATTCCAGTAATATATGATTTAGAAACAAATGATGAAAGATTAAATCAATATGTTTGTGCTGATAATCAATATACACCAAAAAAAATATCAGAATTTGAAAATAGACTATATACATCAACAGATAAAGATTGGCTTTATTTTTCATTAAATTTAAGAGGTGAAGCAAAAGAAAATTTAAATATATTAATGAAAATAATACCATATAATGATGAAAGATTATTTGAAGGAGAAACACTAATTTATAATGGTGGTAAATTTACTTATTGGAATCCATCAGAGAGTCCAAATTCATTTATTACAATTGAAAATGAACCAATTATAATTGATAGTTATAGAGTTGATTTAAAATTAACTTCAACTCCCATTCCAAGTAAATTTAAAACTTTTAATTCAGACTGTTTCCTAATTGAAGAAATTGAAGATCCTGCTGAAAATTTAAGAGAATATAAATTATATAATTATCAAAATAGTTATGGTTTTGGAGATAGTTCAATTTCAGTATTTACAGGAGGTATAAAAGGTACTTCTAGTAGAGTTGAACCAGGAGAAATAACATATGTGAAAATAACTTTTTTTAATAATGCAGGTTTTGATTGGAAATTAAAAAAAAATGCAATTGAATTTGAAACTGAAAAAAATATTGAAGAATATGAATTTATGAGTGATTACATTTCTGTAGTACCAAATCCTTTAAAATATAATTTTATTCAATTAATAATTCCAGATAAAATAAAAGATTATATTGAAATTACACCAAGTGATCATTTTAAAGATGAATCTAAAATTTTCTTATTATATAATATGATCAATGTTGTAAATATCAATGACGGTTTTCAAGCAAGTTATTATTATAAAATTAAAATCAATGAAAATTTCCCTTTTGATTATCAAGGAAGAATATGGAATATATCAGCAAAAATTGATGAGTCTTATTTTGATAAATTACCAGGATTAAATGATCCTTTTGGTGAAACATTTCATGATTATAAATTACAAATTCCAGATATTAAATTTGGTATACCTTATATGGATGGTGAATATAAAGGAAAAATATTTAATGTAATTCAAAAATCATCAAATTTCATATTTCAAATCAAATTATTAATTAATTATAGAATTGAAGAAATTTTATTAATAGATGATGAATATGTTACAGAATTCAAAAATGGTGATAAAATTCAAGATCAAGTTGATAAAGAAAAAAATGCTTTAGCAATTTGGGATAAGATAGAACTAATTAAAGACTCATTTAGAAAAATATATGATTTTGAATTAATAGAATGTGATACTCAATTCAATCTTTTGAATATTAGTTTATATAGATATATTCCTTATTTTCCAATTGAAAATTTAGGAAAACCTGATAAAAATAAAATTAATGTTTTAATAAAATTATTTGCAACTAATCTTGAAGCTGGGACAACAACAAGATTTATGTTTCCAACTCTTAATTATTTTGATGGAAGAAAATATAAGACAATTAATAATAATATAAAACATAATATTTGGGCAAGAGGACCAAAATTAAAAATAACTGAAAATCATATTTTAATAATTAATAATTCAATATCATATGGAGAAATAAAATATAATGATTTGTATAAAGAGGATACTGGAATAGTTAATATTAACATTACAATAGAAAATTCTGGTGGTGCATCTGCTGAAGAAGTTAATCTTACATTATTTATTCCTAAAGATATTATTATTGATGAGCAATTATTATCACAATTTAATATTATAAATGAAATATTTGAAGAAGATGATAAAAATATTCTTATAATAAGATCTAATTTAAATATTGGAACTTCAAAAAAAATTATACAACCTTTATATTTAAGATTTAATAAATTATTAATTGAAACTGTTAAAAAAACATTTATTAATAATGCTGAAATAATTTTTTTTCAATCAGAAATTCATATAGATTCAAATAATATCACATTCAATTTTTCATTTGATGTTAATTCAGATATTTCAGAAGGTGAAAGAACAAAAGTAAAATTAGAAATTAATTCTTTGAGAAATTTTAATGAGCCAAAATATAAAGTTAATGCAATAACAAAAATTTCAAATCAACATATTAATAAAAATCTTTTATATTATTTTTCTAGAAAAATTGGAGATAATAATTGGGAAAAAATAACGGATAAAATAAATTTAAATTTCATTGAGGATGAACCTTTAATTGATTTTCCAAATGATATGACAGAATATATAATATATTATAAAGTTGAAATTTTTTTAAATACAAATGGACCTGTTATTGCTGGTGATATTTTATCATTCAAAGCAAATAAAAATTATGTAGAAGAAAATGATGAAGTAGAAAATATAGAAAATAAAGGTAATGAAGAAAAAGAGGAAAATGGAGAAAAAGAAATTGATAAAGAAAATAAAAATACAAAAAATAATGAAAAACAAGAAGAAAATGTAAAAAAACCATTTTTTACTAAAAATATGATAATTCTTTTTATAATTGTTGGTTTAATAATATTAATAATTATTATCTTATTTTTTTTACGTTTGTTTAAAAATGAAGATGAAATAGGAGAAGAAATGATATTAAAAGATGATGAAGAAAAAATGACAATTAATAAATATAATAATAAAAATAAAATCATAAAAAAGAAAGGAAATAAAAGGAATAAAAAAGAATTAAAAAAGAATATTAATTTAATTTCTAATACATCAAGACCAATTTTTAATCATGAGGGAACAAGAATAAGTAAATTTGTAAAAAATCAAAACTTTGTTAAATCATAAAAAATTATAAAAAACTTTTTTAACTTAAATAATAAATTTTAAAATAGATAAAAAATATTAATAAATAATTAATTTGAAAATCAAAATTATACATTATAATTATATTTATATATATTGTTTCTTAAAATTTATTTAAATAATAGTTAAATATATTTTAATTCAATTTATCTAGAATCTAAAATATTTTTTATCAAATAGTTTGAAAATAAAACTTAAATGATTATTCCAAATTTAATTATACAATTAAGTTAATTTAATTTTTATTTTTCATTGAACTAAATTCTTAATTTTTACTATATTAAAGAAAGTAGTATTCTCAATTTAAATAAATTAAAACAAAGAAAGAGAATTTATAAAAAAAATAGCAATATATATATTTTAATTTGATTAATTAAATCAGGGAGAAAATTATAAAATATATTTTAATTAAATTTAATGAGATAGAATTATAATTGAATTGATGTTAAATGAAAAAATACAAAAATTACTTAATTGAAAACAAATTGGAATATCAAAACTTGAAATTTAATTAATTCATAATAAATAATAAAAATATATATTTCTAATATTATTATTTAATTAAAATCAATATTATGATTTAAAAAAACTTTTGATTATGATTAATATGAATTAATAAATGATAAAAATTAGTAATTAACAACTTTTTAAGTCTAAATAATAAAAAAAATAAATCAAAATTCATATAAAAAATTTGGACAAATAAATAACATTTATAAAATATTTGAGATAAAATAAAAATTTAATTAGTAATTATAATATTTATTATTATTAATATATTATAGATAAAATTCAAATCTAAATTTATTATATAATTAAAATATTATCTTTATCTTTAATTTTCTCAATAATATAATAATCAAATTCAAAAAAAATTTAAAATCCAAAATGAAAAAAAAAAATAAAAAAATAAAAAATACTTTTAAATAATAAATAAAAAATCACATTTAATGAGTAATAATCATTCAGATAAAGAATTATTAAACAAACTATTCTTTAATAAATATTTGACAGTAAAAAAACTAGGAGAAGGTTCTTTTGGAATGATATATAAAGCAAAATTCAAAGAAGAAGAATTCGCTTTAAAATTTGAGAATAGAAAACGAGGACAAAGTCTTCTTCAATCAGAAGCTTATATAATGAGTTATTTAAAAGGACGTAAGAATAAAAAAAATTAAATAAAAAAAATTTTAGCTGGAATACCTTTTGTAAAATCATTTGGTTATTCAGGTGATTATAATATTTTAGTAATGGAACTTTTAGGAAAATCATTAGAAGATATTTTTGAAGCTTCAAAAAATAAAAAATTCTCAGTTAAAACAACATGTATGTTAGGAATTCAAATGGTAATTATATTAAAATATATTCATGATAAAAATATTATACATCGAGATATTAAACCAGATAATTTTGTAACTGGAGTAAATGACAAAAAAAAAAATATTTATTTATTAGATTTCGGTTTAGCTAAAAAATACAGAAGTAGTAAAACATTACAACATCATCCAATGACTCAAAAAAAAAAATTAACAGGTACTGCAAGATATGCATCAATTAATGCTTTGAAAGGTTTAGAACAGAGTAGACGTGATGATTTAGAAGCAGTAGGTTATGTATTAGTATATTTTCTCCAAGGGAAATTACCTTGGCAAGGATTACCAGTTAAACCTAAAGAAGATAGATATGTTAAAATTATGGAAAAAAAAAGAGATACAACTCCTGAAGATTTATGCAAAGGTTTACCTAAAGAATTTCAAACTTATGTTGAATATACTAGAAATTTAGGTTATGAAGAAGATCCTGATTATGAAATGTTGAAAAATTTATTTATGACTATTATGGAAAGGGAAAATTATGATATGGATTATATTTATGATTGGAGTTCTCCTCTTGATGATGTTAAAAATATTAAAAATGATGATAATTCAGAAGTAGTGAAAGTAAATCAAAATGAGGAAGATGATAAAAATTTTCAAAAAAAAAAAGAATTTAATGATGAAACTGGGAAAAATAAACAAATTATGGTAGTTAATAATTATGTTAATCATGTTAATAATATTGTTATTAATAATCAAAATGGAACTGTTGAAAATAAAAATATATCTAAAAAAAAAATAAGTGGGTTTTCTAATCAAAATAATATTACTAATCATGCTAATACAATTAATGCTTCTCATAATTTATTAGAAGGAATGCCTTCTATTCAAGAACATGAAATGCAATCTAATATTAAAAATATTATCACTAATCAAAATTTATTTGATACTAATCATGAACATACTATTGAAACTAAAAATAAAGAATATAAATCTAATAAATGTTGTGATATTATTTGTAAAGAAAAAAATGAAAATGAAGATAAAAATGAAAATAATGAAGATAATGAAATAATAATTCAGTCTCAAAAAGAAACAACAAAATGTTGTTTTATTTTTTAATTTTTTTTTATTAAACTATTTATTTCTCTTTTTCTATGAATGAGTATATATTTTTATAAATGTAATATATAATAATAAAAATATATTTTTTCAAAAAATAAAAAAGAAAAAAATTAATTTATAAAAAAAAATGTTACTAAAAAATCAATCATCAAATCCAATAAACAATGATTCAAATTTTAATCGAAATCAAAATATAAAGCTTTATAAAAAATTAATAGAAGAAGAACATAAAAAAGATCCAAAATATAAAACAGAACTTTGTCAAAAATATATGGAAACTGGTGAATGTCCCTATGGTATTAAATGTAGATTTGCACATGGAAAAAATGAACTTATATCAAAAAATATAGGAATAAATTATAAAAAAAAACTTTGTAAAAGTTTTTCTAAATTTGGATTTTGTCCTTATGGTACTAGATGTAATTTTTTACATAATGAAAAAAAAGATTTTTATCTTCCTTATTATTATTATATTACTTTTATAGATTTTATTCATTTAAATTATAGACTTCCTGTTTTTATTAATTTTCAATTAGAAAATGATAATAAATGTATTAATAAAGATAAAATTCATAGTTCATCTACAAGTACTAATTCAAATATTGATGATAATGATGATTTTGTATATAAAAAATTTTTACATTGAAAATTAAGAAGTATTATTGGAGAAGTTATTTATTTATTGTTGTAAATTTTTATTGTCAATGAATATAAATTGAATAGTTATGAAGAGGTTTTAATATTTATTTATATTTTTTTTTCCATTTAAAAAATTTTCTTATTATGTTAAAATATTTGATTAAACATTAAAATTAAATTGAAAGATATAATAAAGTTTATTAATTATTTTTTAATTATAACAAATTATTCATTTATATTTTTTTATTTTTGTATAATTTATATTATAAACAAATAATCAAATAATATAAAATTTTAATGAAAATAAAAGATGTCCTTCAAAAGAAAATAGGTTATTTTCTAAGTGAAAAATATACAGATGTATTTTGTGAAATATTAAGAAATATAAAAGAAATAATGATAGAAGAACAAAATAATAAAAAATATGAAACAATTATTCAAAAATTTTTAAAAGAAAAAAAAGAAGAATCAATTCATGATAAAATAAATAAGTATATAACAAGTATAGAAAAAGCAATGTTAATAGATGAAACTTATTTAAATTATAAATTTTCAAAACTTGAAATGTCATATTTGAAACATAAAGCAAAATTAATAAGAAGAAAATGTAAATTATTAGCAATAGAATATAAAAAACCTTTATCAGTTTTAATAGAATTATATATAAGAAATTGTAAAAAAGAATTAAAAAATAGTATGTATGATCCAAATATTTTAAAAAAAGGAAGAAAAAAATCAAATGAAGAAGATGAAGAAGATGATGAATCTGAAAGTATAAATTTATTTATAGGTAAATTTGATTACAAAAAATTTTTAGAACAATTACAAGTTGTCAAAATGAAAAAAACTGGATTTGTACATGCTTTTATATTCCAAGATCCATATCATAATACTTATGAAAATAGTTTACAAACTTTTAAAGCTCCTTCAAAAGCTTATAGGAAAAAATTATTAAAAAGACAAAAATCACAAAATCAAAGAGAAAAAAATTTAGAAAAAATTTCAGAAGAAGTTAAAAGTGAAAATAAAAAAAATAAAAATATATCAAAGGAAAATTCACATATTGATAATAAGATTAAAACTCTTATTTCAAATACTTCAATAAGTAAATCAACAAAGAATAATAAAAAAAAGTTAAAATTATTATTAACTAATGAGGGAGAAAAAATAAATTCATATGAAAATAATAATTATACAAATTCATATATAAATACAAATTGTAATTCTAATAATTATTCTCATTCTAAAAGAAAAAAAACAAATCAAAGTATTATTTCAGAATCAAATTATCTTCCTAGAATTAATGCTTCTCATTATCCAAGGAAAGCTTATATAAATTTATTTAAAAATACTTCTTCTACAAATTTTTTCTTTTTAAATAATAAGGATTTATATTATTAAAATAGTTACATAATTATAATATTTTTTTCAAAAAAAATTTAAAAAGTGTTAATATATATAATTATATAAATATTGGGGTGAAAATAAATTATTTTTTTTTTGAATGTTTAAATATAATAAATGTGAGAGAAATTAAATATAATGAAAAAATTCAAATGATACATCAACAAAATTTTTTCCTTTATATGGATAATTTAGTTTCACATAAAACTATTTCAAAAATTGAAGCAATTGAAATGATTACAATTTATTATAGTTAATTTATCAATGATTTTTTCTGTTTAAGTTGGAAGCATAAAAAATATAAATATTTAGTTGTTTCAAAAAATATAATAATTAATGATATATTTCAAAATTCTTATAATGCTTATTATATAATATTATTTATTTTATTTATTATTCTGCTTGTTTTTACTGTTCTTTTTATTTATAATATGAAAATACTAGGAAAACAATTTTTTACTCTATTAATGATTTGAATTTAAATTATTTTCATAAAAATTCCTATTAAAGTAATTAATCAAACTAAAGGACTAAAAGATTGGATTGAAGATAAATATTAAATATTGATTAAGAATTATTAGTATCTCAAATATAAATTATATTTATATAATCATTAAATCTTTATTTGATTTATCTTTATTTATACAATTAAAATTATGGAATTTAGATTTATTTCATTAAATAAAGCAATATATTTAAAAATTAAAAATTTAATTATGATATTTTTTTGTAAGTATGAATACTCTAAAAAATTATTATTATTATTTATATTTAAACTTATGTAATTTAAAAATTTGTTTATAATCAAAATTATTGTATATATCTCTTTTTTTTTTTTTTTTTTAAATCATATTTAATTCTCATTGAATCATTAAAATTAATACTTGGTAAAGAATTTGAATTTCTTTTTCTTTCTTTTTTATTTCTTCCTTTTTTTTTATGTGTTACATCTTCAATATAAGGCAAGCTAATGTTCTTTTTTTTTTGTCTAAAAAATATATTATTATTTGAATTATCTATATTTGTTAATGCTTTATCAATAATATGAAAATTTCTTTTTTTTTGGAAAATTGAATCTACACTTGAATTTTTTATTAATTTTTTTTTCTTTTTTTTTGCTAAATTCAATGGTTGATATGCTAAAACATAATTATTATCTTTTTTAATTGTTTTATTTTTATTATAAAATGTATCATAAAATATAAATTTTATTATTTTAAATATTTTTGTATAAATAATTTGATTCAATAAATTTAATTCATTTTTTCTTAAAAAAAAATTATTAGGATTATAAATATAATTTTGATTAAATAAATATAAAGTTCTTATTTTAATTGGTGAAATCAATATTGAATTTATTTTTTTATTTTTATTTGTTTTATTTCTTTTTAATAAATTTTCTTTATAGAATTTTTCCTTTTTTTGAATTAATTTTTGTAATTTAATTGATTTTGCACAATCATTAATTATATTTTTTAAACTTGGAATAAGAATTATTGCTTCTTTATTCCCAGGTTCTTGTTGTATATCAATATTATATAAAAAATTAAAAAATAGTTGAAGATTATTTTTGATATCATTATTAATATTATACATTAGTTTTTATATAATTAGGAAAAAGTATAATGAAATTTTATTTTAAAAAATAATTAAAAATATATTCTAAATTTCAAATAATTTTTGATAATATTTACTTCAATTTTATATATTTAACTTTTTAAATTTAACTCTCTTCTATATTATATCTCTTATTACATTCATCATTACCTTCTTGAAATAATTTATATAATATTTCTCCATTATTTACTAAATAAGGAACAGTACCTGGTTGATTTAATTGTAATATTGGATTTTGAGAAGAAATAAATCTATATTTTTCTAATTTTTGCAGAACTAATCTTTTTTGGAATTTTTTATTATCAGATTGAGATTTTATATTTTTTTTTATTTTTATATCTTTTAACTCTTTTTTCACTAAATTTTTCGCTTCTTCAGAAGGCCATCTTTGTGGATATTGTTTCATAAAAAGAAGATCTTCTTTCCTTTTTTGTAAATAATCATTTAAATTTCCTTTAAATTCATCATTTCCATTTTCTTTTTCAGTCATATCTTTTTTATATCTTTCTTTTCTAATTTCTTCAAAAAATTTTTCTCTTTCTTCTATTTCTTTTTGTAACATTCTATGAATATAACTTCTTTCATTTGTATCCATAACATCTCTATGAAATTTTCTTAAATCAGGAACTTTTAATTGAGTATTAAAGTAAAATTTAGGAATATCATATATTCTAGAAGAATTTTTTGACCTACTTGTAAGATAACTATTTAAAAATTTATTTTCTTTAAAAGATTGATTTGGTGCAGTTTCTAAATGACTTGATTCAGACTTAATATTTGAATTATTATATATTCTAGATGAATTTACATTTTTTCCTGTATTTATTGTGTTTAATTTTGGGGAATTTATACTATCATCTAATGTAATTAATTTATGTGGATTATAAAATTCATCTTTTCTATTTATTTCATGTGATTGAGATAAGTTTTTCATTTTTTTATTTCTATATTTAATTAAAAAATTTGATAAAAAAATAAAAATGGGAAATAATTGGAAAAATAGTGAAAAATCAAAAGAAGATGTAGAAAATGATATATTAATTATAAATCAAATAACAAGAAATTATTTATTTATGAAAAAAACTAAATTATATATGTTTTTTAGTTTATTAAATGATAATTTTTTAACGAATTTATCAAAATCGAAAATAATTAAAAGTGAAATTTTTGATTTTAAAGATAATTTAATTTTTAAAAACAAAGATGTTTATTTAACTTTAAATGAATTTTATATTTTTTTTAATTGTTTAACAAATTCAACTCAATTATTTTATGGTGATTTTTTAAAATCTAAATTACAAAATAATAAAAAATCTTCAAAAGATATAGATGAAAATGATGATTTATGTCCTATATGTGAGGAAAATAAAGTTTGTATAATGCTTGATTGTTATCATTTTTTTTGTGAAAAATGTATTAAAACTTGGCTTTTTGATAAGAAAAATAATTGCCCTCTTTGTAGATATGAAATTAAAATAAATAAAGATAATAATGAAATATTAAAAAGTAAACAATGGGATGTTATTGATATTAATGATGAAAAAGATATGGAAAAAGATATTTCAGAAAGATTTTATTATTTATTAGATAGATTGTTTATGAAAAAAAAATAATTTTAATTATACAGATTCAATTTATTATCATTTTCTATACATATATTTTTATAAATTTAAGAATACTAAAAAATATTATTTTTTAAAAAGATAATATTTGATAAAACATTAATATCAAATAACTAAAACTCAAAAATTTAAATAATTCATATATAATAATAAATTAAAAAATGACGTTTATATATCTAACATTAATGATTTTTAATATATTAAATATGATAATATATTATAATCAACAATAAAAAATATTAATTAAGAATATAAAAAAGATAATACATAAAACAATCCCTTAACCTAATAATCTAAAATCATTATTAAAATGCTCAAAAAAAAAAAATTTTTTTTAAAAAAAAATAAGTAAATCAAAAAATAAAATAAAAAAATTATATAAAAAACAAAAATGGATAAAATGATTACCTTAGTATCATCAGATGGAGAAAAAATGCAAGTAACAGCAAAAGCTGCTCAAAGATCACAATTAGTAAAAGGAATAATAGAAGATTATCCAGATGATGCTGAAGTTCCATTAAATAACGTAAAAAGTAACATCTTAAAAAAAATTAAAGAATATCTTGATCATTATCAAGATTCAGATCCAAAAGAAATTGAAAGACCATTAGCAAGTCAAAATTATCAAGATTGTGTTGATAATTGGGATTTTGAATTTATTAATGTTGATTTAGATTTAATTTTTGAAATTATTTTAGCTTCTAATTATATGGATATTAAACCTTTACTTGAATTAGCTTCTTCTAAAGTTGCTTCTATTATTAAAGGAAAAACACCTGAAGAAATTAGAAAGACTTTTAATATTCAAAATGATTTTACCCCTGAAGAAGAACAACAAATTAGAGAAGAAAATCAATGGTGTTTGGATAATCTTTAGAAATGATTTTTAATTTAATATTTAATTTCAGGATTCAAAAATATTATTTTCAAAATAATATGAAATATTTTTTTAAATTATAATGTTTTTTTTAATTTTTTTTTTTTATTATTAATTCTAAAAAAAATTTTTATTATTATGAATTAATTTGTTTATATTTTCTATAAAATAAATAATAATTTATAAATGAAAAATATAGAGAAAAAAATTATAAAATTTATTAATTGATATTAACCAAATATAAAGTTAAATTATATTATTTAATGATAATAAAATATCGATTAATTGAAATGTTTATGATTTAAACATTTTTTATCACTTATATAATTTAAATTAAATTTAATAATTAATCTTTTCTTTTTTTGAGTTTATTTTTTTCACTTTTTTAATTAACTTTTAATTGTTTATATTTATTAATAATTAAAATAGTTATAATTGAACTAATTTTCTGTATAATAGGAATGAGATATAAATGAAAAACTAAATTTTAATGAAATATAAAAAAACTTTTTTTGAATTATAAAATGAAAAAATAATTTAAAATTTAATATTTTATTTGTATTTTGTAGATAATATACATTCTTTTATTTATTGAGGTATTTAAAAATGTTTGGGTCAAAAACATTAAATAATTTTGTTACCTTTTTAGCATAACTATTTTAATATATAATTGCATAAATAATATTTAATCAATTATAAGTTTTAATGGTAATGAAAGTAGAATTCAAAAACATAATTCAACATAATGAAAAAAGTTTTCCTTATAAATCTTATAATCTTTTCCAATTTAATTTATTAGATGAAGATGATAAAATCTCATCTATTCCTTTATTATTTTCAGTACGATATTCAGTAATTTATTCATTTCATTTATCTTTAAAAAACAAATATAATTTAAAATTAAGTCAATTACCGGATTTTCCAAAAAAACTTTTTTTCAATACAGAAAAAGCATTAATTGAGCGTGCAAAAAATTTAGAAAAATATTTTAATAAATTATTAATATCAAATAATACCTATATTGTAAATGAAGTTGAAAATTTTATTAATTCAAAAATTGAGAAAAGAAATAATATTGAATCTACTAGTAGAAAATCTACAACAGACACTGAAGAAAATTCATCTTTAAATAATTCATTTAATGAAGATATTAATTTTAATGTAGAAAATAATGATTTTATTGATAAATTATTAAATGATTTACATTTTAATGATTCAAATATTTCTTTCATTATTGAAAATTTTTTTAAGAATAATAAAAATTTATTTAATGGTTGTAATAAAATATCTTGTGAACAAATATATAAATTATTTTATGGTGAAAATGGTGTAAATGGTTTAATTTATTATATAGGTAATTGTATAAATAATAATAATAATTATGGAAGTATTTCTTGTTTAAATTTTATTAATCATTTAATTAATCCTCAATTCAATATTAATTTTAAACTTTATCGTTATATATTACAATTAATTACAAGATATAAATTAAAAGATTTTCAATTTGATAAATTGTTAATTTTAAATCATCCTATAATTATTGAAAATTCTTTTGGAATTATTTCTTGTATTTTAGAAAAGGAAGAAAATAAATTTGAAGATTTTTTCAAAAATAGTGATTACATCCCTTTTTTATATAATTATAAGAAATGGTTAGAAAAACGCATTTAAGAACTCGTTTATTGTATATGGTTCTTAATTGATTTAAGAAAATTTATAATAGTATAAATATTGAATTTATAAATATAATTTTTTAATCATTAGTTAAAAAATTATTAAAAAATATATTCAATAATATATTATTATATTGAATAAATAATATTATTTTAAATATTTGATTGTTATATTAAACAATCAAATAATTAATTATATATTATTATCAATTATTCATATAAATTTTTATTTATTAAAAACTTATTTTTTTTAAAAACTATTTTTTAATGTTTTAAAAATATTAATAATCTTCTTTGAAAATTATTTAATTAATTAAAACTCTTTATATTTACATTAATTATTTATTTTACAGTTGGGCTTCCGTGGCGCAGTAGGTAGCGCGTTAGTCTCATAATCTAAAGGTCACGAGTTCAAACCTCGTCGGGAGCAGCCCAAAAATTTTTTTATGATCCAATTAATTGGATATTTAACAAAAAATTGTTTATTAAATAAAAGATTTTTTTAGTGTTAAATCAATTATATTAATATTTGGTTATTTCCATAAATCTAGATTATTTTCTGGATTACCTGCATTTATAAATTAAAAATCATGGATTGATAAAATAGGTAATATAATGATAACTAATATTAAAAAATTATTAAAATTACAAATAAGAACTAATAATAATAAATTAAAAATAGCATTAGGATTACTTGATTTAAATTCTTATTTCATATGTTAAAAGAAAAATATGAATATATAATGAATGAAAAATTAACAATATATAATAAAGTTATAAAAGAAATATTAAATATTAATGATATACCATCAAAAGTTTATTGTAAACGATTTATTACTCAAAAATTAAAATATTTAGGAGAAAAAGAAGGAATATAATTAAGATAATAGATTAAAAAATAGAATATATTAATGGTATGTTGATAGTGATTTCTTTTTACTTAAAATTTATGTATCACAGAGGATTTTTTAGAGAAGATATATTTGAAAAAAATGTATTGTGTAAAAAAGAAAATAATGGTATTAAACATGTAAATAAAAGAAATATTCATTATTTAAAAATATTCTAAATCTATGATTATTTATCAATATTATTTATTTAAAATAAAGTACTATTTCAATCTATTGAAATAATTTTTCAAATAATAAAATAATTATTAAAATTTAATATTTAATAAAAGAATGAATTATGCAATGAATGATAATATTTCATATGAAAAAATATATGATTATATTTAAATCATATCAGATAAAAATTAATTCAAAAAAAAAATTAATAGGAAAATTGTGAAATAAATATTATCTATTTTTTTGAAATTAATATTTGATTTAAGTAATTTTTAATTCCACTGTTGATTTAAAAATTTTAGAATTTATTTTAATTAATTTATAATTAATTTATTTATTTATAATTTATTTTGAATGTCAAATAATCATGAATGGAAAAAGAAAAAAGGAGTGAAATTATTTGCAATGTTTTTTTTATCTAAACTAAGAGAATATGAAGAAGTAGAATTACAAAAAAAATTTTTATTAGGAGATTACGATTATAACGAAGTCCTAATAAGAGAATCATCAAAACCAATATATAAGAAAAAATTAACATTTGAATCATTAACTAAAAAAAAAAAAAGTGAAATAATGCTATTTTCATGTGAGAATTCAAATGAAAGAAATGTAAATTTAATATATTTAACATTACTTAAATTCAATGGATTAATAAAATACATGAATTTCCAAGATTTATTAAATGATGATATAAGAAAAATTTCATGTTATATAAAACATAAATATATGTCAAAAGGACAATATCTTTTTAGACAATTTGATAAAAGTGATGCAATGTATGGTGTAATTACAGGAAAAGTTGGAATTAGATTAGTTTCTCCTATTGATTATACTAAAAAATTCCATTCTTTAATTTCAAAAGGAGATTTTGATACAGATGAAAGTTTACAAAATATTCCTGAAGAATATTTTATGTCTGATTTAGAAGAAGAAAATGAAGATTCTGATGATAAAGAATATCAACCTGAAATTGATGATGATGATTCAATTGATGAAAAAAGTAATATTTTAAAAGAATATATTAGTAAAAGATTAGAAATTAATGAAAAGGAAAATGATGAAAATAGAAATGAAATAATTAATAAAATGAAAGAACAAGATGACAAAATTTTAAAAACAATAACAGAAATATCAAAAGATATTGATTTGACAAATAATAATACTGATAGCTCATCACATACAAAAAAAACTAAAAAAAAAATGTCAACTGAAGATTATTTAGATACAATAATTGATTATGCAATATCATTAGAAGAGAAAAAAAAGACAAAAAAATCAATTGATAATGAAATATTACATTTATTTAAAAAAAAAAATAAAAACAAAATAAAAAATCAATTTAAAGAACTCAATAAGAAAAAAAGTTCAAAAATAATAAAAGCAATTCAAAAACATCAAGCTCCAGATAATAATATGTCAAATGATGAATTATCACAATTTATTCTTGATTTTGAAATTGAAAGAGCCTTATTATCAGAAGGAATGTGTTTTGGTGAATGGGGAATATTATATAACATACCAAGAACAACTTCAATTTATTGTAATACAGATACTAATTTATTTTATTTAAATAAAAAATACTTTGATAGAATTCTTGCAAAAAAATTTACAGAAAGTGATATGAAAAAAATTAAATTTATTTTATCAACTATTCCATCTTTGAAAAAAGATTATAAAATGGGGAAAATGTTAACAAAAATTCTTCCTCTTTTTTGTGAAAGAGGAGATATTATTTATACTCCTTTTGATAAGGCAGAGACAATGTATATTGTTTATAAAGGAGAATGTGCTTTTTATAAATTAAAAACAAATATTAAAGAAAAAGAGGATATTAATATTGAAAAAATGCAAATGATAAATAGATTATATAAAGGAGGAATTGGAGGTTTAGAAGCTTGTATTAAAGGAATGAAGTATAAATTTTGTTTAGTTGTTACTACTCCTATGACTATTATTTATAAGGTTGAAGTTAATTTTATGTTACAAATGTATAAAACTTTTAGAGAAGATATTTTACCTTTGTATAATGAACAAAAAAAATTATTTGATAATTTAATTAGGAATTATGATGAGGTTACTAATAATCAATCTTTGAAGAATGTTATTCTTAAAGAAAAACAAAAAAAATTTAATGAAGAATTACATCAAGAAGTTTTAAGACCAGCAAGTTCATCTTTAAAAAATTATCAAGTTAATGTTAATTTGAAACATATTTATAATAAATTGAATAATAAAAGACATAAAAAATCTTTAATTTCTTTTAATTATTCTTCTAATCTTCCTATTATTGCTAATAATAATTATAAAACAATTTCAAATGAAATTATTAAAGAATATAATAATATTGAAAATTTTTTTTTAACATCTAACATAAAACAATCTTCCTTTAATATTAGAACAAAAAAATTAAAACCTTCAATTAAAACAAAATTATTTACAACTGAATTTAATATTGAAACACAAAATGATGAAGATAAAAAAAATTCTAATACTTTGGAAAATGAAAGTCAAAATTTATATAATAAAAGATTGAAAAAATTGAAAAATAATAGTTTATTTTCTAGAAATATAAAAAATAAAAGTATTGAAAATTCAATATTAAAGGAAATTAGTTCTTTTAATTCATCAGATAAATCTGGTATAAAATATTTTAAATCAGGGAAATATGATCTTCCATATTTAGTCTTCAATTAATATAAATAATTTGTATCTTTTTAATATTCATTTTGTATTATAATATTTATATATTTAATAAGTTTAAAATGTGAAATTATTATTAAATTGGTTTATTATATATAAATGAAAATTAAATATATTTTCTAATATTAAAATACATTCAACAAAAAAGTTATATATTAAAAAATATTTAATTAAGACTTACAAAATTAATAGATAATTGTTTTGAAATTAATCATGATTATATTACATTCATATTTTATATGAAAGTAATATTGCATTAGCTTTATTATGAAAAATAAAATAATTTATTCTATTTCTTCCATTTTATTAATGGAAAAAAAAATTAAAAAAATGATAAATAAAATAATAAAAAATTTTATCTATTATTTTAATTCTTTAAAATTATAATTTATTTCATTATTTTCTTAAATAATCAAAATTTTTAATTTATTATTTATTGAATATTATATAGATTAAAATAAT
>Ga0256407_10003837_pt1 | contig 26016 bp, 24 predicted proteins | sample RumenRJG_04DNA_FD_193489 | JGI IMG/M metagenome (GOLD analysis project Ga0256407, IMG submission 193489) | Bovine rumen microbial communities from Lethbridge, Alberta, Canada - RJG_04 | ecosystem: Host-associated > Mammals > Digestive system > Stomach > Rumen | place: Canada: Alberta... | reverse complement strand
TCATGTAAGGCAGAAACTTCTGGATATTTTTTCCACTGATTACATTTTATTTGCAAAAGCCAGGGGCGAGAATAAGATGATGCTTTTTACAAAGCACGGACTAAGAAATGTCCTTCTTCCTGCAATTACAATTCAATTCGCTTCTTTGGGAGAGATATTCGGCGGTTCGACGCTGGTAGAAAAAGTCTTTTCGTATCCGGGACTAGGAAGCGCAATCGTTACGGCAGGAATCAAGGGCGATATCCCGCTTCTTTTGGGAATAAGCTTGTGCAGTTCGGTTTTCGTCTTTGCAGGAAATTTTATTGCGGACATTCTCTGCTATTTTATTGACCCTAGAATCAGTCGTGGAGGCCTTTATGCAATTTAAGGGTGCTGTCTTGGAATTTTTCAAAAAAATGAGGGAGAACAGAAGGTTTTCGACACTGGTGCTTTTGATTTCTTCGCTTTCCCTTTTGTTCGTCCTGCTGCTTGTTGGAATTCTTCTTCCTCCAGGCACGGTTGATATAAATCTTTCTGATATTAAGCAGGCTCCTTCTGCAAGGCATATTTTTGGAACAGACTGGCTTGGCCGGGACATGCTTTGCCGGACACTGAAAGGTCTTTCTGTGAGCATGGAAGTAGGAATCATTACGGCCCTTTCCAGCTGTGTAATTGCGGTTATTCTTGGTGCGACGGCGGCTTATTTTGGCGGAAAGGTTGATGCTGTAATCAAATGGCTTACAGATGTAACAATGGGAATGCCTATGACCATATTTTTGATAATGATTTCCGTGCTTGTCGGCAAAGGAAAAAAGGGAATCATTCTTGGAGTCGTGCTCACTCACTGGGTTCATCTTGCCCGAATAATCAGAATTGAAGTAATGCAGATAAGAAATCGTCAGTATATTTCCCTGTCGCGCTCTTTTGGAAAAAGCGGCCTTTACATCATGAAAAATCACATTCTTCCGGCAATTCTTCCGCAGTTTATCGTCGGCGTTGTGCTTTTATTTCCTCACGCGATTTTACATGAGGCGGCAATAACCTTTCTGGGCTTTGGAATTCCGCCGGATCAGCCGGCAATCGGAATCATTCTTTCAGAGGCAATGGGCTATCTTAACACGGGAATGTGGTGGCTTGCGGTTTTTCCGGGAATTGTTCTGGTCTGCATCGTAAGGATTTTTGACAAACTGGGAGAAAGGCTCAACTACATGCTTAATCCTGCAACCGGTCAGCAATAAAATTGCAAAATGGAGTTGTTATGAATGTAAATAAAGGAAAGACTCTTCTTGAAGTTGAAAATCTCAGTGTTTCGTTTACGCAGTATAATGGTGGAAGTACGCGCAGAAACATCGAAGTGATTCATGATATTTCTATTTCCGTAAAAAGCGGAGAAATTCTTGCGGTAATTGGAGCCAGCGGTTCTGGGAAAAGTCTTCTCGCACACGGAATTATGGGAATCCTTCCAGTAAATGCAAAAATTGGCGGAACCATAAAATTTGACGGTGAAGTCTTGGATGAAAAAAGAAAGGAAGAACTTCGGGGCAGGGAAATTGCTCTGATTCCTCAGTCCGTGAGCTATCTTGATCCGCTTATGAACGTTAAGAATCAGATTGCAAGTCCTCTGGAAAAACAAAGCCGCAAGGAAAAGCAGGATTTTGTTTCGAAGCTTCTGAAAAAATTCCAGCTCAGCAAGAAAGTTTCGGAACTGTATCCGTTTGAGCTTTCCGGGGGAATGGCGCGCCGGGTTCTTATAAGCACGGCGATTACAAGTGGTGCAAGGCTTATCATTGCCGACGAGCCGACGCCAGGAATGCACGAATCCGTAGTTGAAGAAACTTTGAAATCATTTAAGTCCATGGCAGAAAATGGTGCGGGCATTCTTATGATTACCCATGACATTGACCTTGCCTTTACAATCGCAGACCGGGTTGCGGTTTTCTGTGACGGCCGGGTCGTTAGCATTGAAAAAGCAGAAAATTTCGTCTCACATCCTGAGCGGCTTAATTCAGCATACAGCAGGGCACTCTGGCATGCACTTCCGCAAAATGGATTTTATGTTGAAAAAGGCAAAACTTATGATGCATCAATTTCTGATTCAGAGGAAACTCTTCGGGCTATAGGATATAACAGGGAGGCGGTCTGATGTCTCTGGAATTAAGGAATTGCTTTTTCAGATATAAAGGAAATTCTGATTATCTCATAAAAGATTTTTCTCTTTCAATTGAAAAAGGTGAGGTTGTCGGACTTATCGGACCGAGCGGCTACGGAAAAAGCACGATTGGAAAGATTCTTGCCGGTCAGATAAAAAGCGAAAAAGGCCAAGTTCTCCTGGATGGAAAAAAACTTCCAGAAAAGTGTTACTGCCCTGTACAGCTGATTTATCAGCATCCAGAACTTGCAGTAAATCCGAAATGGAAGATGCAGCGAACTTTGGAGGAAGTTGGCGAAATTGACCGCGGGCTTTGCCGTGAACTTGGAATCAAGGATATTTTTCTTGACCGCTGGCCTCAGGAGCTTTCTGGCGGAGAACTTCAGCGTTTCAATGTTTACAGAGCCTTGCGAGGCGAAACCCGCTATCTTATCGCAGATGAAATCAGCACGATGCTGGATGTAATTACTCAGGCACAAATCTGGAATGTGATTTTGGATTATGCGAGGGAGCGAAACATCGGGCTTTTGGCAATAACTCATAATAAAAGCCTTGCGGATGCAGTCTGTACCAGAAAAATAATTGTTGCATAAAAAAAATGGGGCTGTCCGATTGAACAGCCCCTTTGTTGTTTTGGTTCTACGCGGCTCAGGCATAGCCTTCGCCGAGACTCGCCTAAAAACTTGCCTCGCAAGTTTTTTCGCCTTCGGCGAACGGCTCCCTACATCAATTCTTCAATGTCGATTTCACCGGCTACGCATGGAACTGCAATCTGCCAGTTTTCGAGAACCTGCGGGTGGATTTCGCCGAAGATTCCGACCTGCTTTCCGTTTACGATTACGGCTGCCTGACGGCCTGGGATGAAGCGCGGATCGTTTGCTTCTTTGACTTCGTACTTGTGGTCAAGGAAGTAAATGAGTGAAGCAACTTCGCTTGCAAGGTCGTTGAAGTTTGCGTTGTTTGCTGCAGTCATGAATCCAAGTGACTGAATTGTCTTTGTTCCTGTGTTTTCGCTTTCGTCGAGGAAGGCAACTTTACCAATCTCGAAGATTTTGTGCGGGAAGATTGCGTTTGCGGCTGCACTTTCTGCACGGAGAAGAGAAGCGATGATTGACGGGCGGACGAACTGATAGTTTTCGCTCATCGGGTTGAGGATTTCAATTACTTTGTCAGCGCTGATGTTCATGCGGTCGATGTAGTCGCGCTTACTTCCGAGGTAGTTGAAAATCATCTCCTGATAGCCCAAGCCAACCATGATTTCCTTAGTCTTTCGGCTGAACAATGTAACGTCAGAAAGCTTACCGATTGTGAAGTCGTTCGGCTTCTGCGGCTTGAAGTAGTCCAGGCTCATTCCGATCATTACGTCTTCAATAACGTCAACTTCGTGGAGGAAGTCGTTGCGGTATGGAGCCGGATTAACTGTAAATTCAACGTCAGTTTTGTTTGCGGCGCAGTATTTTGCAGTTTTTTCGTTTACAGCAATGTCTTTTGCCGTAACGTCATTGTCCATGCGGCTCAATGCGTCCAAAACCTGCTCTTTTGTGAGGTCACTGCCCAGCTTTTTATTGATTGCGGCGAGAGTTGCCTTTGCTTCTTTCTGGAAGTAGTAAGGAACGACGATTTCTTTTCCGAAGCCTGTTTCATAAGGATGAACGACTTTAACCGGAAGAATCTCGTAGCCTGCATCATGGAAGTCACATGCGACGATGTTTGCGGCGAGAATCAGGTTTTCCATGTTGTCGCCGGTAAGCTCAACCATCAAATCCTTGTCGCCAACCTGAACGGCACCCAAAGTTGCCGAGTTGATGATTGGTGCCATTGAGAGGACTTCGTTTTTGTCGTCTGTAAGGAGAGGGAATTTGTTAAGCCCATCGAGAATCCAGCCGAAATCCTTTCCTTTCGGGTGGTCTGTAAGAATCTGGCGGCAGGTCATCGGAGCGTCACATGCGAGCGGAACAAATGAAGTTTTATCCGGGTCAACTGCCTTGTAGTGGCATGGCCATGTGATTTCGCTCATGCGGTAAACGCCCATTGAAATTGACTTTCGCTTGCGTCCGAAGTTCCAGCAGAGTTTTTCCTGAGTCTGGATGATGTCCTTGAGCATGGGGTCGTCGATTGGCTTTCCGGAAATTACGAAGCTGACCATGAAAGGACGGACATCCTTGAGGCCCTCTTCGACAGTGATTGTGCGGTTGCCTGTATCTTTGATTGCTCCCTTGCGTGAAATGAAAGATGAGTAGTCAGAGCGTTTTGCGCCTTCGTGCAGGCGGAGCTGACGTGTTACGCCGCCGGTTGACCACAAATCAGGGCGGTTTGTATCGTTAAGTTCGATTTTGATGACGCGCTCGTCTTCACTCATTGACATGTCTGGCTTTTCGTCAAGCTCAGCCTTTCCGCAGACAAGCTTTCTCTCAAGCGTGTCGTAGTCATATTTTTTCCCAAGAAGATTAAAAAAGAGTTTTTCGTTTACTTCAATTTTTGGCATGATATTCCTCGAATTTTATTCAATAGAATCTATATTATATAGAAAAAAGTTAGCGCAATCAACGGCTTGCAATTGTTGCGCATTTTTGTTGTCGTAAGAATTATTTTTCTTGAGCTTCTGTTTCTGAAATTTCGATGAGTTCTCCGTCGCTGGAATAGAATCGCCACGCAAGGTTCATTGCATTTTCCCACTCACCGGATTTTCCTTTTTTTTCGATTTTATCCCCGGTTCGGCGAATAATTACCTTGCCGACCGGGAATTTGTAATATCGCGTTTTTTCTTCCATATTTATTTTGTGGTTGGATACGAAAACTCTTTGACACCTGCGGGAACTGGAATCAGCGCAAATAATTCGCTCTGCTTTCGAGAGGCTTCTGCTTTTTCTTCGTCGCTTGCTGACTCGCTTCTAATTATCTCATAGTATTTGTGAGTTTTTTTAGATTTAGTGAAGTAAGATTCTTTTGTGTGGAACTGTAATTCAAAAATCATTCCGTCAGAAGTTTTCAGGTTGCAGTTTATTCCCTGATAGTCAATGCTGTCATTTGCCCAATAATTTTTGAAAGCATAGACAGAATAGCCTTTTTCTGTCAGCTTATCCAAAGTCTTTCTGGTAAGTTCAGTGTAATCATTTTCTTCTATTATTAAAGTGTATCTTAGGGCATCTTTTATATTTGCGGCTGCTTCTTCAAGTGAGACTTCCATGTCGTGAGAGTCGGTCAGTATCTTTCGGCTCAAACTTTCAGTTGACTTTAGACGGTGCTCAAGGCCTTCAAGATGAGCTTTTTCAGACTCGATGGATTTTAGTTCTGCCGTGATGGCTGGTTCTTCTTTATTTGCTTTTTGAAGCTTTTGTTCTGCAAGAAGAGTGGCCTGTGATTGCTCGTCGGTCTGCTGAACATTTTGCTCAGTCTGCTGGCCTTTGTCGGCTTTTCCTTTGGCGAAGGCTGAAAATGCCAAAGCGGCAAAGATTAGAACAAGGGTCTTTTTAAAAAATTTTTTGGTTCCCATACTATTCTCCTGATTAATGCAAAGTGTCGATTACTTAATGCTATCTTAATATAATAACATATTTTTCTTAAAATTTATCAATTTTTTTTCCTTTTATAGCATATTGTTGATAGCAATACTGTCAATATCACAATTTTTTACTTGCATTATATCGATTTCTTCTTACAATTAAAGAAAAGGGGAAAATATGAAAAAATTGAAGACACTTCTTGCCGTATGTTTGGCAACCGCTTGCCTTTGCTCTTGCGGGAAAAATTTCCGTGCTGCAAGCCTTAAAAATGGATTCCGTTCTGGAATGGCAATTACTCCTGGTGATTTGTATGATGAAACTTCCAAAAAAATCATCAAAAATGACTGTAACATCCTTGTCTATGAAAACAACATGAAGTGCGGAGTCTTGCGACCAAACAAAAAATTCTGGAACTGGAGCGACATTGATTTGCTCGTAAAATTTGCCCAGGAAAATAAAATGGCGATAAAATGGCACACGCTTTTCTGGCATCAGCAGAATTCGCCGTTTTTGTCATCTTATTGGAGCCGTGAAGAAGCCCTTGCCGAGATGGACGAGCATATTACTACGATTATGACCCGCTACAAAGGAATTATTTCTGAATATGATGTCGTAAACGAGATGTTCAACGATGACGGCACGATGCGCGAAAATATCTGGTACAAGACAATCGGCCCGGATTATATCGAGCATGCGCTGATAAAAGCTCATGAAGTTGATCCGGATGCAAAATTATACCTAAACGAGTACACCAATGAAGAAATGGGGCATCCAAAAGCCGATGCAATGTACAATTTTGTAAAAGATTTAAAAGACCGCGGAGTTCCAATCAACGGTGTGGGAATGCAGCTTCACCTTGACACGACAATTCCGTGCAGCGAAGATGCAATCCGTGCAAATCTTGAGCGATATAACGAACTGGGACTTGAAATTTCTTTCAGCGAAGTGGATATCCGCATTCCGACCGGTGAAAAAAAGGAAGAAAATTTGCCCAAACAGCAGGAAATGTACGTGATGCTTTACAAGCTTGCAAAAGAAATGCCGAACGTAAAGAGCGTAATCACATGGGGAATCAGCGACAAGCACAGCTGGGTTCCAGCAACATTCGCAGGCAAAGGCGACGCCCTTCTCTACGACACCAAGCTGCAGCCAAAGCCGATTTATACAGCGGTTCTCAACGAAATTTCAAAATAGCTGGGTGCTCCCCTGTCGGGTCGGGCTTTTCAGGGTTCCGCTAACGCTTCATTCCTTCGCTTCGCTTCGGAACAAGCCTTCGGCTTGCCCTTACAATCCCTAGCACAAAGTGATATAATGAGGGTATGGAAATTAACGCAAAACAGAGAAAACTTTTGGAGAAAAACGCCCAGCCTTTGAACCCGCTGGTTCAGGTGGGCGGAGCCGGAGTCACCGAAAATCAAATCGCACAGATTTCACGGCTTTTGGGCGAGCATGAGCTCATCAAAGTTAAATTCAATGAGTTCAAGGACGAAAAGCACGAGCTGAGCAGTGAAATTGCCGAAAAAACACAGTCAACTGCAGTCCGCCTGATTGGAAACGTGCTGATTTTGTACCGCCCGGCCAAAGAAGAAAAAGACCGCCAGTTTGAAAAAGAATTGAACAAGCTGGCAAAATAGAAATGCTGCATGATAAATAAACTGACTTTCGTTAGTTTATTTTTTCTCCATTCAAAACGGCTTCAATCAACTTACCTTTTTTGTAGACGAGTTTGAGCGAAAAGAACGGTGCGTTTTCACGGAGCAATCTAAAGAAAATCTTGTCGCCTTCCCAAAGCTCCAGCTCGTCAATTTTGTCTATAGGATACCATTCGAGTTTTCCTTCATCACAATCAATAATTTCACCATGAAAACTATCGGTCGTAAAAAGATGCATATACTCAGCAGGATCATCATCTGAGACAAATGTCACGATTCCACGAAATCTAAAACTATCGATGGTTAGTCCTGTTTCTTCCTTAACTTCACGCAAAAGACAATCCTCGGGGCTTTCATGTTCTTCAAAGTGCCCGCCCACGCCAATCCATTTGTCGTGGTTAATGTCATTCTTTTTTGTAACGCGGTGCAGCATGAGGTAGCAGCCGTCTTTTTCGATATAACAGAGTGTGGTCAACTGTGATTTCATGGGGATAGTTTAACAAAACTGGCGGGCCTGGGAAAGTGAAAATCTTGTTGTATTGGTTAATTTTATAATATAATGAAGTATGTCTGCGATATTTAAAAGAAGAAGTATCAGAAAATTTAAGAATAAACCTGTTTCAAATAAGATTATTACAAAAATTTTAGAAGCTGGAAGAGTTTCTCCGTCTGCAAAAAACAGGCAGCCATGGAAATTTATTGTTTTTTCAGAAACTGAGAAAGATAAGCTTCTAGATTGTATGGAAAAAGGAATCCTTCGCGAAGAGAAAAATCCATTACTGCCAGAATCAAAAAATGGAATAGCTGATGCAAAAAATACATTGCGGATAATGAGAACTGCGCCTGTCATTATAATTGTCTTGAATACAAATGCAATCTCTCCATTTAAAAGTATTGATTTTGATTCAAGAATAACTGAAATTTGTGATACTTTGTCGATAGGAGCTTCTGTAGAAAACATTCTGCTCAGAGCAAAAGAACTTGGTATCGGCACTCTTTGGATTGCGAATACGTGTTACGCATATCCAGAGCTTACAGAATTTTTGAACACAGATTGCCAGCTTGTATGTGCAATTGCCCTCGGATATGCTGCTGAAAAACCAAATCCCCGACCTAGAAAAGCTGCTTCTGAAATTATAGAGTTTCGGGGGTAAGGGTAAAAACGAAAATAGTTTGGTTTAGATGTTAAACCAGTCTAGTTTACGTTTCAAACCAGTCTGGTCTATGTTTCAGACCAAGCTGGTCTATGTTTCAGACTAGACTGGTTTATGTTTCAGACCAAGCTGGTCTGAAATGCATCATCGAGAATGAGAGAACATTCTACTGGTAATTCGTAAGGAATTCGGAATGAAAAAATAAGACATCCAATACCCATGTACTCTAAATGTCTTGAAATTTGAAATCGAAGAAAAGCCTTTTTCGGATTGGTATATCCATCATGTTCTGAATTTTCTCAATTCAGATGCTTTTAATCAATGTCACAAATTGAGGCTGTGTTTAGCAGTTGCTTTTTCTATATCTTCATTTTATAGCTTAGTTCGTTTTATAGTGTCGCACAAAAATTCAGAAAATTAGAAATCTCTTTGCAGAAATTACTTACTGCTCTTCCGAGTTCATCTTTTTGCTCATATATTACATAATTTGCCATGACATAGATTGCAATTCCGAGGATTATGACGGCGAGAATTTTTTTGAATAAGGTTTTTGTCTTATATCCGCAGGAATATTCAAATGCGAAGTAAGAGAGCAAAGCCAGGATACAAGATGTGACTATAAATATTGAATGACTGCCGGCTTGATTCATCTTAAAGCTATATGTGAACAAGAAATAGGACAGAATCGAAACAGCAATTAGAATGACCGGCAGGATTTTTTTGTAGACTTTCTTTGTATAGAAAGCCACCGCTGATTTAAAAAGTGTATATATTCCGATTGCAATTGTTCCGAACTGTTGTATTTGGTTTTCTGGAAAGCTATGCTCGGTTAGCAATCTAGGCTTCAGAATTACAACAATGCCAGAAATAAAAAGCAAGCTGGCAAAAACATCAATAAAGTTCAGCAAGAATGAAGAAGAACCACCCTTTTTCGCTGCAGGCGGTTGCTTTTCTTCAGTTTTTTGGAATTCTGCAAATTGCTCTTTTTGGGCAAAATCTGTCTTTGGTTCTGTCTTGAAATTAAAATCATTTTTTGCAGAGTTTTTTGTTTCTGTTTTTCGTATCCGTACGAATTTTATGTGAGTGACTTCATAAAAGCCCCTTGCAAGGTAGCCTTTGAAATCATTGACTTTTTCTACAATTTTATCGCCCAAAGTTAAAAACTTGTCAGAAAAATTTCTTAGCGGGACAATAGGCATTTCTTTTACAAGTTTTCCCAAATCTATTTGCGGAAGAGCGTTTTGTGTGAAGCCGAATTTCAGGATGTCGCAGAGTATTTTGCCTTTTTCTTCTGTAAGGCCTGTAATGTAAAAATTTTCCGCTCTTTCACCTGCGCGTATTTCCAGTTTTGAGCATTCTTCGGCGACAGAATTAGCTAGGCTTGCCACAGAGTTTTCAGAAGAAATATGCGGAGAAATTTCAAAAGTGATGTTTGAAGCTGAATCTTTTGTAATTTTTCCAGTTTTTATGCCATCGCTTGTTTTAAAATACCAATAAAGAGCCTTGTCTGTAATTACAAATCCATGCCGGAAAACAGATGAGCACCATATTCCGCAAAGCAAATCTTCGCTGAGTGAAAAATCAAAAACTGAGGCAAGCCGCTTTTTTGTGCTTTCGGAAAACTTTCTTTGGAGATATGGCGTTTTCATTTTAATAAGATGTGTCATGGGTATTATTTCCTAAATTTGATTGTTATTTTATTCTACCTTATAGGTTACGAGTGCTTCATATTCTTTGTTATACGTTTCATAAACGAGATCGAGTTTATCGGCTGTGGTCGGAATAGTGATATCTAATGTAAAAATACCATTTCCTTCATTTTTTAGAGGAAAAGAAGTTTCGTCGTCTGTAGCAAATACGAAGTTTGTGTTTTCTATATGAATTTTGAAAGTATAAGATTGCCCTTTTTTTAAAGGTTCCTCAATTGGACTTGGACTCATAATTTCAAAATTCTTTGCAAATGAATGCCAAAATGTTGGATAACGTATAGAATTTGAACTTTTTGCATCGACAAAGAATTCTACAGTTAGTGGTGCACTTTCAAATCTCATATTAACTAAAAATATATTAATTTCATAAATGCTTGGCTTTGGAAAAGAAAATTGTATTTCTCTTTTACTATTAATACTTTTTATACAGAAACAATTTTTTACATCTTCTCTTGTTTCTGGATTCGTCACGCCAATAGAGATTACAGATTCTTCATTGTATGGAATTAATGAAAGTGTAAAACTGTTTTCCACTTCGTTAATTTTTTCAAATGGCTCATAGTCTTTGAATAAATAAAAAAAATCTGGTGCTAAGTAAGGGAGTTTTATAAATTCTGTAGGTGAAATTTTTTGTGGGATAAGTTGATATTCTGATTCTAGAGGAAAATGACTATAAATACAATGTTCTCCTCTCAAAAATAGGCAGTCTGTACTGTAATTAATGTAAGAATATTTTTTTTCAGTTATATCTGTTGTATATCTAGGATCAATTGGTCTTCCATAAAAAGAATCCCATGTGCAATCAACAATATACCAGGCTTTATATATTTCTACGATATTCCATGTATGATTTGGTATAAGAGGTTCTTGTTCATTTAGAATAGAATTTATATTTATTATACCTTTTTGGCGTATATAACCATGAACTTTTTTGCACGGAATGTCGAGCCTATCACAGAAGTTTTTGAAAATATCTGCGAATTCGTCTGAATAATAGTCTTGCAAAAAATGTATAGGATCGTGATACAGAAGAAGTATAATAAAATCATGAATCATTTTTACTTTTTCAAAGTCATTTTTAGCAGAATCTGAAATGGATTTACAAACTTTTTCTATATAAACCTCGGTCGAATTTTTTCGTAAGGATTCAAAATATTCACTTTTTAGAATTGCTGGTATATTTTTTTCGGGAGTATTAGTTCGGTAATGATAAGAATCTGAATAAGACTCTGGAAGCCTTAGACTTGAACAGCTGGAATTTATTGGTTCTTTTGGCGTGGAAACGCAGTTTGTGAGAAGTGTCATTGAGAAGGCGATGCAGAATATCAAAAATGCTTTTTTCATTATTTATCCTTCTAATTGGTAAGATTTTCTTTTCTTAAAGTAATATTATAATCTTGATATATATAAAAAACAATGTTTTTATAACTGTATTGGCATTTGATAATTTTTGCATGGACGAGAAGGAAGAATCAAAAAAAGAATCGATTTCAGAACTTTTTGGGCGGAATGTTAAAAAATATCGCAAAGCTGCGGGGCTTACTCAGGAACAGCTTTCGGAAAAGCTTGGTGTGTCTCAGAAGCATCTTTCGATTATTGAGACTGGCACACAATTTGCTTCGGCGAGTTTAATCGGACGGATTTCGGAGGAGCTTAATGTTTCGCCTGGTGATTTATTCGGTGGGTCAAGCGATAATATAATAGAAGAAATTAAAAAATCTCATGCGATGATTATGACGATGCTGATGAATGAAATTAATTCAAAATCAGCAGGTTTGTCGATTAAGCTTGATGAATTGAAGGAAATGCTTGGAAATATCTGATAATTGTTGCGCCGCCGTGGAACCCCGAAGTTGCGGAGCGACCGAAGGGAGCGTAGCAATGAGCGTGAGCGAAGGGTGAAAGGGCGGTTGCCAGTTGATTGCGCCCTTATTTTTTGATAGATTCAGAGAATGTTTATTGAGAAATCTTTAGAGCAGAGGGCGGAATCCCGCCAGTTTTTTAAGTCGCTTTTTACGATTGTCGGGCCGATTGCGCTTCAGAATTTGATTTCGGCGGCGGTTGGTTCGGCTGATGTCGTGATGCTCGGCTATGTCGGGCAGGATGCGATTGCGGCGGTAAATCTTGCTTCTTACATTCAGTTCATCTTGTTCCTGTTTTTCATTGGTCTTTCTTCGGGCGTCGTGATGCTGGCGGCTCAGTATTGGGGCAAAAAGGACACTTATTCAATCGAGACAATTTTTGGAATCGGCACTAAGATTTCTGCGGCGATTGGCTTTGTTTTTGCGGCTGGCGCATTGTTTGTGCCGGAGCTTCTGATGAAGATTTTTACGAACGAGGAAAAGCTGATTGTCATCGGTTCTGAATATTTGCGCGTTGTTGGCGTAAGTTTCGTGATTCTTGCTTTTTCGCAGATTTATCAGGCTGTTTTGAAGAGTATTGAGCGGGTCAAGCAGGTTACGGCGATTACTACGGCCGCTCTTTTGCTGAATATCGGACTGAACGCGGTTTTCATTTTCGGCCTTTTTGGTGCTCCAAAGATGGGCGTTAAGGGCGTTGCGCTTGCGACTACGATTTCACGCGTGATTGAGCTTATGCTTTGCGTGGTGATTTGTGCGCGCGTCAAGGAAATTCATTTTTCGGTTGGCACTTTGTTCCGAAAAAACGCAATATTATTGAAGGATTTTATTAAATATTCTGTTCCTGCGATTGGAAACGAGGCTGTCTGGGGCGCCGGCTGGTCGATGTACGCCGTGATTATGGGGCATCTTGGCTCTGATTTGGTCGCGGCGAATTCTGTTGTAAGCGTCGTGCGAAACTTGGCGAGCGTTCTTTGCTTTGGAATGGCTTACGGTGGCGCGATTTTGCTCGGAAAGCAGATTGGTGCGAATCAGATGGAGCTTGCCGGGCGCAATGCTTCGCGGCTTGTGAAGAGCACGATTTTTGCAGGATTTGTAGGGGCGGTCCTTTTGGGCTTGTGCCGCCCGATTCTTTTCAGGATTGCTGACCTGAACGAGCAGGCTTCGTATTTCCTCACTCCCCTTCTCTATATCAACTGCGTTTCACTTTTTGGTGCTGCGATAAACACTGTTCTGATTTGCGGTGTTTTCCGTGCAGGAGGAGACGCAAAGTGGGGCTTGATTTTGGACAGTCTTGCCATGTGGGCCGTTTCTGTTCCGATTGGCTTTGTGTGCGCATTCGTGTTCCATCTTCCGCCGCTTGTTGTTTATCTGATTTTGTATGTCGATGAATGGGAAAAAATGATTTTCAACGTGATTCACTACAAGAGCAAAAAGTGGATGAAGAATATCACGCGGGAGTTTTAGAGCGCGGACGAATCGCTGCCACTTTTAAATATTCTTAAAATTTTCTTGATTTATCCTTGTGATGAGAGTACAATTTTATAGTATTCCATTTCTTGAATCAAGGAGAAAAATCTATGAAAAAGCGAATTTTATCTGCAATTATGGCGAGCGTTATGGCTGTGACTTTGTTTTTCTCCTTGTCGTCGTGTACGCATGAAGGCGACAACGTCACGAATATAATAAATGTCATTTACAATGACGCGCAGGAAGAATCTACCGACTTTGTTTCTGAAGGTCTGCCTTTTTACAAGCTTTCAAACACGCCCACCGATGTATTTTATGCCCGTTTTTATCACGGCGAGCATTATGTTCCCTATGTATCAATCAGATATTTTCTTGAAAACTTTGATGTTTTCACTTTCAGCAAAGCAAGTTATTCTGATGGAAAATACACTTACGAGTACCGTGTAAAAGGAAAAAGCTTCCCGATTACAATTGATGTCAAAAATGATACGATTTCCTGCACAGAATGGGCGGGTTATATGAATGGGACAAATGATGATGAGGACGACGTTGTAATTCAAAAAATGATCAAAATCCTTAAATCTTATTCCGGACAGAAGACTCAGCTCTTTGATTTGAAAAAATATGGAATGGAGATTTATGGTGGTGTTGATGACGCGTATGTTCCTCTGTGTGTTTTGAATCAGCTTTTTACATCTCGTAATTACAAGGAAATTTTTTATAACGGGGAAGGCATTTATTTATTTGAGTTAGGCAGGGATTTTATCTACGACAACTACAATAAAAGCAGCTGGTACATGGCAAGTAATGGTACGGTATGCGAACGCCCGAAGAAACTAATTGACCTTTCATACAATATGCTTTGCTTTATGCATGATTATTTCTATGGATATCCTGGATATTATGGCTTTGCTGATGACGGCAACGGTTATCCTGACACAGAGAAAGTGCGCGCGGCTGATTCACTTAGTTTTGACGAAATGCTTTCAACTTATGCAATTGATGTAAAAACTCTCCTCAAATCATCATCATATCTGGATTATTTGAAAGGACTGGTAAATCTTATCGATTATATTTATGGAGATGGTCATAGCAAATGCATGAGCTTGTTATATTTTGTTCCTGCTTTTAATGATGAACAAAACAGCGAATTTTTCAAAACTTTTTCGGAAACCAAAAGCATAAAAGATGCAAAACTTTCTGCACGAAGAGATGAGTTAACAGAGACAAGAAAAAATGTTGCTGCCAGGGTCGATGGAGATAAGCCTAAGCCTTTTTATCTTCTTTCTGGCGGAAAAACAGCGGTTTTTACATTTGATTCTTTTGAATTCGATATAAATTCATGGAAAAATTATTATAATTCATCGCATGTAGTCGCAAATCCAAATCCAGAAGACTTTGAAAGCTGGGGGCTAAAATTTCCGGATGACCCTACAGGCGGTTTTTACAGTTCTTTCTATAAACTTTTAAATGACAGCACTTACAGTGGCGTTGAGACTGTTCTTATTGATGTTTCTATTAATGGTGGAGGTGAAGAAACTGCCTTGATGAAACATCTTGCTTATTTGATTGATTTTCCTGAATCCTTAGATTTTGATCCTCATACTGATACGCGTTACAACACTTATGGTTATGCAGACCTGAATCTTGACGGCAAAATTGACAATGCGGACCGTGAATATCGAAAAACATTGAAAGAAAAATTCAAATTTGTGGTTCTTGAAAGCTGTTTTTCTTTCTCTTGTGGAAATTTATTTACGGTTTGTTGTATGGATGCAGGAATCCCGATTATCGGTGAGAGAAGCGGTGGCGGAGCTTGTGTTGTTTCACTTGGCTGTACAGCGGACGGATTTCCCTTCCAGTTTTCAGGCAGCTTGAGAGGCTCTCATAAAAACGACTGGTCAACCGTAGAAGACGGTGCTCCTGTTACAAAAGGTGGCGAGATTACGGTTACAGCAGATTTCTATGACGATATAAAACTTCAGCAGATTATTGATGGCATACAAAAATAAGTTATCTACTAGCACAAATTTTCGGTTTCTGCTAGAATAGGTTTTCAGTATGAAAACGATGATGATTACTGACATGAAAAGTCTCAAATTGATTGCATGCGGTATTCATTTTTATTATTGAATTTTACGGCGAATTCTTTTTTAAGAGTTCGCCTTTTTTTTGGCAATTAAATAGGAGTTAAAATAGATGAAAAGAGAAGACATCAACAAAGTTTTGATTATCGGTTCGGGACCGATTGTGATTGGTCAGGCTTGTGAGTTTGACTATTCTGGAACTCAGGCTTGTAAGGCTTTGCGTGAGCAGGGATACAAGATTGTGCTGGTAAATTCAAACCCTGCTACAATCATGACTGACCCTGTTATGGCAGATGCTACTTATATTGAGCCGCTTAATGTTGAACGACTCTCTCAGATTATCGAAAAGGAACGACCGGACGCACTTTTGCCTAACTTGGGCGGTCAGACTGGCTTGAACATGGCTTGTGAGCTTAACAAGGCAGGCGTTCTTGATAAATATGGCGTAAAAGTCATTGGCGTTAACTTGGACGCTATCGAGCGTGGTGAGGACCGTGAGATTTTCAAGGAGACTATGAAATCACTCGGAATCGACACTCCTCGCTCTGGAATTTGTCACACTGTTGAAGGCGCAGAAAAGATTGCTGAAGAAATAGGCTTCCCTCTCGTTGTTCGACCGGCTTACACAATGGGCGGTCAGGGTGGCGGTTTCTGCTACAATGTCGAGGAACTCCGCACAATCGTTTCAAACGGACTTGATTTGTCTATGACACATCAGTGTTTAATAGAAGAAAGTATTCTCGGTTGGGAAGAGCTTGAGGTTGAGGTCGTCCGCGATGCAAAAAATCAGATGGTCGCAATCTGTTTCATCGAGAACATTGATGCTGTCGGCGTTCACACAGGTGATTCTTTCTGTTCAGCTCCTTTCATGACTATCGACAAAGAGCTTGAAGAAAAGCTCAAGAAGATGGCTTTCAAAATCGTTGAATCAATCGGCGTTATCGGCGGTACAAACGTTCAGTTCGCTCACAACCCAAAAACAGGCCGCGTAGTCATCATCGAGATTAACCCACGAACTTCTCGTTCTTCTGCTTTGGCTTCTAAGGCTACAGGTTTCCCAATCGCTTTGATTTCTGCAAAACTTGCTTCCGGCATGACTTTGGACGAAATTCCATACTGGCGTGATGGAACTTTGGATAAATATACTCCGGGCGGAGCACCAGACGGAGACTACGTTGTTCTTAAGTTTGCTCGCTGGGCATTCGAGAAATTCCGTGGTGTTGAGGACTCTTTGGGCACTTCAATGAAGGCTGTCGGTGAAGTTATGGCTATCGGTAAGACTTTCAAAGAGACTTTCCAGAAAGCTATCCGTGGTTTGGAGAATGGTCGCCCTGGTCTTGGTTTTGCAAAAGACTTCAACAAAAAATCAGCTGACGAATTGTGCGAAATGCTCAAAACAGCTTCAAGTGAGCGATACTTCCAGCTTTATGAGGCAATCCGAAAGGGCGTTTCATTGGACAAACTCCACGAAATCACTTATGTCAAAAAATACTTCCTGGAGCAGATGAAAGAGCTTGTTGACCTGGAAGAAGAGATGCTCAAGAACCCAGGCCGTGTTCCAGAAGACAAACTTTTGATTCAGGCAAAGAAAGACGGATTCTCAGACAAATATCTTTCAAAAATCCTCAAAGTTTCAGAAAAAGCTATCCGTGACAAACGAAACGAGCTTGGAATCAAAGAGGCTTGGCTTGCTGTTCCTGTTAGCGGCGTAAAAAATGCCAACTACTACTATTCAACATACAACTGCGAGGACAAAGCTCCTGCAACAACAAATCCAAAGAAAATCATGATTCTTGGCGGTGGTCCAAACAGAATCGGTCAGGGAATCGAGTTCGACTACTGCTGCTGTCATGCGGCTATGCAGCTCAAAGAAATGGGATACGAGACAATCATCGTTAACTGTAACCCAGAGACTGTTTCTACAGACTACGACACATCTGACAAGCTCTACTTTGAGCCTGTCACAACAGAGGATGTTCTTCAGATTTACGAAAAAGAAAAGCCGTTCGGTGTTATCGTACAGTTCGGTGGTCAGACACCGCTCAACATCGCCCGCGAACTTCAGGAAAACGGCGTAAACATTTTGGGTACTTCAATTGACTCAATCGACATCGCCGAAGACCGTGACCTCTTCCGCCACATGATGGAAAAATTGGAAATCCCAATGCCAGAAAGCGGAATGGCAATCGATTTCAACGAGGCTAAGGCTTGTGCAGATAAAATCGGCTACCCTATCATGATTCGTCCTTCTTTCGTTCTTGGCGGACGCGGAATGGAAGTTATTTACGACGAGAACACATTGCGTGAGTATGTAGACAAGGCTGTAGGCGTAACTCCAGACCGTCCGTTGCTCATCGACCGTTTCTTGAAGAACGCTCTTGAATGTGAGGCAGACGCTCTTGCAGACAAGAACCACGTTTACATTCCGGCTGTAATGGAGCACGTTGAGCTTGCAGGTATTCACTCTGGTGACTCAGCTTGTGTAATTCCTCCGGTTTCAATTCCACAGAACAATCTGGACACAATCAAAGAATATACAAAGAAGATTGCAGAAAACCTCCACGTTTGCGGTTTGATGAACATGCAGTATGCAATCGAAGATGGAAAAGTTTACGTAATCGAAGCAAACCCACGCGCTTCTCGAACAGTTCCTCTTGTATCAAAAGTTTGTGATACTCAGATGGCACGTCTTGCAACTCGTATGATGCTTGGTGAATCTCTTGAATCACTCGGCCTCAAAGACAAGAAGATTCCTTACTACGGAGCAAAAGAAGCAGTTCTTCCATGGGCTCGATTCCCTGGAGTTGACCCAATCTTGGGACCAGAAATGCGCTCAACTGGTGAGGTTCTTGGTTTGGCAGAAGAGTTCCCTCTTGCATTCTACAAGGCAGAAGAAGCAGCCGGTTCAGAATTGCCACACGCACCAGCAGCCTGGGAGAACAAGAAAGTCTTGATTTCTTTGAGCAACAAGGAAGGCCAGAAGGATCAGGTTCTCTTCATCGGTAAAACTTTGAAAGATCTTGGCTTCACTTTGATTGGAACTCAGGGAACAGCCGATTTCTACAATGCAAACGGAATCAAGTGCGATGTAGTAAACAAGATTGGTGCCGGTCGCCCAGACGTAGTTGACCTTATCATGAACAAGGAAGTTTGCCTGGTAATCAACACACCAAAAGCAAAACGCAACTACGCCGAAGACCGAAAGACAATCCGAAAGGCTTGCTTGAAGTACAAGGTATCTTACATCACAACACTCGCAGGTGCCTTAGCAGCTGTTAAGGGCATTCAGTCTGTCAAGAACGGCAACGGTGGTGAAGGCGGAGTTAAGTCATTGCAGGAATATCATAGCTTGATAAAATAAGAGATTCCCGTATCAAGTGCGGGAATGATTGTCATGCCGAACTAGTTTCGGCATCTCTTAAACGAGATTATCGGGTCAAGCCCGATAATGACACTTAACTGCATTGCCGTGCTCGACACGGCTATCTATAACGCCGGTCTTGCTTTTTGTAGCAGGGCTGGCGTTTTTTTAATTAGCTAATTTCTTTGCATACTGAGACAGAATCCCTTTTGTCAGAGATTCTTCCGATTGTTTTTCACACCAATTGTTAAAAAAAACGGCAAGCTCTTTTGCAGTGATATTGTGAACAAATTCTTTTATGCCTTGAGGAATTTTTCGTTCATTTGGAGTTCTCCAGTTAATGCTAACAATCAATGGCGGTTTTATATAACACTCGGTCAGACATTTATCAAAACATCGTTTCAATTCTTTGTCATTTCTTTCGCAATCAAGGTTGTTTTCTATTAAGATGCCATATTCTTTATTTTTGATTAAGAGAATTGTCTGCCTGATGTTAGTTGAAAAATCAAGAAAAGAAAAATCTGCAAGGAATGAATCACGAGCCTTTTCAGGCATTTTTACAAAATCCAAGAAATCTTTTAAAACATCGGATGAACTTGTTTCGTGATTTGGATTCAACATTGAAAACAAAATCGCACTGTGAAAATTTTTCCATTCGGTTCGACTTTTTATGAATTTTTCTTTATCCATAATTTCCTCCTTATGATTTTAATTCTAGTATTTCTTACTATCATTTAACGATAGCCTTTTATTTGAGATTAAGGTCTGACTCAATTCTTCTTAGTACATTGTCAGTTTCTTTTTCTGACAATCCCAAGTCATGGCACATTACCTCTATATATCCACTATCTTCAAAACTGAATAACTCTTCCACAAAATCTTTTAAAACAGTCAATCGCAGTTTATAAATTTCAACAACGAGATTGATTAAATCTTCTGTCAGAGCTTCAGCTTTTAACAGCTGCAACTTATGTTCCCATATAATGCATCGTTTCCTATTCTTACAATAAAAAATCAAAAGTCCTTTCTTGAACTGCTTTTCAATGTTTCTTATTGATAAATTGGAAAACATCGGCATCTTTTTTACATATCCGCTGATTAGTTGTGGTACTTTAAAGCCGCAAAAATCTATATTACCAAACGAAACAAGATAAGCGTTCATGCACAAATACATACAGAGTTTTTGTGCTTTTTTCTTTTTCTTCTGCTTACTCATCTTCGACTGTCTGTCTCGCAAATTCAAGATAATGATTAAAGTTAGCTCTGTCAGTGACGAACATATACCATCCGTCAGCCCGTTTTTCATACGAAACCGGCGGGTGCAACAAAAACTCTGCCATAATCCATGAGAATTTGCGTTTCAGACTCTCCGGATTTTTGAATGGAGTTTTTGAGTATAATCCAATTTCTGTGTAGAAATCATCATTTGCGGTGTTTTCTTTGCATGGAGCGATATAACGACAAAACTTAGTATTTTCTATCATCTTATAGTAACCTCCGTCAGTGTGTAATTCCCAGTCAGCATGAGGCTCTGGCAGTATTTCAGATAAGTTCATTGTTCTTTCCCCATAAAACTCCGTATTCGGTAAGATTTAAATATTGCAGTTATCAGCAATTAGTCACCCATTCTATCAATTAGTGCTATGACTTTTATAACATCATTCTCACTTGGGTAAATTCCGATAAGACAGTTTGGAATCTTCTGTTAGAAATCTTATGCCAATTAATCTCTTTACATATTTCTACAATGCATTGTTTTTCGTCCACCTGTTTTAACAATCCTTCAAAATGATTTGAAACATTTCTATTTGATTTATTAAAATCTTTAATCAAGCACAACTCTGGAAATTTGAATTCCTGCAGGTGACTCTTAAAACTTTCAAATGAATCGTATTGCTTTGTGTCTATCTGCCAGAAATTATTCCCACTTCTCTTAAGCCGATGCTTAATAATGATTGATCCTTCATTATTTTCTTTGCCGTAACAGAGAGTGACTTCTGCAAAATCATACGGTTTTCTTGTTTTATTACCGTGAAAAATGATTGTTTCAGGAGTGTTGTCCGTACCATCAGTATCAAGCAAAGTCCAATTTATAGCATTAAGAAGATTTGATTTTCCAAATTTTGGCGGGCCGGCTACAATATTCAAGTGAGGTGAAAAATCCACATGTACCCGGTTGTAGAAATTCTTATAGCCTTCAATATCCATATATTTCAGAAAAATCTTATTCATTTTCATTGTCTCTTCCATAAAGAAATCTTGTTATCATTAGATAAATGCATACAAACGGAATGGCGCTTCCGACTGCAATTACTGCGTTATTGAAAAACGATTCTTCAAAGCATAATTTTTCAAACATCATATCTTTTACCATTCCGCTTCCGAAATGACATAAACATACAACCAGACTACCAACCAGATAATTTCTGATTTTTTTAATTTCAAAAGCAATGTCTTTGTTCAATTCGATTGTTGTAACCAAATTATCATTTTCAATAACGACTTGCTTATCAGAAATAATTCCAGCATCTTCTTTGTATGCTATATCCTGCTTCTGTACATTTAACGTATCTTGATTGAATTTATTACTTACTTCAATTTTTCTTTTTACTCCATTTTCCAGAAATAAAATAAGGAAGTACAACAAAAGCCAAAAATAGATAAGGAATCCAATAAGGAAGGCATCTTTGTTAGGCAATCTGTCTGTAAGCCGTTTGTAGAATTGAACACAAAAAAGCTGTTCCTGAATATTGTTTGCTAGCAATGAGAAACGGACAGAATGGATTTGCAAAATTAAAGTTATAATCGTTAAGTACGGTATGTTATACAAAAGAATCTCATTACTTTTTTTGATGAACTTCAACGAAACAAAAAAGCAATAAATGAAACATAATATAAATATGCTTCCAACCAAAATTTCTTCAGCGATTTTGGGAAATGGAAGTAAAAGCAAAACAAACAAAAAGACCATAATATTTTCTATGACAGATTCCTTCTTCATGACAGTCTCCTAAATTTTTAAAACTCCAAGACAATTATTGACCTGGAGTTTATTCGTTTTTAGAGTTTTAATTTTTTTGCTATAGCTTGAATGTCTTTTTTGTAAAGCCAAATACCCATTACTGGATTCTGCTGATAATAAGCTCTACCGGAGAGAAAGCCAACGATAGAAGTATTTTTCTGATCTTCAATTATGTAAATAACATCACCACTTTCCATGATCGGCTTATTGTTTATTACGGATTTACCATCTTCATCAGAAGTGACTTTTGTACCAGTGGAAGTAAATTTTGATTTTGGAATTGTAATGCGGGTTATGTAGCCACCGAGTAAAGTTTCTTCAATTACAATAAAGTCACCATTTAAAGTTACCGTGCAAGGCGTTTTATCAGCTGTCTTTAGTGTAAAAGACTGAGCAAATACTGCTGTTGCAATAAACAACAGACCCAAAAAAGAAATAATTTTTTTCATAATTCCTCCTATTGCTACTTTTTAGCAGCAATGTTTCAGTGTTAGTTCACTTATAACACATGCTGCTATCATTTCGCGATAGTGAAGAAAAAGATTAATTTTTAGGAAAATTGGAATCATTCAATATTTCTTCAATGCACTTTTTCATATAATTCTTTAGTTCTCCATTATGAATTGCTTTTATTGTTTCAGAATTCCATTCTTTATATTTGAACCACTCCCAACCATATGGGTAATATTGATCAGCATCTTCTGAAAAACAATTTAATTTTTGTGCATTTTCGTTTTTATTGTTTTCAATTGAAAAAAATACTTCATGTCCATTTTCTTTTCCAAAATATATTTTCGTATTTGGAAAAGAATTTGGCACAAAATATATGAATTGATTAGTCCCAGAATTCCAGATTTCTCCATCCCATTTTAATTTGCATTTACATTCTTTTGCTAATTTGTTCATTTGACATTTGAATTCGTCATAAATATAATCATCTAAAATCGCTTTATTATCTGTAATGGCAAGTGTTTCTTCTATGTTGTTTAACATTAAGTTTAATAATTGTTCTTTCATATTAGACTCCATATCCTGATTTGTAATTTTATTTATAAGACTAACATATTGTTTTATCATTTCTGCGACAGCTGAACTTTTTATTAATACAAGACAATCTGTTAGCCATTTTTTTATGTTTCTGGAATAAGAAATACAATCCCAATATTGTTTTTCGCACTTTTCACCAATCGATACTAAAGATGGACTATGCCCATCTTTAGTCAAATACAATAATTTATATGTTTTTTTTGTTTCAATAGCAAAAGAATTATATCTGAATAATTGATAAGGTTGATCGCCGGCATCGATTTTGTTTTCTATTAGTATCAAAAAATCCGGTTTATGAAATCTTATTAAGATATCGATTCTTCCACCTTGTTTATAGTCTTCTGTAATCTGACCAATAGAATATTCAACCGTAACTTCTGCATTTTTTGTATCTAAATTATTAATATGCAGTATATTTTTAACAAATTCATCAATGAAAATATTACCTTGTCCATGAGAACCTTTTGGATTTAATAGTTCTGCTAAAAAAGCTGAATGAGTTTTTACTTCATCAGTCTCAATGTTTAGAATTGAAAAGATATTGAAAAAACCACCATTCTTCCATTTTTCAATTCTATATTTTTTATTTTTTTCTACTATTGGTTTAACTTCATTTAATATAGCTTGAATCTTCTTGTAATCCATAGTTTAAGTATACCACACATTTCCATCAAATCTTTATTTTAATAAAAAATTTCCACTATCACCAAATGATAGTAAATCGTGCTATAATCTATTTATGAACCAGAAATCAAATCCCCCAGAACGTACTCTTAATAAAAAGATGCTGGAACGACTCATTATTATTCACAACGCAATTAAGGCTGGAATGTATCCAGATGTTCCAAGGCTTCAAAAGCTATACTGTGAACAGACTGGTTATAGTAAGGTTGGAGAAGCAACAATTTACCGTGATATTGATTTGCTCCGAACATATTTTCATGCGCCGCTCGAGTTTGACAGGGAGAAAGACGGGTATTATTATTTTGATGAAAAATGGGATTTTGCCCTGAATAATATTTCCACGGAAGATGTGTTTTATCTTTCTGCCGCCAAGACGCTTCTTTCAAGTTTTGAGGGAAGCCCGATTTACAACTCGATTTCTGATGCTATCAACTTCGTAACAGATACACAGGGAGTTGGAAAAAGTTCACTTTTAAAACGAATTGCTGTTGCACCAGTTCCCAAAGTAAATATTGATGAAATAGTCTGGAAAAAATTTCTTGAAGCAATTCGCAATGACTATGTAGTTGAGTTTGATTATAACGGTCGCTGGAATACTGAAACATCTCATAGAAAACTTGCTCCTTATCAATTTCTTTTTGATGACGGTTCTTGCTTCATTTTTGGATATTCTTATGAACGAAATGCAGAGCGGATTTTTTCTTTAAGCAGAATCAAAAATCTTGAAGTTACTTCAGAACACTTTGATTTACCGGAAAATTTTGATTTTTCATCTCGTTGTGGTGGCGGTAAGTTCGGAATCTTTATGAGCGATAAAGCTGTAGATTTTGTAATTGATTTATATAACGACGCCAGAGAAATCGTCAAAGAAAGAATTTTAGCAGATAATCAGAAAGTCACGAATTTTGAAGAAGAAGAGAGAACTCGTGTAGAGTTTTCTTCAACTCAAACTCTCAGAGTTATGGAATGGATTCTATCACAAGGCTCTCATGCTATTCCTATTTCTCCAGATTGGTTTGTTGATAACTGGAAATTGACGGTAGAAGCTATGATGAAACGAGTTAATGGGATTTTTGATTGAGAATGTTAATAACATCAAACTTCAAACCTTCACTTGACTTCTCTCTGGTTCTGCATTATATTCTAACCATAAGGATATCGCACCTTTGACTGCGAAATTTATACGGCCGAGGCAGTTTTTATTGCTTCGGCGCTTTTTTTATATGGCAGATTTAGAAATCTACGAAATCGATTCAGCTTATATTGAATATCTTTCTGCATTTGAAGAGCATCTTTTCAGAAACAAAAAGGTAACTCAAGACTTCTCTCGAAAATATATTGGAATTATACTCGAAATCGAAGGATTCAAATATTTTGCGCCCCTTTCATCTTTTAAGCCCAAACACAAACGGCTTTGCGAAACTGATGATTTTATAAAGATTGGTGTCTATGCCGTTATCAATTTGAATAATATGTTTCCTGCTCCTTTAAATATCTGTAAACCTGTTCTTATTTCTGACATAAAGAATGAGCATTATAAAAACCTTATAAGAGCCGAATACCGTATCATTAAACAGAAATCTGAACAAATTGTAAGTAATGCAAGAATAGTTTATGACCATAAGCTTATAAATGACGGAAAATCAAAGCTAAGCCAGCGATGCAATGATTTTAGGCTCTTGGAAGAAAAGTGTAGGGAGTACAAAAGTAAATAGCAAATAATAAATTGCCTAGCAATTTACTTATCGGGTTTTAGGGCTTAGCAGCTTTGCTGCGTCGCCCTAGGAGAAGGGGGTGTGGTGAAAACCGCGTAGCGGGTTGACCCCAGGGGGAAGGCTTTCCCCCTTACCATTATTAATTCCTTACTACGGAGCAAAAGAGGCAGTATTGCCATGGGCTCGATTCCCTGGAGTTGACCCAATCCTCGGACCTGAAATGCGTTCAACAGGTGAAGTTCTTGGTCTGGCTGAAAACTTCCCACTGGCATTCTATAAGTCACAGGTAGGGAGCGGCACCGCTTGCGGTGCAAAAACAGTCCAGTGGACTGTTTTTAGCGATTCTCCGAGCAGCTATGCTGCGACGGCTGCCGGTTCAGAATTGCCACACGCACCAGCTGCCTGGGAGAATAAGAAAGTCTTGATTTCTTTGAGCAACAAGGAAGGCCAGAAGGATCAGGTTCTCTTCATCGGTAAAACTTTGAAAGATCTTGGTTTCACTTTGATTGCAACTCAGGGAACAGCCGATTTCTACAATGCAAACGGAATCAAGTGCGATGTAGTAAACAAGATTGGTGCCGGTCGCCCAGACGTAGTTGACCTTATCATGAACAAGGAAGTTTGC
>Ga0256407_10003835_pt1 | contig 26029 bp, 18 predicted proteins | sample RumenRJG_04DNA_FD_193489 | JGI IMG/M metagenome (GOLD analysis project Ga0256407, IMG submission 193489) | Bovine rumen microbial communities from Lethbridge, Alberta, Canada - RJG_04 | ecosystem: Host-associated > Mammals > Digestive system > Stomach > Rumen | place: Canada: Alberta... | reverse complement strand
TTACGATGCAAAAGTAAGCCACTTACAACGAATAAATGGCATCTATGACGTGACTGAAATTACATGAAGGCTATATGAAGGCTTAAAAGGCAAGCCTTCATATACTAATCGCCTAATATTCAAATGATTAGGCAAGTATATGAAGGCTTGACCTATTTTTCAACAAAAAATTTGTCAGAATCTCATAGGACCTCCGAAGCCACCGCCTCCACGGTTGCCTCCACCACGGTTACCACCACGGCCTCCACCGAAACCACCGCCCATTCCAGGCCCCATACCGCCCATACCACGCATCTGCTGACGGGCTGCCTTGGTGCCAAAGAGGTTCAAGCGATAGTTCACACGCAGCATCACGTAACTGGTGATGGCATTGTACTCGATATCACTACGTGAGAAGGCGCTAACCATACGTGTGAAGTTGGACTGCTGATGAAGCAGGTCGTAGAATTCCAAGCGCACTGAGAGAGGCTTGCCCTTTAGGAAACTCTGTGCAATCTGCGCATTCCAAATCAGCTCATCGGTATTGGCGGCTGCATCAGCAAAGCCACGACGACTGGCCATTCCCAGATTGGTGGTGAACTGTGTACCCCAAGGTGCATTGATGGTTGTATTGAAACCATAGTTAAAGCTCCATGTATTCAGGTTAGAATTAGTCTGAAGGGCATTCGAGTTATGGTTATAATCCACGCTACCGTTGAGCTCCACCTCAAACCAGTCGTTGCGGTAGCTAAAGCCTAAACGCTCACGCAGGGTTGTGGCTTTGGTAGTAGACTTTGTTGTAGTCAAACTGGTACCATCGTAGAAATAACCCACGTTGTTGCTGTAGTTCACGCCTGTCTCAGTGTTCACATTGAAGTAACCTAATGTATCAAGAGCTACGTTGTACATCACGCTACCTCCTGCGCTCCACTGTCCGTTGATATTCACAGGCTGTGACTTGGTTCCACCAGTTGCTGCTACATACTCCGTTCTCTGAGCAATGCTGTTGCTTGTAGTCGAGAAGTTCAGATTGGCATTGATGAACTGCGAGTGGCTCTCAATGAAATTGTTGAAACGCAGGTTAAGTCTTTGTGTGAACGAGGGCTTCAAGCCTGCATTACCAGTACGTTCGTTCAGGGGGTCTGTATTATCCTTAATCTCAAGCAGGTCGGTCATTGAAGGCTGACTGCTGTTGCCACGATACTCCAAACGCAGCTGACCGCGGTCACCAATTCGATAGCGCAGGTTGGCAGTAGGACTCCAGTTGATGACGGTACGGGTGGTGTCGATCTTGTTATTCAAATATTCCTGATGGAACTTCGACAACTGCGGCTTAATCTGTACACCAATGTTGAAATCAAATTTCTCACGGATAAAGCGCAGCATGATCTCAGCTGTATGTGTGTAATTCCTGTAATTCGAATAGCGTCCCAACGTATCATTCTCAAAATCCGTATAGTTTCTTCCACCCAGACGATCAAAGACAGCATCCCACTGACGATATTCTGGGAAGACATCAGTCATCGAAACACGGCGTGTAGGATCGTCAAGTCTCCAGAAGTCATAGGTGTTACGGTCACTCTTTGTATAGCTGTACTGGAACTGATAGCTGAACTGCAAGAATGTAGCCTTGGCTATCGGCTCGCTATAGGTAGCCTGAAGACTATAGTCATAATTCTTCTGAGGTGTTACATTGTAGCGGTTTGTCTGAGTAGAGTCACCAGTAAGTGTCTTGTAAAGCCTGATAAGACTCTGCGAGAACTGTTCAGAGTCACCATCGCTATAGTTAGCTGTTGCTCTCAATGTAATATTTCTTCCCGTGTTGCTCAGTTTACGATTAACCTGCAGAGTCGTTCCTATACGTTTGGAGTCGCTGTAGTTCATGCCACCATTGGTACGTTTGTTCACCACAAGTGAGTCGCCCAGCATATTGTTAACCATATCCAAGATACTACGATTCGACACGTAGTCGTAGGGATCGGCAGTGAATGTACCCGACTCTGAGCGCGACTGCCCGTCGTTGGTGTTATAGCTCCATGTGGGGCGCATACTGATATTCCAAGCCGTATCGGGTGTCCATTCAACACGTCCCTGGGCACTCCAGCTGTTAGAACGAGAGAAGTTCTGGTTCTGCGACTCAGAGAAGCGACCTGCTGGGTTCATGAAGTTTTCAGAAGATGTGCGCGACCATGTATCACCGTCACGATGATTCCACGTTACAGAACCGTCGAGCAGGATAACGTCAGTCTTCTCATAGTTGAAGTTCACCATCGCCATCTTGGAAGCCTGCAAGCCACTGCGGCCTCCACCGCCGAAACGACCTCCGAAGCCACCGCCGCCAAAGCCCATATCATTAACATTGTTGGCATTGAGCATCGACATGATACGTGTATTATCCTTCATCACTGCACCAAATGCACGACCTGTATAACGATTTTCCGTTCCCACACCAGCATCCACGTTGGCAAACATACCACGGTTCATACCTGCCTTCAAGCCAAAGTCGAGCACGGTGGTCTCATTACCATCGTCAATACCTGTAATACGGCTCAGGTCGCTCTTCTCATCATAAGTTTTGATACGCTCCACGATACTGGTAGGCAGGTTTTTCATTGCCGTCTGCGTGTCGCCAGTCATAAACTCCTTACCGTCAACCTTAATCTTCTTCACCGTCTTACCATTGATAGTGATAGTACCGTCATCGCTGACCTGTGCACCAGGCAGACGCTTCACCAATTCCTCAACGACAGACCCCTCTGGAGTCTTATACGCGCCTGCGTTATATACTACGGTGTCACCCTTTGAATAGACACGGGCCATATTCTTCACCACCTCAGCACCTTTCAGCATCACGGCATCCACCTTCAGCGACATTGTCCCAAGATCTGCGGGCTTACCCTCCACTGTGAGGTTTTTATACGTTGTCTTGTATCCCACATACGTCACACGGACAATATACTTACCATCCGCAGGGGCTGTTAGCGAGAACTGTCCGTTCATGTTAGTCACTGCATGAGACACCGCGGTACTGTCGGCTTTCAACAACGATACAGTAGCCTGAATGACACCCTCGTTGGCTTCATCAACCACTTTACCCGAAATTGTTCGCTGTGCTTGCATTGAAAAGGCCGAAAGAACGACGGCCATCAGAAGTAAAATACGCTTCATATTTTGTTTTTTTATGATTTCAACTGATAGTATGACGCGGTGACGAAATAAAAGTTTAATATACACTATTATTTTTTTATATCACCGATTCTTTAATTTCTTTAACGTATCAGTTCTTTCCTAACTTAGGAAAAAATAGTAACTTTGCACATTCAAAATCATACTATATGGCCGAACAAAATACATCCCGACGCAGACAACCCCGACAGCAGCAGCCTGTTGACAACACATACGCCCACCTTCAGCCACAGGCATTGGAAGTGGAGCGGGCCGTGATAGGCGCACTACTGATTGACAAGGATGCCTATTCCATTGTCTGCGAGATTCTGAAGCCGGAAAGCTTCTATGAGCCTCGCAATAAAATCATCTACGAGGCCATCCAACAGTTGTCGATGAACGAGCAACCCGTTGATGTGCTTACGGTTGTTGACCAACTGTCGAAGAGCGGACAACTGGAAGAAGTAGGAGGTCCTGCTTATATTGCCGACATATCGTCGCATGTCGTTTCATCGGCACATATCGACTATCACTCTCGCATCGTGGCTCAGAAATACCTGGCCAGACAGCTCATACAGTTTGCCAGTGATGTAGAGACCAAGGCATTCGACGAGACCATCAACATAGACGAACTGATGCAGCACGCAGAAGGCGCACTGTTTGAGATTTCCCAGAAGAACCTGAAAAAGGACTACACGCAAATTGACCCCGTGGTAGCCCAAGCCGTAAAGGTGATTCAGGAAGCGGCAAAGAACAAAGACGGATTGACGGGTATCTCCAGCGGCTATCATGGATTGGATGACAAGACGAGTGGCTGGCAGCCTTCTGATCTTGTTATCATCGCCGGTCGCCCTGCCATGGGTAAGACAGCCTTCGCATTGTCGATGGCCAAGAACATCGCTGCCGACAACCAAGTGCCAATGGCGTTTTTCTCGCTTGAAATGTCAAACCAGCAGTTGGTCAACCGTTTGATTTCCAACGCTTGTGAGATTGACAGTAAAAAGATTCTCAACGGACAATTGCAGCCAGACGAATGGGACAGGTTGGACAAGAGAATCAACAACCTGTTAGGTGCACCGTTATACGTAGATGACACTCCGGGTCTTTCCGTATTTGAATTGCGTACAAAGGCACGCCGACTGGTACGCGAGCATGGTGTCAAGATAATCATGATTGACTACCTGCAGCTGATGAATGCCAACGGTATGCGATTCTCAAGCCGTCAGGAAGAGGTGTCTACCATCAGCCGCTCGCTGAAGGGACTCGCTAAAGAGCTCGACATTCCCATCCTGGCTCTATCGCAATTGAATCGTGGTGTAGAGAATCGAGAAGGTTTGGAAGGCAAACGCCCGCAGTTGAGCGACCTGCGTGAGTCGGGTGCCATAGAACAGGATGCCGATATGGTGCTCTTCGTACACCGTCCAGAGTATTACCGCATCTTCCAGGATGACAAAGGACGCGACCTGCACGGTATGGCAGAAATCATTATTGCAAAGCATCGTAAGGGTGCCACTGGCGATGTGTTGTTGACTTTCCGAGGTGAATACACGCGATTTGAGAACCCTGAGGACGGACGACTGGATGCACATCAGCCGCAGAATGGTGGAGAAATCATCAGTTCAAAGGTGAATGGCGACAGTCAGATGAACGGTTCAATGCCTGACGATTACGACCCATTCGGCAGTGGAATGCCCATTCCACCACCATCGAACGGCCCCATGCCTTTCTAATTACACCTCTGCTTTGACAAAATATTGCATTTTGATAGAGTTATTCGAAAATAATATTGTAACTTTGCACACGAAAAAAACTGTTTAGATTGTTTTGATAGAGAAGCATCTTGTATTAGAAGATATTGACCCCGTCATGTTTATGGGGGTGGGGAACGTGCATTTACAGATGTTACGTGCACTATATCCCAAACTGCGCATCATAGCCCGTGATAATGTGATTCGTATTATGGGCGATGAAGAGCAAATGGCTGCGTTTGAAGAGAGTACTGAGAAGATGCGCCTACACGTCTTGAAGTTCAATTATATCACTGAAGAAGACATCCTTGACATCGTAAAAGGTAAGCGCACGCATACAGAAGTACCAGATGATGTAGTGGTCTATTCCATCTCCGGCCGGCCAATCAAAGCACGCAGTGAGAACCAGCAACGACTCATCGATGCCTATCAGCAGAACGATATGGTGTTTGCTGTAGGGCCTGCAGGAACAGGAAAGACTTACCTGTCTATTGCATTGGCAGTCAAAGCATTAAAAGAGAAAACGGCAAAGAAGATTATTCTTAGTCGTCCTGCTGTTGAGGCGGGTGAGAAGCTTGGATTCCTGCCTGGCGACATGAAGGACAAGATAGATCCGTACCTACAGCCGCTCTACGATGCACTGGAAGACATGATACCACAGGTAAAACTGCAGGACATGATGGAAAAGCACATCATACAGATAGCACCGCTGGCCTTTATGCGAGGTCGCACACTAAGCGACGCGGTGGTCATCTTAGACGAAGCACAGAACACCACCCCAGCCCAGATACGTATGTTCCTGACCCGTATGGGATGGAACACCAAGATGATTATCACGGGCGACATGACGCAGATTGACCTGCCCAGATCTCAGAAAAGCGGACTCATAGAGGCCCTGCATATATTAAATAATGTGGAGGGCATCGGTGTGGTAAATCTGAACGGGAAGGATATCGTGCGCCATAAACTGGTGACCCGCATCGTCAATGCATACGAAAGTTACGACAAAGAATATAACAACAACAATGAAAGCATTAACAAAGACTGACTTCAACTTCGAAGGACAGAAGAGCGTTTATCACGGAAAAGTCCGTGACGTGTACAACATCAACGATGACCTGATGGTGATGGTAGCCACCGACCGCATCTCAGCTTTCGACGTGGTATTGCCAAAGGGAATCCCCTTCAAGGGACAGGTTCTGAACCAGATTGCAGCCCAGTTCCTGGATGCTACAACCGACATCTGCCCTAACTGGAAACTGGCTACCCCAGACCCAATGGTAACCGTAGGTCTGAAGTGCGAAGGTTTCCGCGTAGAGATGATTATCCGCTCTATCCTCACCGGTTCTGCTTGGCGTGAGTATAAGAACGGTTGTCGTGAGCTGTGTGGCGTTAAGCTGCCCGATGGCATGAAGGAGAACGAGCGTTTCCCAGAGCCCATCATCACGCCTACGACAAAGGCTGACGAGGGTCATGACATGAACATCTCAAAGGAAGAGATCATTGCTCAGGGCATTGTTTCTGCTGAGGACTATGCCATCATGGAAGACTACACCCGCAAGATTTTTGCCCGTGGACAGGAGATTGCCGCAAAGCGTGGCCTGATTCTCGTTGACACGAAGTATGAATTTGGCAAACGCGATGGTAAGGTGTACCTCATCGATGAGATTCACACCCCCGACTCAAGCCGCTATTTCTATGCTGAGGGCTACGAAGAGAAGTTGGCAAAGGCCGAGCCTCAGAAACAGCTTTCAAAGGAGTTCGTACGTCAGTGGCTCATTGAGCACAACTTCATGAACGAGCCAGGACAGACGATGCCTGAGATTACGGACGAGTATGCTGAAAGCGTTTCAGAGCGCTACATCGAGCTCTACGAGCACATCACTGGTACCAAGTTCGACAAGGCTACCGAGACTGGCGACATCGCAGCACGTATCGAAAAAAATGTTTCAGACTATCTGAAAACCAGATAAATGTACAAACAGGAAGAGATAAAACCCTATCACGAGGGTGAGAAAGCGCAGCAGGTGGAGCAGATGTTTGATAACATCGCTCCCACTTACGACACGCTGAACCACCGTCTATCGTGGGATATCGACAAGGGATGGCGAAAGAAGGCCATCAGGCAACTAACGCCCCACAAGCCCCAGACGATGCTCGACATCGCTACGGGGACGGGCGACTTTGCCATCCTGTCGGCTCAGATGCTACGGCCCAAGAAATTAATAGGTGCCGACATCAGCGAGGGAATGATGGAGATAGGCCGGAGGAAAGTGAAACAGTTAGGACTGCAAGACACCATCTCCTTTGCAAAAGAAGACTGTCTGAATCTGAGCTACGCTGACAATACCTTCGATGCCATCACAGCAGCATTCGGCATCCGCAACTTTGCCAACCTGGACAAGGGACTGAGCGAGATGTGTCGCGTGCTGAAGCCTGGCGGACATCTTAGCATCGTGGAACTCACCACGCCTGTCAGTTTCCCCATGAAACAACTCTTCCATATCTACTCTCATACAGTGCTGCCTGTCTACGGACGTATGATATCCAAAGACACCAGCGCTTATTCGTATCTGACAAAGACCATTGAGGCCTTCCCTCAAGGTGAGATGATGCAAGAGATACTGCATCAGGCAGGCTTCAAAGAGGCTACTTTCAAACGGCTTACTTTTGGTATCTGCACAATGTATTTCGCAACAAAATAATCGACTGTTATGGAAAAGTACGGACTTATTGGCTTCCCACTGGGGCATTCGTTCTCTATCAACTACTTCAACCAGAAGTTCGCAGATGAGGGAATCAATGCCAAGTACATGAACTTTGAGATTCCATCTATTGAGGCACTCGCAGAAGTGCTCGACTCAAATCCAGAACTGAAGGGTCTTAACGTAACGATTCCCTACAAACAAAAAGTCATGGAGTTTCTGGATCAGATTAGTCCTGAAGCCCGTGCCATCGGTGCTGTCAACGTCATCAAGGTGACCCATGAAGGAAAGAAAATCATACTAAAAGGATTCAACTCTGATGTCATCGGCTTCACGCAAAGTATTGAACCCATGCTGGAACCATATCATAAGAAAGCACTGATATTGGGAACAGGAGGCGCATCAAAGGCTATTGACTACGGATTGAAGGCCTTGGGACTTGAGACGGTGTTCGTAAGTAGATATCGTCGTCCGGAAACCATCTGTTATGACGACATCACACCAGAAGCGGTGAAAGAATACAACGTCATTGTAAACTGCACTCCACTTGGTATGTTCCCCAAGACAGAAGAATGTCCACAGCTTCCCTATGAGGCAATGGATGAAAAAAACATACTCTATGACCTTATTTACAACCCCGATGAAACAATGTTCATGAAAAAGGGAGCCAGGTATGGAGCCAATGTGAAGAACGGATTGGAGATGTTGTTGCTGCAGGCATTCGCATCATGGGAGTTCTGGAACGGAAAAGAGTAACAAACAAATGGAAACAAGTTGGACAATCTTTGAGATGTATATAGCCATCTTTGGCCTGATTGTTACAGTTGGAATACTGGGCGACAAGAAAGGCAAGGGGACTACACAGCAACTGCTGGACAATACGCGTGCCAGGTTAAAAAGCTGTGCCAGCCGTTTCAACCAGCAGGTAAAGCTTCTCCAAAAGGAATACAAAGGAGAAAAGAATCATAGCAGAAGCATTCTGAAAAAATACGAAGCGAAATACATCATTACAAAGTCGGACTACAATCGTGAAGCCGATACTGTTATCAGGGAATGGAGCTCTGCAAAAAAAGACAACCAATGGTGGGAACGCTACTGGGTGGTTGTCATGGTAACAGGCATCATCTGTCTTTTAGGAGCGTGCACAGAGTCTATTGTCAGGCTGGGAGAGAAGGATGAACAGACACAGGTTCCCATAGAGCAAACACTAAAGGCACACGAGGAAAGAGTATGGGATGCCAAATCAATACCTATGCCCCACCTTACAGATGGCCGCCGCTATGTATCAAACCCAGACGGAATCATATCGGAAGAGACCGTAAGACGTCTGGATGCCCAACTTATGAAGATGGACGACTCGCTGGGTATTGAATCCGTACTGGCTATTGTCAGTCGTGTAGAAAATGGAGATGTCTTCCGCTTTGCACAAGACATCTTTGACATATATAAAGTAGGTAAAAACGACCGGGGACTGGTCATGGTGCTGGCTTACGATGACCATAAGTTCCGTTCCCATACAGGTCGTTCACTGGAGGCCGATTTGACTGATGCCGAGGTCTTCAGATTCCAGGAACGCTATCTGATTCCGAGTATGAAGGCAGAAATGCCAGACAGCGGACTGATATATTTCACAGAAGCTATCTATAACCTTCTGCAAGGTAAGGAACTGCCAGTGATGACAGGATTAGACAGTGCTAATAGTGATGATGATGCCGACGATGTGCTGCCAGCCCTCTACTTTTTCCTATTTGCTGCATGGTTAGGTATATATCTGTTTGCTTCCCATCGTCACGGCTGGAACATGAAGACTTATTACAGCGGTATGCTTGCAAAAAACCCGTTTGTGAACAATGGTTCAGCACTCGCTGCTGGCTACGTAGCAGGAAGTATCCTAAGTGGAGGTGGCAGAAGCGGAGGCTACGGTGGAGGCGGCTTTGGAGGCGGTGGCTTCGGAGGAGGTTTCAGTGGAGGAAGCAGCGGTGGCGGTGGTGCCACATCAAGTTGGTAATACAAAGAAACATCAAATAAACAACTAATAAAGGTAAGTATTATGAAAAAAAGTTATCTGATTCTTATTGGAATTGCCGTTGTTGTAATCCTCATCATCGGCTGGGTAAAGAGCACATACAACGGTATAGTTACCGTGGAAGAAGAAGCCACGACAGCATTGGCTAACGTGCAGTCGGCCTACCAGCGTCGCGCTGACCTGATTCCTAACCTCGTAGAAGTCGTTAAAGGTTATGCTGCTCATGAGAAAGAGACCTTAGAGGGTGTCATTAACGCACGTGCCAAAGCTACAAGTATGTCGTTGAACGCTGACAACATTGAGGAATACCAGAAGGCTCAGGGTGAGTTGAGCAGTGCTTTGGGACGACTCATTGCTATTGGAGAAGCCTATCCCGACTTGAAAGCCAACGAGAACTTCCGCGAATTGCAGGTACAACTGGAAGGTACAGAGAACCGTATCAACGAGGAGCGCAACAAAGCTAACAAGGCCATTCAAGACTACAACATCAAGATTCGTCGTTTCCCCAGCAATCTGCTCGCTGGCCTGTTTGGATTCGAGAAGATGAACAAGTTTGAGGCTGAAGCCGGTGCAGAGAAGGCTCCAAAAGTATCTTTCTGATTGAAAGGAAAAAATAGACAATTAAGGATTTGAAATGATTGACAACCGCTATATGATGCGTGGCGTTAGTGCCGCAAAGGAAGATGTCCACGCAGCTATCAAGAACATAGACAAAGGGCTTTATCCACAGGCATTCTGTAAGATTATCCCAGACATTCTTGGAGGTGATTCTGATTATTGCAACATCATGCATGCCGACGGAGCTGGTACGAAGTCAAGTCTCGCCTATATGTATTGGAAAGAGACAGGCGACCTCTCTGTTTGGAAGGGTATTGCTCAGGATGCTATCGTGATGAATACCGACGACCTGCTCTGTGTAGGTGCTGTAGATAATATCTTGGTATCAAGCACCATCGGCCGTAATAAAATGCTGGTACCAGGCGAGGTCATCTCAGCTATCATTAATGGCACAGACGAATTGTTGGCAGAGCTCCGTGAGATGGGTATCGGCATCTATCCTACTGGTGGCGAGACAGCAGACGTAGGCGACCTTGTTCGTACGATTATCGTTGACTCTACTGTTACCTGTCGCATGAAGCGCAGCGATGTGATTAACAATGCTAACATTCGTCCTGGTGATGTCATCGTAGGACTCTCGTCCACAGGTCAGGCAACTTATGAGAAGCGCTACAACGGTGGAATGGGAAGTAATGGCTTGACTTCAGCTCGTCATGACGTATTCGCAAAGTACTTGGCAGAGAAATATCCTGAGAGTTTTGACCACGCAGTGCCCAATGATTTGGTTTACAGCGGTAAGTATCAACTGACAGATGCTGTTGAAGGTTCACCCGTCGATGCCGGACAGTTGGTGCTCTCGCCTACCCGTACCTATGCACCTGTTATCAAACGCTTGCTTGATGAGATGCGGCCTGAGATTCATGGTATGGTACATTGTACTGGTGGTGCTCAAACAAAGGTTTTGCATTTCGTCAACGAGAACTGCAAGGTCATTAAGGACAATATGTTCCCTGTTCCCCCACTCTTCCGTGCTATCCACGAGTGCTCTGGCACTGATTGGAAGGAGATGTATCAGGTATTCAACATGGGACATCGTATGGAAATCTACGTACGTCCTGAGATGGCAGAGAAGGTCATTGCGTTGTCAAAGTCATTCAATATCGATGCACAGGTTATTGGACACATTGAGGAAGGTCCACGTTCTCTGACCATCAAGAGCGAATTCGGTACATTTGAGTATTAACACTGGTACCGCCTCATCTGTAATTTTTATGAACAAACAAACAAGCTACAATATTTATTATAAGGTAACATCGGAGACTTTTCCGATGTTACCTTCTTTTGCTGGCATCATCCCTGATAGGGCTGGCGATACAAAGCCCCAAGGTAAAGCATATATTTGTACATTCAAAGACGAGATGCCTCAAAATATCATTACCCGCGTGGTACAATTCCAACTCAACACCATCTTGTTGTGCGGTCAAGAATCGCCCACCTATATTAGAAACCTTCGGCGCACTCTGACAACCGACATTACCCCCAACCTACAGATATGGAAAGAAGTTAACAACGAGAAATGCCAGACATATGAAGACTGTGTTGATGCTTTTGTAATTGACATTAACGAAATAGACAAATATCAAGGCACGCACCCTATCCTAATATCTGGAATTTCAGCAAATAATGATCTTGACAGCTTGTATCAGAAGTACAAAGGACGATGTTTGGGCTTTATCACGAATGAATTTGGAGATACAGAATAATATTCGTACCTTTGCACACAAATAAAAACTAAGACTATTAAAATGAATACTAAAAAACTGATTCTATCACTTCTCGTGATACTATTCCCATCGTTATGCATGGCTATCGACTGGGATGGTAAAAAGTATCAATCTATTGAACAAAGCATTCAACAGCCACAGTTCGGAAAGGCAACCATACTGATTACCAAATGCGGAGCTAAGACTGATGCTTCCGCAACTAATAATCAGAAGGCAATCCAGAAAGCCATTGACAAATGCTCGAAAAAAGGAGGTGGACGTGTTGTCGTACCTGCAAATATGACGTTTCTAACAGGAGCTATCCACCTAAAAAGTCACGTCAACCTTGTTGTTGAGGAAGGAGCTGTACTGAAGTTCGCCTTCCAGCCAGAGCTCTACCCCATCGTTGAAACTTCATGGGAAGGACTTGACTGCTATAACCTTTCACCCTGCATCTATGCCTTCCAACAAACCGATATTGCCATCACGGGTAAGGGAACCATTGACGGCGGTGGAACGAAAGAGACCTGGTGGCCTTGGTGCGGTGCCGAGAAGTTCGGATGGAAGCCTGGCATGATAGCCCAGAAGAACGAGGCTCGTCCGCGCCTGTTGAAGAATGGTGAGGACGGTGTGCCTATGACTGACGAGAAAGGTAATCCCACCAAGGAGCGCACCTTTGGACAAAAGGACGGTCTGCGCCCCCAATTGGTGAACTTCACTCAATGCCAGCGCATCCTGATAGAGAACGTGACACTGCTCGACTCGCCTTTCTGGGTAATTCATCCCCTGAAATCACAAGATATCACCGTTCGCGGCGTACATATCAACAACGACGGTCCTAACGGTGATGGATGTGACCCTGAGTCATGTGACCGTGTACTCATAGAGAACTGCTACTTCAATACCGGCGATGACTGCATTGCCATCAAAAGTGGACGTAATCGCGATGGACGTGAGCGTGCAATGCCCTCGCAAAACATCATTATCCGTAACTGTGAGATGAAGAACGGTCACGGTGGCGTGGTGATAGGTTCAGAAATTAGTGGTGGTGCGAAGAATATCTTTGCTCACGATTGCGTGATGGATTCGCCCAACCTTGACCGCGTATTGCGTATCAAGACCAACTCTTGTCGAGGCGGTATCATTGAGGACATCTACGTAAAGGATGTGAAAGTAGGCCAGTGTGGCGAGAGCGTACTGAAAATCAACCTCGACTACGAGCATAATGAAATCTGTTGCCGAGGTAACTACCCAACGGTGCGCAATGTACTGATGGAGAACGTGACCTGCGAGAAATCGAAATATGGTGTCCAGATCATCGGACTGGAAGAAGATACTTTCGTCAACGATATCACGGTGCGTAATTGTCGATTCAATGGCGTACAGCAGGGCAATACGATTACGGGTAAGACTCGCAATATTATGTTCGAGAAACTCTATGTGAATGGTGGTCTCGCACTCATGAAGAAACCCTACAAGCATTATTCGGAATGGATGACCCGCTCCGAGATGAAACGCTATCCAAAATCGTATCTGCTGGACTTTTCCAATCGTCCCAAGTGGAGTTACGTAATGGGTATTGAACTGGAGGGTATGCTCGACACCTATCTGCGCTATGGTGGGCAAGACATCTTTGACTACTGCAAGCTCTATACCGATACGATGATTAACGAGCAGGGCGAGATTCGCGGCTACAACATCCTTGACTATAATCTGGATAACATACGCACAGGCCATTTCGTGACACGAATGTACCAGCAACTACCAGAAAAGAAAAACCTCATAGCCATGCAGACGCTCATGAAGCAACTGCAGGAGCAGCCAAGAACAGTGGTCGACAAAGTATATTGGCACAAAGCCATCTATGCCTATCAAGTATGGCTCGACGGCATTTTCATGGGACTGCCATTCCGTTGCTTGACAGCACCAATCACGGAGAAGAGTCCTAAGACGGTGAACAAAATCTATGATGACGCTGTAGATCAATTGTCCATTACCTACAATCGTACGTTTGATCCCAAGACCAGCCTAAACCGCCATGCCTATGACGAGAACAGGAATATGTTTTGGGCCGACAAGGAGACAGGCTTAAGCCAGCACTGCTGGGGACGAGCTCAAGGATGGTACACTATGGCTCTCATCGAGGTACTTGATGCCGTGCCTGCCGACTATGCACGTCGTAGCGAACTCATAGAACTACTTCAGAAAGATTTCGACGCCATCCTGAAATGGCAGGACAAGCAGTCGGGTCTATGGTATCAGGTGATGGATTCACCAGATCGCGAGGGTAACTATCTGGAGAGCACCTGCTCGGCTATGTTCACCTACGCCCTGCTGAAAGCCTACAGAAAAGGTTACGTAGGCACGAAATATCGCGATGCAGGCATCAAGGCCTATCGTGGCATTATCAATAATTTCATCAAGGTTAATGATGACGAGACCGTCTCACTGACCCATTGCTGCGCCGTAGCAGGCCTCGGACCTGGCATTAGTCCTGAGGTGGAGGCTGCCCTGAAGCGTATCAATCCTAAGGCGCAAGCCAAGGAGAATAAACGTCGCGACGGCTCGTACAACTACTATCTCTCTGAGCAGATACGAGACAACGATGCCAAGGGCATAGGTCCGTTTATCTGGGCTTCATTAGAAATGGAGCAAATGGGTTTTACTACAGACAATGTGATGAAACATATTAATCGTCAAGCCGTTACAGGAAGAAACAATCCCATTATCACCAAGGCCGACCCGCTGGCTTCACTCACCGTTGGTAACGGTCATTTTGCAACAACGGTCGACGTAACTGGTTTGCAGAGTTTCCCTTTTGAATATGAGGCTGGCGTTCCCCTTACAGCAATGTCAGATTGGGGATGGCATTCGTTTCCAAACACCAGCCACTTGACACCTGAAGAAACACAGAAAGCATTTGACTTAGGTCACAGGCATAAAGAGATTTATGCCATCGAATATAAAGCTTCAAAGGGCGATTCCGCACGCAACGTGGCTGCAACAGAATACTTTCGCGTAAACCCTCACCGTTTGAATCTGGGCATTGTAGGCCTGGAGATGAAAGACCGCAGCGGACAGAAGGTTGAACTACAGTCGCTGGCCGATATTCGCCAAGAGTTGAAACTCTACGACGGTGTCATCGAATCTTCGTTTCGAGCTGACAACGAGTCCGTCGAAGTGACCACTGCTGCCCTGCAAAATAAAGATGCTACGATTTATCGCATCAAGTCCGAACTGCTTAGGGATGGACGTGCCAAGATACGCATCCGCCTTCCCTATCCCACTGGCCGTCATGCAGATGCTGCCACCGACCTATCGAAACCAGAACTCCATAAGTCGCGCATCGTGATGAACGACAAGCATTCGGCCATTATTGAGCATTCAATCGACTCTATCCGTTATTTTCTGAAACTCAACTGGACAGGCGATGGAGAGCTGACACGCACAGCCGATCATGATTTTACACTAAGTGCCACTAACGATGTACTTGTATTCAAAGCTGAGTACTCTGCAACAATGTCATACAGGAAAGATAGAGATAACAATATTATCCCCGATCCCATCATCGTGTATGACCAGGAATTGCGCGCTGTGATGAAGGCATGGAACCGTTGGTGGGAGGAGGGGGCTATAGTGGATTTCTCAGAATGTACCGACCCAAGAGCCAAGGAATTGGAGCGACGTGTGGTGCTCAGTCAGTATCTCACGCAGGTGAACTGCGCCAACTACATGCCACCGCAAGAGACAGGTTTGACCTACAACTCGTGGTTTGGTCGTCCGCACTTGGAGATGACGTGGTGGCACATGGTGGACTTTGCTCTGTGGAACCGTCCTCGCGTAGTCGAAAAAGTACTGAATTGGTACAACCGCGTTGCATATACGGAGGCTAAGAAAATAGCTGAACGACAAGGTTTTAAAGGCATCCGCTGGATGAAGATGACCGACCCTTGGGCTGGTGAGGCACCTTCAAATACTGGTTCTTTCCTTATCTGGCAACAGCCACATTATATCTATATGGCAGAGGAGATGTATCGCAGCAATCCTTCGATGGTGACACTACAGAAATATGCAAAACAGGTAGAGGAAACGGCTGAGTTCATGGCCGATTTTGTGAGCTATAATGCCAAGACCAAGAAATATTTCTTACAAGGAGCCACCGCCATGCAAGAGAGTATGTCGAAAGACTTTTCTTATAATCATCCCTTCGAGTTGGCTTACTGGCAGTATGGGCTTAGCATAGCCAATGACTGGCGCGAGCGTCAGGGACTATCTCGTAACGCGAAGTGGGACGATATTTGCGCAGGGCTTTCGTCTTTGCCCAAGGAAGCGAGTTTCTATACCGCTGGTTTGCCCAAGGGAAATACCAAGGCCTTGAAAGCCTTCGACCCCTTCGATACCGTAGCATCAGGCAATACGAACAACAACGCACAGATGGAAACCTTTAAAGCAAAGACCCACAACGACCATCCCGCCGTGCTGGGGGCATGCGGTTTACTGCCTATACCGAAGTTGCATCCGCTCTACACCACTGACGTGATGGGCGCCACCCTGACTGATGTGATGCAGAACTGGAATTGGGCAACAACGTGGGGATGGGATTATGGTATGGTGGCCATGACGGCAGCACGCCTAGGGAAACCCGATGTAGCCCTGCAAGCTTTGCTCATTGATACGCAAAAGAACACCTATCTGAAGAATGGTCATAACTTCCAGACACTAGACCGTCTGCGAATTTACCTCCCTGGAAACGGGGCATTGCTTACGGCAGTTGCCATGATGTGTGCCGGATGGGACGGATGTGTAAATCCTAATAATCCAGGATTCCCACAAGACGGTACATGGAACGTACGTTGGGAGAACCTGCAACGAATGCAATAACAAACTATCATTCAATAGAGAGCAAAAGCGATGGGGTGTTTAATCCTCGTCGCTTTTTTCTTCATTCTTTAGTATGGGCAGTGATATGTGGTAACGCACGGCAAGGAAGCGAATCAAGCATGTCACCACAAAACTGATGATTGCCGTGACACCTACAGATATACCCAGCTCTATTCCACCCCAATAGGCCAGACCTCCAACGACACAGGCCATCGCATAGATTTCCTTATGAAAAATCACAGGTTCGTTGTTTAGTAGTACGTCACGTATGACACCACCTGCTGCACCCGTGATACATCCCATGATAATTGCCACCCAGAAAGTCTGCCCCACATCCAGGCTTCGCTGTATTCCTGCTATTGTAAAGAGTGCCAATCCCAAGGTATCGAAGACAAACCACGCATTCTTCAACGGCTCCATCCACTTACCCATAAAAGCCACAGTAAGCAGTGCCACAGCAGTACATATCATGTAAATAGGTGTGGTCATCCAGAAGATGGGTACGTCGAGTATCACGTCGCGTATCGTACCACCACCGATGGCTACTGCAATGCCACACACATAACCGCCAAACCAGTCGAAGTGCTTGGCTGCTGCATGGCGAATACCAGAGATTGCAAAAGCAAACGTACCAAGCAATTCTATGACCTTAATTATGATATCCTGATTCATTTTAATAAAAATTTGTGTGCAAAGTTACAATTTTTTCCTCTTTTTTGCATGACTTTTAAATTTTTTTTCTTAAATTTGCACCGGAATCCAATCATTAACCTTTACCTATGAAGCTATTGACATCAAATCCAACCCATATCCTACTGATTTTCTCAGTATGTCTAACACTCATTACGTGTACAGATAAGGACACTAATGCGCATAGTTCACCACTGGTTAATCAGTTAGGATTCAGCAAAGAAGACCCGCTTATCGTAGGTATCGACAAAGACTATGCACCTTTAGAGTATATAGATGACGAAGACCGTCCACGTGGCTATGACGTAGAGTTTACTAACATTCTCATGAAGCGACTGGGATTTCCTTATGTCTATCGTGCCAACTCGTGGGAAAACATTGCTCCCGACGTGCTTCACGGAGTGGTAGACCTGGGTATGATGATCTATTCGCCCTACCGCAAGGACAGTACCAACTATTCCCGGGCTGTTTTCCGTCTCTATTATCAAGTTGTCTATCCAAAGAAGAGTGATGACGAGCGTTTCGACTTCCGCAATCTGGAAGGCAAGCGTATCGCCTATATGAAATCACGTCCCGTTGGCGATTTGCTTAGCAGTGAGAATGCCATCAAATTCAGCGTGACCAATCTGGAAGAAGCCATGTTCGACTTGGTAAAAGGGAAATACGATGCCGTCATCTGCTACCGCTACCAAGCCAGATACCTGATAAACCTTCATCATTTCGAAAACCTGCTCACCGACGATATTTCCCTTCCCCCACGCGAATATTGCTACGTTAGCCATAGCAAAGCCCTGATTAATATCATCGACAAGGAGTTGCTCAGAATGGAGAACGAGGGCATCACCGATGATGTCTACGTCATCAAATCTACCTTCAACGGCCTACGTATCCCCACATGGGTGTGGTATCTGTTGGGAGGTGTAGCCTTCATCCTACTCATCATCATCAATACCATCTACAGACGCTCGCGCAAACAGTTGGCACAAGCAAATGCCGTACTCGAGAAGAGCAACGAAGAACTCAAAGATCGTAATGAGGAACTATCCATAGCCCGCGAACACGCTATGGAATCCGACCGTTTGAAGACGGCTTTCATCCAAAACATGACCCATCAGATACGCACGCCACTCAACATCGTCATTGGCTTTGCTCAGGTCATCAACGAAGAATACGACACCCTGTCCAAGGAAGAGATCAAGATGATGACAGGTCAGATGATGAAAAACACCGATGCACTTACCGCTATAGTCAATAAGCTCATTGCTCTCTCTATCCTGCAGAGCAAGGGAAAGATAGAGAAGCACGACCGTCTGTCGTGCAACGCAATCTGTCGCGATGCTATTCAGGGAATCACGCTTTCACATCCCGACGCAGTGACGCTACAGTTTAGCACAACGATACCCGACGACCTACAGTTGCTTACAAATAAGGTTGTGCTTCAAAGAGTGCTCCACGAATTAATCAGCAATGCCGACCAGTTCACCCATCAGGGTACCATCACCCTCGGAGTCGCTCAGCCTGATAAGCATTCCGTATGCTTCAGCGTCAAGGATACCGGTTCCGGAATATCCGATCGAGACAAGGATCACGTCTTCAACCTGTTCTATAAACCTGATGAGTTTGCCGAGGGACTTGGTTTAGGTCTTTCCCTCTGCCGTAAAGCCATCGACCAGATGGGAGGCAATATTCGCATCGATGAAGCCTATACCACCGGCACACGCATCATCATCACCCTACCCCTGGACAACTAATCCTCGTAGCGCTTTCCCCAGTAGTTCACCATCCGCTGCCACAGCTTTTCCTCCGACGGATTATGTTGACCGTGCCACAAGCGCTTATCCTTCAATGCGTCAGGCATATACTGCTGTTCAGTAAAGTGTCCAATATAGTCATGCGGATACTTATAGCCATCGTGATACCCCAACTCTTTCATCAATTGTGTTGGAGCATTCCTGATTGGCAGCGGTACGGGCTGATTTCCCGTCTCACGCACTAATGCTAATGCGGCATCTATCCCCAGATAGGCAGAGTTACTCTTTGGCGACGTAGCCAGATAGACAGCACACTCCGCCAAAGCAATCCTCGCCTCTGGCCACCCAATCTTCATCACCGTATCAAAGGCGGCATTGGCCAACAGTAACGCATTGGGATTAGCCAACCCAATATCCTCAGATGCCGAGATCACCATACGTCGAGCAATAAACTGAGGATCCTCTCCCCCCTCAATCATACGTGCCATCCAGTAGAGTGCCGCGTCAGGATCGCTGCCGCGAATACTCTTGATAAAGGCCGAGATGATATCGTAATGCATCTCACCGTCCTTGTCGTAGGCCAACGGATTCTGTTGCAGACGGGCTACCACCAATTCATCGGTAATCACCACATCACCACTTTCAGATTCTACCACCAACTCCAAGATATTCAACAGCTTACGCGCATCGCCACCACTGTATCTCAATAATGCATTCGTTTCTTTCAGCTCTATATTTCGCTCCTTCAGAATCAAATCCTTCGTGATGGCACGTTCCACCAACTTCAGCAAATCCGCTTTCTCCAGCGACTTCAGCACATAGAGCTGACAGCGCGACAGCAACGGACGAATCACCTCAAACGACGGATTCTCTGTCGTAGCACCTATCAACGTCACGATGCCACGTTCCACAGCTCCCAGCAACGAATCCTGCTGAGATTTCGAGAAACGGTGAATCTCATCTATAAACAAGATTGGTGAAGCCTCGTTGAAGAATCTAACCTTCTGAGCCTTCTCTATCACGTCCCTCACATCCTTCACGCCGCTGGTCACTGCCGACAGCGTATAGAAGGGTGTATCCAGTTTGTTGGCTATAATGTGTGCCAACGTCGTCTTTCCAACTCCTGGAGGACCCCAGAGTATAAACGACGATATGCGCCCCGAATCAATCATCCTTCGGAGCACTGCCCCCTCGCCTACCAAGTGCTGCTGACCTATATAGTCATCCAGCGTGCGAGGTCTCAGTCTTTCTGCTAATGGTTCTGCCATAATTCAAATGCCAAAGGTACAAAAATAATTGCATATCACCAAATTATTTCTTCATCTCATGTTAAAAAACTTAGGTAGTAACACGATATAAATCAAGAAAATGAGGAATTTTGGCAATTGTTTTCGCACACAGTGAAATATTTAGTATATTTTGCATAACTTTGCACACGTTTTTATAAGGACAACATTTAGTAATGAAAACTTTTGATTTCAAGCCGAAAATGGTATCGGCGATTAAGAATTACAACAAACAGACATTCATGGCCGACCTCATGGCTGGTGTGATTGTAGGCATTGTGGCGCTGCCTCTGGCTATCGCCTTCGGTATTGCCAGCGGTGTTTCACCAGAGAAAGGTATCATCACCGCTATCGTGGCTGGCTTCGTGATTTCAGCCATGGGTGGTTCGAAAGTACAGATTGGCGGTCCCACAGGTGCGTTCATCGTCATCGTGGCAGGCATCATCAACCAGTATGGTATGCAGGGACTGACGATTGCTACGCTGATGGCTGGCGTCTTCCTGATTGGTTTCGGTCTGCTGCATTTAGGCACGATCATCAAGTACATCCCCTATCCTATCATTGTGGGATTCACCAGCGGTATCGCCGTAACCATCTTTACCACACAAGTAAAAGACCTGCTGGGAATGCAGATGGAGAGCGTACCTAGCGATTTTATTGAGAAATGGATTGCCTACGGACAGAACCTGATGAACATCGACCCGTGGAGTGCTGGTGTGGGACTGGTAAGTGTGGCAATCATTGCCTCAACACCTAAGTTCAGCAAGCGCATACCGGGTTCGCTCATTGCTATCATCGTAATGACGGTAGCCGTATTGTTGCTGAAGCAGTACGCTGGCGTAACATCGATAGAGACCATCGGCGACCGTTTCAGTATCTCTTCCCAACTGCCTGCTGCTACAGTACCAGAGTTGACTTGGGAGACCATCAAGGGTCTTGTGGCTCCTGCGCTGACCATTGCAATTCTAGGTGCTATCGAGAGTCTGCTGTCTGCTACCGTTGCCGACGGTGTGATAGGTGACCATCACAACTCTAATACAGAGCTGATAGGTCAGGGGGTGGCAAACATCGTGTCGCCCATCTTCGGCGGTATTCCTGCTACAGGTGCCATTGCCCGTACGATGACGAATATCAATAATGGCGGTCGCACGCCTATCGCAGGTATCGTACATGCAGTGGTGCTGCTGCTCATCTTCCTGTTCCTGATGCCGTTGGCACAGTATATCCCAATGGCTTGCCTGGCAGGTGTATTGGTAGTGGTAAGCTACGGCATGAGCGGCTGGCGTTCGTTTACTGCGCTGATGCGCAATCCTAAGAGTGACATCACCGTGCTGCTTCTGACGTTCCTGCTGACCATCGTCTTCGACCTGACCGTAGCTATCGAGGTAGGACTGATTTGTGCCTGCCTGCTCTTCATGCGCCGCATGAGCGAAACTACAGACGTGAAGGCCGTCTACGATGAGATTGACCTGAACGAGGATGCCGATATGGAGCGTGGCAACTTGGAGCATCTCACCATTCCTAAGGGTGTAGAGGTGTACGAGATCAACGGTCCCTACTTCTTCGGTGCCGGTAACAAGTTCGAGGACTTAATGGGTCGCTACGGCAATCGTCCTAAGGTGCGCATCATCCGTATGCGTAAGGTTCCCTTCATCGACTCTACTGGCCTGCATAACTTGGAAAATATGTGCCTGATGAGCCAGAAGGAAGGTATTACTGTGGTGCTGTCTGGCGTGAACGAAAAAGTGGAAGCCGTGCTTCGACGCAACAACTTCCACAAATTATTAGGTGAGAAGAATATCTGTAATCACATTGACTTGGCCTTAGCTCGTGCTAACGAGCTGGTGGCTTAGTCACTCACAGGTTCAAGAACACGAGGATTACAGCTAGTAGTGCAAAGACAAAGAACAGAATAAACAAAACAGTCTTTACAAGACTTGTCTTCCTTTTAGGAGCCGGTTTCAAATCAAGAACCGGCTCTTTCTTGTCTTCTACCACATCCTTCACGTGTATCAGATAGGCGGAGTGATTGTCGGCATTATCCACCGTTGCATCAATCAACTGCTGACGCTTCTGCTCATCGGTAGTACTTTCATCGGCAAAGATGCTCATCAGAGCAGCATCATCCATCTGTTCCAACATACCATCGGTGCAGAGGAAGAAATAATCATCTGGCTCCACATCCGCGATATGTACGATAGTGGCTTCCGTCCGCGAAGACTGATGAGGCTGCATCGCCTTCAGGATGACATTCTTCTTGGGTGAGGTGCGCATCTCTTCGAAAGTAATCTGACCCTGTTCGTAGAGCTGCTGCACCAAAGAATGATCGCGAGAACGGAAAAGAATGCCCCTGCAATCACCTAACGACGGACGCAGGTGATAGATGCGGCTATCACCGATATGGGCCACCAGACAACCTCCGTCATGAAAACAGAGGAACGTCATAGTGGTACCCATCTGAGCCTCATTATTCACATCTGCGGCATCCAACGCATCATAAGCCTTGGAAAGACATTGACAGAAGTCCTCGTCAGTAAAGACGGGGACGGCATCACGGATAACGTCAGCCAGATGTCCCAGAGCCTTACTCACAGCCTCACTTGCCACCTCGCCCATGTCAAGTCCACCCATGCCGTCGCATACCACAAACACACGACTATCCGTACACGCCTCACCCATTAGAGGGTAGATAGCGTCTTCTTGGTTCTGGCGGCCACCCAACTCGTTGATGGCCAGTGGTTGATACAAATGGAACTTCATAATAACAGGCAATTACTCCCATTCGATTGTTGCAGGTGGCTTTGACGAGATATCATAGCAAACGCGGTTCACGCCACGTACCTTATTAATAATCTCATTAGAGACCTTAGCCATAAAGTCGTAAGGCAGATGAGCCCAGTCGGCTGTCATGGCATCAGTAGAGGTGACAGCACGCAGAGCAACGGGATGCTCGTAAGTACGCTCATCACCCATCACTCCTACGCTACGAACAGTAGAAAGCAGGATAGCACCTGCCTGCCAGATCTGATCGTAGAGCGAAACCTCGATCTCGCCGTCTTTCATATCAGCAGGTATACCGGCAGCAAGCACTTTACGAGCCTCTTCGCCAGAGAGTTTCACCTTATAATCACGAAGACCGCGGATATAGATATCGTCAGCATTCTGCAGGATCTCAACTTTCTCACGAGTGATATCACCCAAGATACGTACAGCGAGTCCAGGACCAGGGAAGGGATGACGCGTAATCAAATGCTCGGGCATACCCATCTGACGACCCACACGACGCACCTCGTCCTTGAACAACCACTTCAGGGGTTCGCACAACTGCAGGTTCATCTCCTTAGGCAGCCCACCTACATTATGATGGCTTTTTATGACCTTACCCGTGATATTCAACGACTCGATACGGTCGGGATAGATAGTCCCCTGAGCCAGCCAACGGGCATCGGTAATCTTGCGAGCCTCAGCATTGAAAACCTCGACAAAGTCGCGACCTATGATCTTACGCTTCTGTTCTGGATCAGTAACGCCAGCCAGATCAGCAAAGAATTTTTCTGAGGCATCAACGCCAATCACATTCAAGCCCAGTACCTTATAGTCTTCCATCACCTGAGTGAACTCGTTCTTACGCAGCATTCCGTGATCGACGAAGATACAGGTAAGTCGGTTGCCGATAGCCTTATTCAGCAGAACAGCAGCAACAGAAGAATCAACGCCACCGCTCAAGCCAAGGATGACGCGATCATTACCCAACTGCGCTTTCAGCTCTGCGACAGTAGTGTCAACAAATGAAGCTGCGCTCCACTTCTGCTTAGAACCACAGATATCAACCACAAAGTTCTTCAGCAACTGTGTGCCTTGAAGGCTATGGAACACCTCAGGGTGGAACTGTACGGCCCAAACGGGTTGTGTAGTAGAAGCAAAGGCTGCATTCTTCACATCGGCCGTAGAACCAATCACCTTGAAGTCAGAGGGGATGGCAGTAATGGTGTCACCATGACTCATCCATACCTGCGAACCTTGCACGAAATCCTTGAACAAAGGATTGGTAGTGTCTACCGTCTGAAGGTTGGCACGACCGTACTCACGAGAATCTGCTTTCTCTACTTTACCCCCCAGTGTGTGTGAAATAAACTGGGCGCCATAGCAGATGCCAAGCACGGGGATTTTTCCAACGAATTGCGAGAGGTCTACCTTGAAAGCCTCGGGATCATGAACCGAATAGGGCGAACCAGAGAGGATCACACCAATAACGGAGTCATCACCAACAGGGAACTTGTTGTAAGGCAGAATTTCGCAAAAGGTGTCCAGCTCGCGAACACGACGACCAATAAGCTGGGTCGTCTGCGAACCGAAATCAAGGATTATAATCTTTTGCATTTAATGATTTATTGATTTAAGAAATTTTCTGCTTGGTCAAGTGTCTCAATCTTACCTACATCCATCAAACGCAGGTCGTCCTTCACCAGTCCTACTATTTTGGAACGGTGGCAGATGCTAAGATAGAAATCTATAATTGGGAATCGCTCTGGGAACTGATCCATGAGCGGGAACAGACGGGGCGAGAAAGAGTGGATGCCGGAAAACGCGAATGCGTTTAGTGAAGAGTGAAGAGTGTAGAGTGTAGAGTTTGCTGCCGCCACAACATTCAGATCATTATCAATATGAATCTCAGCTTCACGAAGCCAAGGGAAAGGACTGCGTATTTCTCCCGTCTCATTGTTTATCCAGCCTTTCAGTCGCATGGCATTGTCAAAGAGCAGGTAACGCTTGGTCTTGCGCTTGCTCACCAAAAGGACAGCATCTTCATCAGGCAGATGCTGACGCGAGAACCATCCGAAATCTACATTATCCAGGATATCGACATTATGTATTAGGATGGGCTCGTTGTCATCAAAAAGCGGTGCAGCCTTCTTCAAGCCCCCACCCGTTTCAAGCAACTCATCACTCTCATCGCTAAAACGAACCAACGGGGCATAGTCTTGCTGCGCCACGTGGTCGATAATCATCTGAGAAAAATGATGGATATTAACGATGAAACGATCATAACCTTGCTCACGGAGTCGGTTGATGATAATATCGAGCAGAGGCGTTCCTCCCACTGGCACCAATGCTTTAGGCATGGTGTCTGTAAGCGGTTTAAGGCGGGTTCCCAAGCCCGCTGCGAATATCATCGCTTGTTTCATGGGTGCAAAGATACGAATAAGTGAGTAAAAAGCCAAATATTATTTGAGCTTTTTCGATTCGAAAGTACCTTTATTTTTTAATTTTCAACTTTCAATCTTCCATTTTCCATCATACCTCATCCATCATCCATTCATCATCAATGCATCTTCTTCATTTATTTAATTTTTCAAATCTGCTGCCACACTGCCACCATTTTCCTGAAATGCCCTGTTTATGGGCAAAAATGGGTGGCAGGAGGGTGGCAGCAGGTGGCAGCAAAATAGGAAAAACGATATTTTATTTAATCAAAA
>Ga0256407_10003834_pt1 | contig 26030 bp, 19 predicted proteins | sample RumenRJG_04DNA_FD_193489 | JGI IMG/M metagenome (GOLD analysis project Ga0256407, IMG submission 193489) | Bovine rumen microbial communities from Lethbridge, Alberta, Canada - RJG_04 | ecosystem: Host-associated > Mammals > Digestive system > Stomach > Rumen | place: Canada: Alberta... | reverse complement strand
AACCCTTTCCAGCCTTTATAGTCATAGTACTCCTTGACGCGCTCGACCTTCAGGCGCATATAGGTGGGGTTGTTGGCATGGATACCATCCGACTTCCGTACTTCCAGCGTACCCAGGGAATGGCCGGGGCGTACCTGTTTCCAGGCAGTGCCGGCCCCCCATCCGTCTCGTTCTGCAGGGCTATACTCGAACGAGCCGTTCTGTATCAGTTCGGCATAGAGACCGCCGTCGGCAGAGCTGCTGATGTCCTCGAAGAATATACCAATAAGGTTGTCACTGATAGCCTTGCCGCCTTTGGGGGCGGTCATGGGCTTCTGGGCTTGCAGACCCAGTGTCGCTGCTACGAAGAGCGTAGCACAGGAGATGAATCTTTTCATAATTATTGTTAGGTATTTATGGATTTTCCAACTGCAAAGATACATAAAATATTTCATAACTCATATTCTTCGTTCATAATTGAAACAAATGCAGAATTATTTGACACATCAAAGAAACTGTTTTGCCTGCTTTTTCGTGACTTTTCCTTCGGACCACGTTGTGGAGTCGCGGATGGGTTTTGGGGAAAAACTCAAATAAATTTGGCTTTTCTCTCGACTTTTCGTAACTTTTCCTACGGAGAAGTTACCTCGTCTCGGAAATGAAAAGAAAAACAAGCATTTCTTTTGCATTTCTCTCGACTTTTCGTAACTTTGCAAGCAAAAACTTAAAACGATGAAACAGCTGTTTATTCTAATGTGTATGCTTGTATGTGCCAGTGGCATACAGGCGCAGACGGCTGGCGCGAGGCGCCACGCTGTTGAGGAGAGACTGACGATTGATGGTTCCAAGGGAAAGTTGCAGGCTATACTTCAGAAGCCTGTGCTCAAGCTGGGCGAGCAGTGCCCCATGGTCATCCTCTGCCATGGCTTCGGAGGTTCCAAGGATGGGCCTATGTTCGAGTTGATTGCCGATAGCCTTCAGGCCCATGGCATCGCCTCCATCCGTTTCGATTTCAATGGCCACGGTGAGAGCGAAGGCGACTTCCAGGATATGACGGTGCCCAACGAGATAGAAGACGCCCGACACGTATATGCGTATGTGCGCGACCTGCGCTATATAAATAGTATAGCTATCGTGGGCCATTCACAAGGTGGCGTGGTAGCCTCAATGACGGCGGGCCAGCTGGGCACTGAGGCGCTTCGTGCCGTGGTGCTGATGGCGCCGGCTGCCGTCTTGCGCGATGATGCTATCCGTGGTTCTACCATGGGCAAGACGTACGACCCCCTGGACCCTCCTGAGTACGTAGAGCTGTGGGGTGGCAAGAAACTGGGACGTGAGTACATCAAGACCGCTTTCTGGCTGCCCATTTACGAAACCGCGAAAGCTTATCAAGGACCGGCACTGATTATTCACGGCACTGCCGACCGAGTAGTTCCCTTTACCTATGGTGAGCGCTACCATCAGTTGTGGCCTCGCAGCGAGTATGTGTTGTTAGAGCGCTATGACCATGGTTTTATGCAGGATATTCATCACGCTACAGACATTGTCTCTAAGTATCTCATCAAGGTATTAAAGTAGCTGAATAGTTAAGAAAACAAAAATTCTAATATATAAATAAGGTGTAACCAAAACTTTTCTCTACTTTTGCAGCCCGAAACAAAATAAATGAGCGTATGCAAAAGAATCTGGTAATAGTAGAGTCGCCTGCAAAGGCAAAGACGATAGAGAAGTTTCTCGGCAAGGATTTTAAGGTCATGTCGAGCTATGGACATATTCGTGACTTGAAGAAAAGGGAGATGAGTATTGATACGAATACCCTTGACCCCGAATACGAAATACCGTCTGAAAAGGAGAAACTGGTTAAGGAACTGAAGTCGAGTGCAGAGAAGGCAGAGAAAGTCTGGCTGGCATCTGATGAGGACCGCGAGGGAGAAGCGATTTCCTGGCATCTGTGTGAAGTGCTGGGACTGGACGAAAAGAAAACCAGTCGTATCGTATTCCACGAGATTACCAAGCCTGCTATTTTAGAGGCCATTGAGCATCCTCGCCACTTGGACATGAATCTGGTCAATGCCCAGCAGGCCCGTCGCGTCTTGGACCGCCTGGTAGGATTCAAGCTGTCACCGGTCCTCTGGCGCAAGGTGAAGCCGGCCCTGTCAGCTGGTCGCGTACAGAGTGTGGCAGTACGGCTGATAGTTGAGCGCGAGCGCGAGATTCAGAACTTCAAGAGTGAACCCTATTACAGCGTCAACGGCATCTTTGCCATCAATAACGCAGACGGTTCCCAGACAGAGGTAAAAGCCACTTTGGCCCAGCGTCTGAAAACCCATGAGGAAGTAGAACAGTTCTTGGAGCAGTGTAAAGAGGCTACTTTTACGGTTGATTCAGTAAGCAAGAAACCTGTAAAGCGCACACCGGCACCTCCCTTTACTACCTCTACGCTACAGCAGGAAGCAGCCCGCAAGTTGGGCTTCACCGTATCGCAGACCATGATGGTGGCACAGCATCTGTACGAACACGGACAGATTACCTATATGCGTACCGACTCTGTGAATCTGTCAAGTCTGTGTATCAATGCCAGCAAGGAGGAAATCAACCGCCTGTTCGGAGCCGAATACAGCAAGGTGCGTCAGTATCACACCAGTTCAAAGGGTGCTCAAGAAGCCCATGAAGCCATTCGCCCCACCTATATGAATCAGTCAACGATTGAGGGTACCCAGCAGGAGCGCAGGCTCTACGAACTCATCTGGAAACGTACGGTGGCCAGTCAGATGGCTGATGCGGAAATAGAGAAGACAACCGTTAATATCTCCATCAGCGGTGCCAATGAGCAGTTTGTTGCTCAGGGCGAAGTGGTGAAGTTCGATGGTTTCATCAAAGTATATCGTGAGTCGGTAGACGATGAGGAAGGTCAGGAAGAGGAAAGCCATATTCTGCCTCCTATGAAGGAAGGACTTGAACTGATGCGCCGTGAGATACAGGCTACTGAACGTTTCAGCCAAGGCCCCCTGCGCTACACGGAAGCCTCGCTGGTACACAAGTTGGAGGAACTGGGCATTGGCCGTCCTTCAACCTATGCTCCTACCATTTCAACCATTCAGCAGCGCGAGTATGTGCAGAAAGGCGATCGTAAGGGCGAGGAACGTACCTATACGATAGATACGCTGAAAGGCAAGGTGATTACCCAGAAGAAGCGCAAGGAAATGGCTGGTTCCGACAAGGGCAAGCTACTGCCTACCGATATCGGAATCGTGGTCAACGACTTCCTGCTGAAGTATTTCCCCTCTATTATGGACTATAACTTCACGGCCAAGGTTGAGCAGGACTTCGATAAGATTGCTGAAGGTGACGAGAGGTGGAAGGACATGATGAAGAGTTTCTACAAGGAGTTTGAACCTACAGTGGAAAAGACGATGAACACCCGCCAGGAGCATAAGGCAGGAGAACGTCAGCTTGGGAAAGATCCTAAAACCGGAAATCCTGTGTTCGTAAAGATAGGACGCTTTGGTCCTGTGGTGCAGATAGGTACGGCAGAGGATGCCGAGAAGCCTCGTTTTGCCCAGCTGCCCAGCGACAAGAGCATGGAAACCCTGACGCTGGAAGAAGCGTTGGAACTGTTCCAGCTGCCTCGCACCGTGGGAGAATTCGAAGGTACGCCTGTAGTCATTGGAGCAGGCCGTTTTGGTCCCTATGTGCTCCACCAGAAGCAATACACTTCGTTGCCCAAGGGTACCGACCCCATGGCAGTGACGCTGGACGAAGCCATTACCCTGATTAACGAGAAGCGTCAGGCGGAATCGCAAAAGCACCTCAAGTCCTTTGATGCCGACGGCAATCTGCAGATACTCAATGGCCGTTATGGACCCTATATCTCGTTTGAAGGCAAGAACTATCGTATCCCCAAGGCCATGCATACCCGTGCTGCCGAGCTGACTTACGATGAGTGCATGAAGATTATCAACACTCCTGTTAAGAAGAAGTCATGAAGCGCATCATCCTTGTAGGCTATATGGGGTCTGGCAAGACTACCGTCGGAAAGGCTCTCTCCAAAGAGACTGGCATGATGTTTTACGACCTTGACTGGTATATCGAGAGCAGGATGCGCAAGACGGTGTCGGAGATTTTCGCTGAGCGTGGTGAGGAGGCATTTCGGAAGTTAGAATACAATATGCTTCACGAAGTGGCAGAATTTGAAGATGTCATCATCAGTTGCGGAGGTGGTACTCCATGTTTCTTTGATAACATGGACTATATGAACCGGCAAGGTGAGGTTGTGTACTTGAAGGCCAGCCCCGATACGCTCTACAAGCACTTGCAGATGGCCAAGGTGGAGCGCCCCCTGTTGAAGGGTAAGAGTTCAGAAGAACTGATCGCTTACATTACGGAGCACTTGAAGACCCGTGAGCCCTTCTACAGTAAAGCCCGCTATACGTTGGATGTAAACGTGCTTGACGATTATGACAAGATAAAGATATCAGTAACCAAATTACGCGAACTTCTGAAGATATGAAGAAATGGACGATTGAGGACTCTAAGGAGCTCTACAACATCAACGGCTGGGGAACCAGCTACTTCGGTATCAACGACAAAGGCAATGTCTATGTGACTCCCTGTAAGGACGGCACACAGGTTGACCTGCGTGAGGTGATGGATGAACTGTCTCTGCGTGACGTACAGTCGCCAGTGCTACTGCGTTTCCCTGACATTCTCGACAATCGTATCGAGAAGACTTGGAGCTGTTTCAAGAAAGCCAGCAAGGAGTATGACTACAAAGGCGAGAACTATGTGGTCTATCCCATCAAGGTCAACCAAATGCAGCCCGTTGTAGAGGAGATTATCTCGCATGGCCGCAAGTTCAATCTTGGTCTGGAAGCCGGCTCGAAACCTGAGTTACATGCCGTTATTGCCATGCAGTGCCAGAGTGACTCTATTATCATCTGTAATGGTTACAAGGACGAGAGCTACATCGAGCTGGCATTGCTTGCACAGAAGATGGGCAAGGAAATCTTCATTGTTGTGGAGAAGATGAACGAGTTGGAGATTATCGCCCGTGAAGCCAAGAAACTCAATGTGCGTCCCAATATCGGCATCCGTATCAAGCTCGCTTCTTCCGGCTCTGGCAAGTGGGAAGAGAGTGGGGGCGATGCCTCGAAGTTCGGACTGACCAGTGCAGAGCTGTTGGAGGCGCTCGACCTGCTGGACAAGAAGGATATGCGTGACTGTCTGCGACTCATTCACTTCCATATAGGTTCTCAGATTACGAAGATTCGCCGTATCCAAACCGCTTTGCGCGAGGCTTCCCAGTTCTATATCCAGCTGCATAAGATGGGTTATAACGTAGACTTCGTGGATTGTGGCGGTGGACTGGGTGTTGACTATGACGGTACGCGCTCTCCGTCGAGTGAGAGTTCTGTCAACTACTCTATTCAGGAGTATGTCAACGACTGTATCTATACGTTTGTGGATGCTGCTAATAAGAATGACTTGCCACATCCGAATATCATTACCGAGAGCGGTCGCTCTTTGGCTGCCCACCATTCCGTACTTGTAATGGATGTCCTGGAGACCGCTTCACTCCCTGAGATGCCAGAGGAGTTCGAGCCCGATGAGAACAGCCATCAGTTAGTAAAAGACCTCTATGAGATTTGGGATAATCTCTCACCTCGCAATGTGCTGGAGGACTGGCACGATGCTGAACAGATTCGTGAGGAAGTACTTGACCTTTTCTCACATGGTATCGTTGACCTGAAAACCCGTGCAGAGATAGAGGCGATGTACTGGAGTGTATGTCATGAGATTCATGCCCTTGCCAAGGGGCTGAAACATATTCCTGAGGAACTGATGAAGATTGACAAGCTCTTGGCAGACAAGTATTTCTGCAATTTCTCCCTGTTCCAGAGCCTTAGCGACTCATGGGCTATTGACCAGGTATTCCCTATCATGCCTATTCAGCGCCTTGACGAGCGTCCCACCCGTAATGCTACCATTCAGGATATTACGTGTGACAGCGATGGTAAGATTGCAAATTTCACGACAAACCTGCATAACACTCATTCCCTGCCTGTCCATCCGTTGAAGAAGAACGAGACCTACTATCTGGGTGTCTTCCTCGTAGGAGCCTATCAGGAGATTCTTGGTGATATGCACAACTTGTTTGGTGACACCACTGCCGTTCATATCTCTGTGAAGGACAATAATTATCATATTGATCAGATTATCGATGGTGAGACGGTGGCAGAGGTATTGGAGTATGTCCAGTATCAGCCCAAGAAACTGGTACGCCAACTGGAGATATGGGTAGCCAAGAGTGTCAAGCAGGGTAAAATCTCCCTCGAGGAGGGTAAGGAGTTCCTCAGCAACTACCGCTCGGGACTTTATGGCTATACCTATTTGGAATAACGGAACATCGGGATATCGAAAAAGAGAATGAAAGAAAAACTGACAATCGTAAAGGTAGGAGGAGCTGTAGTTGAGGACGAACTGCAGCTCTCTCAGTTGTTGAATGACTTTTCAGCCATTGAAGGCCGAAAGGTGTTGGTACATGGTGGTGGCCGCAAGGCTACGAAAATGGCAGAGCGTCTTGGTTTGGAGACTCAGATGGTCAATGGCCGACGCATTACTGATGCCGACATGCTGGAGGTGGTGACGATGGTTTATGGCGGATTGGTCAACAAGAACCTTGTGGCCCGGCTGCAAGGCTTTGGAGTCAATGCCCTCGGACTTACTGGTGCCGATGCCAATGTCATCCGTAGCCATAAGCGCCCGCTGAAGGATGGAGTAGACTATGGCTTCGTCGGTGATGTAGACTGCGCAGACGGTGAAATGCTGGGACGTCTCGTCGAGGCTGGTATTACCCCAGTGGTAGCTCCGCTAACGCATGATGGCGATGGGCATATCCTGAATACAAATGCTGATACCATTGCTTCCGAGACAGCTAAGGCACTGGCTGCACACTATGATGTGACGCTGATTTTCTCGTTCGAGAAGAAAGGTGTCCTAAGCAATCCTGATGACGATGATAGCGTGATTCCCGTCATTACGCGTACATTATTTAACCAGTATAAGGCTGACGGCACAATCAGTGGGGGCATGTTGCCGAAGATTGAAAATGCACTGTCGGCAGTAGACGCAGGAGTCTCGCGAGTTATTATTACCCTTGCTACTGCCATTGATGGCGAGCATGGTACTGTCATCAAATGAAAACCATCAGTTTCCAAACCGACATCCTTCCTCTGAAGAACGAACTCTTCAGGTTGGCACTCCGCATCACCCAGAATCGATTCGAGGCAGAGGATGTGGTGCAGGAAACGATGCTGAAAGTCTGGAAAGGGCGTTCCGACTGGGACAAAATAGATAACATAGAAGCCTATTGCCTGACTGTCTGTCGCAATCTGTCATTGGACAAGATGCGGCACATGGACAATCAGGTGCAGAACATAGAGCAGGAAAGTGAGCCGGCAGACCGTAGCTATTCCGCTAACCCGGAGGAGCAGGCTGTTCAGCATGACCGCCTGCAATTGGTTCGCCAGTTGATTAGTCAACTGCCTGAGAAACAACGCACCTGTATGCAGCTACGTGATATTGAGGGCAAGAGCTATCGCGATATTGCCACCATTATAGGTATCAGCGAAGAGCAGGTGAAAGTCAATATCTTTCGTGCCCGGCAAACCATACGCGAACGCTTTCAACAAGCAGAAAATTTTAAGCGATGAAAAAAATCGCCACTTGCTGTAACTTTTTCTTTTTTCAATCGTCATTTAATATAGAGAACCCAAATAATGCATATGGACTATAAGTACATCGAAGGACTGCTGGAGCGCTATTTTGCTGCTGAAACCTCTTTGGAAGAGGAAAGCATTCTGCGTTCTTTCTTCAGCCAGGAAGACATTCCGGCTGACTTGGAGCAGTGGCGTGCACTCTTTACGTCAGAGGACGTAGAGGCGTTGGACGATGCTTTCGATGATCGTATGCTGGCAATGATAGATGAGGAGCCTCAGACGGTTAAAGCCCGCGAGGTCACGCTTACACAGCGCTTACAGCCGCTTTTCAAGGCTGCTGCCGTCATTGCCATCTTCCTGACTATTGGTGGTGCCCTGCAAGCACCATGGGACCACAACTGGGACACTCCGCAAGACTATGCTGCCATACAGCAGGATGTTGACACTGTAGGAGTCCAACCCATTCAGGCAGACAATTGGGGCGAGGCTGTGGTTGGTGATAGTACGCAGGTACTCAATCCCAATCTGCCAAAGAACTAAGATGAATTTTTTCTATGCTTTCTCTATATTAATCATGTTTAGTTAAAACACACAAAAAAGATGAAACTGTGAAGTTTCAATTCTCTCAAAATTTTCATAACATACTAACGAAGAGCGGGCTGCCATCTGAAATGTCAGAAGCAGCCCGTTCACTTTCTATATTGTTCTTTTATTCTACCTGTCTCATTCTGAGGTGTAGCTGGAATAGGGCTGGTAGCAGGATGAGCAGGGAGAAGCCCACTGCCATCCATACATGGGTATCGTCTCCGAAAAGGTCAATCAGCTTCATGTCGGGATTAGGATAAATATTATATAAAACGTATGCTGCCGAATTGTTTGCCCAGTGATAGGCCATACCAGGCAGGATACTACCTGTTCGTTGGTACATCCAGCCTAACAATATGCCGATGACAAAGGCATGGGGCATCTGTGCCGGGTTCATATGAATCAGGGAAAACATAAATGCAGAAAGGACGATGGCTCCCCATACAGGTAAGGTGGATTTTTTGAGTAGTGACTTGAGTATAGCACCACGGAAAACAATTTCCTCGCTCAGTGGAGCCAATAGGCCAATGCTCAGATACCCCCAGCGGTTTTGCAGTATCATGTCAAACTCATGTTCTATCCAGTTGGGCAACTCAGGCATCATTTCCTGTGTCCATGCGGAGGGAATGAGTGCTCCCAGGGCAGCAACCACACTCCAGCACAACACACTCCAAGGACGAGTGCGCAACCAGCGTGGTGACACCTCTGCCCATCGAGTCAGAAGGAAGGTGATGATGGTTACCATGCTGGTGATGGTAGTCACAGTAATCAGTCGTGCTGTGGAGATGTCTGAAGTGCCAGTAATAAGTTTCCATACCAATTCGACAATGCCACCACAGACAATCTGGATGCCGATAAAGATTAGAAGATAACTAATAGCTTTTTTCATAATAGTTGTTTTGCTTGTATAGCGTCTTTTTTTAGTTGTTCAATGAGTGCTTCTGCACTATCGAAGTATCGTTCTCCACGCAGTCGGCAGACAAATTCTATCGTAAGCTGTTGCCCGTAGAGATTGCCCTCATAGTCCAGCAGATGTACCTCCAGTGTTTGAGGATGCGTTCCGAAGGTAGGTCGGGTACCGATATTCATCATACCCTTCATCTCTCCACACCTGACGGCATACACCCCTGCAGCTGGAATCAGCTGCTGCGGTTCGTTGGGCTCTAGGTTGGCTGTGGGAAAACCCAGTCCAGTTCCAATGTGCTCCCCATGGGTGACAATTCCGCTGAGGCGATATGGGTGGCCTAAGCATACGGCAGCTTCACTTACCTGACCTTCTTGCAGAAGTTTTCTGACGTGCGACGAGCTTACAGAACCTTCTGCTGGCAGTGCTCTGACCTCTATGCCCAGTTCGTGACCATAGCGTACATAGTCGTCAAAACCTTCGTTCCGGTTGTGTCCGAAGCGATTGTCGTAACCAGTCAACAGCATCTTGACATGCAGTTGTGTTTGTAGCACTTGTTCCATGAACTCGCGGGCAGTAAGCTGTTTCAGGGCCTCGGTAAAGGGTAGTACTTCTATATGTTCTATACCCGTCAGTCGAATAAGCCGTAGCTTCTCGTCCAGAGATGTCAACATCAGTTCACGACGGGGCGAATGGTCGAAGGTGATGCATAGTGAGTGCAGTCCATGCTGTTGGGCACATGATACCACCTGGCGCAACACAAACTGGTGCCCCTTGTGCACCCCGTCAAACATGCCTATCGTCGCTACATACCTATTCACCTTTTTGCCTTTCTATAGATTTCTCCTACCCAAACTACAGGTGACGTACTTATAATAATATAGAGCCATACCCTCAGCGACAACGGCTCCGTACGGAACATCTTACCACCATAGGTGACGATGAGCCATTGGCCGATGAGCACCAAAGCCAACACCAACAGAAAGCCTCGGCAAGCCCAAAGTCTGCGGAACGCTGAGTGGTGTGAGCCCAGGGTACGGGCATTGAACAAGTTCCACCATTGCAGCATGACAAAGACACAGAAGAAGATAGTCAGCTCCTGTGGGTCTACCCCCTTGATACGCTCAAAGTACCACAGCATGACAAACGTACCCAGGAAGAACAGTCCTCCAATGATGCCAATGCCGCGCATCATGCCCTTGTTGATGATGAATCCATCTTTCGGGCGAGGCTTCTCCTGCATCACCTCCCGGCTGGGGGGCAGCGAGGCCAAGGCCATTGCGGCAAAAGTGTCCATGATGAGATTGATCCAGAGTATCTGTGTGATGGTCAGTGGTAGCTCTGTACCTACAAACGAGCCGAAGAGCACCAGCAGCAAGGCTGTCACATTGACTATTAGCTGGAAGAAGATGAAACGCTGTATGTTCTTATAGAGCGAACGGCCCCACATCACTGCCTGTGCAATGGAATGGAACGAGTCGTCTATCAGTGTGATGTCGCTGGCTTGTTTGGCTACACTGGTGCCGGAGCCTAACGACAGTCCCACATGGGCACGGTTCAGGGCCGGAGCATCATTGGTTCCGTCGCCTGTCACGGCCACCACCTCACCACGCTGTTGCAGCAAGGTTACCAGCCGTTGCTTGTCCGTAGGACGGGCTCGTGACATCACCTTCAGGTCACCTACCACCTTCAGTGCCTCTTCATCACTCATGGCGGCAAACTCAGCGCCTGTCATGCTCAATGTAACACGATGCTTCGACGCATCGGAAATGAGTGATGGTTCAATGATTCCTGCCTGACGGGCTATCTCCAATGCCGTTTCTGTCGTGTCGCCAGTCACTATTTTCACCTCTATGCCAGCCTGTTCGCATTGGCGGATGGCAGAAGGCACTTCCTCTCGCAAGGGATCGCTGATGGCTACGATGCCTAACAGTGTCTTGTCCTGAGCGATTGCCAAGGTACGCATGGCGTGCTGTTGCCACTCTTTGAGCTGACTGTCAGTCTGCTGTTGCTGTTCCTTGGTCAGTTCACACATGGCAGTGACAATTTCGGGTGCTCCTTTTATATAAGTGGTGTCCCCTATAGTGGTGCTCATGTACTTGCGTTCGGTAGAGAAAGGCTCCTGACTGCTGATAGGGTGGGCGTTACGAATCTGCTGATAGTCTACACCTTGTGACACCAGCCAGCGCAGCAGAGCTTGTTCAGTAGGATTGCCAACCTCGTGAGTTGCCGTAGTGTTCAGGGCGATGGCTTTATACAATTCCTCGTACGCTTGTATCTCCGCATTCTCATACTTCCGAATCTCAGCCACCGTCATGCGGTTCTGTGTCAGGGTTCCTGTCTTGTCCGTACAAATCACCGTCACAGCACCCATTGTCTCTGAAGCCTGCAGTTTACGTACCAAGTTATTCGACTTCAACATGCGTCGCATATTCAAGGCCAGAGCCAGTGTGACGGCCATCGGCAGTCCCTCGGGCACTGCCATGACAATCAGCGTCACTGCCATCATGAAGTACTTCAGCACAACTTCTGTCATGCAAAGATAGTCATCTGTTTGCCATAAGGTGTTCGTGAGGATGTCGTGACCTAAGAAGAGTACGAAGCTGGTACATGCTATTGCACTGCCCACCTTGCTGATGAGTTTTGCCAGTCGGTCCAGCTGTATGTTCAGCGGTGTCTTTACTCCCGTAATCTCGGTTGCCTGCCGGGCTACATGGCCTATCTCTGTCTCATCGCCTACTGCTGTCACCTGATAGCAGCCCCTGCCCGTCATCACCATCGAACTTCTCAGTAGAAGATTCTTCGGGTATGCCTCTTTTCCATCCCTTTGTGAGGGGTTGGGTTCCTTGTTTGTCAGCAGCTCACCCGTCAGCGAACTCTCGTCCACCTGCAGGTCAGTAGCCTCCAACAGCTTGCCGTCGGCAGGTACTTCGTCGCCAGTTTCCACGATAACCACGTCGCCCACTACTACCTCGCGACGTGGAATCTCTTGCAACCGCCCGTCTCGCATCACCTTGACCAGCTGTTCTTCGCCCATTTGTGTCAATATGTTGAAGCGTCGGGCTGCATCACACTCAAAGTAGAAGCCCACCGTTGTGGCAAGGATGATAGCGGCAATAATGCCGAGGGTTTCTACAAAGTCCTGTTTGACAAACGACAAAACCAGTGACACCGCGGCCGCTACCAGTAGGATGCGCACCATGGGGTCTTCGTATTTCTCCAGATATAGCCGCCATTTCGATTGCTGTTTAGGTGGTGTCAGCACGTTTTCACCATGCTCCAGCCTGCTTTGTAGCACTTCTGCAGCTGTCAGTCCTTGTTGCTTTTCTTGCATAATTGACTGCAAAGATAGTGCAAACCGAGCGAAATGCAAAATAAATGATGATTTATTTCCAGATTTTTCTTATCTTTGCGGTCAGTTATACCATTTATTCCTTAACGTTATGATGAAAAGACATTTGGGTTATCTATTGTTATTGGTTGCAATGACCAGTTGGGCTCAGGAGGTAAGGGTAGAGTTTTTGTCCCCGGCAATTGTTCATGTGGTAAAAGGAAAGCCAACTAAAACCTTGGTGGTGACAGCAAAACCAGAAGAAGTGGCAGTTACTCGTAAGGGCAATAGTATTTCCAGCAGCCTGCTGACAGTAAGACAGGATGCACAAGGGCGTCTGACCTTTCTCACGGCTCAGGGGAAAGTGTTGCTGCGTGAGCAGGGCCACGATGTTTCTCAGCTTCGTCAGACATTCATGCTTGACAAGGATGAGGCAATCTATGGTCTGGGGACTTTCCAGAATGGTAAGATGAACCGTCGTGGCGAACACAAGCGCATGGAGCAGTCGAACCTCGAAGACTTCCAGAATGTGCTGCAGAGCATCAAGGGCTGGGGCCTTTACTGGGATAACTATTCTCCCACCCAGTTTGACGATGACGAGAAAGGCATGTCGTTTACCTCTGAGGTAGGTGAAGGCATTGACTATTACTTCATGTATGGAGGTTCTGCTGACGGAGTGATAGCCCAGATGCGTCATTTGTCTGGCGATGTACCCATGTTCCCCCTATGGACTTATGGTTTCTGGCAGTCAAGGGAGCGTTACAAGAGTGCTCGTGAGACAGAGGGCATTGTCGACAAGTATCGTGAATTGCAGGTTCCGTTGGATGGTATTATTCAGGACTGGCAGTATTGGGGCTCCAACTACCTATGGAACGCTATGGATTTCCTGTCTGAAGACTTTGCCGACGGTCCTCAGATGATACAAAATGTCCACCAAAAACATGCTCACTTCATGATTAGTATCTGGGCCAGTTTCGGTCCCCAGACTCGTCAGTATCGTGAGCTTAATGAGAAAGGTATGCTCTTGCCCTTCCAGACATGGCCCCAAAGTGGTATTTCACACATTTGGCCACCAGTCATGGATTACCCATCGGGAGTCAAGGTCTATGATGCCTTCCATCCCGAGGCTCGCGCCATTTATTGGAAATACCTAAAGACGCTCTTCAACTATGGCACAGATGCCTGGTGGATGGACTCTACCGACCCAGACTGTTTCTACCCCACCAGTGAAGACTATGCCCATCAGGTATATGGTGGCACATGGCGCTCCCTGCGCAATGCCTTTCCTTTGGAAACGGTTCGGGGAGTATATGAGGCCCAGCGCAAGGAGTATGCCCTTTCCTCAACCCTTGCCTCCAAGCGTGTCTTCATTATGACACGTTCCTCCTTTGCGGGTCAGCAACACTATGGTTCCAACATGTGGAGTGGCGATGTAGCCTCTTCGTGGGATATGCTGCGCAAGCAAGTGCCGGCAGGTTTGAGTTTCACGCTGACGGGAAATCCCAACTTCAATACCGATATTGGTGGCTTCTTCTGCAACGCCTACAATACCGGCGGACCAGCTTCTGCCCCTCGCAATCCACAGTTCCAGGAACTCTATGTGCGTTGGATGCAGTACGGCTTATTCTGTCCCGTCTTCCGTAGTCATGGGGCTGATGCCCCCAGGGAAATATGGCAGTTTGGCCATCAGGGGGAACCTATCTACGATGCCATAGAGAAGATGATACGTCTGCGCTATCGCCTGATACCTTATTTATATAGTACAGCCTGGCAAGTTACCAGCCATAACGACAGCTATATGCGCCCATTGTTCTGCGACTTTGCCAGTGACAAACGGGTTTGGAACATGACAGATGAGTTTATGTTTGGTCGTCATATCCTCGCAGCTCCCATTGTTGAGGCACAATATACCCAAGAGCAGATTGTCAAGGAGGATGCCATGACGGGGTGGGACCGGAAGCAAGCTAAGACAGTCGTCCACAACCAGCAAGTAGAGTGGACTGCACCGAAGACGGCAGTGAAATACCTGCCCAAAGGTACCTTGTGGTATGATTTCTGGACGAACAAAACCTATCAGGGTGGACGCAATGTAACCCTGCAAACCAGCATTGACCGTGTGCCCATGTTTGTCCGTGCAGGAACCATTCTGCCTTTGGCTTCTGAGATGCAGTATGTAGGTGAGAAGTCATGGGACCAGCTGGAACTTCGTATCTATCCGGGAGCCGATGGAGACTTTACGCTCTATGAGGACGAGGGTGACAGCTATCGCTACGAGCAAGGACTCTACTCAACCATCTCTTTCCATTGGGACAATAGCCGTCGGCTGCTCACCATCGGAGCCAGACAAGGAAATTATCCGGGAATGTTGGAGAAGCGTATGTTCACCATAGTCTTTCCCGACGGCATAACGAAGGCTGTCGAGTACGATGGTCACAAGCTTGAAGTTCGTCGATAAAAGCCTCTTTGTAGAAGGTCAGAAAATTATTTTCGGCAAAATATTTGGATATTTCCAAGAAACTATGTACCTTTGCAACCGCTTTCTATAAAGCACTGGACTTGTAGCTCAGTTGGTTAGAGCAACAGACTCATAATCTGGAGGTCCCAGGTTCAAGCCCTGGCTGGTCCACACTGAAAATCAAGCACTTACGAATTTCTCGCAAGTGCTTTTTCTTTTTCAGTGACCTTCAGGTGACCTTTTTGAGCGGAAAGTGATACTACAGCGGATTATGAAATAGAGTGTAATTCCATGAGCTCACATTTATCCGCTTTCAGAAAGGGCAGGGAGGCTTTGTACACAGTACCTGCTGTTTCATCTTTATCATGTAAATGATAGTAAAACAAGTTTTTTACTTTTGAAGATTTCTTCCCTTTTGGGAGAAAGTGTCAGTTGGCAATAGTACGAAGGGTGTGCATGACGCGCTGCTTGAGGGCGGCGGCCTCTTCTGGGGTCAGCAGGTCGCAATCGTCCAGATGCATCAAGATGTCGTAGGCTTTCAGATAGGCTGCACGGACGGCGGGGGTAGCGGTCAAATAGGTGGCCCAATAAGAGTCTTTGTCTGGTTCACAATCCATGACGTAACGGATAAATTCATCGTCACGCAGGAATTGTTCGACTTTGGTGTAAATAGCTCTTTTCACGTGCTTCGTTATTTTTAAAAAAAGACGAAGCACTAAATAGTTTGTCATCAATCCATGAACATTAAACAGCTGCCTCCCTCAGTTTCAACATACCACGATGCATGAGGTTTCGGACTGAGTGATAGTTCATGTTCATAATGACACAGATTTCTTCATATTTACGCTCCTCCAGATAATATAATGTGATTGCTTGACGCTGACGACGGGTCAGATTCTTCATCAGATGAGCAACTTTGGCCACGTTCTTTTGTTCGGCCTCAAGGGCAATGTATTCTCGTTCAACGTCATCGGCAGAGCGACGATACTCATACTCTTCTACTTCGTTGGGTGTGGAGAATGCATGACGACGAAATTCATCAAGCAGGCGGTTCTTTAAGGATATGAGCAGATAGGAGCAGAGGTTGTTGATGGCGTTATGCTCGTTGCGCTTGCTGTAGACCCGGACGAAGATATCGTGTATGCAGTCTTTCAGCAGTTCCTGGTCGGTGGTCAGTTTCAGACCATAGTTGTATAGCATCTGGACGTACATGTCGTATAGTTCGGCAAAGGCTTGGTCGTTGCCGTTGCAGAATTCTGCTACCAACCGCTGTGTACGGTCTTTCAGGTTATTAGTTGCCATAACGATTAGTTTTTGAAGTAATAGTAGTTTGTTTTCTGCTGCAAAGATAAGGAAAATAAAAAAAACAGCGGATATAAAAATCGTTAAAAAATAGGGAAAACCGTTTTTTTCTGGTTTTCCCTATTTTTATTTATTTTTTATGTATCCAAAAGAGCCCCTTGTCCGGCAAGGTAAGTAGTCCTGTCACATCCCTTACACGGGATATAGCACCTGTCTTGCTTTCGATGGAGTACAAGATGAATTTCTCTTGACCAAGATCGACTGACCATGTAGCAGCATCGCGATAGACCAGCCAGCCGGAAGGTCCCTTTAGCAGATAGGTTCCGTCTTCGGACGTACATGGCGACATCTGTAATAGTTCATACAAGAACGTCTGGTCGCTGACGGGTATGGCGGCGCACGATCCTCCCGCCATCAAGGAAGCCCAACACATCTCTGGATGTTTTTGGGCCGAATAGATGACTGCTTTGCCTGGATATTGCGTGCGATACTCACTGACTGCGCGGTAGACATCCTCGAAACGGGCACCACCGGTACGAATCTTGCGCATATACTGACGCTGGGCCATGTTGACACCTCCAGGAGGAGCATACTCGCCCTTGTTATGATAGAACCACTGCTCTATGTCGATGATGTCGACAACTTTAGAGCGTATGGGGTCTTTCAGAATGGCATCTTGAACATCCTTGTTCACGGCTAAATCGACCAGTACCTTCCCATTCTCCTGCTCCCATTCAGCAATGACATCCAACCAGAATTGCACAAAGGCCAGAGGTCCGGTAAACTCTTCGCCGATAGAGTGAATGACATTAGGCTGTCCCTTGAAGGCATCCAAAGACTGGCGAATGTATTGTCGGTGCAATTGGCGCAAGACGGGATTCTCTACGTCGTAGAACAGGGTTGCTGTAAAGATACGCTTGTCGCCGGTGAAATTGACTGGCTCAAGAAAGGGTGTGCCATTCACGTTGTTGGCTGTACGCCAGGGACAGTCAACCCAATGGGCACCGGCCTCAAGGATATTGTGCTGAAAGTAATGCTGGTTCTTGAGCAGCATACCTATGGTTTCTGTCTTTTTGGCAAACTGCTGCAAGCGCCAAAAGTACCATTTGTTAAGTTGTGTCAGGTCGTATCGGGTCATGCCGTCCCAGGCCAGTTCCTGACCACCCGTGCGGGCAAAAGGTTGTTCATAGAAGGGTGCCCACGCGTCGCCATTCTTACGACGTATACGCTCATGGTCGTCGCGTCGCCGGTCTGTCCACAGTCCGTAGTTCTGGCTGAACAGCAGGGTGTGTGAACGCCGCATCTCTGCAATCACAGAGTCCACACGATCCGTACCGCCCCAGCACTCCTGCCCAGGGACAAAGCGAGTCAGGGCGTATTTGGCCTTGGCCATTGCAGCATCGGTGGTACGGCCATTCCACCACGGAGTCTGGTGTTTGCCGCCTACGAGTACGACATTGTCTTTGGCAAGCCAACCATTCACAACGGCATAGTGATGGGCACGGAAGTCGCGCGACAAAATAGGCTTATACTCAAATGGCTTCAGTTTGCCAGCAGTCACATCGGCAGTAAAGACTGCGGAATCAATCCACTGCCGAAGCGTGATTCGTGGTTTCAGTGCTTCCTCAGCCATCTTCATGGCCTCCTCAATGGTGGGCGAAGACGATGCATTGGTATTGCGCTCCAGTACCCGACACTGAAGGGAAACATCCCTGCCCAGTCGTTTCTCTAATTGTGAGGCAAACAGAGAATAAGGCCGAACGTGCTCGTTCATCTCAGTGTACTCGCCATTGCCCATGACTTGTCCCCAACAGCCACGTGAATAGTTGCGGTTCAAGGTATCAGGTGAATAGCAGAACAGGCCCGAGGCCGTTGACTGCCACATGGTGCTGTTTGCCGTACTCCACCCGGCACCGAACTTCTCCAGTTCCCAGTTCTTGAAGACAATATCGTTGCCGTCAATGTTGACCACGTCAAACAAGATACCCGGTGCCCATGAAGAGATTGCTCCGCTGGGACCTAACGACTCATAGCTGTCGCACTGCACGAAAGCATTGGGCCCCGGTGCCGTAAAGCCGACGGCAAAGTCATTGATGCCATGCTCGGAGTAGCAGCGCTGAAACAGTGTCTTCTCGCCAAAAGTCAGGAATGTACGACGACGAAAGCCGCCAATCTCTGAAATGGGTTGCAGGGACTGGCAATCCTCAACGGTCACTTGCTGAGCCGACTTCTGGATGACCACTGCCGAACCGGCAAAATGACGGAAGTTAACCATTCGCACCCAGCAGTTCTCAGCATCAGCCACATAGACACCATCCCAGCAATGGTTCTCGTCCTTGGGCAGAGCATGGTCATAGTCAGACTCCAGCGACAGGTTCTCCACGCCACACTCGCTCACAAGTCCCAGATGCTCGTAGACGATGGCCTTGGCACTACCCCAGCGAGCCTCAATACTGCTGGTGATGGGTGCATCCAGCGTTACCGTTGAGCCATCAACAGCCAGAATCTTACGATTCCACCGAATATCCAAATCGCCAGGATGCCAAGCCCAATAACCCATACGTTTGCCACCACCAAAGGATGCACATCCGAGATGGTCAATCCACTGTTGTGTCGAAGGGCGCCAAATGGTGATACGGCTATTAGTTGCGAGTTTGGGACTGTGGGCCACCTTGAGGGTTAAGGAGCCGGGAGTGACATCGGCCACCACATCGAGCGTATCTTTCGTGACCATATCGTGCGTACCCTCTATATATACCACGGCACCACGGTCATAGCCTTGCTTCTTGAGAATGGTTTTGTCGCGTCCACTGCCACGCAGCACCACGCCACTGGTACGGATACGCAGTGGCTCGCTAAGATGGAAAGTACCCTCCGACAACAACACTGCTCCCCGTAGGCCCGTCAGTTTGTCAGCTTTCTGACGGCTGACATAGTCGATAGCAGCCTGAATCTGTTGTGCATTGTCGCCTGCCACAGGCTGGACATAGACCATGACTTTTGCCGAGGGGATGGGCTGTTCTGAGCGATGATAGCCACAATAGGAATAGTCCATCGGCACCTCTTGGGCACAGACGGCTAACGGTAAGAAAGTAAAAAGGTAAAAAGGCAAAAACCTTCTTACCATACTTTTTACCTGATTAAGAATGTTGTATGTCATGCTTTTTACCTTTTTACTTATCTACTTCTTCATGATTCGTTTCTGCCATTGCTCGCGCTCCTTCTTCAGGTCATAGCCGCGAGAAGACAACCAGTTGTTGGTGCGCCCGCGATATTTGTCGAACCAGAAATGCTTCCCCTTGGAGTCTGCTGCATCCATGGCATATTCACGCGCCTCGCGCAGCCAGATGAGCACCTGCTGTTTCTCATAGTCGCTCAGCGAGGGTATCATGTCCAGTTGGGCATTGTAGTCACGCTTCAGTCGTCCGTAGGTCATACCATCCTTCACGGCATCAATCTGCTCGTCTGTCAGATATACTGCCAGTGCAGACTGTAGTTCAAAATGGTGACGATAGAGTTCTGCCTGAAGGGCATCCTGCTGTGTCTTGTCGTATTTCGCATGGATGTCGTTCAGCAGGAAGTAACGGTTGGCAATGATGTTACGTACATTACGAGCTTGTTTCTGGTCAGTAAGCTGAAGACCATCGACAATTTTCTGAGCACGTCCCTTGATGGTCTCCACGTAGGCAGAGTCGCGCCCTTCGTCGTTCAGCGCCACCAGTTGTGCACTGGCTGTCAGGGAAAACAGTGATACGATTGCTGCAAACAGAACCTTCTTCATAGTTGTAAACTTTTAGTTGAGACGTTTCACCAGCGTGTCGTGGTTGTTCTTGAGGTCCGTCCAGTCCACCTTGACATTGGTAGGAATGTCGTTGATATACTTCTCGATGTTGGTATAGCCATCACCTGTGCAGTCCTTGTTGGCATCGCTGGGATCATTGGGGTCAAGACCGTTCTCAACCTCCCAGAAGTTAGGCATACCATCGCCATCGTTGTCCTTCCAAGGCTTCCAGGTGCGATATTCAGGATAGCCGCCCATCTGTCGGGGGTCGGTGATGATACCATCTTTGTAGCTGTCCTTAGGCAAGCGGCGATACTTGAAGAATCCCTCTTCGTTCATCGACTTCTTGCTCAGTCCCCACATATCGCCATAGGGGTTGTCCTTGACTTTCTTCTCATAGTCTTCTACATAATAAGCCTTGCCTGTGCGTACTTCCTCGCAGATGCGCTGGTCGACAATGTCGCGGCAGGGGATGGTAGCACCGACGTTGTTCAGCACCCACTGGTAGGCGTTACGAGTGTCCATGATGGTAAGGAAAGGTCTGGTGAAGGGCTCGTCGGAGCGCATGAGCGTCAGTTCGGTCTCGTCCATCTCGCCGTCCTTGTCGGCTGTCTGTACGCCACCCTTCCAGTTGTCCTTGGTAATCTCGGGATAGCCCTCCATGATGTTACCGTGGGCATAGACACGGCCAAACTGCTTGAAGGGGAACAGGCCCTCGGAACGGCTCTCGGCCTTAATGATGCGGTGTCCTACTGCCTCATCCTTCGGAGTGAGAGGCCCTGGCTTGTAGTAGTTGTTGATGAAGTTGAACATCGAGCGGAACTCGCCGCCGTCGGCTGTACGGTGCACCCAGTTGTAGACCACATTATTGATGAAGTTGAAGACACCAGCCCAACCTACACTGGGGTTACGGCCTGTGTTATCAGCCCAGAGGTTACGCATAAATGTGGTATTCTCACCGCCAATCGTTGAGCCGAACGCATGATTCCATGTGTCAAGTGCCTTGGCAGAAATCGTGTTCTGGATGGTCACATTGACCGTAGGTGTCTTGCGCTTGGCCTTGCCGTCGTTCAGGTCGAACATATGGCGATAGAAAGAGATGTTCTCGTCCAGTCCCCATTCGCACGAGCAGTGGTCAATCATGATATTACCGACAGGGTTACCACCGAAAGAGTCCTCACGATAGGTTACCTGTGTCTCACCGCGACGGAAGCGCATATGGCGCACAATCACGTCGTGCGTATCCACCTGGAACGACTCACCCGCAATGATGACACCATCGCCGGGAGCCGTCTGACCGGCAATGGTAATATAAGGAGCACGCACATAGATAGGCGACTTCAGCCAGATAATACCCGACACGTTGAACACCACGATGCGTGCGCCGCCCTGCTCACAGGCCCATCGGAACGAGCCGGGACCGTCGTCGGCCAGTGTCGTCACCGTCAGCACCTTGCCGCCACGTCCGCCAAAGGTGTACATACCGCCACCCTCAGCTCCTGGGAATGCGGGAATCTTTGCCTGACGCAGGTCGTAGGGCATACTGGCCCAGGGTACGTAAGGACGACCAGCCTTAGCCTCTTCCACGACGATGGGGAAAGCCACCTTCCATGCAGAGTCGCTGTGAGCCGCCCACTGTTTTTTCTGGTTTTCAATGTAACGCTTGGCCTCGCCGGTCAAGTCAGGATACTGAGCGCTGGCAGTTACTGCCGTAGTCAGCACAGCAGCCATTAAAAAAAGTCTTTTCATTATATATCTGTTTTGAATTATACACTTATTTTTTTAACGCTTTAAGGACGGATGGGTTTAATGGGTGTCCTCATTACTAACATTCTTTAAGATATGCGAAAAATAAATACCATTTTTGTTTTGATTTTCGGCTGATTTCCACTAACTTTGCAGCCAAACTTAAAAACAATACTACCTGAACAAGTCATGCAGAAGAACAACCAACCCATTCTATCGAAGGACGGCGTAAGCTATCTGGTGCCCTTTATTCTCATCACTTCATGCTTTGCCCTATGGGGCTTTGCCAACGACATTACCAACCCGATGGTGAAAGCATTCTCAAAGATATTCCGTATGAGTGTCACGGACGGTGCACTGGTACAGGTAGCCTTCTACGGAGGCTATTTCGCCATGGCCTTTCCTGCTGCCATCTTCATACGCAAATATTCGTACAAGGCCGGCGTTCTGATGGGACTGGGACTCTACGCAACAGGTGCACTGCTATTCCTCCCTGCCTCATGGACGGGTATGTACTATCCGTTTCTGGTAGCCTACTTCATACTCACATGCGGTCTGTCGTTCCTGGAGACGTCGTGCAATCCTTATATTCTCTCAATGGGAACGGAGGAAACGGCTACCCGACGTCTGAACATGGCCCAGTGCTTCAATCCCATGGGGTCGCTCTGCGGTATGTATGTCGCCATGAATTTCATCCAGGCCAAGCTTCATCCGGCCTCTACAGAAGAGCGTGCCCTGCTGGACGATGCTCAGTTCTCGGCTATGCGCGACTCTGACCTCTCCGTGCTCATTGCCCCTTACCTGGCCATCGGTGCCATCATTGCCGTCATGTTTGCCGTCATCTGGTTTACCAAGATGCCCCATAATGCTGACAAGAACCACGACGTTCACCCACTGGCAACGCTAAAACGCATTGTCAAGATTGACTACTACCGCGAAGGGGTGATAGCTCAGTTCTTCTACGTCGGCGTACAGATTATGTGCTGGACATTCATTATACAATATGGTACGCGCGTGTTGATGAATGAAGGGATGACCGAGCAGGAGGCCGAAGTGATGTCACAGACCTACAACATTGTAGCCATGGTCATATTCGTCACCTCGCGATTCATCTGCACCTACTTCCTGAAATATGTCAATGCCGGTGCACTGTTAGGCATACTGGCTGTGGTAGGAGCCCTGCTGACGCTGGGTGTCATCTTCATCGACGGCCGCTGGGGACTCTACTGCCTGGTAGCCATCTCGGCCTGCATGTCACTCATGTTCCCCACCATCTACGGCATCGCCCTGCAGGGTCTTGGCGACGATGCCAAGTTCGGTGCCGCAGGACTCATCATGGCCATCCTTGGCGGCTCAGTGCTCCCGCCCCTTCAGGCAAGCATCATTGACCAGCATACCCTTTTCGGAATGCCTGCTGTCAATGTGTCGTTCGTCCTGCCGTTCATCTGTTTCCTGGTCATCATCGTGTACGGTTACCGAACCTACAACAGGACTATGTAACTATCTTATATCGCCATATCCTGCCGACGCCAGAAACGGTAGGTGATGTCTTCGAAAGTGCCGTCCATCAGACGACGGTAGAGGCGTTGGTTGGTGGTAGAAGACTTCAAGGGGCCCAGATGTTTGATATAAGGCCCCACCTTGATATAGTCAAAGTCTTCTTTGTTGACCACCGAGGGTATGCGTATGCGACCGCTATACCAAGCCACATGGAACTGGGGATGATATTCGTGGATATACTGTGCGAGCAGATTAACCCCTTTCGGATCAGCATCACCACCCATGAAGGAGATACAGGTAATGTCCGTGCCGTACTGCGACACAAAGTCGTCAATGGCATCCGTATTGAGCGGCATACCTATATCCTCCCACAGGTACTTACTGTGACACCCCGGACAGTGACACGGGCAATTGGAAATATTAATGGCCAGTGTCACTTCGTCGGGTATCTCCTGGAAAACGATTCCTGTATTAACGTATTTCAGCATGACTTAAGCCTCCGCATGAGCATAGAAACGACGTGCTGCCTCCTCCTGACGGGGCTGTGAGAAGTTGGAGACGCGCTTCAGGTAGCCAATGATACGGGTCATATAGTCCACGTTCTTGGAATGACAGTGAGGACACTCCTTCAGATAGCGCTTGTCAATATGCCCACACTCGTTGCAGACGGTGTTGGGGATGTTGAAGGTGAAGTAGTTACAACCTTCCTGGGCAGCCACCTTCAGCAGGTGCAGATACTGCTGCTTTGACAAGTGCTCGTCCAGATTCATGTGCAGGGCAGAGCCGCCGGTGAGGTGCTCAATGTAAGGACGTCCGTGCAACTTGAACTTGTCGATGACGCTCAGCGAGTCGTCCTCTACCACGTAGAAATAGGAGTTATAGCAGTCGCGAGGAACGAAATAGCCGTCCTCACGGTCCCACTTGGCATGTTTCACACCTACGTTCTCCGCAGGTATCATCTCGCAGTTGAACATCAGTTCCTTGGTGCGATACTGCCTGTTGTACTTCTCGATGAGTCCCAGGATGCCCTGCACAAACTTCTTGTAGTCGTCGTTGGGCGTAATCTTGAGCCCCATGAACTCTGCAGCCTCCACTAGTCCGTTGATGCCTATGGTCAGATACTGGCGGCTGATGTTGATGTAGCCCGCATCGAACAGAGGCAGCATACCGTGCGCCTGCAACTCCTTCAGATTCTCGTTGTAGGCCGTCTGTACCTTGTGGCACAGGTCGATGATGCCACCCAGATACTCCAGATAGTCCATCTTGTGGTTGACGGCATACTGGATGCAGCGGTTCAGATTGATGGTCAGCACCGACTTGGAACCTGTCGACACGCCACCGGCACCTAACGTATAGGAGAAACCGTTGTCGGTAATCTCGTTGCGCAGGCGGCAGCACGAGCTCAGCGAGTCGGCATTGTCGCTCATGTAGGTAAAGAACGAATGGCCCTCGGCATACATCTCAGCGGTGAAGTCGCCCCACTCCTTATCCTTGCACTCGCCATTCTCGTCAACGAGCAGCGCCATCGTCTCTACTGGGAAGGTCAGCAGCGTCTTGGTACGCTCCTGGTTGAACCACTTCATGAAGCGCTTCTGCAGCCATGAGAGTCCGTCCCAGTCGGGCTGTGAACCGTCGGGGAAGTAGAACTCACCGAAGATGGACTCAAAATAGTAGCGGTCGTAGTAGGCCACATTCCAGAATACGGCCTGATAGTTACGGGCACCCGTAGGCTGGTTCAGTGTATAGACTATCTGCTCGAAGTAGTCTGTGATAATTTTGTCAATGGTACGCTTCTTCAGCGACAGGTCGCCCTGCTGCTCCGGGTGCTGCCAGTAGTCCTTGCCATACTCCTTGCCGATGAAGTAGTTCATATACATCAGGAACTCGGGTGTGGCACAGGCGCCGCTCAGCATAGAGGAAACCATGAACACCATGTTGACGAAGCCGCCGGCAAAAGACTTCAGGTTGGTGGGAGCCGTAGAGTTGCCGCCAATGGCCACAGTACCGCCAATCAGCCATGGGTACATTGTGATAGAGGCACAATAATTGGCCAGCGACGTCTCGTCGTTCTTATATATAAAGTGGTGGGTCAGCTTGTCGATGTACTCGTCGGCCAGTGCCTTGCCGTACATCTTCTTAATACGGTCAGTCAGCAGACGACGGTTCAGACGGATAAAGTTAGACTTAGGCAGCTCGCCAATCAGAGTGGCAATGTTCTTGTGCTCCACATTGGCATTAGCGTCATACTTGGAACCCGTTGCAGCATTGACAGACTCCATGTACTCTGACAGGAAATTCATCTTCTCCAGGGTCTCACGGTCCTCGGTGTGCTGCTGTCGATAGAGAATGAACGACTTGGCCACGCGGTAGAAGCCCTCGCGCATCAGAGCCTCCTCCACCTGGTTCTGGATGTCCTCCACTTTGATGTCATCGTGCATGTCCAGATGACTCAGAATCTTGGAGACCGTGCCCAGGTCAGCAGGTTCATTGACACTTTCGAACGCCTTGACAATGGCGTTCATAATCTTGTCTAACGAGAAGCGATCCTTCGAGCCGTCACGCTTCGTAATGGTAAAATTCTTAATTTCCATTGTATATTATATTATTGATAGTTGCTTTCTTAGCGGCTCTTTTAAGCCAACTTTCAGGATTGTAAACATGGCTAAAGTTTTCCGTTTTGGACAACTTTTTAGTTTCCGATTCAAAAAAAGTTTCCCGTTTTGGCAAAC
>Ga0256407_10003833_pt1 | contig 26034 bp, 19 predicted proteins | sample RumenRJG_04DNA_FD_193489 | JGI IMG/M metagenome (GOLD analysis project Ga0256407, IMG submission 193489) | Bovine rumen microbial communities from Lethbridge, Alberta, Canada - RJG_04 | ecosystem: Host-associated > Mammals > Digestive system > Stomach > Rumen | place: Canada: Alberta... | reverse complement strand
GTAAAGAACTGCAAAGCGTGGCTCAATGCCAAGTCAGAAACCTTCTCAGCCCTGTGTGGTGAGGAGTTCACCCACAAGGAAGTGTTGTTAGCCCATGCAGCTTGTGTGCTGCTCATTGTGGCTTGTGGAGTGGCTGAATGGCTGGAAGGAGGTGCGCTATGATGACTTACGAGGAGTACCAGAACAGCATCATCGTCAATATCGAGGCGATGAGGGAAACACGCCGCCAGCAGGGAGAAGAGCAGCAGCGGCTACAGGCGGAGATAAACGCTCGCATGGCTGATGCCAAACGCCGCTATCTGGAAGAGCAGTCGTCGCTGATTGGAATTCAGCGCGACAAGGCGAAGGCTATCAGCGACAAGTGGAAGGCCGAGCGTATGCGCCTTCACCTCGAGCACGCCCGAGTGGTGAATCAATGGCGTGAGGAGCACGGAATTACCCCCTCCTATGTGGAGGAGAGCAGCTTAAGGAAGGAGGCGAGTCATGAGTAATTTCGGCATTAGCGAAAGCAATTGGGAGAAGCTGCAGGGCATCTGCGAGTCGGCACCCAGGATTATTGCTGACATCACGGAGCTGCAGGACAAACTCTTCGAGCTGACCGACGATTTTTGCGGTCTGGGAACGGAAATCTTCGACAACCTCAGGACGCTGACGGAGGTGAAGAGGGACTATCAGACACTTAAGGATATGAAAATAGAAAGGGTAGAAAATGGATGATTACAAGAAATCAGTCCTTAACGTGTATTTCCAGGACCGGAAAGACATGGGAAGGTTCACCTCACAGGACATCTGCGACAACGTGCGCGACATGGTGTCACTGACTCCTGACGAGGTGACGGAATATCTGATGCAGCGTGGATATATCCTGCAGCGTCAGGACGACAGGCTCGTCTGGACGAGTTTGTAGCGTAGGAAGGAAATATATTGTCCGAGAGGGGGCGATGCCGTGCTTAGATGCCGGTGTCGCCCCTGTATTTTCATACAGGCATGTTCTTTCTTATCTTTGCCGTACAAAAGAAACACGCATGGCTCTACCACAGATAGTCTCTCAACCTGCCACTCTCAGCTTCTCTGCTATGCTGACCGATATCATCATCAGCACGGAGGCGGGGAGTGGCTTATTCGTGCTCGACCTGGTCATCAGCACCGAGCGTGCCAACCTGCTGGAGGAGACGTTCTATGCCTCTGCCGACGGCACTATCACCGTAGGCGAGCTGCCGGCACTCGTAGAACCCTACATACAGGCGTATGGCAGGGTGACGATGGAAGCCACCTTCACAGACACGGCTGGCACGGCATCGATTTCGCCGGTGACGATACTCGTCGGTGCTGTCGATGTGGGTATGACGGCACAGGATTTCGTCTCGACGCATTTTCTGACTGTCCTGGACGGAGAGAAGATTACGTCGCTGTCACGCGAAGAACGTCTCTATGCCTACGACGAAGACGAAGCAACCGTATCTGCAGACGTGCGTCTGCCTGATGGGAGCTTTGACACGCTGACAGCAGAGCTGCAGGCAGTGGCAACGGAAGACGACATCTCGCAGTTTGACGTCTCTCCGCGGAAGATCCTGGAACTCCTTGACACTACTGGCGCGCGCCTCCTTTACTACACCGTCACGGCAGGGCAGCGCAAGCAGCTGTTCCGCTGCATCGTGGAGCAGGTGCCGCCGGAGCCTTCCTTCCTCTTCGTCAACAGCTTCGGCTGCGAGGAACTCGTCCATTGCACAGGTACGCTGAAGCAGTCGTCGAAGTTCGACCGGCAGTCAGCCCGCATCCGCGGCAGACTTCGAGCATATCAAATTACGGAAGAAAGGCTGTTCACGGCTAACACCGGCTGGCTCAACGATGCCATGGCGGAGTGGGTGACTGACCTGCTGCGCTCCATGGAGGTCTGCCTGTGGAGCAAGGAGGGCCGCGGCAAGCATATTGTCATCACCGACTCGAAGAACGAGTGTGAGAGCGATGACGACTATATGCCGGAATATGAAATCACCTACACCTATGCGCAGCGCACCCAGAACATCATGCACAAGCGCAAGGCAGCAAGGCTCTTCAGTGAGCAATTTGAAGAAATCTATAACTAAAATGAAAGTAAAGAGCGCCATACACCTGAAGGAGGCACAGCTATTCTTGGACGAATGCCTGCGGACACACGAGCTAGTATGGCTTGTCGCGCTGAAGCAGACCGGAGACATCTGCCGCTATGATGGCTGGCAGGTGATCTCGTCCTGGTGGCGGCGTGGTACCCACGACCTGCTCAACCCCAAGAACGGGGAGAAGCGCAAGGTGAGGGACGTGTTAATATTCGAAATCAACGGACACCCAGTATATCTATGATTGAATCGTTTTATTTTGATTTAGCAAAAAATGACTCTACCGTCACGAGTATCTACTCGTCGCTCAACAATGAGCCTATGCCGGTGAAGGCTGATGACGGCAACTCCTATGACGTCATCCCATGGGGAGCCCAGAACCAGCTGCCGTATGAGCTGCGAGAGATGGTAGAGAAAAACTCCGTCCTGAGTCAGGATAAGTTCTTCAACCTGCTGACCTGCTATGGCAGAGGGCTGGAGTATATAGACATCGCCACGAGGAATGAGAAAAAACCCCTGCCTACAGCAGACACTGACATCAGGAAATTCTTCATGCGCAACAACCTGAAGCGCTTCTTCGCAGAGCAGATCACCGACCTGAAGTATTACTTCTTCAGCGTCTGTGTGGTCATCTTGTCACGTGACCGCTCTAAGATTGTGCGCCTGGTGCACAAGGATGCCTGCAACATCCGCTTCGAGAAAGCAGACGATATGGGGCGTATCAAGCACGTCTTATTTGCCGACTGGGAGGCCAACGACCAGCCGAAAGACGTGGAAGTCATCCCCTTGCTCGACGAATACGACCCTCTGGGTGACCTGCTGGCACGTACGGGGAAAGAGAAAGATGTGCTTGGCGTTTTCAAGAGGTCCCCCCTGTCACATACCAAGTTCGCCATCGTCTGCCGCATACCTACAGTAGGGTGTCAGTATTATCCTGTCCCCTACTGGAGTGCAACGCTCCGTGACGGATGGTACGAAATCTACAGCCTGCTGACGAAGGCAAAGAAAGCAAAGCTGAAGAATGGCAACAACATCCGCTATCATGTAGAAATCAACACCAAGTTCTGGGAGGCACGCGCCCAGCAGAATGGACTTTCACCCGGCACGCCTGACTTTGTTGAAATGAAGACTACGTATATCGAGGAACTGAAAAAGTATCTAGGCGGTTCAGATAATTCCGACAAGATGTTCTGGAGTGAATTTGAAACGCTGCTGCCCACCGGCGATGAACAGCACTACGTCAAGATCAACGTGGTGGACACGTCGAAAGCCGGCAACGAATACAACGACGACGTGGCAGAAGCCAGCAACGTCCTCGCCTACTCCGACAACGTTCATCCTAATCTTGCCGGAGCAACACCAGGCAAGTCGCAGATGAACAACTCCGGCTCTGACAAGCGCGAGCTCTTCACAATGAAACAGGCGCTCGAGACGTTGCCGCACGATATGATGATGACTGTGCACAACTCCGTCATCTTCTACAACGGCTGGCAGGACAAGGTCTATCCGGACGTGCCCATGATCCTGCTGACAACTCTCGACAAGAATACGGATGCCAAAGAAGTATCAACCAACAATAATAGCTCACAAAATGAAAAGTGATTTCCTACCCCTTATCACCAAGGCGGTATTCGAAGCCAACGTGCCGGCGGCACGGATGCCGGAAAGAAATACCAGCGTCTTCAGCCGTCTGGAAAAGATGTTCTCTATTGCCTATAGAACGATGGTGTTCAGCATCGTCGGTGAGCCTTACGAAGGAAAAATCATGGAAGACGAGACCTTGCAAAAGGCTTGCATCCGTTTTGTCTGCCTGGATGCCTTTATCCATACCTGCCGTTCGCTGGACCTCGTATTGACGGCAACAGGCTTCGGCATTGTCTCTACAGAGAGTACGGCACCGGCGAGCAAGGCGCGCGTCGATGCCCTTATCGACGAGCTGAGCATTGAACTTGCCAAGACCAATGAACAGATGGTCGACATCATGAAGAAAGTGGAAGGATGGAGCGGCACTCATGCCGCCAGCCTGCAGATTCCGACGCTGTTCTGGCGGTGGTCGGACTTCGAGCGGCTGACCACACTCCAGAAAACGGCTGCCAACTTCGTATCGGCACGTTCCCGTGCTGTTGCTGCTGATGCTATTCTCCGCAGGGAAATCAGCGTGGAATATATGGAAGAACTGCTGTCGAAGGAAAGGGGAGTCGCCATGACAAACTGGGACAATGCTATAATGAGTAAGTGCCGTGATTTCATCGCACATTATGTCTCCCTGCAGGAAGGGCAGAAGTATAACACGCAGATGCTGTCACTCATGGTGGAATCCCTGGAGAATTATCCTGACGACTACCCCACATATACTGCATCAAGATTACACGCTACACGCCATGCACAAAGATACCAGAACAAAAAAGAAGACTCCACCTTCTTCTTTATGTAAGGAGATGTCTTTCAACTTGCCGACGGAATGGTCCCAACTCAACCAGGAGCAGCTGCGCCATGTGGTCAGGCTGATATGGCTGTATGCCGAGACTCCCGACTGGGAGAACAGGGTGAGTACGGCAGCTTTCCTATACTTCGCACGGCTGGAAGTTGCAAAGCGCCTGCCGGAAGGATGGCTATGCCGTGAGCAGACATCAGGAAAGACCTTCCTTTTCGCTCCGGACTTGCTGCCGGCCTGCGTCCAGAGTGTCGGCTTTGTCTGCCAGGTGGAGCAGATGACGGACAGGATAGAGATAGACGGGCTTGATGCCGTTGACTTCGAGCTGCAGGAGTTGCCCTTTGGAAAGTACCTTGAGCTGGAGGGTTTCTACCAGTCCTACCTGCTCAGCAGAAACAACGACTGCCTGCAAGGCATGGCACGCATCCTCTATCGAGTGCCGGAAGACGACGATGCAGAAGAACTGAAAGACGAAATCCTGATGGGGGTGTTCCTATGGTATGGCGCTGTCAAGCAGCTGCTGAGCCGTGAGTTCCCGAACTTCCTGAAGCCGGCAAGCACCGCTGCGGGCTCCATCACCAGAGAGTCGCTGATTGCCAGCATGAGGGCGCAGATGCGGCTGCTGACCAAAGGTGACGTCACGAAAGAGCAATATGTCCGTAACGAGGTAGATACATGGACTGCCCTGGCTGAGTTGGACGCTTCAGCAAAAGAGGCAGACGAAATAGAGAAAAAATATGGAAAATAACCACTTTGATGCCATCGCTTACTTCGTTGCGATGACCTGCAAGAATAAGCTGGCAAAAGCCAACGGTTTCAAACCGGTGACCATTTCCGGTCCGGACAACCTGGAAGGACTGTACGAGGAATATCGCGATGAAGACCGCTTCGTCGCCATCAGCGACACCAACAGCGGAAACCTGTCGTCGCCGGACGGCGCATACGGCTTCCAGAAAAACCGCGCCTATACGGTCTTCATCCTCTCCGCCTACGAATACGGCAACATGCAGAGCAGGCAGACGGAACTGGACCTCTGCCGAGAGCTGTTCCGGCAGTTCGTATCGAAGATCATCCGGGACAAATACAGCTACGACGAGAAGCAGATGTACTTCGATACGCACAGCATTCCCAATCAGGAGATAGGGCAATACTACCTCTCCGGAGTGACGGGGCTGCACTTCACCCTCTATGTTCAGGAACCAGTTGACTTAATCTACGACGATGAGCAGTGGACGTAAAATCGTAAGACCGGTGACGGAAGAAGACATCCGGAAGTGGGAGAAAAGCTGGTCGGAGATGATGGTGAAGATCTGGACGGAGAATATCTTGCGTCTGGGTATCGTCAGGACGGGCAGCCTCCTTCGTTCGCTGTCACACCAAGAAACCAATCTCAGCGGGCAAATTACCATTGCCCACCAGTTTCTTCTGTATGGAATCTTCGTCGGTCGCGGTACCGGCAAGGGCTATCGACGGGGCAACAGCGGCAAGGACGACGAGAACGGGCTGAAGTTCCTCGACAAGAAATACCGCAAGGCGCACAAGCTGGGCAAGCCCCGCAAGAAAAGAGAATGGTGGCTGCCGAGATACCTGAGCAGTATCGAGGTCTTGTCAGAGGTGGAGCGTAACCTCTATGGAGAGGCTTACATGGGGACGCTTTCCAATGTCGTGCAAGCGATGTTCGGTAATTTCCGTCTGCAGGGCTCCGGCGGTACCGACGTAACGCACGCCTTGACCTTTTAACCTGTATTTTCAATCGCCCCATCTCGGAGTTAAATTTGTCGAACATTAATACACATAATATGGCAGAGTCTAAAGAAACCATCATTGGCATCATCGAGCAGATCAATGATGCGACGGAACCCGGAAGCGTGACCAATAGGATGGTCGCGGCAGTGTTGAACTATTTGGCTGACAACCTTATTACTGGCGAGACGATGGATGACATCGCATCCCTTAAAGAGCGCGTGGGAACCTTAGAGAACCGCGTCGACGGGCTGGGCATCGCGGAAATCAATACGGCGATATCGAATCTGCGGACACAGCTCCAAAATGAAGCCACATCGAGGGGTGATGCAGATGCAGCCATCATCACTCGTCTGCAGGCACTCGAGAACGCCTTGTCAACGTTGATGGAAGGTGATGTCACGTCAGCCATAGAGAGTTTCAACGAAGTCATTTCCTTCTTGCAGGGCGTCACAGACGACGAGACCCTGACAGGGCTGCTGACTACCATCAACAGCCGACTGTCAGCCTTGGAAGCTAATGGTTCCGTGACGACTCAGAAAATAGCTGCCGGTGCAGTGACCGGCGAAAAGATTGCCAATGAGGCTGTCGGTACCGAACACCTTGAAGACGATGCCGTGACCAGCAGTAAGATAGAAGCTGGAGCCATAGGCCCAGGTCATCTGTCTTCCTCCGCCAAGAAACTGATAGAAGATGCTGACAACGTCATCATGATCAGCATCTGGACCAATGAGCAGCCAGGTGTCGTAAAGGACACCATCAGCAAGGCCGGTGTCTATGTCTGGAACTACGTACAGAAGAAGCTGTACGTCTCCGTCCTTCAGGAAGACATCATCCTGCAGGAGGTGACTCCGTCTGAAGAGCATGTCTACATCGATCGCAAGAACAATATCCCTTATGTTTGGAAAGAGGGAAACATGGTGGCGATAGCACCGAAGAATGTTCCGGCAAGTATCTTCAACGCGACGATAGAAAAGCCTATTCAGGGCTATTATGTCTTATTCGACCCGTTAAATACAGATATGAGTGCCGTCCATGCGGCATGGAGCGCGGAGAAGGCTGTCAGCGGTCTTATCCTATCTTTCGAACTGTCTGCGGGAATCTGGAAAACATACCAATATGTCGGCAAGACGGTGACAGAGCAAAACTGGCTCAACACCGAGAACTGGAAAGACTTTGGCTCCCTTGCCGCCGGCAGCGAGACCTACATCATCATCGACGATATGATAGGCGCACCAGTGGCAGGTGAGTTCTACACGCTGGCAACAGCCGTTACGCGACTGATAGAATATCAGCGTGAGACAGGTGTGAGCTATGCCAAGAAAGGACTTATCATCAGTTACCGCACCGCCGAGAATGTGATGGAAACAAAACAGTTCCAAGGCGAGGTGACAGGCTTCGGTGAGATAGGTTTGTGGAAAGACTTCGGAGGTGGAAGCGAGGTAGAGACCAGCGACGAGCCGGAGAAAGACGGTAAAGATGCACTCTCTACTGGTGGTGCATACACCCATATCCCTGCTGGACTGGACGTTGACACCGAGACCGAGGGCGTAGTGAAACTGAAACTTGTTAATGCCGAGGGCGACGATGTAGGCGACGAGATACAGTTTAATGTCGGCACCGGCAGCGGTGGTGGCACAGGTACTACCATTGCCGTAGCGTTCAAGGATAATCCTTTCTACGGCAAGGCAGGTGGCTCGTTCCTCGTGAAAGCTGCCATCATGTCTGTTACCAAGGCAGGCAGTCAAGAGACATCGAACAGCATCATGAGTGTAAACTTCGTGAACCGCACCACGAAGAATACCGTTGCTTTCTTCAATCCGAGAAAGGCATCGAGTGCCACACTTAACGACTACTCCTTTGAGTTCGATTTGAGTAGCCTGTGTCAGAACGCAGGAGAATTGCCCCTGCAAGCTGTTATCACTGACGATGGCGGCAACACCGCCACAAAGAACATCAGCATTATTGCCGTTGATGTAACGTGCGAGAGTGTGCAGACCCTCAACTATACACGTGAGACCTCGTTACAGGTGGGAGGACAGAAAACATCTATCCCGATGTATCGCTTCCCGAACAATGCCAGTGACCGAGGTATCAGAACCGTTGTGGAGATATACAAGAACGGCGACTGGGAAACGCTGCAGGACGTTGTTGTCAACGACACCTATCCCCACAATGTAAGCATCGACCCGACAGGGTTAGGACATGGTGCATACCCCATCCGCATACAGGGTACCGACGTAGCCAGCGGCACGCGAGGTAACGTGCTGCATACCGCAGTGATGGTGATAGAGCAGCGTGAGGAAGTTGCCGACTACGACAAGCCTATTGTTGTGGCACGATGGAGCGACGACAGCGACGGCGAAGTGAAACTCTTTGAGACGCTGAAGATAGACCTTGCCTGCTACCAACGTAGCAAGAACCCATGCGTCGTAGAGGTTACCATGACCAACGAGACCACAGACACGACAGAGACCCTTAGTGAGAGTTCTATATACCGCAACAGGTACTACACGATAGAGAAGCGCGTAGTTGGTTACAGTCAGGGCGACACTCTTACTTTCGATGCCACCTGTGGCGTTGCCTCTTTGGCAGAGACGCGCGAGGTGCTTGTCAACGGTTCGCTGCTGGATATTGCCGAGACCGAGGGAGCCTTGTATAAGATAAGCCTCGCAGGTAGGAGCAACACCGACACCGACAAGACCATCAAGACCCAAGCCACCGACGGCACGGAGAAAGAGATTGTTGTTACCGGCTCAAACTACTCCACCAACGGCTTTGTGCTTGACACGTTCGGTACCGAGCAGAGCGGTGGCCGTATGTCGCTACGTGTGGCAGAGAACGTCAAGGCTGAGTGTACCGACCAGCCTTTTGCCAGCACCTCTATCCCTACCAATGGACTTGCTCTTTCAATGACGTTCAAGGTGAAGAACATCGCTAAGCGAAACACTCATATCATCAAGTGTCTTGGTGAGCGTCTCGGCTTCGTGCTTACTGGTGAGAAGTTCATCGTCACTACAAACGGTGATAGCGATGAGGCACTCGCCAACGTACATACAACAGCCGCGACCTCATATCTTGACGATGTGGTGTACCGATTTGACATCGTGATAGAGCCGCAAGCACGCGCTCCTTACAGTGGAGTGATGCTTTGCAAAGTCTTCCAAAACGGTGATATGGCTGCTTGTGTGCCAATAGACACCAGCAGCGCATTCCCTGTATTTGGCGACACCATCCACTTTGACGGCAGTGATGCCGACCTTTATCTATATGAGATTGTCCGTTGGAACACTTACTATGACTTCATTCAAGCGTTCAACAACTACATAGTGAACCTTACCGACACGCAGGCTATGCTTACCGAGTATGAGCAGAACCAAGTGATGGCAGACGTTACGGCAGAGGGTGTGACGAAACCTCGCCCCGATATGCAGAAGTTGATTGACCGTGGTGTGATGGTATGCGTTGAGACACGCACTTCTGATGCCAATCTGAGCAAGGACGGTGCAGCCGTGACGGATAGCGAGATATACTATCCCGACTATATCGAGAATATCAAGGACAAGAAGACACAGGTGCTTATGGACTGGTATCTGTACTTCCCCGACCGTCCTTGGGCAGACTGTATGATTGAGGCTATCCCCGTCACGAACCAAGGTACATCTACACTTGCCTACGCAATCAAGAACAAGAAAGGCAAGGCAAAAAAATCCAAGCGCATTGTCATGCTGCATACGCGCGAAGAGGTCAGCAAGATGTATAACGGCGACGAAACCATTCTTGCCAAGTACGACGAGGCAGTGAAACTCGCTGCAAAGAAGAAGATACGCATCAAGGACGGCAGCACCCCTATCAGCACCATCACTATCAAGGTGGACTATTCGGACAGCGCAGGTGCTAACAACTGTGCACTGATGGAGCAGATGAACGACGTGCAGTTGGCTTTGGGTAGAAACTACATGACCCCTGCACAGATATTCAACACTGACAGCAGCGAGGAGCTGCACACCTCCATTGATGGTGTTACCTGTGCATTGTTCCGTACGGACTACCGCATCGGACAGGAGAAAGGTTCCGAGGCCGCTACGCTTCCCGAAAACGCCTACTTCCACAGCAAGGCTAACTTCAATGCCGACAAGGGCAACCCCCATTTCTTCGGCTTCGAAGATGTGCCTGGCTACAACAAGGGCTGTGTGAACTATGGCGATTTCAAGGAGATTGTTACACCGCGAGGCACCAACATTGACGCTTACAAGGCAACGGTGCTTGCTGGTTCAGCATCGCTTATCCCCGGTACTCTTTACATGATAAGTGAGTTCTGTGGACCCGAGACGCGCTTCATCGAGAACGACGGCACAGGAGCCATGACAGAGACCGATGCCGTGGCTGAGTTCGTGGAGGTCGATAAGACAGGCGCAGAGATTGCCGCAGGCGATGTAAACGATTACGACTGGGCAACAGTCTATCGCAGTAGTGACGGCAAGTATTATAAATATACTGGTGGCACATGGCGCGACACGACAGGTAGCATGACCTATGACAGCAGCACAGGCAAGTGGGTGATTGTAGGCAGAGTGCTGAACCCTGTCGAATGTTACGAGTACCGCCAGTATCAAGAGTTCTGTTGGCAGCAGGGTGTTAACAGCGTTGATGATATGCTTAAAACCTTGCATACAGATGATGGTGACGTGCCTATATGGTCAACGTACTATGAGAGCCGTTACCCCGACGACGACGATTTGAACGACTTGTATGCACAAGGGAAGAAAGTGCCATATCAGTTGTTCAGAGAATTGGCTTTCTGCCAGCAGTGTAACCAAAACCTTACGGACGACCACGATGAGAATGCCGCACTGAACCCCGACGGCAGCGAAAAGATATTCAACGGCGACGGTGCATCACTCACTATCACCCTTGACGGCAACACCGTAGCAGGAACCAAGGCCAACCGTCTGTTGAAGTGGCAGCATGAGATGCACCGCTACTTCAACCCTTACAGCACGAACCACTATATTGTGGCATCGGATTATAAGGCTACCGTTGACCAGCGAGCCAAGAACATGATGATAGCAGTCTATAAAGAGACTGACGGCAACATGCGCTACTACTTCAACCACTGGTATGATGGTGATAGTGTTGACGAGGCCGACAACGACTGTTATCTGACTATCCCTTGGGATATGGACGGAGCGAACAGCCACCTGTACCAAGGTTGGGACGGTGTGATGTTCCGCCAGTCGTTTGCCCTGTTTGAAAGAGGCGAGGGCGTTTGGATTGATGATAACGGCACACAGCTGACCTTGCATGATACCGCCGCCGCCATGCGTTCTGCCAAGACAGGCGCAGGACTGGAGATATTCAGTGCAGCAGGCAGCTACCGTTACTGGATGACTAACCGCATCTTGAAATGGCCAAAGGTCGTGAGCAGTTTTGATGGTCAACGCAAGTATATCGAGACCGCGACGGCAGCAGACAACCACTATCCGGCACTGCACGGTTTGCGTCTTGAAAGTCTGCCAGCATTCCAGCGCAAGCGTTTCGCCTACCGCGACGGCTACTATCAGACAGGCGACCTGTTCAAGCATTTCTTCCAAGCACGTGTGATGGGAGCCATCACGGTGAAGATTACCGCAGCACAGGACGGCTACTTTGGCATGGGCGTTGACAGCACCAGCAGCGCGAAATACTCATGTTATCTGCGCGCAGGTGAGAGCCACACCTTTACTGAGGCTGCTGCAGGTGTCGGTGGTAAACTTATCTATATCTTCGGTGCTGATAAACTGAGCGAACTTGATTTAAGCGGCTGTACACCGAAAAACAGCAACTGGGTTATAGCCGACTGTACGCTATTGCGGAAACTCATCATCGGTGGAGAGAGTTATACGCCATCGTACACAGACGATATTCTGTCAGCGTTGAGCCTTGGTCAAATGCCATTCTTGGAGGAGATAGACATTAGGAACACCAAGATACTGACATTGAACGCCACAGGCTGCCCACGTCTGCAGACCGTGAAAGCCACAGGCAGTCTTCTGCACACCTTTACACCAGCACAGTCAGCTCCGCTTTCGACCCTCACATTGCCGGCAACAATGACAGGGCTGTCACTGGTCAACCTCCCACTGCTGGGTTATCCAGTAGGCAACATGACCGTTGCAGGATTCACGAACATCAGTCGCCTCCGCATCACCGGCTGTCCGGGTATAGCCTCCGAGCATCTTCTGAAAGAAATTGTAGAGAGCGGTGCAAGCCTGACCGAGGTGGAAATAGAAAGCGGCAGCATGAGCGGAGCAAGCAGTATCCTGGAAACCCTCCGCGAACTTGGTACACGTGGTATAGACCAGTCTTCCGACGTGACAGGCGTATGTGAAGGATTGCGTGGTACATGGACACTCAGCAACATGATAGGCGACACGGCATTTGCCGCGCTGACAGCATACTTCCCGAACCTCACACTCTACAACGCACAGTATACGATGATAGAGTTCGACGATGCCGAGACAAACGGCTACGACGGCAATATCCGCAACTTGGAGAATAACACGAAGGACGGTGAAGGTGACGGCTACGTAGCCAGCGGTCATGTCATGAAGATCAGGAACATGATGCATGTATACAAAGGTACGTATGACAGCAACACGAGGAAGATGCAGCTGGAGCAACTTTTGGACAGCGACATGCGATACAAGGCAAACGGAGACGAGCTGGACTTGACAGACATGTCCGGTACCGGCTACGACCTCTTCTTAGGCCTTCCTCACTACTGGTATAAAGGCATCAACGACCACATGCATCAGAAGAAATACATCTGTTTCTCAAGTCAGGTGACAGAGCCGCGTAGTACTTCGACAGTTGTAAAACGCAGTATCATGAGCTCGTTGCTTCTGAGTTCCAACATGAGCCTCTTGACAGGGAATTATGCTGCCGGCGACACCTTTACAGAGGAAAGTCTTTCGAGCGACAGCAACAACAACGTCTATAAGATGGACGTTGAAGGTATGAAGCAGGTGCGTTGGGTCTGCGTGAACAGTAACACTATCGGCTGCCTGTTCCTTGACAGCAACGGCACCGTCATCGATATTGCCAACTGCTACATTACACATGCCCAGAGCGACTTTATCCAAGGTGAATATGTCTTCACAGGCGTTCCCGCAGGTGCCAAATGGTTTGTCTTCACCAGTCCGAGAGGTTTTGACAGCCAGGAGTGCATTGCCGTTGACAGCAGCTCTATTGAAGCAATAGAACCAGACTGGGTAGAACACGGATTTGAGTTGATAGGATGCTATAAAGGCAGCGTCGACAACTTTCTCCGCCTGCGAAGCATCAGCGGTCAGAATCCGACAGTAGGCAACAACAGGAGTACAACAAGCTCATACTGGCAGTATGATGCAAACGGCGACCTCACCGTTGGATTACCGCCGAGCGGCACAACCTTCAACTACACCTGCAAGGACTTCATGAACCTTGCCAAGTGTAGAGGAGAAGGCTACCAGGTTTTGGACTACGAGATGCACAAGGACATCGCCAATCTATGGATGGCTGTCCACGGTAGAAGGAACTCCCAGGCGGTAAGTGGAAGCGGCTCCGGTTATACAACCACAGGAACTACCGACAGCATCGGTGTCAGCGGTGAGAGCGTGAGCGGACGCTCCAAGATATTCGGATTGGAAGACTGGTGGGGATGCGCGACGGAATGGGTAGACAACGTAGCCATGAATGTCAAGAGCTATGCCGAATACTACCGTGGCGGTAATGTTGCGCCTGCCGGCAGCGCAGTAGACTGGATCTTCCGTATCAGGATGCGCGACGGCAGTGAACGTTCGGTACAAGCCGCAAACGGCGGCGAAGCCGAGATACAGCGTGTCCGCCACGGACGATACTGTGATGTTATCCCCAGCCGCTATATCAGCAACGGCAATTATAACACGTTCTATTGTGACAGCGGAACAACTAATAACAGCCGGACAGGGCGTGTCGTCGCTCGCTCTGGCGGCGCTGCGTATGCGAACCACGGTCTCGTGTACGTCGTCGCGAGTTACGATGCTGCGGCCTCGAGCTCGAGCTTCGGCGCGCGCCTTGCCTTCAGGGGCGAAGTCGAGTTCGTTGAGCAACAATCGTAAAGCGGAAAAGCGTCAGAGTGAGAGCCTGTAAAGGCTGCTCACTCTCCGCTAGAGCCGCGTCAGCGGCTTGTTTTTTTTTCACACAGATATTGAAAAAACGGAGAAAATATATACCTTTGCAGCGCAATAGTGCAGGCGGAAGACCCTCGTGGCGTGTCGTCGCTCGCTCTGGCAACACTGCGAATGCGAACAACGGTCTCGTGAACGTCAACGCGAATAACGATGCTGCGACCTCGAACTCGAACTACGGCGCGCGCCTTACCAACAAGATACAGGGTTGCAACAGTAACAACTGACAATCGCTCCTATACACCGATGTCGTGAACATCGACCGCACGGGCGAAGGGTCTGAGCCTCGGCAACAGCATCAAAGATGGAAAGCCGGAACATAAATAAGTGTCCTGAAGGCAATGGGCGAAATGAGATTTCCGCTTCACAATCTTATCCCTGAGATCATCAGCGAGGAGAATATGGGCGAGAGTTTTGACTATGTGATCAGTCACCTTGAACACCAGAGGCAAAGGGAAGCGTACAGACCGAAGCGTCTGAAAGTGATAGAGAGCCTACGGCGAGAAATCGGTGCAGGTTCTTTTCGTATTATGCGTAGCGATGTACGTGACCTTCATGTCAATGAGGGCTACAAGGAGCGTGACGTGCAGGCTCCTACGATTGAAAAACGCGTAGGAGCTCATGCTATCATGGTCGTGATAGAGAAGTACACATATTCTACGCTTATCAAGAATACGGCAGCAAGCATCAAGGGACGTGGTATGCACTGGCTGCACCATATCATAGAAGATGACCTTGCGAACGTCCCTGACAAAACACGTTACTATTATCAGAACGACATACATCATTATTACGAAAGCATCAATCAAGAGAGAATGATGCAGATGATAAGGAAGTATGTCAGCGACCCCGTCCTGCTACCTATCCTTGATAACTTTATCACTCTTATGCCACAAGGTTTGTCGAAGGGACTGCGTTCTTCACAGTGTTTTGCCAACTTGTATCTTAACGAGGTGGATCACTATATGCTGGAACAGGTAAAACGTTACACCATCGACAGCGAAACGCGATATCTATATTACCGCTATTGTGACGATACAGTGATGCTTGCCGAAGACAAGAAAGAATTATGGAGACTCCGGGACATTCACAAGAATGCCTTATCTCAGATTGGACTGAGCATAAAATCCAATGAAGCTGTGCGCCCGCTGACCGACGGTCTGGACTTCCTTGGCTATGTCCACTACGGCACACACTCCCTATTGCGCAAGCGTATCAAGAAGACGGCAGCTCGGAAACTGGCAAAGGTGAAGTCGCGCAAGCGTCGGCAGCAGGTTATAGGTTCATTCAACGGTATGGCTTGCCATGCCGACTGCAAGCATTTATTCTATAAACTAACAGGAAAGAAAATGAAAAAGTTCAAAGAAATGGGTGTGAGCTACACACCTGCAGACGGAAAGAAACGCTTTCCCGGCAAGATGATACGGCTGGGTGCCATCTGCAACAAGACTATCGAGGTGCACGACTACGAGAGCGGCATCAGCACCAGCCAAGGTGAGGACAGGTACATCGTGAGCTTCTACGACCCGCAAGCGAAAGAGTGGGGCAAGTTCTTTACTGCCAGTGAGGAAATGAAAAGCATCCTTGACCAGATAAGCGACATCGAAGACGGCTTTCCTTTTGAGACAGTCATTGAAAGTGAACTGTTCGATAACTGTAAGGTAAAGTACAAGTTCACTTAAACCTGTATTTTCACGAAGCCGTTGCCCTTCATATCTTTGCAGTACTAATATTACTGCGATGGAAAAGATTTACGGTGCAACGGAACGTTACGACGGCATCCAGCAGATAGGACGTCGTCGTTGGGAGATTTTCTATGGTTACGGCACAGAGGGCGATACCGCTTACCAGTATCGCCAGACATTGGAACATAAACCGTCTCTTGCCGAAATCAAGGAGTTGATTCTGACACAGATCAACACTATTGTTCGGGAGCGCATCTTGACAGGGTTGGAATATCAAGAGCGGCTCGTGTGGCTTTCAGCAGAGAACCAGCGTAACATCGCTTTTGCCTATGCTCTGGCAAAAGGTGGAGACCTGACAACACCGCCGACACTAAAGCTGGGCACAGACAATGATTACATCCTATATACATTTGATAATGCTGAGGAGGTTATAGCATTCGCCATCCTCGTTCAGGAACATATCGAGAGATGCATTGAAGACGGACGCCAGGAGAAGGCTTCCGTTGACTGGTCGTGCTATGAAGAAATAATGAAGGAGGCGGAAGAATGAACAGCAAAGTGATATTTTGTACCATTGGTAGTGGCTTCGGGTGGTTTGTCGGCGAGTTCCACCCCACCTTTCCGCTTATCATCGTAGCTGTCGCCTTCATATTATACGACGCATGGACAGCGTTCCAGCTGGATAAACGAGTACACGAAGCTTATCCGGAAAAGACACAAAGGCACAAGGTGAAATTCACAAGCTTTGCGTTTGGCAAGGTGATACGGTCGACCATCCCTCGTCGCCTGTCTCTGATAATCCTGGCTTTCCTTGCCGAACATTGGGTTTTCATACACGTAGAGATACCTCTTTCGTATATTGTCACAGGCGCCATTTGCTTTGAACAAGGTTTGTCTATCCTGGAAAACGAAAGCTCATGCCGGGAAGAAAGTGAGAGCCGCTTCTGGAGGATACTCAGGAAAATCCTTATAGACAAGACTGAACGCCACTTCGATGTAGACCTTGACAACGTGGACGGAGGAAAAGTAACTGACGAACAGATAGAATCAGCAAGAAAAAGAATGGAGGAGTGAACAATGAAGATAGAATTGAAGCGCAGTTATAACTGCGCCACCTATTGCATCGGACATCTGTATGTCGATGGCAAGTATGTCTGCGACACCATAGAGGACACAGACCGAGGATTGGATAAGAACATGCCGCTGGCAGAGCTGCAGAAGCGTAAAGTGAAGTCGCAGACCGCCATCCCTACCGGCATCTACAAGGTGACGTTAGGCGTTGTCAGCCCGAAGTTTTCGTTGAAACCCTACTACATGAGGTTCTGCGGAGGACGAGTGCCACGCCTGCTTGACGTCCCTGCCTACGAAGGTATCCTTATCCACATCGGCACCACGGAGAAGAGCAGTGCCGGTTGTCTTATTGTAGGCTACAACACCATCAAGGGCAGAGTGACGAACAGCCAGGCTGCCTTCGAGAAGTTGTACAACCTGATGCACGGCGCAAAAAGTAACATCTACATTGACATTACCAGAAAGTACAAGGTATGAAGAACGGATACAGGCTGATAGGACTTTACTTGCTGGCATTGTTAGGATTGCTATGCGTCATGTGCTCATGCAAGCATACTGAGTATGTCCCCATCAGGGAGACTCACACGGAAATTAAAAATATCCATGATACCATTCGTCAGGTTGATTCCGTTTGGAATGAGGTATCGACAGTCATCCGTGAGGTAGATAGCACGGAACTGGCTGCCCTCGGCATCAAAATTAAAAACCTGCAGCAGGAGAAAGCATGGCTCATAGAGCGCGACAAACAAAAGAAGGAGAAGTCACAAGGTGAGAAAATAACATCCATTGAATATATCAAAGGGGACTCCATCCCCGTACCATATCCGGTGAAGGAGCCATTGAGTAGATGGCAGCAGTTCTGCTGTGATTACGGTAAAATAATGATTGGTGCTACGATAGCCGCCGTAATAGCAGTGACTGCCATAATCATCCTCTGGATCCGGCGACGACGCCCTGGCTGAAAGTAGACAGTCATTTTGTTAGTTATTGGATTATGAAGTCCTGATGCGTGAGCATCGGGGCTTTTTTTTGTTAAAGGCACCCCCTTGATTTGTTAAAGGCACCCTAAAGGCCCCCCTTGACCTTGAAACAGTGTAGTGGAGGTGTAGTACTACAGTAGGACTACAAAAAGCCTGTATTTTCAAAAGGAATCCTTAAACGGTATTTTTGCAAAAATCAAATATACTGTTATGGCAAATACAGAGAGATTCCAGGCTGTCATTGAAGTCAATAAACAAAAAGCAGAAGCCAGCGTTAAGCAACTTGAACGTGAAGTCAAGGCTGCCACAGAAGAAGTCATCAAACTAAAGAAGAAAGACTCAGGTGCAACTAAGGAACAAATTGCCGCTGCTGAACGCAAGCTGAAAGTAGTGACTGACGCCTTGAAAAAAGAAGAAAAACACGTCAAAGGGTTGTCTAAAGCCATGGACGACCTATCCAAAAAAAACTACAAGGAACTTCAGGCAGAAGTAAGAAGTCTTAACCGCCTGATGCGGGATGGAACCGTAACAAAGAATTCAAAAGAATGGAACGCTCTTGCCGAACGGATAAAGGCTGCCAAGAGGGCAATCAACGAATATACTGCGGCAACAGCGCAGTCTAAGAGTATATTTTCGCGATTCTTTAAGTTCCTGAACGATGCTTGGGGAAGTGTCTTGATCGTGTTCCAATCCATCACGGGTATCAGCCAGACCGTCCGCGACTCCGTTGCTGAGTACGCCAAGATGGAAGAGGCAATGGCGGACACGCGGAAATATACCGGCCTGACTGAAGCTGCCGTCAGAGACCTCAATGAGGAACTGAAGAAAATGGATACCCGCACCAGCCGAGAGGAACTTAACGAGTTAGCTGGCGCCGCAGGTCGTCTGGGCAAGACCTCCAAGAAAGATATCCTGGAATTCGTCGAAGCCGGTAACATGATTAAGGTGGCCCTGGGCGATGACCTCGGCGAAGGTGCCATTGACAGCATCGGTAAACTGGCTATGGCTTTCGGCGAGGATGACAAGATGGGACTGCGCGGTGCCATGCTGGCAACAGGTTCTGCCGTCAACGAACTGGCGCAGAACTCCAGTGCCAAAGCTGGCTACCTGGTTGACTTCACAGCCCGCGTTGCCGGCTTCGGAAAGCAGATGGGACTGACGCAGGCACAGATAATGGGCTACGGTGCCGTCATGGACGAGAACCTCTTGCAAGACGAAATGGCTGCTACGGCCTTTGGCAATATGCTTACAAAAATGCAGACGGATACGGCCAAATTCGCAAAGATAGCCGGCATGGATGTCAGGAAGTTCGCTGACCTGCTGAAGAATGATGCCAACGGTGCCGTCCTCGCACTGGCTGACAGCCTGAAACGTGCCGACCCGCAGACGATGATGAAGATGCTCGACGACATGGGACTGGATGGCAGCCGCGCCGTAGGAGTCCTCTCCACCCTTGCCGATAAGATTGACGATGTCCGAGCACGTCAGCAGCTGGCAACACAAGCCTACAGAGAGGCTAAGAGCGTGACGGAAGAATACAACGTCATGAACAACACTGCCCAGGCAGAGCTGGACAAAGCGAGAAATGCCTTCCATGAGTTGTCGGTAGAGTTAGGTGAACGTCTGAAGCCAGTCGTAACCTATACCATCACAGCCGGAGGTCTCCTGGTAAAGACTCTCTTGGCGATAACAACATTCCTCAGACAAAACGGGCAAGAAGTGTTAAGATATGCAGCCTATATCGCCATGTTGACAGCGATATGGAAAGCCCAGACTATAGCTCTCAAAGCAGAAACGGCAATGCTTGCCGCACGTACAGCGGTGCAAAAAGGAGCTCTTGCCATGGAAAAGGCTATGGCTGCTGCTGCCATGTTCACCCGTAATGTACTACTGGCACTGCAATTAACATGGATACTTCTCACTAAAGGAGTGCAGGCATATACGGTCGCATTGAGAGCGGCTAAGATGGCAAGCCTTACCAATCCTTGGACGGCACTTGCAACAGTACTGCTGACTGTAGGTGTGGCAATTTACGAAGTAACATCAAGAATGAAAGAGAATGCCAAAGCTGCGCAGATAGCTAAGGATGCTACCAACGACTTCGTGCGTCAGCAAAACGTGATGAAGAGTGTGAACGAGGAAGCCAACAATAGCATTGCAGAAGAATTAACCAGATTCAAGCAGCTACGAAAAACCCTGGAAGACAATAAGGCTAAGTTGGAGGACCGAAGAAAGGCTCTTGCCGAAATAAAGAAGCTTGTACCTGAGTATCACGGACAGCTGACAGCTGAAAACAGATTGATCAACAGCAATACTGTTGCTCTCAACGGTTACATCAACAACCTAATCCGCGCCGCAAGAGCGCGTGCGGCTTTCAATAAAATGACACAAATCCAGGAAAGTTCTCTCGGTCATGAGCAACTGTTGCAAGGACGACGAGACAATCAGAAGTGGGTGAATCAGCAACTTGTGCAGAAAGGTTTGGTTGATGGAAACCGACTTCAATACAATAGCTACGGTGGAACGTATTCCATCGTCAACCGTGATGGGAAACTTGTCAGAAGTATTACTCGAGAAGAAGGTAAGCAGATTGAGCATCTGCAAGATTTGGAAAAATACAACAATAAGCGTATCGAGCAAGAGCAGGCCGTGCTCAAAATCAATCAAAAAAACACGGAATTCTTGGAACAGCAAGTCAAATTGAATGGAGGTGGCGACCTGCTGGCAACACCGACAGCTACGACTGGAGGTGGAGGTGGAGGAGGTTCTTACACCGGTAGCAGCGGCAAGGGAACCAATAAAGGGACTCGAACGACCAACAAAGCTGAAACGGAGCAGAATAGGAAAATGCGAAAAGAACTGGAGGACCAGAAAGCCATTAATGATGGCCTCCTTGCAATGGAAATGGACCGCTACAACCGTGGTGAAATCACATACCGGGAATACATCACAAACAGACACAAGCAGACCATTGAGGGATACGACGCTCTGATTGCCATCTATAAGAAATATGGAAAAACAGGGAAGCAGCTGGAAGACGAGCGTGCCAAGGCTGTCATGGAAAAAGATGACGATATAGCAAAATTCAAGATGAAGGATCTTGACAAGTTATACCAACTTGAAAAAATCAATATCAAGAAAAGATATAATGCAGAGATTGGCAACCAAGATGAAATAGAAGAAGCTCTCTTTATCGCCGAAATGGAATACCTCCGGAAGAAGGCAGAACTGCAGCGGAGAGGATCTGAAGAAAGAGAAGCTACGGAATGGCAGATGAAAATCAAGGAAGAAGAGCATCAGCTGCAGCAGGAAGAACGCTATCAAGAGAGACTTCAGCAATTGCGTGAGCAGTTCAGCCAAATGGGTAATGAGCAGCAGTTGAAAATTGCCCTGCAAGGTCTCGACGATCTCCATGCCAGAGGACTCGTCAAAGAGGAGGAATATCAGCGGATGAGACTTGCAATCCAGGCACGCTATGCTAAGAATCCTACAGATAAGAAAAATGAAGAATTTGACAACAAAGTCAGAGATGCTGTTTCTGCAGCGAAAGCTAACGCTACGGGCGGATATGACAAAACGCAGGGGTTGTCGTTGACCAATAACCCGTTCGTAGGAGAAATAAAGCAGTATCAAAGCACGATGGCACAGCTGAAGCAGATGCGTGAGCAGGACAAACTGAACCATCAAGAGTACCAACAGGCCAAGGCAGAGGTGACGGCGGAGTTCCTGGAGAAAATGGTGGCTGGGGTGCAGGTTGCCTACGACTCTGTCAACCAGATCATGCAGGCGGCATCGTCCTACTATGCCGCTCAGTCGCAATATGAGCAGAACGTCACGGCGGCTAAGTATGACAAGGAGATAGAGAAGGCAGGAAAAAACGAAAAGAAACGCAAGAAACTGGAGGAGAAGAAGCAGAAGGAAATGGCTGCCATCAAGTCGAAGTACAACAAGAAGCAGATGAAGATCGAGATTGCACAAGCCTTTGCCAGCACAGCCATGGCTGCCATCAACGCCTATGCCTCGGCTTCGAAGGTGAGCTGGGTGCTCGGTCCTATAGCTGCAGCCATGGCAACGGCAGCGGGTATGATACAGATTGCTGCTATAAAGAAGCAGCACCAGGCAGAGGAAGCCGGATATTACAAAGGCGGTTTCACCGGAGGTAAAGATTACAGGAAAGAAGCCGGTGTCGTCCATCAGGGAGAGTTCGTAGCCAACCATGAGGCAGTGAACAACCGCAATCTGCAGCCGTTGTTCACGCTCCTGGATCAAGCGCAGCGCACCAATTCTGTCGGTTCGCTGACCGGAAGAGACGTGACGAACGTCATGGGAGGACCCGCAGCGGCATCTGTCATCGCTCCAATCGTCAACGTGCAAGTTGACAATAACGAGCTGCGCAAGTCTCTGGGTGAGATGAATGACACCGTCGATCGTCTTAATGACTATCTCGATGACCCGAAGCCGGCTGTGGTGTCCATGGAGCAACTGGATAAAGAATGGAAGAGATGGGAGAAACTTAAAAACAATACATAGATATGATAAAATGCATCATTGATGGTTCGGAAGGCTTTCCGGATCAGAAACAAAAAATAAAAGTGACATACGCCAACCAGTATGTGCAGGATAGTGGAAACTATACTTATCAGATAACGTTCCCGATGAGCATCCTGGCTAACAGGAAACTCTTTCGGAATGTGTCACGTTTCGACGTCAAGAAAAGACTTCCTGACTATGAGGAATGCCAGCTCTATGTCAACAACAGGCTCGTCATATCCGGCAAGGGTACTGTCACCAGCATCACACAAGATAGCGTCAAGCTGCAGATAGTCGGCGGCAAAAGCAGGCTCAAATACAATGCCAACTTTTCCAAGCACTTCATTGACGAGATAGACGCTTATGATGACGTTAACTTGGTGTTCCAGAGCTTCATCGTGATGGTAAAGGGCCCAGAAGGATGGACGTTTGGAAATCTCTCTTTACATAGAATTGGCACCGACATAGATTCTGAATTGATAGGCAAGACCTATATCGGTAAGGAAGACGAGCATGGTCCTATGTGCGCCTTCAATCCGACATGGGATGAAACGAACGACATCGTTGCCAACAGAATCGTTATCCTCAAAGATACAGCATACCTATTCAGACCAGCCGTCCAGCCATACTTAATGTATGTACTTCGTAAGGTTCTTGCTTACGAAGGATTCTCCGTAAGACGCAATGACCTCGACATCGAGCCTTGGAACCGGCTCGTCATCTGTTCTGCCAGGCAAGGGACTGACATCCGCCTGGCACTGCCGCATTGGTCAGTCTATACATTCATCGAAGAGGTACGTAAGCTCTTCAATGCATCGTTCATCTTCAACGAAGTGAACAAGACCGTGGACATCATTCTGTCGCACGAGCTGACGACCAATGCTACCGCTACCTATGAGACTGTTGATGACTTCTCAGCGGAATTTGATGAAGAAGGACTGAAAAATATCATTGTAAGTAACCTGAAGTACGATCTTCCGGACTCAGTCAATAGGAATATGCACGAGGTCATTCCGCAGACAGTCCTGAAAAAATTCCGTTGCCTTTCGTTCGATTCGAGTACAGAAATGTACCGGTCATTCAATAATGCAACGAAAAAAGAACAACTGACCACCATATATCAATGTAATCAAAAACACTACATCGGTATCACCAGAGAGATGGACTCGCAGACAGTCATTAACCTTACAAGGGTTGGCTTCTTCACGCCGCTGAGGAGAGAAACGGATAATGATGATTATGAAGAATTCTCCATTGTACCAGTAGCAACATATCAAGACTCGCTTGGCAACTTATATGCTGATATGACAATCGGCAATGAACAGACACAATATGATGTAGGAGTCCAGCTTCCATCTATCGCCAACGAGAAAGAAGCTGATGCAGGATTGGTAGAAGGAGAAGAAGATGACGAATACTATGTGACCGTTCAGGACGCTATTGAAGAAGAGAGCCTGATAGAGAGCAAGGAAGAGAATACAGACGAGAAAATGGAGGTAATGTTCCAAATGAAAAAACTCTATAATACACACGCCCCTGTGACAGAAATTGATCCAGATTCATCTGTAGATAGTCCATACAGACAATACCGATATCCGCAATGCCATACGGGGGCAGACGAACTGGAAATTACGACAAGGAATGAACTTGCTTCGATGTCATTACACGATGAAGGAGATTACCAAGGTCAACATATCCATTCTATAGCAGACTTCCATGACAAAATCCCCGTCGATGCACACAACTTAATCACTGTCAATATTGTCACTGACGATATCCCCGACCCGACGAACATATATGTGTTCAGAAACAAGAAATTCATCTGCCAGAAAGTAGAGATGGAAGTCGGCAGCAATGGTATTGAGCCGGTTAAAACAATTTATGTGTATGAAATGGGATGACGCACACAAAAATCCATAATTGCACACCTGCTGCACACACACAAAGAGAAGACTACTCCTGTTTATGCGGTGTGTGCAGCCGTGTGCAGTGTGTGCACTACAGATAGCCTTCAAAGTCAGCAAGCACATCATACACCTTCATAGAGCGTCCCTGCAGATATAAGTTCGTAGTCTGGATGCTACTGTGACGGGCTTGCTTTTGAGCGACCTCCACACCTACGGCATTGGAGATGTCGCGCAATCCGGAATCCTTCAGACTGTAGAATTGATAATATGCAGGGAATTTCAGAATTTCCCGAACCCGGTTAAATTCTTTGGTAAAGAATCTCGCGTCGGCTCTTATAAGAGAGGGCACGAAATCTCTGCCGAACAAATAGCTTTCGTTCGGATGGTCGAAGACACCCAAATCAATCATCAGTTTAATTGCCTTGTTGGGAAGTTTTATCTTGCCGTCGCGTCTGTTCTTGCTAATCTGACTGCTGACATAGACGCTGCCCTCCTGTATGCTGATGTCCTTCAACTTGATGAAGGACAGTTCGGTTGGTCTGATGGCTGTGTAATATTCCATCATCACCGCTAACAAGAAAGACTTGTTGTGTTCAAATAACCATTTGCTCAGCTTTCGCAAGTCATCAGGCTCCAGAGGTTGCCGGAACTTTCCATGCTCAGGCAACTGATGGATATACTGAATAGGATTTTCGAGAAGGTAATTATGTTCGACCAACCATGTACATAGAGTAGAAGACCATGTCCGGTAATTGTTCCTGGTCTTAGCAGACAAGTCACGGTCGATAAGAAGATAATCAAGAAAGTCTGTCCAGAAAGTCTGGTCCAGCTGATAGCACATCCGGACAGGCAGAAGCTGTTCATGGATATACTCTTCTAGTATGCGCAGCCTGGATGAATAGTCATAGAAGGTCTTCTGCTTCATCACGTTCTTATTATATATATTGAGAAGGTACGCGCGATAACGAGTCAGGACATCCTTAACAGGAGTGTCACTTCTGGAAGTATTAATTGGCGCCCATACGTTCCAGCCAGACAATACCTTATTATATATATTAGCGATGATACGATTAGCGACAAGATCCCTTTCCTTGCCTGGCTTATATCTGTCGAGCATGTATTTCTTGCGCCGGAGCTTGCCCGTCGCCGGATCTACTTGAGAAAACCATATATAAGACTGGCGACCATCATGTCTCCGGGGAGGGATGAAGTCTATGATTTGACTTCTTTTTAAGGGAGAATCACTTAGTTTTGTTGAAGGAAACATTTTTTTTACGTTGTTTGCGGATAGCCAGCAACGTATATGAATATTGTCCGAATTGTGTCCGAGTAATCGTGGCTAAAAAACCGCAAGTCCTATAAACAGGCGCTTGCGGCTTTTTTAGTTGCGGAGGCAGGA
>Ga0256407_10003830_pt1 | contig 26040 bp, 22 predicted proteins | sample RumenRJG_04DNA_FD_193489 | JGI IMG/M metagenome (GOLD analysis project Ga0256407, IMG submission 193489) | Bovine rumen microbial communities from Lethbridge, Alberta, Canada - RJG_04 | ecosystem: Host-associated > Mammals > Digestive system > Stomach > Rumen | place: Canada: Alberta... | reverse complement strand
ACGGCATTGTAGAGCGTGCTCCAGTCGGTCTGGTTGCCATAGTCTTCGAAGTCGGGATATTTCACCTCGAACTTGTCCCACATCTCGCTTTTGGCGTTGGGGTCGGAGAGGAAGTCCTTGGGATAGTAACTGCCGTCGGGACGGGTGCCCATGAGCGTGGCATAGGTCCAGTCTTTCGACTTCCACAACTGTCCGTGCACGGTCTCTGCGGCCTCGTCGTATTTCTTCAGTTTCATCTGCTTGCGGTCCATGTTCTCGGTCATGCAGTAGATGCCGCGATACTCGTCGTTGAGAATCAGTTCGACAAACTGGCCGTGGGTGCCAGTAGCGGCTTTCTTCTCCTTGTCAATATAGTAGGGCGGGGTGGAGTAGTCGTTCCACAGGTCGGTGAGCACGCGGTTGCGGATGCGGCTCATGTCAACCTGGCACGATTCCAGAATCCAGGAGTTGTCGTTGCGCAGGCCGAAGAATTTCCGCTCCAGTTTGTTGCCCTGGGCATCCTTGAGTTTCACGTGGTAGTTGCGCTTGTGCTTGTCGTTGCCGTTGGTGATGCCTCCGCGCCACTTGGCCTTCATCTGCATGGTCTCAGCCACCTGCTCGTCGGAGGGCTCGATCACGCGGATATAGCCGTCGCTATAGTCGTTGTTGAAGGTGCCATAGATATTCACCACGGGCAGGGCCGTGAATGTGATCTTGTGCGTCACGGTGCTTGTGCCATTGCTCACAGAGAGGGTATAGTTGGTGCCTGCAGCCATGTTGCGGAAACGGTAGGTGGAACCGGAAGCCACTTCCGTGCCGTTGATCTTCAGGTTGCCCCAGCCGTCGGCTTTGTCGTAAGTGATCTTGGCGGTATAGTCCGTGCCGAAGTTCGACTCATCGGTGCTGGCCAGATAGATATTGATGGACTCGGCATAGGCAGGCGAAGTGCCGTCGATGCAAAGGTTCTTGAGCGCCCTGGCCACAGGGTCGACTTTGGGGAAGTTGGCCACGCTCTTGCGCAAGGCCTCCAGGGCATCGAAGTCATCGCCACACGCGGCTATCATCGTGGTGATATCGTCTGGACTGTAGAAGTCGAGCAATGCCGCACGCACTTTCTCTTTCTCGCCGTTGATGAGGTCGGTCTCGCTGCCCTGATAGTAAAGCGCGAAATTATCGACGGCCACCCAGTTGGCATTGGTATTCTTGATGCGAATGCCGAGGGTGGCTTCACCATTGCTGCCAACGGTGAAGTTGACGGTATAGCGTTTGGGCTGCTCGTTGGCTGTGCCGGCCTCAGTCTGTTGGTCGTTGGCAAAAAGCCATACACCATAGCCAGTCTCTTCGCTCACGCTATTATACCAGGAGTTGGCTGCCTGTCTTACGGCAATGATGTCGGAAGTCAGCACATACTGGCCTTGCGGCAGATTGTTGAGCGTCTGACTGAGAGTATGGTCAGGGAGTGCTCCATCTGAACTACTTCTCCACCGCTCAAGGAATGGTGACACGACAGATGCATTACCATTATGGTAGTTACCAAAGCCAGGGTCGGTCCAGCCGTCACCCACAAACATCCAGTTGTCTGGTGACTCGGCAGTAGCCTCCAACCATGACGACACATCGTAGCCATCTACGGTGACTGGCATCTCTGTTTTCTCTGTCACCTGCTTGCCCTGCTCGTCGTATATGACAAATTGCTGGTTATTGTTGGCAGAATTATTATTGGAATAGGTGCCCACGCAGTAACTCGATGTGCGCACATCCCAGATATGGTCGTTCTGCTGAATGTTGCGAATGGCATAGACGCCATCGCTCTGCTGCGAGAAGAGCCACAGGGAGAGGTCGCCGTTCATGGCATCGGTCATGCTGACATAGCGGAGCAATTGGGGCGAGTCCTGACGCTGGCCGTCGTAGGTGACGTATTTCCCCGTCTTGGCGTTCTTGATGGAATAGTAGCCCTCTCTCTCCTCTGTGAGAATCCAATAGTTTTCGTCGTTGGTTGTAAACCTGGAGAGATAGTACAGGGGGGTGTTCTGACCAGCAGTAGCACCATCGGTGACACAACCCTCAGTAAAAAGGGTGCAAACGATGCGGTAACGCATGCCGGACTGGATGTCGGGCTTGGCGAAAAGGCTTAAGGAAATAGTTGTGAATAGCAGTAATAGTAGTAGTTTTCTCATGTTGTTGGAATAGTAGTGGAAGGGAAAAAGAGAAAGTGGAGGATGGTTGCAGACAGACAGCCATCCTCCACCCACAGTCAACCTTAATAGGCGAAGAGAGGATATTCTTTCATCTTGTCATTGACGCGCTGGCGAACGCTGGCAATGACTTCAGGATTCTCAGGATCGTTGAGCACCTCCTCGATCCAGGCGGCAATCTGCACCATCAGGTCTTCCTTGGCACCACGGGTGGTGATGGCAGGCGTGCCCAAACGGATACCAGAGGTCTGGAAGGCCGAGCGTGAATCGAAGGGAACCATATTCTTGTTCACCGTGATATCGGCAGCCACGAGGGCGTTCTCAGCAACCTTACCAGTCAGATCGGGATATTTCGAACGGAGGTCGACAAGCATGGAGTGGTTGTCAGTACCGCCGGAGACAATGCCGAAGCCGCGCTTCACCAGTTCCTCTGCCAGTACCTTGGCGTTCTTCTGAACCTGCTTGGCCCACTCCTTGAACTCGGGCTGCAGAGCCTCGCCGAAGGCTACGGCCTTGGCAGCGATGACATGCTCCAGCGGACCACCTTGCTGTCCGGGGAAGACGGCAGAGTTGAGCAGGGCAGACATCATCTTTACCTCACCCTTAGGAGTCTTCAGACCCCAGGGGTTCTGGAAGTCCTTACCCATCAGGATGATACCGCCACGAGGACCACGCAGAGTCTTATGGGTGGTAGAGGTCACGATGTGTGCATACTTGACAGGGTTCTCCAGCAGACCGGCAGCAATCAGACCTGCGGGGTGTGCCATGTCGATCATGAGCAGGGCACCAACCTTGTCGGCAATCTCGCGCATGCGCTTGTAGTCCCACTCGCGGCTGTAGGCAGAGCCACCGCCAATGATCAGTTTGGGCTTGTGCTGCAGGGCCAGTTGCTCCATCTCGTCGTAGTCCACACGACCAGTCTCCTTGTTCAGGTTGTAGCCAACGGGCTTGTAGAGGATACCGCTGGTGTTGACCAGCGAACCATGTGAGAGGTGACCGCCATGAGCCAGGTTCAGACCCATGAAGGTGTCGCCGGGCTGCAGCACAGCCAGCAGAACGGCAGCGTTGGCCTGTGCGCCAGAGTGAGGCTGCACGTTGGCATACTCGGCATCAAACAGTTTGCAGACGCGCTCGATGGCCAGTTTCTCCACCTCGTCCACCACTTGACAGCCGCCGTAGTAGCGCTTGCCAGGATAGCCCTCAGCATACTTGTTGGTCAGGTAGGAGCCCATAGCCTCCATTACCTGGTCGCTTACGAAGTTCTCCGAAGCGATGAGTTCAATACCCTTCAACTGGCGCTGGTGCTCGCGCTCAATCAGTTCAAACACCATGTTGTCTCTTTTCATTTTTGCTTTTTTATTGGGTTGGTTTAATTGAATGTGCGTACAAAATACACTTTGTGGGTGCAAAGGTAATCATTTTAAGTGAAAAGAGAAAAGCGAAAAGTGAAGAATTTGTTGCCGCTTCTGTTTTTTTTGTTTTTTTAGAAGTGCGGTAACAAATTCTCCACTTTACGACATTCTATTTCACCTTATGACAGACATGCGTCCAATTCGCTCTGAATCAGTTCCTTGTCAAGATGCTGGCCGATGAAGACCAGTTTCTGCATGCGGTCGCCATACTGCTCGTCCCAGTCACGGCGCAGGGCCGGGTCTCGTTCCATCATCTGTGCCAGTTCGTCCTTTGGCATCGTGGCGAACCATTGTCCGGCCTGCCGGATGCTGACCTGCTTGCCTGCCTGTTCGAAGAGGTAGCACATGTCTCGTTCGTCTTCGAAATAGCAGATGCCCTTGGCACGAATGATGCCCTTGGGCCACTTGCTTGCCACGAACTCGTCGAATAGTCCCAGCACAAAGGGGCGACGGGCATAGTAGACAAAAGTGCCGATGCCATATTCCTCGGCTTCGCCCTCATCGTCATGATGGTGATGATGGTGGTGGTGATCATGCTCATGGTGCTCGTCGTGCTCATGATGCTCGTGATGTTCATCATGCTCGTCATCATCATCGTCGTCTTCGTCTTCTTCGTGATGACGTTCCACCTCCTGAATCCATGTGGCCGAGGTGGCAACCTTGTCGAAGTCGAACATGCCTGTGTTCAGGATCTTGTCGAAGTCCACGTCGCCATAGTTGCACTCGATGATTTCTGCCTTGGGTTGCAGGGTTCGCACAATCTGGCGGATGCGTCCAAGTTCGTTTGGCGTCACTTCAGCAGCCTTGTTCAACAGAACGATGTTGCAGAACTCTATCTGCTGGATGACCAGGTTCTCGATGTCCTCTTCATCGATGTCTGGACGTGTCAGTTGCAGGCCACCGTCAAACTCATCGCGCATGCGCAGGACATCAACCACGGTGACGATACAGTCGAGACGTGGATAGCCCACCTTGATGAGGTCGGCATCCATAGCGGGGATGCTGCAGATGGTCTGGGCGATGGGGCCTGGCTCACAGATGCCGCTGGCCTCGATGACGATATAGTCGAAACGCTGCATCTGGATGATGTCCTGCAGTTGTTTCACCAGATCCATCTTCAGCGTACAGCAGATGCAGCCGTTCTGCAGGGCCACCAGACTGTCGTCCTGTTGGTTGACGATGCCGCCCTTCTGTATGAGGTCAGCATCGATGTTTACCTCGCCAATGTCGTTGACAATAACGGCAAACCTGATGCCGCGCTCGTTGCCCAGTATTCGGTTCAGTAATGTTGTCTTTCCGCTGCCCAGATAACCTGTCAGCAGCAGTACGGGTGTCTCTTTTACAGACATAATTCTAAATTCTTAATTCTTAATTACACCAGTTCCACCTTGTTGATGTCCTGTTCTTTCTCACAATAATGGCAAGTCAAGATGTTGCCGGAAACGTGGAAATAGGTGTCCATCGGTTCGTTGTTGGTGATGCATTTTGGATTGTTGCACTTCACGATACCACGAATCTCGCTGGGCGTTTCTACAGTCTTCTTCTCCACCACCTCGTAGTCACGAATGATGTTCAGGATGACGTTTGGGGCTACTACAGACAAGCGTGAAATCTCATCGTCTGTGAAAAACTTGTCGCTCACTTTGATAATACCCTTATTTCCAACCTTTTGCGATGGATAGTTAAAACCAATGGTAACAGGCGTCTTCAATTCGAAAAGACCTAACAGACTGGCCACCTGATAGGTCTTGTCTGCGGGGATATGGTCAATCACGGTGCCGTGCTCAATGGCAGCAACCAGGCGTTCTTTCTTATTCATTGTCTTCATGAGATAATCGTTTTGTCTTTCTTCACATCGTCCAGGGAAATGCCGAGCACATCGCAGAAGATGGCCTCACGGGCAAAGAGACCGTTGCCTGCCTGCTGGATATAGTAGGCATGGGGATTGTCGTCCACCTCATAGGCAATCTCGTTGACGCGAGGCAGCGGATGCAGTATCTTCATGTTGGGCTTGGCCAGTCGGAGCATGTCATCATTCAGTATGTACACATTCTTCACCCGCTCGTATTCCATCAGGTCGGAGAAACGCTCTTTCTGCACGCGAGTCATATAGAGGATGTCGGCATCGGCAATCACCTTCTCGTTGAAGGCTGTATGCTCCTGATACTTGATGCCATGTTCGTCGCAGTAGAGTTTATACTCCTTCGGCATAGCCAGTTCCTTGGGGGCCACGAAATGGAAAGTTGGATTGAAGTGGCGCATAGCCATCAGCAGTGAATGGACGGTACGGCCATACTTTAGGTCGCCTACCATATATATATTAAGGTTCTCCAAGGTTCCCTGCGTCTTGTATATCGAGTAGAGGTCGAGCATACATTGTGATGGGTGCTGATGGGCACCGTCACCTGCATTGACGATAGGCACAGGACTTACCTCAGAGGCATACTGGGCCGCGCCTTCAATGAAATGACGCATCACAATGACGTCGGCGTAGTTGCTGACCATCAGAATGGTGTCCTTCAGCGTCTCACCCTTGGTGCCGCTGGTCACTTTCGGATCGGCGAATCCTATGACGCGGGCACCAAGCCTGTTGGCGGCTGTCTCGAACGACAGACGGGTTCTGGTACTTGGCTCAAAGAAGAGCGTGGCAACGACCTTGCCTTTGAGCAGTTCACGGTTGGGGTGCTTTTCAAACTCCTGTGCCATCTCAATCATATAGAGTATCTTCTCCTTGGTGAGATCGGCAATGGTCACGAAATTGTGCTTGTCCATATCGGTTTTTGAAGAGAGTCAAATAATATTATCGTGCAGCCACATATTTATGCAATGTCTGGCGCACAGCACCAGGACCGGCATAGAGTTCCTTCACCATGCCCTCAATCTGGTCACCAAGACCAGCCTCATAGAGGTCGAGTCCAAAGACGTCCTTGCGGCTATAGAGCGCCTTTAGCGGGCTCCAGTCCTGATCGGTCTTGCCGATTTCCAGCGGGGCAACGATGGCCTGCAGTTCTGCTAGCATGGGATCGGGAGAGGGCTCGAAGGCTGTGAGGTCATCCTTAAGGCCTTTCAGGTAGCGTGCATAGCCAGCCAGTACCAAGGGGATGAGGACCAGATTGCTCTTGTCGAGGCCACGAGCAATATACTTTTTCAGGGTCTCACCAAAGCGGATAGGCAGTTTCTGACTGGTGTCCATCGCGATACGTTGGGGAGCATCAGGCATGAAGGGGTTGGGCAGACGCTTGTTGAGAACGGCGCCAATGAACTCGTAGGGATTCAGCACGCCTGGATCAACAACGACGGGCATGGCCTCCATATAGCCGATCTTCTGGATGAAGGCACGCAGGTCTTCGTCCTTCATCTCAGCAGAGATCAAGGTATAGTCCAGCATGCAGCCATAGATGCTCATCGCCGTGTGAAGCGGGTTCAGGCAGGTGGTCACCTTCATGGTCTCTACCTTATCTACGGTCTCACGCGTAGTATAGAGCGCACCGCCCAGGTCGAGTGGGGGACGACCGTTGATGTAGTGGTCCTCGATAACCAGGTACTGTACCTCCTCAGCATTGACGAAGGGAGCAGTAAAGGTGTGCTTCTCGGTCTCGATATAGTTATTGTCCTCGAAACCGTCGGCTGCCAGTAGTTCCTTCACCTTCTCGTGGGGACGGGGAGTAATCTTGTCGATCATCGACCAGGGGAAGGTCACCTTCGTCTCGTCTTTCAGGTAGTCGAGGAAAGTAGCGGGCACCAATCCGTCCTTCACCCAGCGCTCGGCATAGGCAAAGACGCCAGCCTTCACCTTGTCGCCATTATGCGAGCAGTTGTCCATGCTTTGAATCGTGAGAGGCAGTTCTCCTGCCTTATAACGCTCCAGCAACAGAGCGCAAACCTTACCCATAGCGAAGACGGGCTTCAGACCACGGGCCAGGTCGGCCTCGTTGAAGGTGTAGCCTTTCTCGGTGATGGTGAAGGAAATCATTTGGAGTGATGGCTTCTTGAATATTTCCACAAGGCGGTTCCAGTCCTCAAACTGAGGATCGGCCTTCAATGCTTCTGTGACTGAGGCGATAACCTTTTTCTCGATAGAACCATCTGAGCAGAGGTTCACGCAGAGAGACAGGTTATTATAAGGAGCGTAGGCCTTGTCGATGACCTCAAAGTCGAAGGTCTCGGCTACGATGACACCACGGTCATACTTGCCTGTGTTCAGCGCATCATTGAGGATGGTAGCGGGGAAAGCACGAAAGATGTTGCCGCCGCCAAAGTGTACCCATGTAGGTTCCTTTGCCGTCTTCTCGCGAAGGGCCTTGATGTCAAACTTTGGGAGTTCATAGCCTTTCTGCTCCCACTCTGCGGCGTTATAGTTACCGCAAAAAATATCATTCAGTTTCATTGTTTTGAGTATATTTTATATTATCTTTCTTGCTTGCAAGTGTCGCGCTTTTGGACATTAGGTCAATGGATGCTTATTCCTCTGAGAGATAACTTTCCAGTGATACTATCACCGCCTCATTATTACGAGGTATCCTGTTGTCCTTGACTATATCCTCAAAGCGTTTGTCAATCTTCTTGAGTAGTTTCACCATAGCGTCTGGAATCCAGAATGACGTTCCACCATCCTCGTTATAGCCCACGAAATACAGATAGTTGGTCTTTGTCACAGGCTTCCTCTCCTCATCCAGGACGACAAGCGGACGGCAATCGCCCTCTTCATACACTTCAACGGATACGTAATAGTGGCTTCCTAACATGATATAGGGTGTCTCATCGCGTCGTATCTTGCTCTTGGGAGTGAGGTCTGTAAACTTGTCCACATGTTCACCCAGCGTCTCCTTTGAGATCGTTATATCGTAGGGAGTCAGTATGCGTTGATAGTTTGTCAGTGTGCCGCTTCCTACCTCAGTCGTGAAAATCATCACATTCTGCTCAGAGACAGATTTGATGAAGGCTGCCAAGTCCTCTACGCCGATGCTGTCTTTCCCGTCTATCAGTTCGTGACTATAGTTCTTCTTCACATATAAGGTCAGTTCATCATCCCCTAGTTTATATGATAGTACAGAACCTTTGTTGACAAACTGGTCACGGCTGCTCATCTTCAGGAAGTTTGACTCTTCTGATTCCATCGCGGACATGCAGACGGGATAGAAAGGTCTCGACACCTTACTATTTTTCGCTGCATGATGCTGCATCACCTCCGTCGTAATGATAGGCCAAGAGGTACTGGTAGGTACGGCAATACAGATAGAGTTGTCATATTCATACACCTTACCCACCTCCGGGTACTTCTCTTCCAGACAGCGCACCGCAGATCCTCCTCCTATAAACAACAGTGTGACGTCATTCTTGCGCGAAGAAGCAATCCAGAAAGTCAGGGCAGACAAGACTATCAGAGTCAGAGTCGTAAGTAAAGCCCAGACCTTCAATATCTTTATCTTTTTTTTTGAAGAAACATTTCCCTTGTCAATCAGCATATTCACCTCCTGATTGAGACGGTCCTTGACCTTGTTCTCCAGATCTTCCAAGTTGGAGTAGTCCACATAGTAGGAATCAGAATTGTCGCTGACTAATTTCTCCACCTCTTCTATATCTGGAGTCCTCTCCAGGAATTCCTTCATGAAGACGAATATTTTGGGCTTTCCCTTGCCTTTCTGCCCCTGTGAAGCAAGCAGGAACTCTTCTTTCGTCTTCTCGCCCATCTTATCCTCAACGAGAAAGATGACGATGTCCGACTTGTTCTTGATAAAGTCATCATAATCAGTTTGGTTGTCTCCGAGGTTCACGTAGGAGAACATGTTTAGCGTCATATGATAACCTTTCATGCGGTATTCCCCATTGAGGTTATTGACGAGCGCTTTTAACCTTAGCCGGTGCTCCTTGAGTTTCTTCGAGCCCGAAACGAATATTGATATGGACGATTTATTCATTTTTCTTCATTGAAGAATGCAGACTGCTTGTATGAAACATGAAATACGTTGTTTCTTAATCGAAGAAGCCTGGCTGCTTGTATTCGATACCCAACTCACGGTCGACTGTGGCGAGGATACCCTGTACCTGTCCGAGTGCAAACATACGGCCGAGCAGGGTATAGCCAGCGTTATGTCCATGACTCGACTCGTCGAGGATACCTCCAGGCTCGTCGGTGAAGGTCATGCCATGATCCACACGCATGGGCAGATTGGGATTCTCCTTCTCGAAGATACGCGCCAGTTCAATGAGGTCAGCACGTCCACCCAAGTGACTGGCCTCGGTGAAGTCGCCATTGGGGAAAATGTGGCAAGAACGCAGGTGAACAAAGTGGGTGCGCGAAGCAAACTTCTTGGCCAAATCCACCACGTTGTTATATGCTCCAGCCGAGAGCGAACCGGCACAGAAGGTCAGACCATTGTGCTTGTTGGGCACGGCATCGAGGAACCACTGTATATCCTCTTCGGTACGAACGATACGTGGCAAGCCCAGAATCTCAATGGGGGGATCGTCCGGGTGTACGCACATATTCATATTGCACTCCTCGCAGGTAGGCATGATAGCCTCGAGGAAGTACTTCATGTTGGTACGAAGTTTAGCCTTGTCAATGCCCTTGTAGAGGTCGAGGAACTCACGGAACTTCTGCACGGGAGCCTCATCGTTCTCGCTGAAATTGCCAGACACGAAACCTTGAGTCTTGATGACGATGTTCTCCACCAGTTTGTGGTCTTTCTCTGGGGTCATCGTCTTGGCCAACTCGTCGCACTCAGCAATTACACTACGGCCCTGTCCCCAGCCCTCTGGGAACCGGAACTTCTCCCATTCTTCGCGAGCACCCTCACGCTTCAGAATATAGATATCGAAATAGGCGAACTCGGCATAATTGAAGTACAGGTTCGTGGCACCATTGGGATTGTTGTGGAACAGGTCGGTTCGTGCCCAGTCGAGCACAGGCATGAAGTTGTAGCAGATGCAATGGATGCCTTCAGCCGACAGGTTGCGCAGACTTTCCTTGTACACCTCAATCTGCTCGTCGCGGTCAGGGCCGCCATATTTGATGGTTTCAACAACAGGCAGGGACTCAACAACGCTCCAGCGCATGCCGTAACTTTCGATATATTCACGAAGGTCGCGAATCTTTTCACGGGTCCACACTTGTCCAAGTGGCACGTCATGTAGTGCTGTAACGATACCCTCTACACCAATTTGTCTGAGCATGGCAAGGGTGATTTTGTCTTTCTTGCCAAACCATCTCCAAGTTCTTTCCATAGACTTTTCTTCTTGTTAAATGATGTTTAAACGTAATTTGCTGCAAAATTAGCATATTTTTCTGATATTACGTATAGAAAAAGATTCAAAAATATGTAAATTTGTCCATTATGTTTTTTTTACTTTCGTTTTGTTCTTAAATCCAAAAAAAATGTTTACCTTTGCACGCTAAATAAAAAACGTAAAGAAAACAGATATGGCAAAGAGATTCACCGAGCATAACGGTTTGAACCTGATGCAGGTTAATAACGAGATTCTGGAAAAGTGGATGAAAGAGGATATCTTTCATCGTTCGATAGACGAGCGCGAAGGATGTCCGCAGTTCGTATTCTTCGAGGGGCCTCCCTCTGCAAATGGTCATCCAGGCATCCATCATGTGTTAGGACGTGCGCTGAAGGACACCTTCAACCGTTATAAGACCATGCAAGGTTTTCAAGTGAAGCGTAAGGCAGGATGGGACACCCACGGTCTGCCCGTAGAACTGGGCGTAGAGAAGGAACTGGGTATTACCAAGGCCGATATTGACAACAAGGAGAGCGAGAAATACATCTCGACGGAGGACTACAACAGGAAATGTCGCGAGAACGTGATGAAGTTTACTGCTGAATGGCGTGAACTGACTGAGCGTATGGGCTATTTCGTAGACCTGGACAATCCCTATATCACCTACGATAACAAATATATTGAGACTCTGTGGTGGCTGCTGAAGCAGTTCTACCAGAAGGGCCTTCTCTATAAGGGCTATACCATCCAGCCCTATAGTCCTGCAGCCGGTACTGGTCTGTCTTCTCATGAGTTGAACCAGCCTGGATGCTATCGTGACGTGAAGGACACCACCTGTACAGCGCTGTTTAAGATGAAGAATCCGAAGCCAGAAATGACAGAGTGGGGCACACCTTATTTTATGGCTTGGACCACTACGCCTTGGACGCTGGCTGCTAACTCAGCACTCTGCGTTGGTCCGAAGATTGACTATGTGGCTCTTGAGACCTACAACCCCTATACTGCCGAGAAGATTACGGTAGTGATGGCTGAGGCCCGTGTGGCTGCCTACTTCGATACCGCTGCCGAGATTACTGATGGAGGCGAGATGCCAGAATATAAGAAAGGTGAGAAGTTTCTGCCATATCGTACTGTTGCTCACTACAAGGGTATAGATCTCGTTGGTATGGAATACGAGCAGTTGCTGCCTATGATCAAGCCTATGGGCGATGCTTTCAAGGTGATTCCTGGCGACTATGTGACAACTGAAGATGGTGCCGGTATCGTGCATATTGCTCCCAACTTCGGTGCTGACGATGCCTTTGTGGCCAAGAAAGCCGGTATCTGCCCCATTGTGCTCATCGACAAGAAGGGGGCCGAGCGTCCTGTGGTTGACCTTCAGGGTAAATACTTCGTGGTGGAGGATCTCGACGAACAATTTGTCAAACAATATGTAGATGTAGAGAAGTGGAGCCGCTATGCTGGCCGCTTTGTGAAGAACGCCTACGACGAGACCTTGACAGACAAGGATGAGACACTCGATATAACTATCTGTATGGACTTGAAGGCTGATGGAAAAGCCTTCAAAATAGAGAAGCATGTACACAACTATCCCCATTGCTGGCGTACAGACAAGCCCGTGCTCTACTATCCGCTTGACTCTTGGTTCATCAAGAGTTCTGCCTGCAAGGAGCGCATGAGCCAACTGAACACTACAATTGGCTGGCATCCTGAGTCGACAGGCAGTGGCCGCTTTGGTAACTGGTTGGAGAACCTGAACGACTGGAACCTCAGCCGTTCACGCTTCTGGGGCACACCGTTGCCCATCTGGCGTAGTGAGGAAGGCGAGGAGAAATGCATCGGAAGTCTGGAGGAACTCTACAACGAGATAGAGAAGGCTGTTGCCGCTGGTGTAATGGCATCTAACCCGTTGAAGGAGAAAGGCTTTGTTCCTGGCGACATATCGAAGGAGAACTATGATAAGATTGACATGCACCGTCCTTATGTGGACTATATTGTACTGGTGAGCGAGAGTGGTAAGCCCATGAAGCGCGAGAGCGACCTAATTGACGTTTGGTTTGACTCAGGCTCGATGCCTTACGCCCAGGTTCATTATCCGTTTGAGAATAAGGAACTGATTGATGAAAACAAGGCATTCCCCGCCGACTTCATCAACGAGGGTGTTGACCAGACGCGTGGTTGGTTCTTTACGTTGCATGCCATCGCTACCATGATCTTTGACTCTGTGGCCTTCAAGAATGTGATCTCCACCGGTTTGGTGCTTGATGCCAAGGGAAACAAGATGTCGAAGCATGTGGGTAATGTGGTCAATCCCTTTGAAATGATTGATAAATATGGCTCAGATGCCGTCCGATTCTATATGATGACCAACTCAGAGCCTTGGGATAACCTGAAGTTCGACCCCGAAGGCGTGGCTGAAATCAGCCGCAAGTTCTTCGGCACCTTATATAATACGTACTCGCTGTTCGCCATGTATGCCAATGTGGACGACTTCGATCCTGCAACACCACAGGTTCCTATTGAGAAGCGTCCGGAGTTCGACCGCTGGATTCTCTCGTGTCTGAATTCGCTGGTTCAGGGCGTTCAGCAGGAAATGGACGGCTATGACCCCACACGTGCTGGACGACTCATCGATGCCTTTGTCGATGAAGACCTCTCTAACTGGTACGTTCGCCTGAATAAGAAACGCTTCTGGGGTAAGGAGATGGACGAGGACAAGTTGGCTGCCTATCAGACCCTGTACGAGTGTCTGATGACCGTTGCCAAGTTGTTGGCTCCGTTCGCTCCGTTCTTTGCCGACCAATTGTATAGAGACCTTGATGGCGCTTTGGATAGCGTTCATCTGGAAAAATTCCCAGAATTCAACTCCAATCTTGTCAATAAAGACCTCGAAGAGCGCATGGATATTGCCCAGCGTATAACAACAGTGGTACTGTCGCTGCGTAAGAAGGAGGGCATTGCCGTGAAGCAGCCTCTGCAGACATTGATGATTCCTCCCGTTGACCAGGCTCAGCGCGAGGCCATTGAGACCGTAAAGGATATCTTCTTGCAGGAAGTGAACGTCAAAGAGGTGAAGTTTGTGGAGGGTGCCGGCATTCTGGTGAAGAAAGTGAAGTGTAACTTCCGCACGATGGGTAAGAAGTTCGGCAAGGACATGAAGGCCGTTGCTGCTGCTGTTGCAGAGATGACGCAGGAGCAGATTGCAGAACTGGAGACCAACGGCAAGGTGCAGTTGGGTACCTATGAGATTTTGGCTGAAGATGTTGAAATCATTAGCGAAGACATCCCAGGCTGGCTCGTTGGCAATGACGGAAACTTGACCATCGCCCTCGATATTACCCTGACCGATGAGTTGCGTGCCGAGGGTATGGCCCGTACACTGGTAAACCGTATCCAGAATATCCGTAAGAAAACTGGATTGGAGATTACAGACCGCATCCATGTACAGATTGAGCCTAACGAGGCTGTCACCAAGGCTGTGGAAGCCTTTGGCGACTATATTGCACGTCAGGTGTTGGCCGACGACATCAAACTGGAAGCCAATGAAGGCCAGGCAGTGGAATTTGACGAATTTACATTAAATATTAACATAACTAAATCTTAAGACTTATGGCAGAAAAAACACGCTATTCTGATGAGGAACTTGAAGAGTTCCGTCAGATTATCAATGAGAAACTGGCATTAGCCAAACGTGACTACGACCTAATGATGGCATCGCTGACCAATCAGGACTCCAACGATGTTGACGATACTTCTCCAACCTATAAGGCATTGGAAGAGGGTAGTGCAACACAGTCAAAGGAAGACTTGATCCAGTTTGCAGCACGTCAACAGAAGTTCATCCAGGGACTGAAGGCTGCGTTGGTGCGCATTGAGAATAAAACCTATGGCATCGACCGCATCACAGGCAAACTGATTCCCGCGGAACGTCTGCGTGCCGTACCTCATGCCACGTTGAGTGTCGAGTCAAAGAAACTGGAAAAGAGCAAGAAGTGAATCAAGGAACACCTATTGTTACGAAAGGGCGAATGGCTGTGCTACTTATCTTTGCCATTCTGCTCATTGACCAGGTTGTGAAAATCTGGGTCAAGACCCATATGGCACCCGGTGACATAGAATTTCAGGTGAATGCCTTTGATGTCAACTGGCTGACGATGACGTTCCTTGAGAATAATGGTGCAGCAGGCGGGATTCAGATTTTTGGGAGCAAGATATTCCTGTCGTTGTTCCGACTGTTGGCTATCATTTTCGTAGGCTATTATATTTGGTTGCTGACGACTAAAAAGGAGTCTGTTCGATGGGGGTACTTCATCTGTATGGCCTTGATTTTTGCTGGTGCTGCAGGTAATTTGATAGACTGTATGTTCTATGGCCTTTGCTTTAGTGCTTCCACAGGTGATACTATTGCCAACTACGTTGGTTTCGCTGGTGAAGGCCATTATGCCGGATTTCTGGAGGGAAAGGTGGTCGACATGTTCGAGATGCCTTTTACTTTTGTCTGGAACATAGCAGATGCTGCCATAACGATAGGTGTCATCCTTCTTCTGCTGTTCTACCGAAAAGAGATGAGTCAAATCTCTTTGAAACGTGAGTAGGTGTTGGACGATAGTAGGTCTGTTGCTGCTTGTGATGGTTTCGTGCAAGCCAGGCACGCCCAGCCAGTATATTCAACCAGACGAGATGGAAGACATTCTCGTCGACTATCATGTGGCCAGGGCCATGAGTGATATCGCCATTAACCGCAATGAGGAAGACAACTACATCTATGAAGTCTATTTGGAGTCTGTACTTCAGAAGCATGGGGTCACAAAGGCAGAATTCGATTCATCGTTTGTCTACTATTATATACGTGCCGACAGATTCGCAGACATCGCCAAACGTGTAGCAAACAGACTGGAGGACAGAGCACTTGTGATGGGTGCTTCTGAGAGTGAGATCGGAAAATACGCATCCTTGGATGCAACAGGCGATACGGCAAACATTTGGACTGACAGACCGCAGTTAATGCTGTTGACAGCACCACCGTATAATCGCAGGTACATAGAGGTGGCGGTTGATTCTACATTTAAGAAAGGCGACAGTTTCCTCTTTCAGTTCATGAGTGAGTTTATGTATCAGGATGGCATGAGGTCAGCAATAGGCTATCTGGCCTTCCAGTATACAGATACCCTGATGACCCAGGTCGTTCGCGTATCGACATCTGGATTGAATCAACTGCGTTTTCAAGGACATGACTCCGATCTTATAAGCATCAAGGGCTATTTCTTCTTAGGAGAGGGAGCCGAACGAACAACAACGACAAGAATTCTCTTCTTAAGAAATATTCAGTTTATCCGTTTCCATCAAGTAAAAGCAAACAATGAAAACGAAGACGACAAGAAAGATAGCCACCCATCAGATTCTATTGCCGGACGGCTCGTGCCAGACTCTATCAGTCCTCGAGATACTGTCTTCGGAAGTCGTGCGTTGGTACCCGTTGACACAGGAATTTCCCAACACCGAATGGTTGTCCGGTGACGTGCAGTTAGTCAAAGATGATAAAGGCGTGATGAGGGCATATTACCAAGGAAAGATATTAGAATAATAAACTAAAAATCTATAGTATTATGAATACAAAAATACGTTTAGCGGTCATGAACTTTTTGGAGTTCGCCGTATGGGGAGCCTACTTGACATGCATGGGAAACTATCTGGGAAAAGAGTCAGTTGGCATGGGTGACATCGTTAAGTGGTTCTATATTATACAGGGAATAGTGTCGATTTTTATGCCTACAATTATGGGCATTGTAGCCGATAAATTTATTCAGCCACAACGGCTTTTGGGACTGTGTCATCTGTTCGCAGGCATATTCATGATTGCCTGCTGCTACATGGGCTATCATGCTGAAATGCTGTCTACGCCGGAGAATCCTCTTATTCCTCATCGTGCTGGTTTTGTTACACTCTATACGCTTAGCGTCGCATTTTTCATGCCCACTATAGCACTGGCTAATACGACGGCATTCACCATCCTGAAAGATAGAGGTATGGATACCGTCAAGGATTTTCCGCCTATTCGAGTATTGGGTACAGTAGGTTTCATTGCCACTATGTGGTTTGTCAATTGTGCAGTATGGAAGGATGGCAGTTTCTTCTTCACCCTTGACAAAGAACCTATGAAGTTCCAGTACACTTATATGCAGTTCTTCGTATCTGGATTCCTGAGCATCTTGCTTTTCCTTTATACGTTTACGCTGCCTCATTGCAAATTGCAGAAGAAACAAAGCACTTCTCTTGTAGAGACATTAGGTCTGGACGCATTCGTCCTGTTCAAGAAGAAAAAGATGGCTTTGTTCTTCATCTTTTCTGCTATGTTGGGCATGTGTCTCCAAGTGACAAACAGTTATGCGGGCCCCTTTATCACCAGTTTTTCTGCCAGCAATATTGAGGCTATCCGCGAATCGCTTGCAGCCAATAATGCAACTCTTCTCTCTTCTATTTCTCAGATTAGTGAGGCTCTCTGCATATTAATGATTCCGTTTTGTCTCCGTAAGTTCGGTATCAAAGGTGTCATGCTGATGTCGCTCTTTGCCTGGGTGTTCCGCTTCGGATTCTTTGGCTTGGGAAGCCCGGCAATGCCTGGCGTACTTCTTTTCGTCCTGTCATGCATAGTCTATGGCGTGGCTTTCGACTTCTTCAATGTGTCTGGCGGTATCTTTGTTGACAAGGAATGCGAACCCTCGATGAAAGCATCTGCTCAAGGTGTTTTCATGCTAATGACAAATGGTATCGGAGCGTCAATAGGTGTTTGGTTGGCAGGCTCTGTGATTGAAAACTATTGCTCATGGCAAGGCAACTATCTTGTAGAGAATGCCGATGGTGGCTGGCAGGCCTGCTGGTTCATCTTTGCTGGCTTTGCACTCGTGGTTGGCATCGCCTTTGCTTTGGTATTCAATCCAGAAAAGGGTAAGAAGTAGTAAATAGCATGAAAGAAACGAGATTCTTCTACGTACCATCTGCTTCCGAAAGAAATGAACTTCCAGAGGAAGAGGCATCACATGCTGTCCGTGTGCTCCGTATGAAAGAGGGCGACGAGATGATGCTGATGGACGGGAAAGGTACGTTCTACCAAGCAGTGGTGACGATGACGAGTGGAAAGCATTGCTTCTATGCCATCCATGATACTCTGCCACAAGAACGCACCTGGAAGGGACATCTCCACCTTGCTATTGCTCCCACGAAGATGATGGAGCGCATGGAATGGCTGGTGGAGAAGGCGACGGAAGTGGGGATTGATGAATTCTCGTTTCTTGACTGCCGTTTCTCCGAACGCCGTAACATCAAATTGTTGCGTATAGAGAAAATCATTGTATCGGCCGTCAAGCAAAGCCGTAAGGCATGGATTCCTTTCTTGAATGAAATGGACGGCTTCAAGTCTTTCATAGATCGCCATCAAACGGGACGTCGTTATATAGCCCATTGCTATGATGAGGTGCCTCGTGTCAACCTTTTCGATGAATTGCGCAAAGGGGATGAAGAAGATGCATTGGTGCTTGTTGGGCCTGAAGGCGATTTCTCGATAGATGAGGTAGAATATGCTGTTGAGCGAGGCTATGTCTCTGTTGACCTAGGTAAGAGCCGTCTGCGCACAGAGACTGCTGGTTTGGCGGCAGTTATGATGATGCAACTGGCGAAACAAAAATAAAATGGTGAAAAAATAAAATAGTAAAAGAGTAAAAATGAAGAGAAGTCTTATCATATTTCTCATTTCGCAGTTCTCGTTCCTCATTTCTCCAGCCCAGAACGTGCGAGAGGTGTTTAAGTCAATGCCTGATTCGCTCGCGCCATATATGACAACAAACAATAGGCTCGACATGATCGATTTCATGGATGCCAAAATGAAGTCTGTAGTCACCAATTTGCTGGAAGGTGAGACAGAGATGCTGGCTTTGACGGATGACAGCCTGTCTGTCCAGTTGAATAAGAGTGTGCTGATGGATCTATGGCTAGAGCCTGTCGATACTGGCAGGGTAGTGTGTATGCGAAAAACCTATCAGGTAGCGGATCGCCTGCAACAAGTCGTCCAAGAGCGCTTCTCGCTCCAATGGCAGCCGATATCAAAAAAGACGATTGTCTCTACACTTCTTCGTCGTGACGAAGAGATAAAGGAAAAGCCTCATTTCTGAGGCTTTTCTTTTTGGTCCATTGGGTTATTTCTGTGTCCGGGTCCCATATTACCCATGTTACGCCATCCTCTAAGCATTCTGCGATGGAATCTGTCTTCTGCAATAATGATGTCGTAGACTTTTGTTGCAGGCAGAATCTCCAGGAATTTAGTATGGTATGTCTGCTGGATACGTTTCATCTCCAGTTCCAGTTCATCCCTCATTTGAATGGCTTTCTTGCATCCTTGCTCATCTTGCGGTTTCTGTAGTCCCATGTTCCGTTGTCTGCCATAGGCACTTCTTTGTTTCTGCAGCATCTCCTTATAGAAAGGAAAGAATGCATCTGCTTCCGCATCAGTGAGGCATGCCTCTTTCTTGATGAATTCCTTCAGGTCAGCATCGAACTTCTCCGGTGAGAATTTCTGAGGTGGTTGGTTGCCTTGTGCATTGACGCCAAGTACAATGCCTATAGTAACGAAAAGTGTCAGGATAATCTTCTTCATCATCTCTTGTCATTCATTAAATGTCAGCCAATAAACTATAGTATATTTCCTCATTGTCAAGCATTGCATAGTCTGCAACTTCGTCAATATAGGTGTCGTTATAGTAGGTGTCCTGCTGCTGAAGTGTAGACGCTAAAGACTGGTCGGAATCTTTATGGTTGAAATACATGGTAACACTGAATACAGCGACACAAATGCATGCGGCAGCATAGAGCAATGGCCGTAGGTGTTTAATCAGAGCCGGCTTCTGCTGGACAGGATTCTCTGGCAGTTGGCTCATTATCCTTGGGGTCAGATGCTCGAAGTATCCCTCAGGTACCCTGAAAGGATTATTGCCCATTTTGTTTCTGATATAATCTTCTTCGTTCATCATAATAGTTGCTTTATTGTAATAGACGTAATATGATATGATTCGTTTAATCGTGTCGCTTAAAAAATTCTGTAATTTTCTTAACGGCAATATGATAGGAGGCTTTCAACCCGCCTTCTGAAGTGCCCATTATTTTACTGATGTCGCTGTACTTCATTTCTTCATAGTAACGTAAGGTGAAGACGGTTTTCTGTACTTCCGGCAGTTGGGCAATTGCTTCCTGTAACTGGGCTTCTGTCTCATCACCGTCGAAATAGTCATCTGCCATCAGGCGGTTGGCAATGCCAATCTCGTCATCCGTGCTTATAGTCTGTTTGTTCTTCTGTTTCCGTAAGAAGTCGAGAGCCTCGTTGATGGCAATGCGTGACAACCACGTATAAATCTTTGAATCGCCGTGAAAGGTGTTCAACGAACTCCATGCTTTGAGAAAAGTATTCTGAAGGACATCGTCGGCATCCTCATGAATAAGCACCATACGACGTATCTGCCAATACAGTTTCTCACTATATTGGTTGACCATCGCCTCGAATCCCTTTTGGGTGGTCTTTGGGTTTCTGATGAGGGTGATGATTTGATTGTCGTCCATTGGAGCCATCATTATTTCCATTGACGTGTCATGGAAGGAAAGGTTTAATAGTCTTTGCTATTTGAATGTCATATTCATAGCGGTCTCGCCAAACCTCCAGTTCATCGTTCTCGGGATTGGGGTAGAGTGTATAGTAGTCGATGAACAGAGGGACGTTGGGTGACACACCCGTAGAGTTCATCTTGATGCCTGCAATTGGATTCTCGTCTTCGGCGTGTTCCTTCTTATATTTCTTGCCTTTGTCACTTTCCGGCTGCATATCGATGTTCATCCTGATTTTGTCCAATAACCACTCGTCGGCCTGAGGCAGCAGGAACATAGCCAGGTCAAACGGACGTTGAACACGCACACATCCATGTGAAACAGTCCGCCTCTCGTTATTGAAAGTACTCTTGTTGTTTGTGTCGTGCAAATACACATCAAACTGATTGTTGAACCTGAATATCAGTCTGCCCAAAGAGTTTCGTGGCCCACTATGTTGTGCCACTCGATATCCTCCGCTCCTCAGTTGAGATGCTGTGACATTCTTTGCCGAAACTGTGTCGCCAGTACTCCGTTGTATGATGAAATAGTGGTTCCTGGCGAAATAGGCTGAGTCGCCGGCATGTGGACTTACCTCATCACGCAGGATGCTTCCAGGAATGTTCCACTCGGGGTTTAATTGAATCAGACGTATCTGACTGGACAGTAGGGGCGTTTTCGTCTTCCAGGCACCACAGCAAATGCGCATGGAGAAGACACTATCTGGAGAAATAGCCCAAAGTTGCTGTGACGGAATGTTGACAAAGATATATCTTTCATCGGAATTTGGTGTCCTGACATGTCGCCAGCGAAGCCGCTCCATGTTACAAATAATGCGAAGTCGTCCTTCCTCCGTAGAGTCCGTTGACAGTTTATCCATCAGACGGTGATAGAGCGGATGGCGTGTCTCGCAACTCTCGAGGAATGTCGTCGGATCTTCTTCTGCAGCATGTGCAAGTACCTCCTGCTCATAGTGGTCTACTGGCTGTTCCAAGTCTATGTCATAGACAATACGGTAGCCACCCCCCTTTCGCTCGTCTAGAAAGTTAAGCACCTTATGCGGATTCATGAACCCATAGCGCTGCCCTACGGCATAGCGAAGGTAGGCCTTAGTGACAGTCAGTTCCAGGCTCGCCATTGTCTGACTGACGCTGACACCTGTTGAATCGAAATCCAGATCCTGGAAGTGAGACAGCATGTTCTGGATACTGTCTGCGAAAAAAGCATCAGGAGAGAACCCCATTTCTTTCGCTTTTCTCCTGAGATAATTGGCCAGCGAGTCGGCAGAAACCATCCTTGTCGTGTCTTGTGCCGTCATCCAGAGCCATTCTCCCTCATTCTGGTAGTATCGTCTGGCCATTCTGTCGGCCAGAATCGTGTCACCACTAATAGAAAGATAGTGCTCAAGACACGTTTGGGCATCTTGAGCACTATCTTCTAGCAGATGTAGTCTTTGCTGAGACGCTACTTCTGCTTGGGTGGCGTTATTCTGGCAGGACGCAGCAAGGTATAGGCATGCTACGAAAAATATTGCCGTTAATTGATAGTAACCTTTCTGACGGTTTTTCCTACTTTCAGAATATAACATCCTTTGGGCAGGTTTAGTTCGAAACGCTGTGACTGATATTCTATTTTGTATGATGCAATGGCCTTACCAGTTAGCGAGACAATCTCCAGATATTGTCCATTGCCTCCAGTCACACTTACAACATTACCCTGAACGGTAATGGTGGGTGCTGCATCATCTATCTGCTCAGCCACGCCTATCTCACTGACCATATTCATTGCCATTGACGGAACAGATGACATCAGCATGCCAGCCACAAAAAATAGAAGTATTCTTTTCTGCATACGCGTATAGGTCTATAATCTGTTGCAAAGATAGGTAAAAGTTCCGAAACTTCCAAATAAATTGCCCCAAAAATGAATTTTATATATCAAAAAACATATTTTCGTTCGTCAAATAGGTGTTTTTGAATATTTCTTTGGCTTCTTCGAGCAGGATGGTTTCATCGGCATATCGTGCGCTGTAATGGCCCAGAAGCAGTTTGCCGACCTGTGCATCGCGTGCCACCATAGCCGCCTGTTGGGCGGTGGAATGGTAATATTTCTCTGCTCCCGTTATCTTGTCGTTGGCATAGGTGCTTTCGTGATACAACGTGGATACGCCTCTCACCATTTCATGAAGTGTGGGCATATAGCGTGTGTCGGAACAATAGGCATAGGAACGGGGAGGGTCTGCTGGTGTTACCAGTCGCTCATGGGGTATCTCAGTGCCGTCCTCGAGCGTGAATCCCTGCCCAGCCTTGATGTTGTTGATCTGCGACACGGGAATGTTGTACATCTCAATCATGTCACGTCGTATGTGAGGCAGCAGAGGCTTTTCCCTGAACAGATAGCCTGAGCATGGCATGCGGTGATCCAGGGGGATGCTCTCTACCGTGAGTGAACGGTCTTCGTAGATGACCTGTTGCAGGCGGGTGTCCACAGCATGGAACTCCACCTTGTAGCCAATGTCATAATTGAAGAACATGTCGAGTTGTGTCTTCAGCATGGACTCCATTTCTCCTGGGGCATGGATGTGTAGCGTCGCCGTTCGTCCCAGTAGTCCCATTGTACTGATGAGTCCAATGAGTCCGAAGCAATGGTCACCATGCAAGTGGCTGATGAAGATATGTCCCAGTTTGTCGAATGACAACGAGGAGCGGCGCATCTGAATCTGTGCCCCTTCGCCGCAATCCACCATATATAACTTTCCGCGGCATTCCACGACCTGCATGGATGGCATGTGTTGCATGGTAGGCAGAGCCGACCCACAACCTAATATATGAACCCTGAATGTCTCCATTATATCCTATAGTCTTGTTCGTCTCCCCAGTCAAGTTCAATACCCAGATCGTCTTCTACCTCAAGAGACTGACGCTCATATTCCATGACATCGTCATCGCCATCGACAAGCACCAGTGTATTGTCGGTCAGTTCCTTGATTCTGTATACAAAAATCTCCTCCATGTCGATACCGTCATTACGGGTGGCCGTGATTTGCAGTTGTCCGTTAAATAGTCTCCATGACTTATACACGATGCTGCTCTGGTCGATGCTTTCGGCTGTTCCTCCTTTCAAGAGACTGATGCCTGTGTCTGAACTGCCGTCGATGGGATTGGGCATAACCCAGTTGCCTAAGAGTGCCGACTTGTTGATGACCATCAGAGCCGAAGTGGAGTCGCTATTGGCGATGACAGCCAACTCGTCGCCTACGGCATATCCGCCGTAAATTGTTTTCATGTCATGAGATTTGTCGAGGCTGATTATGAGGGTGTCGCCACCATCAGTAATCAACTCAAGCGTATTCATGGCAGACCCGCCTCCACAAAGTCCGTAGATAGTGGTGTCCTTCAAGACATAGTCGACATTGACTTCCTCGAAAGGCACTCTCCGTTCTCCGCTACCACAACTTGTCAGCAAGACTGTGACTGTTGCTAATGCAAGGATTGTTTTTTTCATTTTCTACTATTATGTTTATTGATTATTTTCTTTTTTCTTGGCCTCATTCCAAAGTGCATCCATTTCTTCCAGCGTCATCTCCGTAAGTGGACGACCAGCCTTGATACTGTGCTCTTCGATATAGTTGAAGCGTGAAATGAACTTCTGGTTGGTGCGCTCCAGCGCGTTGTCCGGATTCAGGTGATACAGCCTGGCTGCGTTGATGACAGCAAACAGGAAGTCGCCCAGTTCGGCCTCAGAGCGCTCTTTGTCCTCACGGTCCAGTTCGACTTCCAGTTCTTTCAGTTCTTCATGCACCTTTGCCCACACGTCTTCTTTCTTCTCCCAGTCGAATCCCACATTGCGGGCTTTGTCCTGTATGCGGTATGCCTTGATGAGCGAGGGTAGGGAGGATGGTACGCCTGAGAGCACCGATTTGTTGCCGTCTTTCTCTTTCAGTTTGATCTGCTCCCAGTTCTTCAGCACCTGGTCTGCCGTCTCAGCATTTGAGAACTCGCGCCCGTTCTGGTCTTCGCCATAGGGCAGGGGCTTGGGCTCTGGTGCACCCACCTGCGAGGGATGATAGATGTGCGGATGACGGAATATCAGTTTGTCAGTCTCCGTATTCAGCACGTCTGCAATATCGTACAGGCCCTGTTCCATGGCAATCATCGCATAAAAACAGGTGTGCATCAGTACATCGCCTAATTCCTTCATCATCTCATGCTGGTCGTTCTTCATGATGGCATCGCAGAGTTCAAAGGTCTCCTCAATGGTGTTTGGCCTGAGACTTTCTATCGTCTGTTTCTTATCCCAAGGGCACTTTGCGCGCAACTCGTCCAGCACGTCGAGCAGTCGGCCGAAAGCACGCATTTGTTCTTCTCTTGTATGCATTTTCTATCAGATATCTTTTTAATACAAGTGCAAAGGTATGTTTTTTTTTTGAAATAGCCAAATGCATGTACTATTATTCCAAAAAAGAGGGCCTAAATTTTCTTGTTTCAGAAATAATTAGTACCTTTGCACGCTGTAAGAAGAGAAAGCATTTATTAAATAGATATGGAAATTGCAAGCAAATATGACCCTAAAGAGGTCGAAGGTAAATGGTATCAGTATTGGCTCGATAAGAAACTGTTCAGTTCAAAACCCGATGGTCGCGAACCGTACACCATCGTTATTCCTCCCCCCAATGTGACAGGTGTGCTCCACATGGGACACATGCTCAACAACACGATTCAGGACATCTTGGTACGTCGTGCCCGCATGGAGGGCAAGAATGCGTGCTGGGTGCCAGGTACCGACCATGCTTCTATAGCCACCGAGGCAAAGGTGGTGAAGCGTCTGGCCGAACAGGGCATCAAGAAGCACGACCTGACCCGTGAGGAGTTCCTCAAGCATGCCTGGGACTGGACCGACGAACACGGTGGCATCATCTTGAAGCAGTTGCGCCGTCTGGGTGCATCGTGCGACTGGGACCGCACCGCCTTCACCATGGACGAGAAGCGTTCGAAGAGTGTTATCAAAGTCTTCGTCGATCTGTTCAACAAGGGTTACATCTATCGTGGCCTGCGCATGGTCAACTGGGACCCCAAGGCATTGACGGCCCTCTCCACCGAGGAGGTTATCTACAGGGAAGAGCAGAGCCATCTGTTCCATCTGAAGTACTACGTGGCTGATCTAGAAAATCTAGATAACCTAGAAGCTCTGGAGACCGAAGGTAACATCATCCACAAGGACGAGAAGGGCTACTATGCCGTTGTCGCCACCACCCGTCCTGAGACCATCATGGGCGATACCGCTATGTGTATTAACCCCAAGGATCCCAAGAACCAGTGGCTCAAGGGCCGCAAGGTGATTGTGCCTCTCGTTGGTCGTGTCATCCCCGTCATCGAGGACCGCTATGTGGATATCGAGTTCGGTACAGGCTGTCTGAAGGTGACACCTGCCCATGACACCAACGACTATATGCTGGGCAAGACCCATAACCTGGAGACCATCGACATCTTCAATGCGGATGGTACCATCTCTGAGCAGAGTCCAATCTACGTCGGAATGGACCGTATGGAGTGCCGCAAGCAGATTGCCAAGGACCTGCAGGAAGCCGGTTTGATGGAGAA
>Ga0256407_10003828_pt1 | contig 26058 bp, 17 predicted proteins | sample RumenRJG_04DNA_FD_193489 | JGI IMG/M metagenome (GOLD analysis project Ga0256407, IMG submission 193489) | Bovine rumen microbial communities from Lethbridge, Alberta, Canada - RJG_04 | ecosystem: Host-associated > Mammals > Digestive system > Stomach > Rumen | place: Canada: Alberta... | reverse complement strand
ATTTTGGGTGTAAAATTACAATTATAATTCGAAACGGCAAACAAAAAACGATAAAAAAAGATGAGTAAGGTGTTGATATCACACCTTACTCATAGTATTTAACCTTTATAAACACAAATAGCTGTGCTTTTGTTGGTTCGGAGTTAGCAAATCTTACGTGAACCGTCGCCGATTACTACATCGTATACCTTAGGCTCGTGTCCATATTTCGCGTTGAATTTTGCCTTAGCATCGTCGATGAACTTCTTGTACAGATCGTTGCGAACCAGGTTGATGGTGCAGCCACCGAATCCACCGCCCATGATGCGGCTACCGGTAACACCATTCTCCTTGGCCAGATCGTTCAGGTAGTCCAGCTCCTCGCACGATACCTCGTAGTCCTTCGACAGTCCTTCGTGGGTCTGGTACATCAGCTCGCCCACCTTCTCGTAATCGCCCTCGTTCAGAGCATCGCACACTGCCAGCACGCGGTCCTTCTCGCCGAGTACGAATTTTGCACGCTTGTAGTCCTCTTCGCCCACTTCGGCACGTACCTCGTCAAGTTGCTCCCATGTGCAGTCGCGCAGAGTTTCGAACTTGCCTTCTGGATGCTTAGCCTGGATATGCTTTACTACATTTTCGCAGCTGTTGCGGCGATCGTTGTAAGGCGAACCTGCCAACTGGTGCTTAACTACTGAGTCGAGCAATACCAGACGGTAGCCATCGGGCTTGAATGGGAAGTACTCGAACTCGCGGCTACGGCAGTCAAGACGCATCAGGCAGCCTGCTTTACCGAATACTGAGGCAAACTGGTCCATGATACCGCAGTTTACACCGCAGTAGTTGTGCTCAGTAGCCTGTCCGGCCAGTACCATATCCCACTGCGAAACCTTGTTATCGCCGAAGATATCGTTCAGACCACAAGCAAAGCAGCTTTCCATAGCAGCCGATGATGACATACCTGCTCCGAGGGGTACATCGCCAGCAAAAGCGATATTGAAGCCCTTTACGGGAACGCCCAGCTTCTTCATCTCGAGTGCTATACCATAGATATAGCGTGCCCACGAGGCCTTAGGACCTGTTGGGTCAGATAGCTTGAAGTCTACACGGTCCTTCAGATCGATAGCGTATGCCATAACGGTATCTTCGGTACCATTGGCACGCATCTCGGCCATAATGCCTTTATCAACTGCTCCTGGGAACACGAAACCACCATTGTAGTCGGTGTGCTCACCTATCAAGTTGATACGTCCGGGAGATGCATATACGTTACCTGTCTTTCCATCAAAGTGCTTGATGAAACGGCTTCTTACAAAATCAATTTCCATAAGCAAAGTGTTTTTAGGGTTAATATTAGTCTACCTTAATATCCGTGTTCACATTCTTGCTGCCTATCAGGGCATAGAACAGGATATAGGCCAACATTGCGATTACAAGCCAGTAGCTGAAAATCTCGCCTGCAGATTTTGCGATAGCCTCCTGGATAAGAGGCATGATACCACCACCAACTACCATAGTCATGAAGATACCCGAAGCAGCCTCAGTGTACTTGCCCAGACCCTCAACCGAGAGGTTGAAGATACCTCCCCACATTACAGATGTGCAGAGTCCACAGGCAGGAATGAGGAATGCCTTTGCAGGAACATCATGTCCGCTGAACGAGATAGTAACACTCTCTGGCATGAAGATGGCAATCAGCAGTAGCAGGATAGCTACAGCACTAACTGTTGTCAACTGTGTCTTGGTAGAAACCTTACCAGAGATGGCGCTTGAGCATGCACGGCCTATCATCATCAGGAGCCAGTAGGCAGCTGCTAATGTTCCACCGGCAGCGGCAGCACCTTCAAATGGAAGTTTTGTTACATAGAAGTTCAGCTCCATGGGGATACCAATCTCGATACCTACGTAGAAGAAAATGGCGATAACACCCAGTACACAGTGGCGGAAAGCCAGTGGGCTGCGCTCATACTTAGGTGATACCTTGCCAAGAGTAGGCTCGGGGATAGCAACACGGCTGATGATTACGAACGAGATTGCGAATACTGCGATACCGATGAACAGCAGTGGAGCAACGTCACCCATGCTAGTTTCGGCAGTAACTGTACCTACCAGCCAACCTGCCAACAGTGGGGTGAGAGTACCGGTAAGCGAGTTCAGAGTACCGCCCACCTGAATCAGCTGGTTACCCTTGTTGCCGCCGCCTCCCAGGAGGTTCAGCATTGGGTTAACTACTGTATTCAGCATACATACGCAGAAACCGCAGATAAATGCGCCCAGCAGATAGATAACCAGGTTGAGGGCTATAGGTATGCTGTCGTATGTAAATACATAAGTACCTGCGCCTACCAGGCTTGAAAGATACTGGAAGCAAAGACCTACGATACCCACGATCAGTGCGATCAGGGCTGTCTTCTTGTATCCGAATTTCGTAAGCATCTTACCTGCAGGGATACCCATAAACAGGTAAGCGGCAAAGTTCATCAGGTTACCCCAAGCTTTGGCAAATGGGTATTCAAATCCCCATATATTGCCAAAGGGGGCGCCCATGTTGGTTACGAAGCTGATCATCGCGAAGATGAAACACATCGTGATAATGGCAATCACTTTGCCATTCTTATTTGTCTCAGTCATATTGTGTCAATAATTTAAATAGATGGTCGGTTTATTACTCAACTACACCGAAACGGTAGATAGTCTTCTGCTTATATCTCTGTCCGGGATTCAGTACTACACTTGGGAAGTAAGGACGGTTTGGTGAATCGGGGAAGTGCTGTGCCTCGAAGCAAACTGCCGAACGATGTGGGAATGTGCAACCGTTTGCTCCCTTGTATCCGTTCAGGAAGTTACCTGTGTAGAGCTGCAGACCTGGCTCGGTGGTGTAAACCTCCATAGTGCGGCCGCTCTTTGGATCGGTAATCTTGGCAGCAAATGAGAGCTCGCCCTCTTCCTGCTTGTTCAGTACGTAGTTGTGGTCGAAACCATGACCAAACTTAATCTGCTCGTTGTCGGCATCGATGTCCTGTCCGAATGCCTTTGGCTTGCGGAAGTCGAATGGAGTACCCTCAACCTTCAGGATTTCACCTGTTGGGATAGCTGTAGCATCTGTAGGCAGATAGAAGTCGGCGTTGATCTCGCAGATCTGATCGTTGATGCTTGGGGTAGGATTAGCTGTACCAGCCAGACTGAAGAATGCGTGATGTGTAAGGTTCACGATGGTCTTCTTGTTGGTGGTGGCCAGATATTCGATCACAAGCTCGTTCTGGTCGGTGAATGTAAATTCAACTGTAACGTCGAGTTCGCCTGTGAAGCCTTCCTCACCATAAGATGAAATACGATGCAGGGCCAAAGAGCGTGGTCCCATCTGGCGTGCGTCCCATACCTTTGCGTTGAAACCGATGTTTCCGCCGTGCAGGTGGTTAGGTCCGTCGTTCAGTGCCAGCTGATAATCCTTGCCGTTCAACACAAACTGTCCTTTGCATATGCGGTTACCCCAACGACCGATGAGGGTAGAGAGGTAAGGCTCGTTTCCGCTGGTCAGCTGCTTGATGTCGTTGTGACCCTGGATAACATTAGCTACTTTGCCATCCTTACCAGGAACCATAATAGCACAAATGGCACCTCCATAGTTTGAGATTGCCACTTCATATCCCTTACGGTTTCTAAGAATGTACAAGTCGGTTTTTTTACCGTTGATAGTGGCCTGGAAGTCTTCGCGCTTCAGGCCGCACAGATTCACTGTCTCTGTAGTGTTCGCCATACTGTTATGTTTTTAGTTAAAAATTTATTTTTCTGCAAAGTAACAGAAAAAAAACGAGATTGACGAACGTTTCGACGAAAAAAGTGTTGTTGTAGTATTAAAAAACTCTAAATACAGTTTTTTAGTAGGTCTGCTACCACATAACTGCTACCTCCAACGAACACAAAGTCATTATTATCTGCAGCGGCCTTCGCGGCTTCGTAGGCTGTTTTTACGTCGGGATAGGCTTCGCCATTCAGGTTCTTGCCCTGTCCGTATAGCTTTAAAACGTTCTCCGAAACGGCTCTCTTATTGTTGGCTTTTGTAAAATAATACGTTGCGTTTTGTGGCAGCAGGTCCATCACTCCCTGTATGTCCTTGTCGTCTACCATGCCAAACACTATATGCATATGGTTGCACTTTACGCTCTTAAGCTGCTGGCTCAGATACATCCATCCTGGCACGTTGTGGCCTGTATCACAGATGGTCAGTGGTGCCTCGCCCACCTTCTGCCAACGGCCTTTCAGTCCGGTCAGGTCGCCCACGTGTGCAAATGCCTGGCGTACTTCGCGGTTTTGGCACTGTGCGTGAGGTTCACTTTTTACCGCGTGCATGTAGCCCATGGCTTCAAGCTGCTGTACTGCGCATAGTATGGTGTTTGCGTTCTTTTCCTGATAGCTTCCGTTCAGTTCTCCTTTGATGATTCCGAAACACTTGGTATGGTATTCCATGCCTCTAGCACTCGTCGATGCAGAGATTATCTGTTTTACGTCCTCAGCAAATGTGATAGGGGCCTGGTTCTCGCCTGCGATTGTCTCGAACACCATTCGTGTCTCAGGGGTAGTTTCGCCGATTACCACGGGCACACCTTTCTTAATAATACCAGCTTTCTCCATCGCAATCTGCTCGAGCGATGTGCCCAGGAACTGGGTGTGGTCCATACCGATATTGGTGATTATCGATAGGATAGGGGTGATGATGTTGGTGCAGTCCAGACGGCCGCCCAGTCCAACTTCTATCACGGCTATGTCAACATCCATCTCGGCAAAGTACTTGAATGCCATTGCCGTGGTGAGTTCGAAGAATGAAGGATGCAGTGGCTCAAAGAATGATCTCTCCTTCTCTACAAAGTCTACCACATACGCCTCGCTGATGGGCTGACCGTTCACACGGATGCGCTCACTGAAGTCAACCAGATGTGGCGATGTGTATAGTCCTACCTTGTAGCCGCACATCTGCAGAATAGCAGAAAGCGTGTGAGCACATGATCCCTTGCCGTTGGTGCCGGCCACGTGTATCGTGAGATACTTTTTGTGTGGATGGTCAAAGTGCTTGTCCAGTGCATTACTGTTGGCCAGCCCTTCCTTGTATCCGTCGGCACCCTGTTTCTCAAACATTGGCAGTTGGTTGAACAGGTATTCACACGTTTCCTGATATGTCATAGCTATACCTTATTAATATATTAATTAAAGTAATTCTTGAATTTCTGGAAGATAGAGTCGCGGGTCTGCTTGTCGCCCTTGAAGTTGTAGCTGCCCTTGAACTGCTCAATGGCCTGCTTCTCCTCTCTGCTCAGGGTCTTTGGTACATACACGCTGATGTTTACCACCAGATCGCCGCGTCCGCTGCCGTAGCCTTGTACTGCGGGCAGTCCCTTGCCGCGCAGGCGCAGGGTCTTTCCAGGCTGGGTTCCATTCTCCAGTTTTACCTTCAGTTTGGTGCCCTCTATGGTAGGTATCTCTATTTCGCCACCCAGTGCTGCTGTTGGGAAGTCGAGTAGTAGGTTGTATATCAGGTCGTTGCCGTCGCGGATAAATGTATCGTTTGGCTCTTCCTCGATAAATACCTGGATGTCGCCCGAAGTACCATTGTGCTTGCCGGCATTTCCTTTGCCAGGTACGTTTACTACCATACCCTCGGCTACACCAGCGGGGATGTTTATCTCTACTACTTCCTCGCCCTTCTCTACACCGGTACCGCCGCAGTGCTTACACTTGTTCTTTATTACCTGACCTTCGCCACCGCAGGTGGGACAAACGCTCTGCTGCTGCATCATACCGAAGATGCTCTGGGTGGTGTGGGTGATGTAACCCTGACCGTGACATGTGGGGCACTGCTCCTTGGTGCTTCCGGCCTCTGCGCCGCTACCGCTACAGTGTGGGCAGGGCATATCCTTGCGCACCTTAAACTTCTTGGTAACACCGGTATTGATCTCCTCGAGTGTCAGTTTTACCTTTAGTCGCAGGTCGCTACCGCGATGCTGCTGCTGTCGGCGTTGACCTCCGCCGAATCCGCCGAAACCGTGACCTCCGAAGATATCGCCGAACATAGAGAAGATATCGTCCATGTTCATATTGGTCTCGAATCCGCTGAAACCACCGAATCCTCCGCCCATGTTTGGACCGTCGAATCCGAACTGGTCGTACTGCTGGCGTGTCTTAGGATCGTGCAGCACGTTGTATGCCTCGGCCGCTTCCTTAAACTTTTCCTCAGCTTCCTTGTCGCCGGGGTTGCGGTCGGGGTGATACTTGATGGCTATCTTACGATACGCTTTCTTGATTTCGTCTTCTGTAGCGCCCTTCTGGACGCCCAGCACCTCGTAATAATCTCGTTTCTGTGCCATACCGGTTTATTGTCCTACTGCCACTTTGGCGTGGCGGATTATTTTGTCGTTAAGTTTATATCCCTCCTGCAGGCAGTCGATAACCTTGCCCTTCTTGTCGTCGCCCATGCCTGGAACCATAGCTACAGCCTCGTGAAGGTCGGTGTCAAAGTCGGCATCCTTGGTCTCGATCTTGCTTACGCCCTGGCCTTCGAGAGTCTTCACGAACTTCTGGTAAATCAGTTCCATGCCCTCGCGCAGCACCTGTGGATCTTCGGTCTTGCTACCGTTGGCTATGGCGCGCTCCATGTCGTCGAGCACTGGCAGAATGGCTGTAATCACCTTCTCGCCGCCGTTCAGTATCAGTTCGGCGCGCTCCTTCAGTGTACGCTTGCGGTAGTTCTCAAATTCGGCAGCCTTGTACAGCAGCTGGTTCTTCAGCTCGGCAGCCTCTTCGAGTGCCTTCTCCAGAGGGTCTTTCTCCTCCTCTTCTTCCTGGGCGGGTTCCTCTGTTGTAGCCTCTTCGGCAGCAGATGTCTCTTCTGCCTCTTTGTCAGTCTCGTCAACAGGCTGCTCGTTCAGAGTCTCCTCCTCTTCGATGTTGATATCTTTTTCTGTCATAATAGCGTTGTTTTAAAGTTCTGCTTACAATTCAGCAAATACCATGCCAAATCCAGCTTCTCATCTCATTAAGAGTACATCTTCTCCTTCTGAGCCTTGATGGTCTCATCGTAGATGTAGTCATCGTATGTGGTCAGCTTGTCGATGGTACCCTTTGGTGTCAGCTCGATGATACGGTCGGCCACGGTGTTGATAAACTCATGGTCGTGCGAAGCGAACAGGATGTTACCCTTGAAGTTAATCAGGTTGTTGTTGAATGCCTGAATACTCTCCAGATCCAAGTGGTTGGTTGGGGTATCCAGTATCAAGCAGTTGGCATTCTTAAGCTGCATACGTGCTATCATACAGCGCATCTTCTCGCCTCCTGAGAGCACGTTCACATGCTTCAGCACATCCTCCTCCTTGAACAGCATGCGGCCCAGGAACGACTTCATTGTTACCTCGTTGCCCGGTCCCCACTGCGAGAGCCAGTCTACCAGGTTCATCTCGCTCTGGAAGAACTCAGTATTGTCGAGTGGCAGATAGGCTGTGGTGATGGTTACACCCCACTTATATGTACCTGCATCGGCCTCGCGGTTGCCGTTGATAATCTCAAACAGGGCAGTCATTGCCTTGGGGTTGTGCGAGAGGAATACTGTCTTCTGTCCCTTCTCGATAGTGAAGTTCACGTTGTCAAACAGTACTGTTCCGTCGGCGTCTACAGCCTTCAGTCCCTCAACCTCCAGTATCTGTGTTCCAGGCTCGCGCTCCATCTGGAAAATGATGCCTGGGTATTTACGTGTAGATGGTGTAATCTCCTCTACGTTCAGCTTCTCCAGCATCTTCTTTCGCGATGTGGTCTGCTTACTCTTTGCTACGTTAGCGCTGAATCGGCGGATAAACTCCTCCAGCTGCTTCTTCTTCTCCTCGGCCTTCATCTTCTGGTTCTGAGCCTGACGCAGAGCCAACTGCGAACTTTCGTACCAGAATGAGTAGTTACCTGAGAACAGTGTCACCTTACCGAAGTCGATATCCACGGTCTGTGTAGATACTGCATCCAGGAAGTGACGGTCGTGAGATACTACCAGCACGCACTGCTCCAGATTGCTAAGATATTCCTCCAGCCACTGAACTGTGTCCAGATCGAGGTCGTTGGTAGGCTCGTCAAGCAGCAGGTTGTCGGGGTGTCCGAACAGCGCCTTGGCCAGCATCACGCGCACCTTCTCGTTGTTCGATATCTCGCTCATCTGCTTGTAGTGCTCAGTTTCCTTCACGCCCAGATTCTGCAGCAGCTGTGCAGCCTCGCTCTCAGCCTCCCAACCGTTCATCTCGGCAAAGGCCATCTCCAGGTCGGCGGCACGCACACCGTCTTCCTCGCTCATTTCGGGCTTGGCATACAGAGCCTCGCGCTCCTTCATGTTCTGCCATAGTGGCTGATGTCCCATCAGCACAGTGTTCATCACTGAAAACTCATCATACTTAAAGTGGTCCTGTTCCAGCACGCTCAGGCGCTCGCCTGGCTGCATCTCGATGGTACCCTTGTTGGCCTCTAGCTCGCCGCTGATGGCACGCAGAAGGGTAGACTTACCGGCACCGTTAGCACCGATAATACCGTAAATATTACCACTTGTAAACTTCAGGTTCACGTCCTTGTAGAGAACCTTCTTTCCAAACTGGATTGCCAGATTTGTAACTGTGATCATCTTACTCTTATAATATATTATAATTTATTTGGGGTGCAAAGGTACAAAAAAAATCGCAAAACACCAAGAAACAAACGAAAAACATATCTTTTATCGTCGCAAAAGTAAACGAAAAAGCGGGAAGTTCCAAATTTTAGGCGAAAATATTAGGATGATATAAAGATTATTGCTATCTTTGCGACATGATATTAGGACTAATCTTAGCAATAGTGATGATGATGAATTCGTGCAACTTTGATACGCGAGAGCCTGTGGTGAGACCTGCCACACAGGCCAACCGATTTTATACGGGCGACGCGCAAGAACTTGAGAATGAGGTGGATAGTCTGCTAAAGCGCCACAGCGGTAGTAAGGTTTACGATAATTTGGCAGCACTCGTTGTGCCCCATGCAGGCTACTATTTCTCGGGAAATGTGGCAGCATCGGCCTATATGGCAATCGATGCTAAAAAACAATACAAACGCATTTTTCTGTTAGGTCCCAGCCACCACGAATGGCTTGATGGTGCATCGGTAAACACAGAGGCCGATTATTATGCCACACCATTGGGCAATGTAAAAGTTGACCACGAAACAGCTATTGAACTTACCAAGGCTGATAGTGTGTTCACCTATCGTCGTTCAGCCCATTCGCAGGAACATTGCTTGGAAGTACAATTACCATTCCTACAGCGCAGACTGGGTGATGTGCCACCTATAGTGCCTATCATCATTTCGACCAACGACTACAACAAACTGAAAAGGATGGCCGATGTACTGAAACCATATTTTGCTGGCGACAATCTGTTTGTAATCAGCAGCGATTTCTCGCATTATCCATCGTATGATGATGCCAACGAAGTGGATGCCAAGACTGGCAAAGCCATCGAAACAGGCAATGTAGAAGAGTTTATTGCCACCATCAATGCCAATGCTGATAGCGGCAAGCGAAATCTGGCTACGAGTGCTTGCGGCGAGTTCGCCATCGTTACGCTCATGTTGATGATGGATGGACAATACGATGTTAAACACCTGATGTATCAGAACTCTGGCGATATTGATAATCACGACCATAGCCGAGTGGTGGGATATCATTCGTTCGCCATTTTGCGTCAGGAACAATCAGGGTTCTCGCTATCGACTGTGGATAAGCAACAGCTTAAACAGATAGCTTTGCAAAGCATAAAGGATCAGTTAGCTGGTAAGCCCATCGCGCAGCCAACTATCCACTCATCCATTCTCAACTCAAAATGCGGCGCCTTTGTTTCGCTACACAAGCATGGGCGATTACGTGGGTGCATAGGCCACTTCGGCGAGGATTATCCTCTGCATGAGATTGTAGCCAGGATGGCTCGCGCAGCAGCATTCGAAGACCCACGATTTATGCCCGTAACCAGCGATGAACTAGCAGATGTCGACATCGAGATTTCTGTGCTCACGTCTATGCGTCGCATACAGAGCATCGACGAGTTTCAGTTGCATCGTCACGGCATCTATATTAAGAAAGGTTTTCGCAGCGGTACATTCCTACCACAAGTGGCCGATGAAGTAAACTGGACCAAGGAGGAGTTCTTAGGTCATTGTGCTCAGGATAAGGCAGGCATAGGCTGGGATGGATGGCGCGATGCTGAACTGTATGTTTACGAAGCAATAGTGTTCTGATGGAGTGCAGATATTATCATCGATTGGAGGATGGTCGAGTGGAATGCGAACTATGTCCGCACCATTGCAAGATAAGCGATGGACGGACGGGCATCTGTCGCAGTCGGCGTAATCATGGCGGCACGCTTGTTAGCGAGGTATATGCCAAACCTTGCTCGCTGGCTATTGATCCGATTGAGAAGAAACCGCTTTATCATTTTCATCCAGGCACCACTTGTCTCTCCATTGCTTGTACAGGCTGCAATTTCCGTTGCCTGAATTGTCAGAATCACGAAATATCGCAGGTTTCGCCACAAGATGTAAACTACTACCAATTGCAACCAGATGAGGTGGTTGCACTATGCCAGAAACACCATTGTCCAGGCATCGCCTATACCTACACAGAGCCGCTCACCTATATCGAATACATTACTGATACAGCAAGAAAAGCCCACGAAGCTGGACTTTGGAACATATTGGTTACAGCAGGCTATGTATGCCAAGAACCACTGAGCCATCTGCTACCTTATCTCGATGCGGCCAACGTGGATTTAAAATCGTTTAGCGACGAGATATACCAGCGTGTGAGTGGTGGTCATCTGCAACCAGTGCTCGACACCATTCTTGCCATGCGCGATGCTGGCGTTTGGTTAGAAATAACAAATCTGATTATTCCAGACATCAACGATGATGTGAAGATGATTAGAGAGATGTGCAAATGGTTGAAAGACAATGGCTTATCCGAAACCCCACTACACTTCAGCCGATTCTTTCCACGCTATAAAATGCAAGACAAACCACCAACCCCTCGCCAAACGCTTTATACCGCCAAACAAATAGCCGAAGAAGAGGGCATCAAACATGTGTATTTGGGAAATATATAGCTTTTAGCTACCACCTAGCATTCCTTGCCATCATCGAAGAGATGAACTACGAAATGCAAACCATCAAGTTCCGCGAATAGACAGGATTCTTCGGAAAGAGACAAAGAATACAGCAAGTACGATAGGTGTATGGACTATGGCGCACTCGAGTACGGATAGGGACGTACTCGAGTACGCTTACTAAAATACTGCAGTACGCCCTAGGGTGTACTGCAGTTGGTATTAATACAAGGTTTTGTGGGGATTAGTCGTCCCAGCAATAATGCTCCTCGTATACATCGAACTTAAGGTGCTCGAGGCCTATTTCTTTTAGAACATCATTTACTATCTGAATTTCACGAGGCGAACAGAGACGCTCGCCCCTACGACGCTCGAAATAACCTGTGCGACCAAACTTTCCCTGAAGTCGATAGGAGAATGTTTCGTACTGACCCGGTAGCATCTGCTTCTGCATGTTCTTAAAACCCTTGCCATACACCTGAGGTGCATCGTTGCGATAAAACTCACACTCAGCCGACTGCTTTGTGAGCTTAGGGTTCACAATGCTTACGGCTGTATAATCATTAGGCATAGTCTGCATGGCCAGCTGGCGCAGACAGTGACTTGCCATAGGACAATCTGCATGAATGCAATGCAGATATGTGCCAGGAACTTCTTTATAACTTATCTTATTCATAGCTTTTACAATTTTTATCAACATATCACTCAAATCTTCTGCGGCCCGCATAAACACTGGGCTTGCAGGCGGGTGAGATGTTTTGCAAACACCTCACTCAACATCTCACCCAACACCTCACTTTTCCAGCGTCAAGCCACCTTGGTAGGAATCACCTCGTAGAACTTTACGTGACCTCGCTCAGTATGATTGAAACCAAGGTCCTTCATAGCATATCCCAGATGAATCTTGGTGCTATGATCGCTCTTGACTGAGGGGTATTCCTTGCGAATCTGCTCAAGAATCTGCTTGCTGTTAAGCGACTTAACCTTCTCGCCCTCCTTAGGCTTACGGAAGCAGGCCTCAACAATCTCGGCCATATCCTTCTGGTCGGTATAATCCAGATTTATCTCCTGGATACGGGCCACCTGATCGTTGTTGAACCAGTAAGGTGCCTTAAGTTCGCTAACCTCGTAGACTATCTGGGCATACAACTGCTGATAATCAATATCGCCAGTATTGTCGATATACTGACCCTGAGGAATCTCGATGCAGATGTATCGACGGCTACCTGTGACATCCGACAGAGGATGGCGATTGTTGGTGGTAGCCACGAACGATGCGTATCGAGGACGATCATCCTGCGAGCAACCATAGATGGGGCGACCATTCACCTTACTCTTAGACAGAGTCTGCTTCAATGCAGCCTGCTGACTAGGGCGAATAGCATCAAGTTCGTCGAGGTTTACAATCAAGTTGTTGGTCAGAGCCATCTCCTTGTCGAACTTATTGCTAAGGTTAAGGTGGTCGAGATAGTACTCGCGAAGTTCTGGAGGCAGAAGTCGAGCCAGGAATGTAGACTTGCCACAGCCCTGAGCACCAATCAGCGTAGGTGCACACTCATTGCCATGCAGAGTGTCCATCTGGCGCCAATGGGCCACAGCCGAACGAAACCAGATGACCAAGAAATCAAGCTGTTCGCTGCTGATTCCAGGCAAACGGCTAAAGAGCTTAGCCAGATGATTCTGTCCGTCCCACTTGGGTAAATTATCCAGATACTCCCATATAGGATTATAAGTGGGAGTTGCATCAGAGTGAATCACCTCGATGATGTCCGTCTTAGGACTACCCTTGGTGATCTGTTCCTGCTTGCCCTTGCGTATGATGCTGTTAAGGGCCTCAGGAGTTAGAGGTCGCCAAACGGGCTGAACATCAGCCTGTTCGGGGGTCAAAATTACATACTCTACCTTGCCGTTGAGGATGTTTCGACGGAACTGGTAGTTTTCCTGAAGGAACAACTCTACGGCGAGAGTGTTCTGCTGAGAGGCTCCAAGAGACTCTCCGTTAATGGTCATTTTACTCATAAAAATTTAATTTTTTAAGTTATTACTATAGTTATTGATTCTGTGCACTTTTCATACTCGCGTATGTTTTTCATGTGTGCGCTTTCTCAAAATGGAGTGCAAAGATACTAAAAAAAATTGCGGTTTGCAAATTTTTCGTGTTAAATTCCTAGGTTTTAACAATTGAGTGAGGTGTTTTTGAGTAGTTGAGTGAGGTGTTTGCGAAACACCTCACTCAACTGAAACCCAGTGTTTATGCGGGATTCAGACCGTTTTGTTGATGTGTTGTATGTTTCTGCTTATATGTCGACAATAATTTTCTTTAGGTCACGATCGGCGCTGGAGTTTCCTACCATTATTTCGTATCGGCCGGGCACTACACGCATGGTGTTGGTGCTTGGGTCCCATCCCTCGAAACTGGTGCGGGGTAGGGGGATGCTTAGCGTCTTGCTTTCGCCTGGTGTTAGTTCTACTTGCTTGTAGGCACGCAGTGTCTTTAGCGGACCTTGTTTGTCGGCCAGATTACGGATATATACTTGCACGGTCTCGGTGGCTACACCTGCTCCGGCGCCATTGCCCGAGCCTACATTGCTAACTTTTACATTAACTCTGCCATCGGCATAGGTTGGGGCGCCAATCTCAAACTGTGTATATGTGAGACCGAATCCGAATGGGAATAATTCTTTGCCTTTGAAGTAGCGATATGTACGATTCTTCATGGTGTAATCAAGGAAGTCGGGCAGGTCGCTAGTGCTGCGATAGAACGTGATGGGCAGTTTGCCGCTAGGCGCACGGTCGCCAAACAGCATCTCGGCTAGTGCAGCACCACCCATCTCGCCACCATACCACCACTGTATGATGGCATCGCACGATTCAAGTTCGGGAGCAAGTGCCATGGCCGAACCAGAACAGTTTACAAAAATAACCTTCTTGCCAGCCTTGTGTAGTGCTGCCAGCAGGTCGCGCTGCACCTGTGGTAACTCTATGCTGGTGCGGTCGCCACCCTTGAATCCGGGCTCGTCAACACGCATCTCCTCGCCCTCAAGACTTGGCGAAATGCCGCCTACGAACACTATGGTACGTGTGTCGCCTATCTGCTGAAGCAGTTCCTTGACAGATGGAGTGTAGCGCTTGGTTACATCGAAGTTGAGTGCACCATAGCCTGCCTCCTGTACATAGTCTATCTGTATGCGATATGATTTGCCGGCCTTTACAGTTAGCTCCTTCTTGGCGCCTTGTATGCGCTGGCGTGGATTCCAGATGTTTACCAGTGTGTCGCCGTTTACTAGCAGGCGCAGACGGTCGTCGCCGCTGATGTCGAATGTCAGTTTCTCGTCGGTTGTAGGGTTTAGTATTCCTTCCAGTCGTGCAGAGCAGTTCTCAAGGTTTACACCTGGGGCAAACACGGTGTTACCGCCATTGCTAAGTCGTACGGCCTGCCGGGTGGTTCTCACTACCGCAGGTGTGCCCTTCCACTGGGTGTTGTTCCACCATGTTATCTGTATGCCATGCGCGCCCTTAGGACTCATAATCTGGCTGAAACGGCTCTCAAACACCTCGTTGCGTGTAAGTCCGCAGCCCTGTATGTAGCGTATCCTGGCTCCGGGTACACGCTTGTTGGCCTTGGTGCGTATGCCTTCCAGGGCTGTAATGGTATGTGTGGGATAGCCTGAGTAGTTGGCCCACATCATCACCGAATCGTTGGCATTGGGCCCCATCACCACGATATCAGTGGCCGAGCCCGATGCTGGCTTGAAGTTATTGCCAAGTGGCAGCACGTCGTATTTGTTCTGCAGCAGCACGATACTCTTCTGAGCCATCTGTGCGGCCAGTTCCTTATGCTTGTCGCAGGCCACAACACTCTCGGGTATCTTAGTCCAAGGGTTGATGTCATCGGGGTCGAAATCGCCTAGCTCAAAGCGTGCTATCAGCAGTCGGCGCAGGCTTCGGTCGATGTCGGCCTCTTTTATCTCGCCCCGCTTTACAGCCTCGGGCAGATGGCGGTATTCCGAACCACACTCTACATCGGTGCCGGCAAGCACGGCCTGTGCACTGGCCTGAGCACCATCTTTGGCTGTGTTGTGCCATCGTGGCAGAAAGTCGCGTATGGCTCCACAGTCGCTGGTGATAAGTCCTTGGAATCCCCATTCGTCGCGCAATATCTGTTGCTCGTAGCGAGTCTGTGAGCAGCATGGCTGTCCGTCGATGCGTTGGTAGGCGCACATTATTTCGGCCACGTTACCCTCTTGTACCAGCACCTTGAATGCTGGCAGATACGTCTCCCAAAGGTCGCGCTCGGGCAGATTTTCTACGTTAAACTCGTGTCGGTTCCACTCAGGACCGCTGTGCACTGCAAAGTGCTTGGCACAGGCCAGCAGTTTGCGATACTTCTCGTAGGGACCTTGCAGTCCGCGAACTACTGCCAATCCCATCTGCGAGGTAAGATAGGGGTCTTCGCCGTAGGTTTCCTGTCCGCGTCCCCAGCGAGGGTCGCGGAAGATGTTGATGTTTGGTGTCCAAAACGATAGGCCCTGATAGCGCTTGATGTCGCCCGAACGCTTGGCCTGTTGGGCTTTTACGCGGGCTTCGTCGCTTACGGCTGTAAACACCTTCTGCAGCAGTGCATCGTCCCACGATGCTGCCATGCCGATAGTTGCAGGGAATACGGTTGCAAACCCATTACGCCCCACACCATGCAGAGCCTCGCTCCACCACTGGAATTGTGGTATGCCCAAGCGTGGTATGGCTGGCGATGAATCCATCATCAGTGACACTTTCTCATCGAGAGTCAGTCGGCTCAGCAAATCGTCGGCACGCTGAGTAGCTGATAGTTCGGAATTCTTATAGGGTAATGACTGGGCGCCAGCTGTGGCAGCGCAGAAAAGGAGCAGTGCGTTAAGCAGATGTTTCATATTCGTTTTGGTTTTTTATGGCACAAAGATATGAAAATATTTTGAAACTTACAAGTTTTTATAAAAAAGAGTCGCGCAAACTTGTTGCACGACTCTCTGGGTTTTAAAGTAGTTTGATTTTTAATACCAGCGTGGATCGCCGGCTTTCTTATCCTTAACTTTCTCGTTGACAACAGTGAAATCGCCATTTGCAACATCCTTAAATTGTGGATCTGCGATAGTTCCTTCTGCATCAACAAAGAGACCATTTGCATTTTCACCTGCTTTAACAAGACCGTCTGCTTCAAAGTAGAAGTTGTTTGCAAATGTTGGAGTTGCAGTACTCTTTTGGTTAGAGAAATTAGCTGCTGTACTTGCTATAATGTTGTTTGTGAATACAATACTATTACCAGGGAAGCGAACATAAAGTATACGTTTGCTTGCACTATTGCTAACTCCAACAATGGTGTTGTGGTCAACTTTAATAGCAGCATTGGCAGTTATTGTTTCATCCTTTGGATCGTCCATACGGATAAAGTCACGTCCCTTAGCGCTATTGTAGATGGTATTGTTTAACAGATTGAAGTTGTTAAATCCACCAGCACGACTATCGAACATATCACCTCCACTACATTCTATATCGTGGATGAGACAGTTTTTAATTGTAATGTCGTCTACAATTGCCTTAACATTAATGTAGAAGAATCCCTTGGTGAAGTTCTTGATTTCAGCATCGTGAATATAGAGCTTACCGTAGTTGCCATTTTCTTTGTAGTTGAAGGCCTGATCGCCAGAACCACCTTCTCCGTCCAATGTGATATTGGTGAATTCTAAACTTGCACCGTTATACAACTGGAAGTAAATACCTTTAATGGTTGCGCCATTGTTGGTATTGAGAACGATATCCTTCTCAATCTTGATAGCGGTAGTCTCTGTCCCGGTGAAGTCGTAAACCTTATTCTCGGTTAGCATTATAACTTCGCCAGATTCGGCAGCATCAATAGCTGCTTGTAGGCCCTCTGCATCGGTAACTGGTGTGAAGTTTGGTAGGGTTTCTACCTTCATCTTGCCACGCTGCTTTTCACCGTTGTAGATCAAGAATGTGTATTCTGTCTCAGGTGCCAAATCGCCAATGGTAGCAGTACCTGCTGCAATTTCATCAGCGGTTAATGTATGTGTAAGTATTACTTCACCACCTTTTTCTACGTTAATCTTTGTGACAGCAGTACCTGCAGGCCATGTTAACGTTACAGATGTCTTTGTAATGTTTGATGTTGGAACATTTGCTAGAATCTGTTCTGTTCCAGTCTCGAATGTAGTTGCTGCCCATTTCGACTCTTTAGAAGATCCAACGGCCTTTACACGAACAGAATATGTGGTTTCACCTTCTAAAGTGCCAGCAGGTAAAGTACACGAACACTCTTCTCTAGCCTGATCGGTTGTAGCTGTGGCTGTGAACGAAAGAGGAGTGCCGCTAAACGACATTGCTTCATCGTCTGCATAAATTTCAATATTATACTGGTCTGCCTTGGAGATTGCAAACCACGACAGTTTTACGCCAGTCGTGTTCTGTACCTTTGCTTCTAATTGCGTTGGGCAGAACAAACGATTGAATTCTACGCTTGTGATTGCATCGTCTGGGTCAGAGCAAGCGGTCATCCCTGTGAGGGAAAGACCGATTGCCATAACCAAAGATATTTGTTTGAAAATCTTATTCATAATTCATTAATGTTAAATAGATGTATTATTCACCATAGCCATAATCGTTCACAAGCATACCATTACTAGAACTGAGATAATATCTCCAGATAGGCCAGAACATATGACTGTCGGGATCGTTCAGATACAAGTTGTCGATGTAACTATTGATCTTCTTATCATTATCCTTTGTTGTGTCGCCCTCATAACTGAAAACGCGAGTGCTGTTAGCAAATAGATTCTTACCTTCTGCGTCAGTCTGGCCTTTTTCAAGACCATAGACGGTGAATCCGTCGGCATCTGTTGCTTCTGCATCCAATCCATCGTTGTAATAAATCTTGGCTGGATAATCAGAATAGTAGCCTGTGCGATTTGCTAAGTCGGTCATCTTCTGTTTAGTTTCTGCGAGCTTGCTGCTCAGCTTTCCCCAACGCATCAAATCAACCTTGCGAATACCTTCGCCAGCAAATTCAAACTTGCGTTCATCTTCAATAAGTAGTTGGAATAAATCCTGGCTAGAAGCTGCATCAAGTTTTGCGCTAACTTTTGCTGCTGGATATGCACGTTGCATAACGGGACGTAGATATTGAGATGCATTTGATGGCCCACTGATAAGGTTCTCTGCTTCTGCTGCCATCATATAAACATCAGCAAGACGCATAACTTGCCAGTTGATTCCATCGTCATTGCTAGATGTGACAACTCTCTTCATCCACTCAAAGCGAAGTTTTCCAAAGCTCCATCCACCACCAGACATACCAGAAATAACCTTTACGCCACCTTTCCACTGGTAAGGAATGCAAGTAATATTACGTCGAATATCCTGTGGATCGTAATCATACCAAAGTGTTGGGGTAGGACCTACCTTACCACCGCTGGCAAGTTGAGTCCATGAGTCTTTATCTCCATGCTTAATACCATAGGTCCAGCATACGCGGCCGCGGCCCTCTGAGAATGGAATCTCAAATAGCGACTCGTTACCAGCAGTAAAATCTTCTTTACATAAGCTGCGGAAGTTGTCCTCGAATGCTCCAAGTGTGTTCTTTCCAGAGTTGATAACGCTGACACACTCGTCTCGAACAATCTTCAGCATTTCCATACGCTCGTTGGCATCGGTAATATTGTAGCGAAGTTCTGAATTCTGATGGTCGCCCTCAGCAGTAGGCCACTGAGACTTTCCTGCTAGGAATAAAGCGCAACGTGCACGCAGCCCTTTAGCAAACGACTTACTAACACGCTCTGTAGACTTAGTGTAGGTGTTCTCATTTGGCCATCCCAAATAGTTCTCTGCCTCTAATAGGTCGTCTATCACTTTCTTCAGAATAGTTACACGATCTGTTTTTGCCAGATAGATGGTGCTAGAACTTACAGGTTCGAAACGGTATGGGATATCACCCCATGCCTTTACCAAATCGAAATATACCATGCCACGCAGTGTGAGCAATTCGCCATAGAGTTGGCGCATGTTAGTGTTGCTTTCGTCTTCGAGGTTGCCATATTGCTTCATAGATTCAATGGCTTTATTGGCTCGCTCGATTCCTTCATACAGCTTTGCCCAAATATTGTTGTTGGTATTCATGTATGAGTTGTCAACCTGAGCACTGTAACAAGCCAATGAGGCTTCCTTGTCATAAGCGGGGTCGCTAGCTCCACCATAACTATTTAATATCTCTGCATCGGTGTTTGTCCCAAAATAGGTGATGTAACGTCCGCGGTAAGAGTTTGTCTCACCAAATGACTGGTGAAGACCCATCACAGCAGCATTAGCCAGAGCTTCGGTTGAGAAAATAACATCCTCGCTCATGGCAGATTTGTTAGGAGCATCCAAAGGATCGCTGCAAGAAGTCATTAGGCTTTCCACAGCCACTACACCTAATATATATAAATACTTGTTCATATTAATGTCTTTTTACGAATTAGAAATTCACGTTCATACCAATGACGAATTGGCGGCTCTTAGGATATGCAGAATAGTCAACACTAGGAGTGAGGTTTGTTCTGCGCATAGAAGAAACTTCCGGATCTGAACCGCTGTAATTGGTGATACAGAACACGTTGTAGCATGTTGCATAAATGCGTAGTGAATTCAGACATGCTTTCTTAACCAATGACTGTGGCAGTGAGTATCCGATACTCAATGTTGCCAAACGCAGGAATGATGCATTCTCAACGCCGTAATCGGTCAGGATGTACTTACTGGTGTAAGGCGTCCACATTGTAGTATTTGCATTCAAAGAAGCCAATTCTTCGGCGTTAGTATAGTCGAGCAGTTGTCCATTTCCATTGATATAAGTCCAACGTTTGCCTGCAGCCATTTCGTTAGTAAGGTTCCAGTATACATTGGCTTTTCCTGTCTGGGTGTACTGCAGCTTGTTTGCATTATATACATCATTTCCAATACTCCAGTTGAAGTTGGCTGTGAGATCAAAACCGTATGCGCGCCCAGAGATGTTAAATCCACCAGTGCAAGTAGGATTTGTATCACCAATAATCTGACGGTCAGCATTGGTAATTTTTCCAGTCTTTTCTTCCTTAGTTTCCTTAATCTTCATCATACCTGGCATAACTGACATTCCAAGTACAGCAGAAGCGTCGGCAACGCCCTCTTTCAGTACCCATTTTCCTTGAGCCTGAGAAGCTGCAATGTCGAAGTCGCTAACCTCATAGCGACCGTCGCTAACAAATCCGTAAATCTGACCAATAGGCTCACCAACCTTTATAATAAAGTCTTGGTCGATTTCTGTAGATGCCCATCCTGTAGCAATATTGTCTATAGACTGAAGATCACCGAGTGATTCTACATTATTCTTATTCAGAGAAATGTTTGCACCGATGGTCAGACCATAGTTCTTCTTGTTGATAGCATTCCATGTGATAGAAGCTTCAAAACCCTTGTTACTTGTCTCACCAATGTTGCGGTACTGTGTAGTATATCCAGTACCAGAAACTGGATAAGCCAGCAACAGGTCCTTTGTATTGTTCCAATAATACTCAAAAGAGCCATTTACTTTTCCTCCAAATAGGACATAGTCAAGACCAATGTTACGAGTAATGGTTGTCTCCCATTTCAAATCAGGATTACTCATTGTTTGCGAAGGTACCCAAATAGAAGAAATGCCATTAATCCATGAGGTGGCTTTAGCCTCGTAGTCCTGCGATAATGAAACACCAGAAGGAATATTGTTGTTACCGGCAGTACCGTAGCTGAAGCGTAGTTTCAAGTCGTCAAGCCACTTCTCTGTGCCTTTCATGAATGGCTCTGAAGAAATACGCCATGCTAATGCTGCAGATGGGAAGTAACCCCAGCGGTTGCCCTCAGTAAACTTCGAGCTGCCATCAGCACGGAATGTAACGCTCAACAGATAGCGACTATCGAAGTCGTAGTTAACACGACCGAACCACGACAGAAGGTTGTCGTCTGGTGAGAAGTAATCTGTTATCTCGAATGGAACACCTTGTGTAGTCAGATTCCAGCAATCTTCTGCACTAAACGAAAGTGGGAAGCCATGAGCTGTATTTGTAAGTAACTCATTTTTAACTTGTACATACTCCTGTCCAACAAGTGCATTCAAATGATTTTTGTTGCCTTGTCCGAAAAGTTCCTTGAAATCGTAATTTAAGGTATTGGTGTTACGTATCTTCGAACGATTCTGCTTACTCAGCGTAATGGCTGGCTTGCCTTGATTTTCCTTGGCAGGAACGTTCTGGATATAGTAGGTAGAAGGGCCGAAATAGCTCTTGTTGTCAGCGCGATAGTAGTCGTAGCCAATTTCACTTTTAAATTTAAGATTGTTAATAATCTCCCAAGTAAATGCCGCACCCATATTCAGCTGTGTGCGAGTTTGTTTCTTGTCGTTGTCTTTGAGTGATGTGATTGGGCTAATGAAATTGTTTGCTGCATCGGTATCCTCGTCATCACCAGTAAGTCCTGATACTGGGAATGGGGCATATTGAACAGCTAGACGCAAACGGCGGTCTGTGTTGTATGCACCCTGCTCGTTGGCACCACCACCATTAATATTTGTACGCGAGAAGCGAAGAGTGTAGTCCAGACTAACCTTCTTATGAGGCTTGTGGTTCATCTTCATACTAAGGTTATCGCGCTTGAAACTAGAGTTCTGCATGATGGCTTTATCGTCCATGTGAGCATAGCTAAAGGCGTACTTTATCTTTTCAGAACCACCGTTAATACTCAGATTATGGTTAAAGGTGTGTCCGATTCGACCATAAGTCTGCTCTTGCCAATCGTTAGTGGCTACGTCGTCATACATATCCAAATCTTGGAATTCTCCAAAGAATTTGCTATATGTCTCAGGCTTGTTTCTGAGCTGGTACAACTCATACTGCCATGTAGCGTAATCGCGTGCGCCTAGCACATCGTACTTCTTCGCCATCTTTTTCCAGCTATAGTATACATTATAGCTAACGTTAGTCTTACCTTCTTTACCGCTTTTAGTGGTAACCATGATTACACCATTTGCACCGCGGCTACCATAGATGGCTGTAGATGATGCATCCTTAAGAACGGTAATATCTTCAATGTCTGATGGTGCGATGTCGCTGATACTCTCAACTGGGAATCCATCAACGATATACAGAGGGTCGTTGGTCTGGGTGATAGATCCACCACCACGCACGCGGATCTTCACATCTGCGTCGGGCGAACCTTCAGTGGTCGTTACCTGAACGCCGGCCATCTTACCGGTCAGTGCTTCTGAAGCATTTGCAACAGGAACTGCTGCTATAGCTTCTGCTCCTACGGTAGCAACAGATCCGGTCAAGTCCTTCTTCTTAACCGATCCGTAACCGATAACAACCACGTCGTTAAGAGTGGTGTTGTCGTCTTCCATTGTCACCTTCATGTTGTTGGTGGCATTCACTGTCTTAGGTTTCATACCGATGTAGGTAATTACGACCTGCTTACCGCTCTGCAGTTTCAGTTCGAATTTACCGTCAAAATCGGTAATGGTAGCATTCTTAGGACTACCCTTTTCTACAACTGTAGCACCGATAACGGGCTCGTTAGTTGAGTCAAAAACCTGGCCTTTCGCAATCGTTTGAGCCAGCACCTCTGGTGGAGCCAGTACAAAGAATGCAGCTAAGAGGCAAAGTTTGCACAATCTTCTCATTGCTTGATTCATACTTTGATTTTTAAGTTATTAATTATACTAGTTTGAATTGTAAAATTCGGTTTTAGTCACTAAATTGCTGCAAAATTAGATAAATTTTTGTGAAAATCAAACTTTTGTTTTTCTTTTTACGCAAAATACCACGTAAACGTTTTCGAGCGTAAACGTTTGCGTTTCTTATATATTATAATAAGGTGTAAGTTACATTTTTTATTTCTACTTTTGCAGCCGATAAAACCATTTTAACTATATGATACTTAAGAATTTAGCAATAGTAATAGCATGGGCCTTGCCACAGATGGCTGGGGCTACTGTATATAATGTTACTCCAGCGGATAATCTATCGGCAACCATCAACAAACTCAAGGCAGGCGACGAACTGTATCTGGCCGACGGGCAGTATGATCTTACTACCACGCTTAAGATTAACTGCAGTGGTGATGCCGACCATCTGATTACCATCGCTGCTGCCGAAGGGGCAAAGCCGATAATCGACTTCCGTGGTGAGGCTAACGGCACTAATGGTATCACCGTAGGCGGACAGTATCTGTATATCGCCGGGCTTACCATTCGCTATGCTGGTAAGAAGGGAATATGGCTTGAAAAGGCAAAGTACTGCACGCTGGAGCGACTGGATGTGTATGGCTGTTGCGATTCGGGTATCCAACTGCGTAGCGGCGGACATAATACCGTGGTAAACTGTGATTCGCACGAGAATTTTGATTACCAGAACAATGGTGGAAATGCTGATGGTTTTGCCGATAAGCAGGGCGATGCTTGTCCGGGTAATGTGTATATAGGTTGCCGTGCATGGGGAAACAGCGACGATGGCTGGGACTCGTTTCAGCGCGAAACCGATGGTACACCTACCGTTTACATCAATTGCATCACGTATAACAATGGTCCTGCCACGTTTGATATGTCTGCCCATCCACGTGTGCTCGGTGTTGATGCAGGATTGTTTGCTGACAAGTCGCTGTCGAGTATCGAAAATGGTGGCAATCCCAATGGATTTAAACTGGGTGGTAAAGGTACGGTTCATAACACAGAGCTATATCGTTGCCTTGCCATAGGTCATCGTTCAAAAGGATTCGACCAGAATAACAATGCCGGTGCAATGAAGATTGTTAATTGCACGGCCTATGCCAACAATATCAATTACGGCTTTGGCAATGACTATACATATACGCTTGATATCCACAATTGCATAAGTCTTGATGCTAAAGATAGTGATATCAAGACGCATAAGAGTGGCACAGTTACTCAGAGCCATAACACTTGGCTAAGTGGATTTTCGACTTCAGATGCCGATTTTGAGAGTCTGGATGTGGATGGATTGCTGCTTTCGCCTCGTAATGCCGACGGAAGTCTGCCTGAAACACTACTATTACACTTAAAGAGTGGTGCTACAAATCTGATAGACAAGGGTATGGTATACGATAAGTCAAAATTCGAAGGCGATGTTATTGCTAATTATGTAGACTATAAAGGTTCGGCACCCGATTTAGGATGTTACGAGACAGACGGTTCGGCATCTGCCATCATCGGCATCACTGATGATGTAAGACCAATAAACCCTAATCTGCCCTGTTACGACCTTAATGGTCGCCGTGTAGAAGCTGGTTATCGTGGCGTAGTAATCCAAAACGGCAGAAAGTTTTTGGCGAAATAGTGGTTTATTCCGGAGTTTTTTCATACCTTTGCACGCGTATGGAAAATAAGAAGGAATACAAGGACTTGTTCGTAGACTTTGACGATACACTCTACGATACCCATGGTAATGCTGTTATAGCTCTAAGCGAGACTTATGAGGACTATAAGTTGGAACGTTATTTTGACGATCCCAAGGTGTTCTACGATGCATACTGGGAGGCTAATATCGATCTGTGGGGTAGATATTCCAAGGGTGTGATAACACGCGACTATCTGATAGTGGAGCGATTCCGCCGTCCGCTTAGCGAGGGTAGGGGCTTGGATGTAACCGAACAGCTATGCCTTGAGATGAGCGATAAGTTCCTGGAGCATTGCAGCTGTAAGCCTGGAGTAGTTGAGGGTGCACACGAATTAATGGAATACTTGCATCAGAAAGGTTATCGTATGCATATGACCAGCAACGGATTCCACGAGGTGCAATATAAGAAACTGGCTGCATGCGGACTGCGCGACTATTTTGATACCATCGTGCTGAGCGAGGATGCTGGAGCCAATAAACCATCTAAGGCTTTCTTCGACTATGCCTTTGCCAAGACTGGTGCTACACCCGAGACAACGCTGATGATAGGCGACAATATGGCTACCGACATACAAGGTGCGATGGCTTCCGGGATAGATACACTGCTGTTCAACCGTTGGCAGTACGACATAAAAAGTGGAGACCCTAAGGCCCCCACTTATCTGGTATCTGAACTGCTTGATATCAAGCAGATACTCTAATCAGAATTACTTAGCGTAAGCTACTGAACGAGTCTCGCGGATAACGGTAATCTTAACCTGTCCGGGATAGGTCATCTCGTTCTGAATCTTTGTAGCGATGTCGGTGCTCAGAGCCTCGCTCTCGGCATCGTTCATCTTGTCGGCGCCTACGATAACGCGGAGCTCACGACCAGCCTGAATAGCGTAAGTCTTAGTTACACCAGGATAGCTCATTGCGATAGCCTCAAGATCGTTAAGACGCTTGATGTAAGCCTCTACAATCTCACGACGTGCACCAGGACGTGCACCTGAGATGGCATCGCACACCTGAACGATAGGAGCCAGCAGAGTCTGCATCTCCATCTCGTCGTGGTGAGCACCGATAGCATTGCATATATCGGGCTTCTCCTTAAACTTCTCTGCAATCTTGGCACCATAGATAGCGTGTGGCAATTCACTCTCCTCATCGGGCACCTTACCTATATCGTGAAGCAGTCCGGCACGCTTAGCCTTCTTAGGATTCAGACCAAGCTCAGATGCCATTACAGCACAGAGGTTGGCAGTTTCGCGTGCGTGCTGCAGCAGATTCTGTCCGTATGATGAACGATACTTCATCTTACCGATGATGCGGATAAGCTCAGGATGCAAACCGTGTACACCTAGGTCGATAGCTGTGCGCTTACCGGTCTCGATAATCTCGTTGTCAAGCTGCTTCTTAACCTTAGCAACTACTTCCTCGATACGTGCTGGGTGGATACGTCCGTCGCTAACCAGCTGGTGGAGAGCCAAGCGACATACCTCACGGCG